>Ga0326728_10012316_pt1 | contig 19052 bp, 25 predicted proteins | sample MB3enrmetagenome_FD_207602 | JGI IMG/M metagenome (GOLD analysis project Ga0326728, IMG submission 207602) | Lab enriched peat soil microbial communities from McLean, Ithaca, NY, United States - MB31MN | ecosystem: Environmental > Terrestrial > Soil > Wetlands > Peat | place: USA: New York... | reverse complement strand
GCTACTACGACAACGTCCGTGGCCACTTCCTTCTTCTTCTACAGCACCACCTACCAAACCACTGGCATATTCTTCACAACCTATACCCAATTCACGGAGACCACCGTGTCCGGCATGACTACCACATCCTACACTCAAACTACCTCCACCACCCAAACACAAACCACCGTCACCTTCTCCACAACCACTTCGTTCACAACAGTTCCCTGCGGCCCGCTACCCTGCGGCTTAACAGTTCAACCCGCCCCAATGAACCCGGCTCCGGGCATTGACAGTGTCGGGATACTGGGGGCGTTACTTTTGCTGCTACCTATGTTACTTAGGAGGTTGTTCACTTGAAGTCGAAAGCACGTAACCTAACGATGGCCTTAGTGCTCGTGGTTGGGATCGTAGCGGCCCTCATGGCCACTAACTCCCCCGCGAACCTAGCGGCGCAGACGCACAGTTGTGGAATTAACGGCTGCGTTTCCACCCCACCCCTAAGCTCAACCACAAGCTACACATATACTGCCACCAGCTTAACGACCACCACATCGAGCAGCACTACTACTACTTCTACCTCGATCTTTCCTTCAAAGACGACCACATCAGCCACGACGACATCAACATCCTGGAGCTACACTAGCACCATCTCCACAACCATAACAACCACCAGCTACTCAACCGTCTACACGTCCACCCAGAGCAGCAGCAACACATACATCTCTACCATCCCATCCACGACAACCAGCACGGCCACGTTCACGAACGTCGAAACGTCGCAAGGAATCAGCACCAGCTGCCCCGTCAGCTACGTAACGAACGGCAACCGCCTCCAACCCTACGCCCAATTCCTCCGCAACTTCCGCGACAACCAGATCCAGAACACAACCGCCGGCCGCACCTTCCTAACCACCTTCAACGCCTGGTACTACAGCTGGGCCCCATCAATCGCATACTCAGCCGCAACCAGCCCCTACGCGTACACCGCCGTGCAAGCCACCGTCATCCCACTACTAGGCATACTATACACCTCCTACTACTCCTACACCCTAGTAGCCCCACTAAGCGCTGAAGCCGCCGCCATAACCGCCGGCCTAGTCGCCGCCTCCCTAATCGGCGTCATCTACTTCGCACCAATCGCCTACGTCGCCTCACGAATAATCCGCCGCCACACCCACCTCACCATCACCCGCTGGACCCTAGGGCCCTCAGCCGCATGGTTCGCGGCCAGCACCATAATGGCTCTCACCGCCTACGCCACAGGTTCCCTCAACCTACTCGCATTCGCCACAACAAGCCTAATCCTCTCAACCCTCAGCCTCGCAACCCTAACCAGCACCCGCCTAATCATGTACGTCCAACTACCCTCCGTAAACCCCGCCAACATGGCCCTACTACTCCGACGGTTCGCGAGAACATTCCCCTAAACCGCATATTCCCCTCTCGAACGCCCCGAAGAAATGCGGGGCCAACTCTTCTTTCCCTTTTCCTTAGACTAACTTCCTAAGCCGAAACGATTCTAACACGTTGGTACGCATCTCTAAACGCTAGAACCAAAGAAGAAGGAGAAATAGCTCACTTGCGTTTGCTCGCATCTAACACTGTGATTCCGACAACTTCTCCATGCCTATAATGAATTATTGCTTCGTCCTCAAGCACACTGTTGTCCGCGTTCTGTGGTTTCTCGAAGCTTACGTAGAGCACATCCGCCTCTTCATCATAATCCACCCAGAAGGACTTGGATGGAAGGGTTAGCAGATGTGGTAAAGCCTTCAGGACCGAGTCGACATTAACGGCTTTCGCCACAGAATCCCCCTCTTCAGAACTCTTTCCAACTCAGAGGTCATGAAGGCAGTCACTATAAACCCTTCGTGGTTACCTTCAACGTAGACGGCCACAAGATGCTTGGATCCGATGGGGGTTGTCTGGAAGAATTTGACTGCCAGTTTTTCTTTTTCTTTGCCTTCGACAATGTAGTCTGGGTTTGCGACCGCCTCCAGAACCAACTCCTGTAATCCCACCATGTAGTTGTGTGACTCGACGATATGCGACCATCGCTTCTCAGTCAATGCGATACGCTTTCCGTCCTTCGAAGTAGAACTTGCCCAATGTTTCAAACTAACTTCTGATCGGACTATGCATTGCACATCTACTTATAATGTGAACAAACTGCATGCTGTGAACCAATTGCGGTGCGCGACGCATCTGACATGGGACACCGAAAGACTTCTCGACGACCTCATACCAAGCCTAGTCCTGTCAACGCTCAGCCTCGCAACCCTAACCAGCACACGCCTAATGATGTACGTTCAACTGCCCTCCGTAAACCCCGCCAACGTGGCCCTACTACTCCGACGGTTTGCGAAAACATTCCCATAAACCCCCGTCTAGTCCACAACGGCCGCCGCAAAATGGCGGCCACATCTTGCTTACTTCACTTAGAGAATGCTTTAACCAACTACTCCACTTCGTGAAACCACTCGACGCCTTCGACATAATCATACTATCCGAAGCTTTCACCGTCGGTGAACTCTGACGTTCACGCCCTCTCCACATTCCCACTAGACGAGATGAATGATGAACTTCTGCGGCTTGCTCATGGGGTCTGGTTGCAGAGGAAGCTTGTGCCGTTGAAAGTGTTGGACGGCAAGGAAGTCTGCTTCAACGTCAGGTACTCAGACACACACATTGAACAGGTATAGACGCCTCGGGATAATATGGAAATCGGAATGGGCTCGTAGAGACGGCCAGTACGAGTTCGGGAGGACGACACATGGCTGCACTCGGACGCGACAGCGTGGGAATCTATTTATGGTAGTAAAGTAAAATAATCCTACTGATAAGACATGACACGGGAGCCGGAAGTAACGACGGTCAGCGAGAAGGGACAGGTGGTTATTCCCCAAGCCCTACGGAAAGAGATGGGGATAAAGCCGAAGACGAAGTTTCTCGTCTTCGGAAGGGGGAACACGGTGATAATGAAACGGCTAGAGCTTCCCGACATCAAGCAAGAGTGGGAGGAAGTATTCAGAATGATGGACAGGAAAGAGTTGCAACTTACTCAGAAGGAGGTTCAAGCGCAGGTAGAAGCGGGCAGGAGAGAAAGGCGCAACCGCAAAAGATGATTGAATGCCCCGAATCGTCCTGGACACTAACGATGTCCTAGTTAGCGCTGTGATCTCTCGGGCTGACATACTCCCACGCATGAATGGTGTGGGGGTTCTAGTGTCTCTTGGGTTCATAGAGTTGCACCTTTAGGAATATCAGTGTTCCCTTTCAACGCATCTCTGTCTGTGTTGAATCGACCTGTACTCGGACGCAACGCTATGTTGAATCCCGCGTTTGCGTCAGCATGGTCAACGTGGCCTTGTGGGCACACGAATTTCTTGCCCAGTCTTGTTCCTTCGCTTCCACACCGAGAACACTCTTTCGACGTGTTTCTCGGCTCAACGAAGACAATTGGGATACCTCTCAACTTGGCTTTGTATTCGAGGAAGTTCTGCAATTGATGGAAAGACCATGAATGAAGTGTTCTGTTGAATCTTCTTCCTCGCTTACGGTTCTTTCTAATTCCAGCTAGTTTCTCTAGTTTAATGCCGCTGTTGGTGTACTCTGCGATATCAACAATCTTCTTTGATATCTTGTGGTTAATGTCTCGTACGATTCTGGATTCTCGATTCCTAATCGATTTCGCTTTCTTGTATTTGCCTGCTCTCTGCAACCTTCTCCTGATACAACGATATTTCTCATGAACATGCTTGGCTGACTTGCCCAGTTTCCAGACCTTGCCTGAAGCGGGATTAGCAGCAACAGCAACATGACCAGTCGCATTCCTATCAACTCCTATCCAATTGGAGACTTCTTTCAATGGTGGTTCTGGAATGGTGACGGAGACATAGGCATATTCGTTGTCGAGCTCAATCTGGTTCACCTTGCTGAAGTCTCTTCTGAAGGTGACCGGCAAGCTGAGTTTCAGGCATGGAATTTGTAGTTGAGTTTCTTCGGCTCGTATGCTCTGACTTGGAACGGTTAGTTTTACGCTGCCTACTCTCTTGAGCTTCCTATTGCGAGAATACTTACGGAGAACCTGATTGGCAATGGCACTTTTCAATCCGAACTGCTTAACCTCTTTCGAAGAGCGAGCCTTTGTTCTTAGAGCGAACTCAGCAATTTGTCTAGCCTTCTGAAGTTCCATAGTTAGGTCTTTTCCATGCCTGACCTTAAATGTGAGAATCAAAGGTTCTTCTGCTCCTTAACATACTTCTTGATTCTCTCTGATGATACATGGCTATGTGTTGGAGACCAAAATTCATCCCACCGCTATAAAGCATGATGGGCTTTCTTTGTTCTCTAAACCTCTCTTTGGGTAAACCCAGGGAGTTGTTAGGCATGGGAATTGCTAAACAGTTCTCTATTGTGTTGTCAGACTTTATCCTCAGCGAATTGGTGAGGGTGCTTCGGCGGCCAAGGTTTGAGACAAGTGAGGATGAAATTCACAAAATTGTTCTTGCGCTGATGCAGACAGGTGAGGTTGTGAATGTGAGATCAAGGTTCCGGGCTGTGAAGGGTGATCCTAGCGATGATGCGATTGTCAACACGGCCCACGACGGAAGAGCGGGCATGATTGTGACCGGAGATAGTCATCTACTTCGATTGAAGAGTTTCAAAGGAATCCAGATAGTATCAGTGTCGGAAGCTTTACAGCAATTAAATGAATACCGATGATCAAAACTTTGTCATACCCACCGAGAGAGTGGGTCACCGAAGATGGGAGGGATGGCTGAAGTCATCGTGGGCTGTCGACTGGATTGTTGACCTGGACATTAGATCAAGGTTTTGTTCCAGCGCCTCCCACAGCGCTCGTCATTCTCTCGGGTTAGGGTTTCAAGCCCCTGCCTTTCCCAATTCTAGAAGCTCATGAAGTCTGGTCGCAGAAGAAGCATGTACCGTTGAAAGCGTTGGACGACAAGGAAGTCTGCTTCAGCATAAGGTATTCAGACACACACAAAGAACAGGTATAGACGCCTCAGAATCATATGGAAATCGCCTCTCTCTCGCGCAGCATGCGATTGTTTGTTGTTCGTGTCAGTATCCCCTGACGTACTCCCACCATGAAGCCTGTGGGGTTCTGCCCATCACACATCCTTTTGTATAACCTAAGATATATCGCATCATCGATGGCCTTGCAAGATCTTGAGGGCAGCATCCTAGAGCTTCTGCGCAGGGGCGCTCTTACTCCAGATGAGGTTGCTAAGAAGCTAAGGATCTCATGGGCGACGGCGAACGGGCATCTTCTCAAGCTTGTTGGGGAGAGTAAAGCGGTTCTGGTGAGGAAAGGCCGAGTAAACGTGTATCAGGCCAAAGTCTCCTCGGGAGGAATGTTCTGTGTCCCCACCTGGATCAGAACGAAGTCTCTCGAAGAACTCTCGGACGAACTGACTCAATATTTCCCGAGAAACATAACGTCCGCTGAAATGATCGAAAAGGAACGCAGAAAGGCTTGAAGGTCGGACTGGACTCGAATGTTTTGGTTGCCTCCGTCAAGAAACGGGGGGAACCGCATCATAGTTCAGCCGTCAACCTCGCGAAGGAGATTTCAAAGCGAGACGCGGTGGGGGTTGCTTCTGCGCTCGTTCTAATCGAGGTACCTGGTGCTCTGTGCTCTTCAACGAAAATGCCGGTTGAGAAGATTTACGAGGTATTGGCCTCGCTTCAGGCGAACTTCAAGCTCAGAATCGCTGAGTTTGAGGCACATGCAGCTTTAGCAAGAGATTTGATGCTGGAGTTTCGCGGTTTGAAGTCTAAGTGGGAGATAGGATCGGCTGATTTCCATCACATTGCCACATCCATAGAAGAAGGCTGCGATATGTTCGTCACGACAGACGAGAAACATATATTGAGAGATGAATGCAGAAAGGAATTCGAGAAGCACATACGGATAGCCACCCCTGATCAGGCCCTTAGAGAGCTGTGAAACTAGCCAAGGAAAAAACTTCGAGGCTGCATTGGAGAACCGAAGCTTTCGCTTTGTACGCTAGGGTTGTTTCGCGATTTTCTTTAGGAATTCATTTGAAGAACAAATGGTTGTGGTACGAGCGTCGTGGCAGCGCCTCATATCCTCTCTCAGAGTCTCATCTCCTGTTACTGCGAAATGGGGCTTCGTCAGAATTGTCGAAGTCAGCACCGCTGCGTCCTTTGCGTCTCTGACCTCGCTCCGATGGGTAGGGGTGTCTTGTTCGATTCGGCTCCAGGGAACTATCATACGCTCCACTCGCAGAAGAAATCCATCTAGAAATATTTCATGGCCTGGGAAGCGACGGCCTAGGACGGCCCTCGCCTCTTTCAAAACGAACTCAGGTAGTACGAGGGTTATCGCTTTGTCTTCTCCAAGTTTCAGTATTCGATGCTTGTTATCTTGAAGGGATACTAGGCCGGAAGCGAGGATATTTGTGTCAATGAGCGTCTGTCAGCTCGCCTCGGTATATTGGAATATGTTGTATTGTTAACTTGGCGGCTCATGAGTTCTAGATGTACCTGCCAGTAGTTTCATTTGCCTGTCCACATTTTAAGCGACTGAGGGCGTAGGATTTCTTGCTTGTCTTTGTTAGCGAGGAAGGCAGTGAGGCAACGCTTCCATCCTGACGAGCGGACTCTAGAATTGATGGAATCGTTCAGGCTGATGACAAACGACTGCATCCGAATTGGGTTAGCCGAAGGCAAGACATCACTCAAATCCCTGTCACTTGCCTGCTACCCGAAGCTGAAGAGTTACGAGCTCCCGTCCGCCTACAAGCTCTGCGCCATCTCCAAAGCCGCCGGGATCCTAGCGCATCACCGAAAACTATCCAAGACCCACCACGTCAGGAAGCCCTACTGTACGAGACCAAACCTCACAACCCGAAAGGTACACCTCACGCCAATTCGCAATTCACGACCAGCCACGCGTTACCCACCCATCATAATCCTCCCCAAACCATAAACGGCCGACACTGACCGATTAAGGACGAAATGGGAACAAGAAACTGCACGATCTTTAGTCGGCGCCCTCCTACTCCGGCGGCTTACGAGACCATCTCCGTAAACCAAGCCCAAGGAACACGTCTCTAAATCCCACTCTTGGGATGCCGCCGACTTCAACTTAGGCCAGTTCATTGATGCGATGAATTACCTGTTTAAGCTGCATCTTCACGAAACTCCCGTTAACGAACGGCTGCTTTCGCGCTCCGGCGAAATAGCCTTCAAATCAGGCGTGACGATCTACGACGCCGTCCCAGTAGCCTTAGCGATTCTCATGAAGACCAAATGCATCACCGCGGACAGGGAAACACAGTACGCGAAACTGAATGGTAGGAATTACCCCACCGAACTCCTCTAAGACAGATTCAGGCTGTCGGAAAATCCACTGAGACGTGTTAACCTTCACTCACCTCTTTGCCATTTAAGCGCTGAGCTCCCCATGTTCTGTCGGGGAACTGGAGCCCTTTGGAGATAACAGGGTTGGGTCGAACGGAAGAGGTAGTACTGGGCTGGCTCGTACTACCGTAAGTAATAAATACTACTCAAGCAGGCGGTTCTCTTGGAGCAGTATTGGCGACCGTCACTATCACCCGGAAGGGCCAGACAACTATACCCAAAGAGTTGCGGGAAAAATACGGCATGTCCCAGGGAGCGAAGCTCCAAGTCATCGACACCGGTGATGGAGTGAAGTTCAGAAAGGCTCAGTCAACAATTGACCTAATTGGTAGCAGCAAAAGGAGCTTCGATGAAATGAGACGAAGGCTAGACGAGATTAGGCGAGAAGATGCCTGAGACGCTTTATGACACAAGGTTCTTCCTTGCAGCTTACGCCGCGGACCGCGGTCCGAAATTGAAGGTTAGATCCGAATTACAGACTCGCAAACGCAGATATGTATCAGCTATTACCATTCACGAGGTGTACCGAATAAGTCTCGAAGGAGAAGGCCGAGATGTGGCTAAGATAAGAAAATCCGCGATCGAGAGAGACTTCGAAATAATTGATGTTGACTCTGATATAGCCGCGGAATCTGCTGAGATCAAAGTCTCTCAAGGCAGAGACTTTCCTATCGCGGATGCGATAATCGCTGCAAGTGCCAAACTCAAGAAGCTGGTTTGCTTCACGGACGACGACCACATGAAATCGATAGCTGCATTGAAGACACGCTGGTTCTAGTGCTGGTACGTCCTTAGGGACTGAGAGATGGTTTCAACTCGGGTTATTGAGCGACGCGATTCTCATGAAGACCAAATGCGTCACCGCGGACAGGGAGACACAGTACGCGAAACTGAAGGGTAGGAATTACCCCATCGAACTCCTCTAAGACAGATGCTCAAACCGTTCCTCCTCCGCCTCTTTCTACCCCTGCTCAAGTCTCTCAGCAAGACAATAATGGGGTCTCGAGACGTCCGGTTCAAGGTGATTTTAATGCCATTAGTCATTAGGGGGCTGGATGAGAATACTAAGCGCTGGATACGCGCAGAAGCCGTCAAACGGGGCCTCAAGCTCTCGCAAGCGGTGAAGGAAGCCTTTCAACTCTGGCAAACCTACAACCCAGAGACGCCCGCCGTATCGGAAATGGAAGCAAACAACGCCTCCTACAATGCGCTTCGTCAAGAACTCGACAAGTTCGCGGGTAGGGCTGTCCTGATCGCTAAGGGCAAACTCTTAGGAATTTATGATGCGCCCCGTTCTGCGGCTCTCGACCTGAGAACAAAAGCCCCTGACGCACATCAGGCTATTATTACCATAATCAACAAGGACCAGAGGGAGGAACTTGAATGGTTGGGCGGGTCTTTGAATCTTTGACGTGTTGGCTTTTTATCGAGCGTGTTCAGCCAACCATATCGGTAACGATGAACACCTCGACGGGCAGCGTGTGATCCATAATGAGCAGCTGCAGGTGGACATTGGATTCGCAGGTACAATGCTCCTGTTTTCTCAGGCTCTACTTATTGCGGCTTGAGGTCAGAAGGTGTGATGACGAGGAGTCCGGGGATTCTTTCGAGGTGTCTGCGGTTGAGGGTTAGGAGAGGGTAGCCGTGCGCCAGGGATATGCATCCTATGAGGAGGTCTCTGGAATCTACGGTAAGGTCTTTCGACTCAAGCTGTGCCAACACCTGGCTAGATCTCTCAGCTGATGGTTCATCAAATTCTAGGGTGGTAATTGTGGACAGAAAACCCTTCACTGAAGCGAGGTTCGTTCTGCTATTCTTCGACTTGTAAGCCCCATAGTAGAGTTCAAAGGCGTTGATGAGAGTGGTTGCGAGCGCAGTTTCGTCCTGCAGCCGACCAATAAGCGATGGGCCCGTCTTCCCTCTAAGGTGCTCGATGATTACATCCGTGTCTAAGACGAGTCTCTTGGGGACTGCCATCTCAACCAGAACCTGCTCAACTTCCGCGAAATCTCATGCACTTCCCGGTCGGTCATTACAACCGTGCCCGCGAAGTCAGAAGGCCTCAGGCTTCTCGCCTTCATTGCTGAATCTAACACCTCATCCATCGAAACAGGCCGATGAAAACGCATTCTGAGTTCCCCAGCCATTTCGTTTAGTCTCTCGTACGTCTCCCTGCTCACTTTGATCGTTGCCATAGTAACTAAGTCACTTAGTAACCATATAAACTTGTGCAAGCGGATAGGAACCTAAGTAGCTAAACGACCCGCACTGCCGAAAACTCAGCCATCCCCCAGCATGGTTCGCAACATCAACCGCATGATCCATGACGGCCAGCCTTCACCAGACCAGAAGCGAACAAGAACCACGCTCCCGAACACTTCAACAACACAAAAACACAGTAACATGTCTGCCCCAGAAAACCACGCCCCCCCACCCCTCCCCCCCCCGACGCCCACGCGCAAACAATACAAACCCGCCGAACGAATCCGTTTCGGGGCTGTTGAATCGTGCTCGAGGTACCCGGAGATCTACTGGAGGGTGGAGGCCAAATAGTTCGCACCACCATAGCCCTAGCCGCGCTCACCGGAAAACCCGTAAAGCTCACCAAGATTCGTTCCAAACGCCCGAACCCAGGCCTGCAGCCACAGCATGTTGTGGCGGTGAAAGCGGTCGCCGCCACATGCGACGCCGAAACCCACGGCCTAACTCAAGCTTCACAGGAACTCACATTCACCCCACACGGCCGTGCCGCCGGGCGGTGGAGTTTCGATGTAGGCACGGCGGGCAGCATACCACTGATTCTGCAAGCCCTCATGCCCGCAGCCGCCTACGCACCCACAAATGTTGCGGTCGAACTAACCGGAGGGACGGATGTGCTTTGGAGCCCCACGATTGATTACGTCCGTTTGATCGAACTTCCACTACTGCAACTGATGGGTTACCGGGCAACTATCCAAGTGCATCGGCGAGGCCACTACCCGAAAGGTGGAGGCCATGTATCCATCTCTGTAGATCCGCCTCGAATTCTGAAAGCGATCAACTTGCTGGAAAGGGGGCAGTTGCTAGGAATCGAAGGAGTTAGCCACTGCGTCAGGCTTCCAAGCCACGTAGCCCAAAGGCAAGCAAGCGCAGCGAAGGAAAAACTCAACGCGGAGGGGTTCACCCACATGAACATCGCCACCGAAACCTATCCCCCTAATCAAGACCCACACGTTGCACCGGGAAGTGGCATCACGCTACTGGCGAAGTTCACTAGCGGAACGATACTTGGCTCCGACAGCTTAGGCGAAAGGGGTAAGCCCGCGGAAACCGTGGGGGCGGAGGCCGCAACCAAGTTACTCGCAGAATTGGTTTCGAAGGCTCCAGTGGACAGGCATATGGGCGACATCCTAATCCCCTACATGGCCGTTGCAGAGGGTAAATCGATGATTCAGGTTTCAGAAATCACGTTGCACACTATGACTAACATTAAGGTCGCCGAGATGGTGGCGGGAGTCAAGTTCGAGGTTGAAGCAGAGTTGCATCGCCCTGGGAGAATAACCGTGAACGGCGTCGCGCTGAAAACCTAGAGCACAGTTCAAAGCAGCAATAAAATACTGGCCTTCAAACCCCTTCAGCGGGGAACCACGAGATGCTTGTAACCGCAGTAAAGGTCGTTGTCGTAATTGCCCTTGGCTCCCTGTTCGCCTACCTCTACGGTTTCATTGAGCACGGATTCATTCCGTCCGCAGAACATCTCCGGTTGAGGTTCTTCCGTCACTTCGCCAACTATCACATCATAACGTTCGGATTATTCTCAGCCCCGTCTCACCATAGATGAAGAGTACCATCTTATTCGTCGGATGAGAATTAGAAGTAAGAAAGGAGCTACGAATCATGGTATCCTTTGGAGTTCACGTAGCCGCGTTCCCCGATGACCCTCGTAAGTTTGGGGAACTGTGCAAGAAGATAGAGAACTTGGGTTTTGGCTCTGTTTGGTTGGCGGACGGCCTCACAAGGAATATGATTGACCCGCTTCCAGGTTTAGCTTACGCTTCAGCCGTCACAAGCCGGGTCAAATTAGGAACTTGCATCTACGTCATACCCGTTCGGCATCCGATAATCACAGCTAAGCTCACTGCGACAATCGATCAGTTGTCGGGTGGTCGGTTTATCCTGGGCGCAGGGGTGGGGTGGAAAGAGGAAGAGTTCACAGCGTCGGGAGTGCCTTTCGAAAGAAGAGGAGAGGTTACGGACGAATGTCTGCAGATAATGCAGCAGGCTTGGGAAATCGGGGAGGTCAACTTTCAAGGGAATTTCTACAAAATATCTGGAGTAGGGATGGGTCTTCGACCCGTACAGAAGCCTCGGCCACCGGTGTGGGTGGGTGGAAATGGCCGACTTGCCGCGGTCAGGGCCGCTCGGTTTGGTGACTACTGGATTCCGACGGACTACGCAGTAGAGGGGTACGAGAAGAATATTGGCGTCTACAAGGAGGCTTGCGCTAGATTTTCAACAAGCCGGGGCCGCGTGAATGTTGCATCCCATCTAATGCTGATTATCGACGAACACAAGGCAGCTGCTGATGCGGTTGCGAAGAGTGTCGGTGAGTCTATGCACTCTTCGCTTAAGGAGGTAAAGGAGTGGGCGATTGTAGGGGATCCGGCGGAGGTGGTTCGGCGCATAGAAGCTTACAATGCTGTTGGTGTGAACTACCACGTTTTCAATTTTGCAACTAAAGTTCATGACGACGCCGGAATCGAACTTTTCGCTCGCGACGTTCTCCCAAGCTTCAACTAGATCTGGATGAATTTATGACGGTGCGGGTTTTCCGAAGACGTACGGGAGGACGCCGCCATCCCGGTAGTATTCCACGTCGACTTGGTTATCCAGCCTGGCTGTGACCTCGAAGCTTGTTTGCTTGTTTTTCCCCTTGGCGTTCACCGTCAAGCTTGTCTTCGGCCCTTTGATTCCACTGATGCCCTTCACCTCATAGGTTTCGTCGCCTTCAAGGCCTAGGTTTTTCCAGCTTTCGCCTTTTTTGAATTCGAGGGGTAGGACGCCCATTGCGACGAGGTTGCTGCGGTGGATTCTTTCGAAGCTCTCCGCAATCACAACCCTCACCCCCAACAGTTTCACGACTTTCGCCGCCCAATCCCTTGAACTACCAGCCCCATACTGCTTGCCCGCCAGAATTAGGAGCGGTATCTTTTCGACGATGTAACGGGTGGCCGCGTCGTAAATCGTCATCACTTCCCCCGAAGGCTGGTGTACGGTCCACCCGCCTTCCTTCCCGTTGGCGAGTATGTTCTTCAAGCGAATGTTCGCGAACCCGCCGCGAACCATAACCTCGTGGTTTCCTCTCCTACTACCATAGGTACTGAACATGGTTCTTTGTACTCCATTCTGTTGCAGGTAGAGGCCTGCAGGGCTATCGGTGGGAATTGTCCCTGCGGGGGATATGTGGTCGGTTGTGATTTTATCTTCGAAAATTGCAAGCACGCGGGCGTTCGAAAGGTCCGTCACAGTTTCGTTCTTGTTCATGAACCACGGGGGTTCGCGAATGTAGGTTGATTTCTCATCCCATGCATACGCGTCGCCTGTGGGTGATTGAAGTGTTTTCCACTTTTCGTCGCCTTCGAGGGCTGCTCCGTACGTCTTCTTATAGAATTCGGGTGAGAGTGAGTTGGAGATTGTTTCGCGAATCTCTTTCATTGTAGGCCAAATATCCTTCAGGAATACTTTCCTTCCATCCTTGCCTGTGCCTATGGGTTCCCTGTAAAAATCGAAACCAATTCGGCCAACTAAAGAGTAAGCGACAACCAGCACGGGTGACATTAGGAAAGATGCCTTAGCGAGGGGATGGATGCGCCCGTCAAAGTTTCTGTTCCCACTCAATACGGCAACCGCGTACAAGTCTCGGTCCCGAATCTGTTTCTCGATTTCAGGATTCAGTGGGCCGCTGTTACCGATGCACGTAGTACACCCGTAGCCTACAATGTTGAAGCCGAGAACCTCAAGGTCCCGGAGCAATCCGGATTTCGACAAGTAATCCTTCACAACCTTCGAGCCAGGCGCGAGGCTTCTCTTGACGTAATCCTTCGGGCTGAGACCCAACACAACTGCTTTCCTTGCAAGCAGCCCGGCGCCAATCATGACCGTCGGGTTGGAAGTGTTGGTGCAACTTGTTATCGCGGCGATAACAATTGAACCGTCACTCAGTTGACCCGGGTTCGGTGTTCCGTCTCCTTTAGGCGTATTGTGGAGCAGACTAAGCTGGTATCCGTCATCAGCAATTTTGCCGACGCTAGGTGGTGCAGGGCCGGTCCTCTTGTACTGTTCGATAACGTTCGCGATGAGGGTTGGAGCAGACTTGAGCGACACCCTTTCATCAGGGTTTCGTGGGCCTGCTATTGATGGCTCGATCTTGTCTAGATCAATTGTGATGATCTTTGAATAGTTGGGGTGCGGGCTGGTCCGTTCAAGAAAAAGCTTCTGAACCTTACAGTATTCGCTCACAAACTTCGTGTGGCCTTTCTCTCTGCCTGTCCCAGTGAGGTAGGCAATTGTTTGTTCGTCCACTGGCGAGAAGCCGACCGTTGCGCCGTACTCTGGTGACATATTTCCCAACGTCGCCCGGTCGGGGACGCTCAACTCGCGGTATGCGTCACCGAAGTATTCAACGAATGCGCCTATGGGGTCTTCTTTGCGAAGAGCCTCAGTTACCGTCAGAACCAGATCAGTTGGCGTTGCCCCCTCCTGAAGTTGGCCCGTAAGTTTGACGCCGATAACTCTCGGTATCGGCATATAGTATGGCTCACTGAGCATGACTGCTTCAGCTTCTATTCCACCAACACCCCAGCCTAACACCCCCAGCCCGTTGACCATCGTCGTGTGCGAATCAGTGCCAACGAGGGTGTCGGGGAAAGCAGTCAGGACGCCGCCAGTTTCATGGAGGGCAACAACTTTCGCTAAGTACTCGAGGTTGACTTGATGACAGATTCCTTTCCCCGGTGGGAAAATTCGCATACCACTAAACGATGACTGCGCCCACTTGAGAAGCGCATACCGCTCAGAGTTTCTTTCATACTCCTTCTCCAGGTTCAACAGAAGCGCGTCAGGCATGCTCCAACTATCAACCTGAACCGAATGATCGATGATCAGGTCGACTGGGACTTTCGAATTGACCGTTCTCGGGTCCAGCTTTCTTCTTGCGAACGCACTTCGCATCGCTGCCAGATCGACAATAAGTGGGACGCCAGTGTAGTCCTGCAGCAGAACACGGTAAGGCATGAACGGTAGCTCCTCACCAATACTCTTCGGCCACTCAGAGAGCCTATATACCGCATCTTTGGCGCCTGGAATTTTCCCAGATGATCGAAGCGTGTTCTCAAGAAGAATCTTGATCGAATAGGGGAGTCTTTCCAAGTCACACCCGATCTCGTGGAGCTTGCTGAGACCGAAATACTCAGCCCTACCATCATGAGTATCAATTGTAGCCTTCACAAAATCGAAGCTGTCCTTCACAGAGAATCGCAGGCAGCATCAACGAATTCCAGTATTTCTAGTTTCGTTTGAAGCCTACAGTCAACTGCTTCAAGCTCACTCATACTCGCGAGACGGTACACTCACCATGTGACTGAGAACCGTTTATTCTAGAAGCCCAGTTCGACTTTACTTCGTGCACGTCTTCAGATGTTCTTCCAAGCAAGTTTCGCACATTGTGTTTCCGCATTTGGAGCAGGTCTTGAGTGGGGTTTCTAAGGCACGGCCTCAGAATCCGCAGTAGATGCCACCCAACAACTCTCGGGTCAGCCCATTGGATAGGATGCGGCTTCCTAAAGGATGTATAAGGTGGTTGTAATTCGCTAGCGTGCAGGCAAGTTAAAGGGAGCCGGCGGCTGACATTGTTGTTGATTGCTCTTGGATTACGCAAAAGTGAAGGCTGTTATTGCTAATCCTGCCGACAAGATGAAAAAGCTTGATGTCGATTGCCTAGTTGACACCGGCGCAATCTATACGATGATACCAAGAGGCTTGCTTGAAAAGGTCGGAGTTAGGATAACAGGTTCGAGACGCTTCAAGCTGGCAAATGGGAAAGTCGAGGAGTATCCCGTTGGTGAAGCGTACGTAGAAGTTGGGAAAGCCGGAGCGACGTCACTGCTCGTGTTTGGACCCGAGGACGCACAACCATTACTTGGGGTTACGACCCTAGAGCTGTTAGGTCTCCAAGTTGATCCTGTTGCGGGTCAACTGAAGCCACTGGAACTCTACCTTCTCTGAGGCATGTACACTCCATAGCTAGTCACTCGTTACCCCTCTGAATCCAACCCCCGATCGGTCCCTCATACCCCAGACAACGCTAAGAGGGGAACGTGTGGCCGAGATCTCACGCGGCGTCTTTTGAATAATTCTCTCATGGCCTCTTTTTGCGGCTTACCCAGACGATGGAGTCATCGATCGTATTTCGGATTTCGAGGATTCGGTGAAAAGGAATGACGGATTCATCCATGCCATTCACTTCCTGAATGGTGAAGTACGATTTGCCCAGATTCTTAATGCTAGACGCACGGACGATTTTCACGTCATCCGGTGCCCCTCTGTGCCGATATGTTATCACATAATTCTCGGGGTTTTCGTTGCTATCCCAACGAAGCCGGTTGAGAACGTTCTTGAGGGGATGAACCACAGATTTTTCATCTGCTGTGTCTGTGACTGGGTTTTCGAGTACTAAGCCCTTATTAGTGCGCCTGCGACGGGTTTGATTAACTGGTGTTTCAATTGAGCGAATACTATATGCCCGGCGCGACAACTGTCGGCGTGGTCTGTAAGGACGGCGTAATTCTTGCCGCCGAACGTCGGGTCACGTATGGTTATTTCGTTATGAGCAAGAGTGGGAAGAAAGTTTTCAAGATCGCGGAAAAAATAGGCGCTGCCTGCGCCGGCATAGTAGCCGATATGCAAATCCTCACACGAGAAGTAGGAGCCTATCTAAACCTATACTCATACGAACGAGAGCAAAGCGTCACCGTCAGGACAGCTGCCAAGCTAATGGGCAGCATGCTCTTCGAACGCCGCTACTTCCCATACCTTACACAAACGATCGTTGGCGGAATCGATGAAGCCGGACCGAAACTATTCGTCCTCGACCCTTTAGGCTCGGTGATCGAGGATAAGTTCACCGCGGTAGGCTCAGGGGCGGAGATTGCGATGGGGCTCCTCGAAACCGACTTCAAGGACGGCATGGCCGTTGAAGACGCGAAAGGCCTAGTTCGTAAGGCCGTGAAAGCCGCTTCAGCAAGGGATATCGGTAGCGGAGAAGGCATCGACATGCTCATCATAACTAACAGCGGAATACGCGAAGAACACGAAGCGGTCCTAAAGTAAACTAGTTTCCATTCCGTTTAATTGCATCAGGGCGCTAGCTTGCAGCGAGCGCTTATGCTCTCAAAGAGCGACATGCATCAAATTCAAGCAGAACTATTATCCTATGATAAGGCAAGGGAAGAACTCCAAACCATAACTAGAAACACAACGAGGTTGTGCAGCTGGGCGATCATTCAGGTTCATCGTGGTAACCTATCGCAAGCGAATAAGACCTTAAGCGAAGCCAAGCATTCCCTCGATGAGCTTCAAACCTTGCTCTCGGCACATTCCGAGCTGCCCCAATTTGGGCAGGTGCTTGTTGCGTTCCAAGAGTACGCTGAAGCCAAATTACTCTTTCAACTGAAGAAGAGCGGAACGGTTGCCTCCTTGAAGGAGGTTGGGACAGGCAGCACAGCCTACCTGCTTGGCATGCTCGACTTCGTGGGAGAGATGCGAAGATTGATTCTTGACTCGTTACGGCGTGGAAACGCGGACGAGGCGCAAGAACTGCTCTCAACTATGGAGGGTCTTTATGAAGATCTCATGTCCTTGGATAGGACTTCAATTCTCCCAAACTACCGTCATAAGCTGGACGCGGCCCGTAGGATTCTTGAAACGACCCGGGGCGATGTCGCTACTGATCTTCGCCGGGTTTCATTGGAGAGAGCCCTAAGAAGCGTGGAGCGGAAGCTCGGGTCCAACCTTAAGGAATCGAAAAGCGGACGACATGCGAATTAGGATTCCAACTGGAATTTCGCCGCAAGAAGCCGTAACCATGCAACAGAGGCTCGCCCTACTCATCTCTGAAACAAGTGAATTGCCGAGGAAGATAACCGCTCTAGTTGGTTGTGATGCTACCTACTTGAGTGGGACGACGCTGGCTGCGGCTGTGTTAACGGATTATGAGAGTCTGCGGGCGTTGAAAGTCAGGACTGTTAAGGAGCCCATTAGGTTCCCATATATCCCGGGTCTTCTCGCATTCAGAGAGGCGCCGGGAGTTTTGCGAGCCATCCGCGCCTTGAGAGCTACTTCCTACATTTGCCTGGTTGATGCTCATGGTGTCGCTCACCCTCGGAGATTTGGACTTGCTTGCTTCGTTGGCCTAGCTTTGGACCGGCCTACCATTGGTGTTGCGAAGAGTCTCCTTTACGGTTCGGTGAAAGGGAACCATGTATTGGACGAGCATGGTTACCCGATAGCTGAGAGCATGGTTCTTCCAGGGAGTGGGAAAACCATCTATGTTAGTGTGGGACACAAGGTATCCTTGAGGGACGCGGTTAGGATTGTCAAGCACTGCCTCACCACACGCGGTCCGGTCCCAATCCAGCTAGCTCACGAAGAGGTAACGAAAGAAAAATGGCGAATCAAGAGATCAAACCCAGTCTCCTCATAACCCTCTACAAGCTCATAGAGGTAGGCGCTTACCCAGATGAAGTAATCTTCACCACAACTGAACTTGCGAGACTTCTAGGAGCATCTCAGCAAACAGCGTCTCGCCACCTAATTGAACTGGAGAAAATGGGACTTGTTCACAGAGTAAGGTTAGGTCGTCGCGAATCCATAAAGATCACTTCGGGCGGCGTGAAACATCTCGATAATATGTTTCTGACGCTCAGACGGGCATTTGAGATGAAGAAGACTGAGCTTATCTTCGAGGGCACCCTGTTCTCCGGCCTCGGCGAAGGCGCCTACTACATAAATCAAGAAGGGTATAGAAAGCAGTTTGTTGCAAAGCTCGGCTTCGAACCCTACCCTGGCACCTTGAACCTTAGAGTACGGAAAGAGGATCAAGAAGAGGTGCGTATGCTTGAAGCTTCACCTTTCATACTTATCGAGGGATTTACTGACGGCAATAGAAGTTTCGGCCCTGCTAAATGCTTTCAGGGTAAGGCCGCGGACAAAATCACCTGTGCTCTGATCTCTCCAGTCCGCACTCACTACGAAGGCGATGTCGTCGAAATCATCTCGAGTGAATATTTGAGAAAAGCCCTTCGAATCAAGGACGGCGACACAGTGAAGATGAGAGCGTTTAGCTCAGTTCCTCAGAAAGCTTCTGCTTCAGCAAACTAGAACTAGCATACTTCTCATGGTCAAACCTAGACAACCTAACCACCTTAATCCCTAAGCGGTGACGCTGAATGATTTCAACGACTGTTCTTTCGAGGTTCTCTTGGTCGTAACCGAAGGCGACGATATCCGGTTTAACCTCCGCTAAGACTTGTTCAAAGCCGAAGCCGACATCTTCATACCCCAAGATGGCTATATCAACAGGTTTTAGGCCCTCGACAAGGGCGCGCCGATCTTCCTCCGGC
>Ga0326728_10012314_pt1 | contig 19055 bp, 15 predicted proteins | sample MB3enrmetagenome_FD_207602 | JGI IMG/M metagenome (GOLD analysis project Ga0326728, IMG submission 207602) | Lab enriched peat soil microbial communities from McLean, Ithaca, NY, United States - MB31MN | ecosystem: Environmental > Terrestrial > Soil > Wetlands > Peat | place: USA: New York... | reverse complement strand
CGACGAGCCGCCGATCGAGAACACCGGGGACCGGTTCGTGCCGGATGCGCTGCGGCGGCTGATGGAGAGCGCGAAGCTCGAGGCGATGCTGGAGGCCGCTTCGACGCGCGCGCTCGCGGACGGCGTATTCGTGGGCATCGATAGCGCGGTCGCGCTACTGGCTTCGACGGACTGGAACGCGGAGGCGGTGCGCGACGCGTTGAGCACGGCGGCGGAAACGGGCCCGCTGGGCCGCATCGCGTTCCAGGCACAGGGCCGCGTGCTGGTGATCGGGAATTCGGCCGCGCTGGTCCGCCGCATGACGGCGCGCATCGCCAATCCTCCCCAGAAGACGGAGGGAGACTACGCCGCCGGGTTCAATCCCGTGCGGGAGCGCCCCAACTTCGAGAGAATGACGAAGCTGATCGATTCCAGCGCGGGCGGCGATTCGCGCGAGCCGCATTTCTTTTCGGAGAACATGGCGAGCCTGGGGCGGACGCTGGGGCGAGTCAACTCCAGTTCGATTCTGGTGCGGGACTCCGGGCGCGCGGTGGCTTCTACGGTGGTTTACCGTTTCGGCCCATGACGCAGGCCGCCGCAATCCTGCTGCTGGCGGGCTCGCTGTACGACCAGTCGCTGATACGGCTGTTGCGGGAGCGTTTTTCGGATCCCGGCGTCTCCTATTTGTTGCTGGATGCGCGCTCCGGCGGGTTGCTGGATTCGCGATGGCCGGAGGCCGAGCGGCCGGCGCCGGTCGGATCGCTGGTGAAACCGTTCACGGCGCTGGCTTACGGCGAGGCGCATCAGTTCCACTATCCCGACTATGTCTGCCGAGGGAAGGCCAGCCGCTGCTGGCTGGAGCGCGGGCATGGGAGGATCGGCATCGTGGAGGCGGTCGCGCATTCCTGCAACGCCTACTTTCGCGCGCTGGCGGCGGAGGTGCGGCGGGACGACCTGGCGAGCCTGGCGCAACGCTACGGCGTGGACCCGCCGCCCGCGGGCTCGACGGCGGAGACTTTGATCGGGCTGGGCGGCGGATGGAGGATCGCTCCCCTCGCGCTGGCTGGCGCATACTGCCGCTGGATCGCGGAGCCGCGCGCTGCGGAACTGGTGCGCGGCATGGCTCTGGCGGCGCAATCGGGAACCGGGCGGGCGGCCGGACTGGGGCTAATCAAGACGGGCACCGCGCCATGCGTGCACGAGCAGAAGGCGCCCGGAGACGGCTACGCGATGGCGTTCTACCCGGCGGAGGCTCCGCGCTACGCGCTGCTGGTACGAGTGCACGGCGTTCCCGGCGCCGAGGCCGCGCGCGTGGCCGGGAAGATGCTGCGCGTCATACGGGACGGCCGGTGATGCTGGCGGCGCTGGCAGCGGCCGAGATCCTGCGGGTGGGCGTATTCGGCTTGTTCCATCCCACGGAACTGGTGCTGCGCGCGGCGCCGGGCCAGGCGCTGGTGGTGGAGGCGGGCGCGTCGCGGATGGTGCTGGAGGGAGCGCGGACGTTGCGGGTGCGGGCCATAGATCTCGCGGAGCCGAGCCCGCATTCGATACATGCAACGCCGCGCGGCGGCGGCGAATTCGTGCTGAGCGTGCCCGGAAGAATCGAGCGGCGTTTTCGCGGCGATCTCGAAATCACGGCCGAGGCGGAAGTGCTGGTCCCGGTGGTGGCGATGGATCGGGAAGTCGCGGTGGCCTCCGCGGTGGCGGCCGAGAGTCCGCCGGGCGCGCCGCTCGAAGCGCTGATGGCGCAAGCCGTGGCGACGCGCTCGTACTACACGGCGGCGCACGGGCGTCACCGAGGCTTCGATTTCTGCGACACCACGCACTGCCAGTTCCTGCGCGATCCGCCGGCTCCGAACGCACTTGCGGCGATGGCGGCCGAGCGCACCCGCGGCCTGGTGCTGGCCTATCGTGGCGCTCCCATCGCGGCGCTCTTCTCGGCGAGCTGCGGCGGGCGCACGCGGGCGCTGGAGAATCCGTCAGCGGATGAATACCCGTACTTCGCCGTGGATTGCGACTACTGCCGGCGCGGCCCGCGCGTGCATTGCTCCTACTGCGACCCGCACGCGGAGGGCGCCGGGCACGGATTCGGCCTGTGCCAGACCGGCGCCAAAGGAATGGCCGCGACCGGCGCCACGTTCCGGGAGATCCTCCAGCATTACTTCCCGAACACGGAGGTTACGCTGCGCCCGCCCGCGGGGATGTAGAATGGCTCGCATGTGCAGGATTTTCGGGTTTGTGCCGGCGGCGATGCTGGCCGCTTTGTGCGGTTGCGAGAGGCCGGCGGCGGTCGCGACGCAAAAGGCGCGGCCGGTACCGGAGGTTTACCGCGCCAACTTTGAAACGTCGAAGGGCAGTTTTGTTGTGGAGGCGACTAAGAGCTGGGCGCCCGAGGGGGCGGAGCGGTTCTACCGGCTGATGGAGCAGCGGTTCTTCGACGACGCGCGGTTCTTCCGGGTGGTGCGGAATTCCATCGCGCAATTCGGGATCAATGGCACTCCGGCGGTGAACGCGCGGTGGGCCAACATGACCTTCGCCGACGATCCGGTCAAACAGAGCAACTTGCGCGGCACGGTCGCCTTCGCCACGTCGGGGCCGAACACGCGCACCACGCACGTGTTCATCAACCTGAAGGACAACCGGCGGCTCGACAAATCGGGCTTCGCGCCGTTCGGCAAAGTGGTGGAGGGGATGGCGGTGGTGGACCAGTTGTACAGCTTCTACGGCGACCTGCCACCGCGCGGCGAAGGTCCGGACCCGGCGCGCATGGAGCGCGAAGGGAACGAGTACCTGGAAGTCCGATTCCCGCGGCTGGACTACATCAAGACGGCCCGCATCGCCGAAGCGAAGTGAAGCGCGTGGCGTGCGCTTCCCCGCCCCGGCCGCCGACCCCTTGACTTCTTCCCTTGTCTGGTCTATACCTAGATTGGACAAGTAATATGGAAACTCCATCCGGTTCCGATCTGCTGCCCGGCACGCTGTTCCTGCTGATCCTGCGGACGCTAAGCGGCGGCCCGCTGCACGGCTACGCCATCGCCAAGCGCATCAAGGAAGCCTCCCGCGAGGGACTGATTGTCGAGGACGGCTCCTTGTATCCCGCGCTCAACCGCATGCTGGTGAAGGGCTGGCTTGCCTCCCAGTGGGGCGTCTCCGAGACCAACCGCAAGGCCCGCTTTTACCGGCTGACGCCCGAGGGCCGCAAGCAGCTCGCCAAGGAAGCGGGCGAATTCGACCGCCAGGTGCGCGCCATCCAACTGGTGATGCGCACCGCCTGAAGGGAGAGGCCGGCATGCCGCTGTGGAGCGAAATCGTACGCCGTGTGGCCTGGCTGGGGCGGCGCAGCCGGTTCGAGCGGGAACTCGAAGAAGAGATGCAGTTTCACATCGAGAGCCGTGTGGAGGAACTGGAACGGGAGGGCCTCTCTCGCGACGAGGCGCTCTGGAAGGCGCGGCGGGAGTTCGGATCGAGCCTGCGCGCCCGCGAAACTTCGCGCTCCGCTTGGCAGTTCCGTTGGTTCGAGGACCTGGGCGGCGACCTGCGCTACGCCGCGCGGGCCTTCCGGCGGAATCCGGCCTTCGCTCTGACCGCCATTGGCTGCCTGGCGCTGGGCGTGGGCGCGAACACCACCATGTTCAGCGTGGCGATGGAGTTGCTGTTCAGCGAGCCATCCTGCCGCGATCCGCAGTCGCTCGTGCGCGTCACGGTGGGCGGCAACGACTGGGCGCCGATGGACCACTACCGGTTCCTCCGCGATGCGCAGGTGTTCGACGGACTGGCGGGGATGAACATCGGCATGGTGGTCAACTGGCGCGACGGCAGCCGGTCGTACAAGCTCGCCGGAACCCACGTGACGGACAACTTCTTCGAGGTGACGGGCATTCCGGTGGCGATGGGGAGGCCGATAGAGCGCGGAGAGACCGGCGTCACGATCGTTACTTACGGATTCTGGAGGCGGCGATTGGGCGCCGATCCCAGCGTGCTCGGCCGCCGGCTGGTGCTGGACGGCAAGCCGTACAGCGTGGTAGGAGTGCTGCCGCGCGATCACCGCATGCTGGTCGGGTTCGGCATGACTCCGGACCTGTATCTGACCAAGGACGTAAGCGATGTGACGATGTACGGGCGGTTGCCGCTGGGGATGGGCCGCCCGGCGGCGTTGGCCCGTCTGAGGCCGGTGCTCCGCGAAATGGATCGCGTGTTTCCGGACCCGAATCGCAAGTGGGAGGAAGGGGCCCGGATTTCCGGCGTCGGCGGCCTGGAGCGGCTGGAGGCGGAAGGCGGGGCCGGGATGCCGGTCGCGGCGTTCCTGGCCATGCTGGTGATGGTCACCGGTCTGGTGCTGCTGATCGCCTGCGCGAATGTGTCCAGCCTGCTGCTGGCCCGCGCCTCCGGCCGTTCCCAGGAGCTCGCCATACGGACTTCGTTGGGCGGCAGCCGCGGCCGCATCGTGCGCCAGCTCCTGGCGGAGAGTCTGCTATTGGCACTATGCGGAACCGCGGCCGGCGTGGCGCTCAATCTGGTTCTCACCCGGCTGCTCAGCGGCATCCGGATTCCCACGCCGCTGCCGATCGAAGCCGTGATCCAGCCGGACTGGCGGCTGCTGGCCTATTCCATCGGCATCGCCGGCCTGGTGACGCTGGTGGCGGGCCTGGCGCCGGCGCTCAAGAGCACGCGCGCCGGAATCGGGACCGCGCTGAAGGAGCATGAGCGGCAGTTGGGACCGGGGCGCTGGACGCTGCGCAACGCGCTGGTGGCCGGCCAACTCGCGGTCTCGATCATGCTGCTCAGCGGCGGCCTGGTTTTCCTCCGCAGCCTCTTGAACGCCACGTCATTTAACGCCGGATTCGATACCGCGCACACCATTGCGGCTAACGTCCGCCCCGTGCCGGGATCCTCGGCCGCGGTGCATTTCGATGCGTTGACCAGCGCCGGGATCGAACGCCTGCGCATGCTTCCGGACGTAGAAAGCGTCTCGCTAGCGCAGATGACGCCGTTAAACCCGTTTCGGACGTTCTTCAGGCACAGCGTGGAGCTCCGCCCGGATACCAGCGCCCAGGCGATCCGCGTTCAGTACAACTCCGATGAGGTTGGACCGGATTATTTTCACGTCATGGGGATTCCGATCCTACGGGGCCGGGCATTCCTCGATTCCGACCGCCAGGGCGCGCCCGCCGTCGCGATCCTGAACGAGAACCTGGCGCGGCTGCTGTTCGGCCGGGCCGACGCGGCCGGCCACACCATTCGCCTCCCCGATAATAGCGATGTCAGGGTGGTGGGCGTGGCGCGGAACAGCAAGTACGTCACGGTGGGAGAAGCAAACGCGATGGCGCTCTACAGACCCTGCGCCCAGCACGCCTGGGGGTCGGGGTGCGCGAGCTTCTTCCTTCGGGCCAGGGGCGCGCCGGACCTCACCTTGCGCCAGGTGGATGCCACGCTCTCCGATCTCGATTCCACGGTGGCGGTGGAAACCCGAGCCATGCGCGACTTGTTCTCGTGGGCGCTGCTGCCGAGCCGCGTTGGCGCGGGGGTTCTGGGAGCGACGGCGCTGCTGGGACTGGCGCTGGCCTCGGTGGGGCTGTGCGGCGTACTGCTCTACGCGGTCAGCCGGCGGATTGGGGAGATCGGCGTGCGCGTGGCCCTGGGCGCCACTCCCGCCGCGGTTTTGAGAATGGTGGCCGGCGAGAGCGCCCGGCTGGTGGGGGCCGGGATGGCGATCGGGCTCGCCGCCGCCGTGGTGGCCGTTCGCCCGCTCTCCATGTTCCTGGTTCCGGGCGTGCGTCCCACCGACCCGGCGAACTTCGTCGTGGTGGCCGGCGCGCTCTCGCTGGTGGCGGCCCTGGCAACGGTGGCGCCCACGCTGCGCGCCTTACGCATCGATCCTGCCGTGGCTTTGCGGCACGAATGAACCCGCATTTTCTTGTTGTGATATGCTGATGTGGGCCGCGAGGCCAAAAGGAAGGATTGTGCGTGAGGTGAACGGGATGAATGCGCGATGGATGGCTTGTATGTGCTTACTCGGTCTTTCTCTGGGTTCCGGATTGGCGCAAGATCGTGGACCCGCGGCATCGCCCCCTTCCGGCATGGCAAGCCGCCCGATCACGCTGGATGTGGCCGTAACCGATAAGTCGGGAGCGCCGGTAGCCGGCCTGCAACAGCAGGACTTCACGCTTTTCGACAACAAGCAGCCGCAGAAGATCACGTCTTTTCATGCCGTGGAGGGTAAGACGGCGACGGCGGATCCGCCCGTTAAAGTAATTCTGCTCCTGGATACGGTCAACGGTTCATTCACCAACGTGGCGTTCATGCGGACAGCGGTCTCCAAGTTTCTAGGCCGAAACGGCGGGCAGCTCGCCTACCCGGCAGCGGTGAGTGCGCTTACCGAATCGGGAACGATTTCCGAGGAAAACCTGTCTCGAGATGGAAACGCTCTCATCGCGTACTTGGATCGGCAAGAAGCCCGCCTGCACGTAATTCGGCGGTCGGAAGGGGCTTATGGCGATCGGGAGCGGCTGGAGCTCTCTCTCGACGCGCTGCGGCAGTTCGCGCGCCACGAAGCGGAAACGCCGGGACGAAAACTCCTGGTGTGGGTCAGTCCGGGCTGGCCACTGCTCGACGACCCGGGCTTGGAGATGACCTCCAAGGCGGAGGAGTGGGTTTTCGAGAACATTGTGTCTCTTTCGGACGCGCTGCGCTGGGCTCGCATTACTCTTTACGCCGTCGATCCGTTGGGAACGGGGGACGCCGGCCGACTGCGGACGTCGGCTTATAAGGCTTACTTAAAGGGAGTGAAAAAGGCAAGCCAGGCGCTGCCGGGGAATCTGGCGCTACAGGTTCTGTCGAATCAAAGTGGAGGCCTGGTTCTCAATTCAAGTAACGATTTAGAGGGCCAGATCGCAAAATGCGTCGCGGACGCGAGTTCTTTTTATGTTCTCACCTTCGACGCCCTGCCCGGGGACGGCCCCAACGAGTATCATGCGCTGGAGGTCAGGATCGGCAAGGCCGGACTAACGGCGCGCGCGCGATCCGGGTACTACGCTCAGCCGAGGTAGGCTCCGGCGCCCGGATGGGGCTTGCCTGGTTCGCGCGAAGAGCCAACACCGGATGGAGCCGCGATGCGCGGCCCGCCGAAATCGCGGAGCCGGCCCCCCAGTTGGCTAGAAGGGACCCGGCGCCTGAAGCAGTACACTAGAGTGTGGCTGAAAGGCGCCTGGAGGGCCGATCAGCCGGACAACAGGTAAACATGACACCCAACGCAATTCGAAATAGCCCTTATAGGCTCCTATACAAGCTGGCTGGACCGATCGCGGGATTCGCCGCGCTGGCGTGGTTCCTAATCCGAGTGATTCCCAAACCCAGCCGGGCTTCCTATCCTTGCCAGCGCGCGGCGTTCCCGCTGGCGAGCGGGTTCGCGATCTGGCTGACGGCGTCGATATGCAGTATCGTTGCGGGGCGCCGCCTGAGGCGGGCCCTGTTGCACTATCGGTACGCCGCCGCCGCTGTTTGCGCGGTAGCGGCCCTGACGGTCGCGGGCTGGTTTCTGCGCCCCATTCGATCCTCGGCCGCGGAGATTGCCACGCGCTACGACTTCGCCCCGCAGGACCGCAACCGGCCGCTGGGCATCGCGCGGGGCATTTATCCCGGCCGTGTGGTGTGGGCTCACGATCCGGGGGCGGCCCACTGGAGCGGCGCGCTCAACTCCACATCCGACACCTGGTGGAGCGACTCCAACACCGACCAGGACCGCGTCGGCGCGATGCTCGCCGCAACGTTGAAGAAGCTCACCGGCGCGGCGAGCGACGAACAGGCGTGGCAGGCGATCTTCGAATACTACAATCGGAGTTCGCGCGGTTTTCCGAATCGAGGGTACCAGGCCGGCGAGATTGTGGCGGTGAAGGTCAACCTCAACAACAGCAGCGCCACCGGGCCGGGGAACATCGTCAACGTCTCGCCGCAGGTCGCGCTGGCGACGGTGCGCCAACTGGTGAATCGGGCTCATGTGCCGCCGGGCGACATCATTGTTTATGAGGCGCGCCGCATCATTTATCCCGCCCTGCTGACCAAGATCTGGAGCGAGTTCAAGGATGTGCGCTTCGTTCAGGAAAGCGGCCCGGATCCGGCGCAGCCCAAGAATCCCGGCTATGGCGACTATCATGGCCTGGAAGGCGCGCAGTGGGTGGAGGGAGTAAGTTACTCGGGGCACGAATACAAAGAGGCGAAGCTGATTCCGAAGCAGGTTTTCGATGCGACTTACTTGGTGAACGTGGCGCTTCTCAAAGCGCACTCGTATCCGTACGCGGCCGCGGAGGGGGGCGACGAGGGCCAGACCGGCGTCACGCTGACCGGGAAGAACCATTTCGGTTCCATCAAGGGGACGCCGGAGCTGCACGCCGCGATCAATACGAACCAGGAAGCCGTGAAGAACGCGTGGTCGCCGATCGTGGATTTGGCGGCGTCGCCGAACCTGGGCGCCAAGACGATTTTGTATGTGCTGGACGGCCTGTATTGCGCCAGACGGCACCAGTCCTTCCCGCTGCACTTTCCCAACCCGCCGTTCAACAATCGCGTGACGCCGTACGAGAATCCGGACTGGCCTTCCAGCGTGCTGGCTTCGTTGGACGGCGTGGCGCTGGACTCGGTGGGCCTGGACATCCTGTATTCGCAGAGCAAGAACAACAACGATCCCAAGGATTCCAACCACCCTCGCATCGCGATCCGCGAGAACGCCGACGATTACCTGCGCGAGATGGCGCTGGCCGACCATCCGCCCTCGGGGACCGTGTACCGGCAGGGCGGAAAAAGGGTCGCGAGCCTGGGAGTGTTCGAGCATTGGGACGGCGACGCCACGCGGCAGTATTCCCGGAACCTGGACCCGCTGCACGGCAACGGCATCGAGCTGGTGTATCTGGCCGCGGCGACCGAATTGCCGGGCAATGTGGCCCAACATCCTTTTCTCTACGCCGGGGAATGGGACACGCGCAAACCGCTGCAATCCATGTTCCTGGTGAGGGACGGCAAGGTGGTCTGGCAGTATTCGATTCCCTTGCGAACCGAGAGCGGCGGCGTTCAGGAGTTCGACGACGCCACTTTGCTCCCCAACGGGAACATCATTTTCTCGCGAATGTCCGGCGCGGGCGAAGTGAGCCCGGATAAGAAGCTGGTTTGGGAGTACCCGGCGCCTCCCGGAACCGAGATTCATTCCATACAGTCCATCGGCCAGAACCGCGTGCTCATCATGCGGAATGGAAACCCGGCCCAGGCGATGATCATCGACACCGCTACCGGCAAGACGGAAAGGGCGATCCCCATTCCCACGCCGGTCACCGGCACTCACGGCCAGTTCCGGCACATCCGCATGACTGCGGCCGGCACCATCCTGGTTCCGCACATGGGCGAGGGCAAGGTGGTGGAGTACGACCTGGACGGGAAAGCGCTGTGGTCCGTGGCGGCGAAGTCGCCCTGGCAAGCGGTCCGGCTGGCGAACGGCAACACGTTGATCGCCGGAGACTGGAGTTGTTACGCGCGCGAAGTGAATCCCAAGGGCGAGACGGTATGGGAACTTACTCAGGCGGACTTGCCCTCGATCAAGCTGTTCAGCGTTCAGACCGCGAACCGGCTGGCCAACGGCAACACGGTTATCACCAACTGGTGCGCCGGGAACAAGAATACGGAAGAGTGGGCCGGCACCGTGCAGGCGATCGAGGTAACTCCGGATAAGAAGGTGGTGTGGGCGCTGTCGTCCTGGAAGAATCCGGACCTTGGCCCCGCGACCTCTATCCAGCTCCTCGACGAGCCCCTGTCAAACCTATCCAGCAGGTGACCGAAGCGGGGGTTGCCGAGCCGTGCAACCGTCGCGGGCCGGGCCGACTCAGCCGCGATGGAGGCGAGTACGTTGGAGTTACAATGGCTCGGTGTTCGCGGGACGGAACATTGAAATGACGAGCTTGCGGAAACATCCGCCGATCCCGGCCGTTCTGGCGCTATTGGCCGGTGTTTTAGCGAGCCCACTCGCCAATGCGCAAGGAGACGATCTCGTCAAGGCCGCCAGGGACGGCGACTTGGCCCGCGTCAAAGCGTTGCTGGCCGCGGGATCCGACGTAAACGCCAAGGCCGCCGACGGAGGCACGGCGCTGACGGAGGCGGCGCACGACGGAAACCAGGATATAGTGCGGGCGCTACTGGAGGCCAAGGCCGATGTAAACGCCAAGGGCAGCCATGGCGTCACCGCGTTGATAGCCGCCTCGGGGAGCCACCGCCAGGAACTGGTGCGAGCGCTGCTGGCCGCCGGGGCCGATGTGAACGCCAGGCAGGACCAGGGAGTCACGGCGCTGATGGCGGCATCCTCGGTTGGCCGCCTGGAGGCGGTGCGAGCGCTGCTGGAGGCCGGGGCCGAGATCAACGCCAGAGCGGTGGACGGCGCCAGGGCGTTGATGCTGGCGTCGCAGCATGGCCACCAGGAGGTGGTGCGAACGCTGCTCGCCGCCGGGGCCGACGTGAACGCGAGGCGGGACAATGGCACCACGGCGTTGATGCTGGCATCGTTTTTGGGCCACCTGGGGGTGGTGCAAGCGCTGCTCGAGGCCAAGGCCGACGTGAACGCCAAGGACCCCAGTGGCACCACGGCGTTGATGCTGGCGTCGTATGACGGCTCGCAGGAAGTAGTGCGCGCTTTGCTCGACGCCAAGGCGGAGGTGAACGGCCGGGGCGCAGGCGATGCCACGGCGTTGACGATAGCGTCGCAGAATGGCCACCCGGAGGTGGTGCGAGCGCTGCTGGCCGCCGGGGCCGACGTGAACGCCAAGACGGACAAGGCCGCCCCGGCGTTGATTCTGGCGTCGGTTCAAGGCCGCCAGGATGTGGTGCGGGCGCTGCTGGACGCCAAGGCCGATGTGAACGCCAGGGCCCCCAATGGCGCCACGGCATTGATGGTGGCGTCCGAGAACGGCCAGGAGGGGGTAGTGCGAGCGCTGCTCGACGCCAAGGCCGACGTGAACGCCCGAGGCGCGGGCGATGCCACGGCCTTGATGACCGCCGCGCTCCATGGCCACCAGGGTGTGGTGCGAGCGCTGCTGGAGGCAGGGGCCGATGTGAACGCCAAGCAGAGCCAGGGCGTCACGGCATTGATATTGGCGTCGCAGCAGGGCCATCAGGATGTGGTGCAGGCGCTGCTCGGCGCCAAGGCCGACGTGAACGCCAAGGACCCCGATGGCGCCACGGCTCTGATCGTGGCGTCCGAGAACGGCCGCCAGGACGCGGTGCGAGCGCTGCTCGCCGCCGGGGCCGATACGAACGCCAGAGCGGGCAATGGCGCCGTGGCGTTGACGTTGGCGTCGCAGCAGGGCTACCAGGAGGTAGTGCGGGCTTTGCTCGACGCCAAGGCCGATGTGAACGCCCGAGGCGCAGACGATGCGACGGCGTTGATGACCGCCTCGCAGCATGGACACCCGGAGGTGGTGCGAGCGCTGCTCGCCGCCGGGGCCGATGTGAACGCCCAGACGCGCGATGGCCTCACAGCGTTGGAGGTGGCGATGCGGAATGGCCACCAGGAGGTAGTGCAGCTCCTCAAGAGCGCGGGCGCCCGCTGAGGCCGACTCAACCGCGGCCGATCGAGGCCAGCAGGCGGGCGACACCTTCGCGAAAGATCTCGGGGGCGGCGAGCAGGCCGAGCACCAGGTAGGCTTCGGAATCGAAATCGTAGAAGAAGCCCGGCTGCACCAGGACGCCGTCGCGCGCGAGCAGATGGAGCGCCCACTCTTCCTCGCTGCGGGTGCGCGGAATGCGCAGTGTGACGTACCAGCCGCCCTCGAGATCCAGGACTTGGCAGGCGGAATGGCCGCCCAGGGCCTCCCGCAGGAACTCCAGATTGGCCCAGGTGCGGCGCGCGATCTGCTCTTGCACGCTGGCGCCCAACTGGAGCAGGCGCGGCAGGGCCTGCTGCGCCGGGGCGCTCACCGATAGATAGGTATCCGCAATCAACTCGAGGCGCTCCAGAGCCTGCGCGGCGGCGGGCCCGCCGGCCACCATCCAGCCCAGCTTCACTTGCGGGAGCCCCGCGACCTTCGATAGCCCGCTCAGGCAGAAAGTGAGCGTCTCCTCAACGTGCACGAGGGTCGGGACGAGGGCCGGATCGGGGCGCAGGACGTAGTCGGCGAACACCTCGTCGGAGATGAGCGGAACGCCAAGGGCGGTCAGGCGCGCCAGCTCGTCGCGCTTGAGAAAGGAACCCGTAGGGTTGTTCGGATTCACCAGGACGATGGCCCGCGTGCGCGGGTTCAGGCTGCGCTCCAGCGCGTCGAGATCGACGGACCAGGCGCCGTGATACACCAGCGGGTACTGCACGGCGCGAACCGATTCGAGCGCGGCCAGAAACTCGAAGAGCGGGTAGGAGGGGCGCGGAACCAGCACCTCGTCGCCGGGGTCGGCCAGCAGCTTGAACAGGAAGGCGTAGGATTCGCTGGTGCCGGCGGTAACGACGATTCGCTCCGGCTCGACCTGCTGACCGCGCGCGCGGTAGTAGCCCGCCACGGCCGCCCGCGCGTCGGCGGAGCCCGCCGGCTGGGGATCGTAGAATAGAGAACGCACGCCGGAGAGCGCTTCCAGTATCCGCTCGCCCGGGTAGGAAAAGCCCGCCCGCGTGGGGTTGGATTCCGTCAGATCGAGGATGGGCGCGCCCGCGCGGCGACGGGCCTGGAGCTCGAGCGAGAGCCGGTTCGGGCGCAGGTCCCAGGCGAGGCGCGACGAGAACATCAACCGTTCCCCGGCAGCTTGCTGAGGATGCGGTCGCGAATCCAGTGCTCGTCCCACCACTCGACGGGCGTGATCTGCACGCCATCCACCTGCATGCTGAAGTGCAGGTGGTCGCCGCCGGCCAGTCCGGTCGCGCCGCTGCGGCCGAGCTCCTGTCCCTTTTTCACCAGGTCGCCCGGCTTCACCGCGATCCGGCTCAAATGCCCGTAAATGGACTGCAATCCGTAGCCGTGGTCCAGGACCACGCAGTTGCCGTAGATGCCCAGGGGAGCGGCCCACACCACCTTGCCGTCGTTGGCCGCTTCCACCGCGACGTGGGGCACATCGGCGAGGTCGAAGCCCAGGTGCGTCTGCCGGTCGATGGTCTTGCCCTTGTAAACGTAATTGCGCGTGTCGGCAAATTCCGATTCGGTCATCCCATAGCGGCGGAACGGCCCGCTCCAGAGCAGGCGCTCTTCGGTCTTCAAGCGGAGATCGGCCAGCGTCCGGTTGTTTTGGCGGCGCATTTCCCCGTTGATCTTCAGAAAGCGCTGTACCAGGTCGCCGGAGCCGTTGGGATCGAGCTCGCCGACGACCTTCTCGATAAACGAATCGGGAAGCACGAGGTCGCGCGTGCGGAAGCGTTTGGGAAAGACCTTGAACCAGAAGCGGGCCGTAGCCTCGGCGCCGGAAGGGTTGCGGGCGAAGACCAGCGGCACCGTGCCCGCGGCCGTGTCCCAGGGGAAGGCGAACAAGGCGAAGCGTTCGCCGGCGGGCCGGCCGGGCATCGGGAAACTGCGGAAGGTGTAGAAGCCAACGCGGACGCCGGCCTCCGTCCAATAGCCGGAGACCGTGAAGGTCACCAGCTCGGCGCCACCCTGGTCGATGTAATGCTGGAAGCCGTCGGCGACGACCTGCGGCGGGCGCGTGTTCACCTCGACCGCAACTTCCAGGCGCCCGGTGGAGGCGCGCAGGTCGTTGCCTTGGGCTTCGAGCAGCAGGGTCGCCCGGCCGTCGCGCAGAGCCGGGGCCGCTTGGCTGCCGGCCGAGAAACGTAGCAGCCGCGGCGGCTCGTTTCTACCCAGGAACAGGAAGCGGTGCGCCGGCTCGCTGGCCTCGAAGAGCTTGTACCGGTTTCCGTTCTGTTCGATCTCCGCGGTGAAGCACTGGATGCCGTGGGGATTGGCCAGCCGCACCTGGACGGGGGTGTCTTTGCCGATGACGCGGACGGGTGCGTCCAACGTCACCACGGTATCGGAGGAGAGCGCGATCAGCAGCAACGGAATCGCCAGAACGATGGCCAGCAGGACCCACAGAGCTTTTTTCATGTTCCCCATCTCCTAGCTTACGCCGGCGGCCGCCCCCGATGCTATACTTCGAGTCGGCTTGCCCAGTTCAGCGAAACCGCGCGTTTTGGCCATGATGGAGGCCGCTTCGGTCACCGGCCCAGCCAAGAATCTGATCGAATTCGCGCGCCTGGCGGCGCAGGCGGCGCCCGGCGCCGAGGTGGCCATTCTCACGTTTCAGCGGGGCGCAGAGGGATCGCCGAATCCCTTCGTGGAGGCGGCCCGACAGAACGGCCTGAGCGTGGATGTGGTCCGCGAACGGTTCGCCTTCGATCCCGGCATCCTGCCGCCACTGCGCGCGATGGTAGCCGCGCGGCAGCCGGATATCATCCAGTCGCACAACTTGAAGTCGCATTTTCTGGTGCGACTGCTGGGGCTGCACAGAAGACGCCGCTGGATCGCCTTCCACCACGGATACACGACCACCGACAAGAAAATGGAGGTCTACAACCAGCTCGACCGTTGGTCGCTGCGCGCCGCGCACCAGTTGGTGACGGTGTGCGGGCCGTTTTCCCGGGAGCTGCAGCGCATGGGCATTCCGGCGGAACGGATCGCCATCCGGCATAACATGGTCAAGCCGTTTGTGGCGCCGCCGGCGGAGGAAGTGGCGCGGTTGCGCCGGGAACTGCGCGTTCGGGAGGGAATCCCGGTCATTCTCTCGGTGGGGCGCCTGTCGCGCGAAAAAGGACATCTGGACCTGATCGATGCTTTGGGCCGGCTGCGCGGGCGCTCCTGGCGGCTGGTGCTGGTGGGAGAGGGGCCGGAGCGCGGTCCCATCGAAAGACGGTGCGCCAGCCTCGGCCTGACGGACAGCGTGATTCCGACCGGGCTCCAGAGGGACGTGCGGGGGTACTACGCGATGGCGGACGTGGTGGCGCTTCCGTCGCACAGCGAAGGCTCTCCCAACGTTCTGCTGGAAGCGATGGCGGCCGGGCGGGCGGTGGTGGCCACCGCGGTCGGCGGCGTGCCCGAGATCGCCACGGACGGAGAGAATGCGCTGCTGGTGGCGGCCGGCGACCACCAGGCGATGGCCGGCGCGATTGCGCGGCTGCTGGACGAGGAGGAACTGCGGCGGCGCCTGGGCGCCAACGCCGCGAAGATCGCGCCCAGCTATGCGCCCGACGCTTACTGCGAGTCGCTTCTGGGACTCTATGGGAAGGTGCTATGCGCGTCTCGGTGATCGTGCCGTTGTACAACAAGGCGCCTTACGTGCGGCGTGCGCTGGATTCGATCGGGGCACAAACCTTGTCGGACTTGGAGGCCATCGTGGTTGACGACGGGAGCACCGACGGCAGCGCCGAGATCGCCGAGGCATACACCGACCCGCGCTTCCGCATCATCAAGCAAGCCAACGCCGGGCCGGGCGCTGCGCGGAACCGGGGACTCGCCGAAGCTCGCGGGCCGCTGGCGGCCTTCCTCGACGCGGACGATTTTTGGCAGCCCAAGTATCTGGAGACCGGCGCCGGCGTGCTGGAGAGCTTTCCGGAGGCCGGCGCGTTCTCCTGCGTGTACCGAGAAGATCCGGGAGGCGTCTCGACGGAGAGAATGTGGAGAGAGCGTGGGATCGAGCCGGGCTTGCAGAGAATTGCCCCCCAGTCACGGGCGAAGCTGCTGACCTATATGGCCTCGTTCATGTACCCGTCCTCGACCATGATCCGCACACAGACGGCCCTGGAATTGGGCGGATTCTACGAGAGGAACGGCTGCCGATTCGCGGAGGACACGACGCTGTGGTTGAAGGTGCTCCTGAACGGGCCGGTTTGGCACGAGATGGCGCCACTGGCGACTATCGACCGGGGCGCGGCCGAGCTGAGCGGCAATTACAGAGCGGCACGGCCGGTGGAACCCTTTCTGACGGCCCCGGAGGAGATCGCCGCGGTCTGCCCGCGCGAATTCGCCGGGTTGCTGCGCAGCTTTTACGCGCTGCGGGCGTGCAAGACGGCGGCGGTGCTGGGCTATTGGGGCGAAACCAGGGAGGCGCGGCGGCTGTTCCGGAGATTCGTGTCGGCGCGGGATTGGCGGCAGCCGTTTTTCGTAGCGGCCATGGTGGCTTGTACGCCGCTGGGCGGAGTGGCTGGCCGCGTGGTGCGCGCGGTGGCGGTGAGGCACAACTCAGGGGTTTGAGTAGCAGTGTTGCCGACGGAGGCGCTTCGTGCGGAGGGGCGCGTCTACTGATTAGCGCTGGACTTGGCGGAAGTGAGGTTGTTGCCCGTGGTGGTCCAAATGGTGTTGATACTGGCCTGCCCGCTGAAGAGCAGCGCGGCGGAACACAGCACCACGAACGCCAATAGGAGCGCGTACTCAACGACGTCCTGACCGGACTCGTCGGCGTAACAGCGTCTCAGGATCTCCATTAGTCTCCTCTAACGGATCAACTCATAATAACGCCATCCTGAAGGAATATCAAGGAATTAACGGCGGGAGGAGCTGGTTCCCCGCAAAGTGGGGTCCAGGCAGCGAAGAGGTCCGGCATCCGGATCCCTGTCGGAGCTTGGCGCGAAGTAAGGCGCCGGCCGGCTGCTAGGGGGTCGCGCGCCTTCCCATATCGATTGAAAACAAACGGGATCGGTGCAGAGTCCGGGGCCCTGGGGAGGGCCCTCAGCACCCTACCAGACCCGGCAAGCCGTTTCGGGGGCCATGGGCTGACCGGCGCGGCAGGCGAATGCCTTTCGAAACTCGGGCATGTTCCGGAGGACCCCGTTGACCCGGAAGCGGCTGGGCGAATGTTCATTGGTCAGTGCGAGCAGGCGCCGTTCCTCGTCGGTCATGTTCTCGCACCAGATCCGCCCCCAGCCCAGGAACAGGCGCTGCTGGGGCGTAAAGCCGTCGATATTGGGCGCCGATTTGCCCGCCAGCGTGTTGAGGAGAGCCATCATGGCGATGCGCAGGCCGCCGTTGTCCGCGGTATTCTCGCCCAGGGTCAACTGGCCGTTCAGCTTCAGGTTGTCCACGGCGGTGAAACCCGCGTACTCGTCGACCAGACAGGCGGAACGTTGCTGGTAGGCTTGAGCGTCCTCGGGCTTCCACCAGTCGCGCAGGTTGCCGTCGGCGTCGAACTTGCGGCCCTGGTCGTCGAATCCGTGAGTCAGTTCGTGCCCGATGACGGCGCCAATGCCGCCGAAATTCACGGCGTCGTCCGCATGGGCGTCGTAGAACGGCGGCTGCAGGATGCCAGCCGGGAAATTGATGTTGTTCTGGGTGGGTTCGTAGTAGGCGTTCACGGTGGGGGGAGTCATTTCCCATTCGGAACGGTCGACCGGCTGGCCGATCTTGCGGATCTGGCGCTGGAACTCGAATTCCGTGGCGCGCCGGTCGTTGCCGAGCGGGTCGCCGCGGACGATCAGCACGCTGGAATAGTCGCGCCACTGGTCCGGGTAGCCGATCTTGTTGGCGATGGCGTGCAGCTTCTCGATGGCCTTCTGGCGGGTGGACGGGCTCATCCAGGCGACCTGCCGAATATCGGCGGCTAGCGCCTTCTCCAGAGCCTGCACCATCTTGAGAGTCCGCTGCTTGCCTTCGGCGCCAAAGGTGCGCTCGACGTACTTCCGGCCCAGGGCCTCTCCCAAATCGTCGTCGGTATAGGAAACGCAGCGCTTCCAGCGCGGACGTAGCTCCTTGGCGCCGGTCAGAATGCGGCCGTAGAAATCGAAATCCGCATTGACGAACGGCGCCGGGAGGAAGTGCACGGAGGCGTGCACCAGGTGCCAGGTCAGGTAGATCTTCCAATGGTCCAGCCCGGTGCGCTGAATGAGGGCCTGCATCTGCTTGAAGAATTCCGGCGTCGCCACGTTGAGGCTCCCGATGAGCGGCGCGTGCACACCCGCGAAGTACTTGGCCCAGGCGAAGGACGGGGTGAGGCCGGCCAGGGCCACGGCGCTCATCTTGTGATAGACCTTCTCGGGGTCGCGGCGCTCCTCGACGGTGAGCGATGCCTTCGCCAGTTCGGTCTCGATCTCCATGACCACCGCCGCGTTGGCCGCCGCCCGGTTGGGCGGATCGCCGAGCAGTTCGAAGATCTTCCGCACGTGCGCGAGGTACTGCCGGCGCAGCTCGACGGATTTGGGATCCTGCTTCAAATAGTAGTCGCGCTCGGGGAGCCCCAGCCCGCCCTGGTCGGCCTGCGCGATCTCCATCCGGGAGTTCTGGAAGTCCGCGCCCGAGGTGAAGCTGAAGAGCACATTCGCGCCGGCCTGGTGCAGCCGCGCCACCTCGTCCACCAGCGACTGCTTGTCGGGCAGGGCGGCGATGCGGGCCAGATCGGCCTTGATCGGATCGATGCCCAGCCGGCCGATGGCGCCCTCATCCATGCAGGCGGCGTAGAAGTCGCCGATCTTCTGCGTCACGGCGTCGCGCTGGGGATCGTTGGCCGAGGCCTTCTCGAGAATGTCGCGCAGAACCAGCCGGTTGCGTTCCTGGAGTTCGTCGAAGCGGCCCCAGGAGGCTTGGTCGGGAGGGATGGGGTTGTTCTTCATCCAGGTCCCGCAAGCGTACTGGTAGAAATCCACGCAGGGATCGGCGGTGCGGTCCAGCGCCGTAGCGTCGAACAATCCGGGCGCCTGGGATTGGCCCAGCAACGCGGAAAAAGAGAGCAGAAAGAGAGCAGGCATACTCAAAAAGCGCATGATTCCATCCTACGCGAATCGGGTGCGCCGGCGGGCACGACCGGACGAAGAGGCTGGAGGAACAAACTCCGGCCAGCGGGAAGTGCGGTTTCGAAGGCCGGGGCGTGGCGGGAGTTCAGGTTCTTTTATCGAAGAAGCCCGGCTGAACGGCCCGCGTCGGGTCCTGGTAGTACTGTTCGCTCTGACCTCTTGCACGCCGGAAGGCTGTAGGACATAATGGCCGTTCGGGGGTAGTCTGTGTTCCCAGATTCCTTATGCTGGTAACTTGCGGAGACTGTCCTCGGTGGCAGGAGATTTGAAGGCACTCAAGGAGAAGAGTAATGAAGCGTGCGGTTTGGTTGGCGATAATGTTGGCGGCAATTCTATGTGTCAGTAGCGCCCCCGCGGG
>Ga0326728_10012313_pt1 | contig 19055 bp, 14 predicted proteins | sample MB3enrmetagenome_FD_207602 | JGI IMG/M metagenome (GOLD analysis project Ga0326728, IMG submission 207602) | Lab enriched peat soil microbial communities from McLean, Ithaca, NY, United States - MB31MN | ecosystem: Environmental > Terrestrial > Soil > Wetlands > Peat | place: USA: New York... | reverse complement strand
TTCGCCGTCCTTGTCGGCGCTCGGCGGCAGTCGGTTTTTGCCAAAAACCTAATTTTGCGCCGGAAAGTAGCTAGGGAATTCATATTATTTGTGCACGCTCTCCGTCCTCATCCGGCGACGCGTGCCTCACGTCGCCTGTTGACTGCGCGCTTCACTGACTATCTGCAGGAAGCGTCCTGCCAGTTCTCGAATCCAATCTAGTTGACGCCGCTGGACAGCCTCTGGATTGATCAAATCGCGGCCAATGCCGACGGCAGCAGATCCCGCCAGGATGAAATCCGCAGTGTTCCGTTGAGTCACGCCTCCGGAGGCGATCAAGCGTATTTTCGGGAACGGTGACCTGAGGGCTTTGATGTAACTGGCGCCGCCGAGCACTGAACACGGAAAAACCTTGACGAAGTCCGAGCCCGCTTTCCATGCAGTCATGATTTCGGTGGGCGTCAGCGCGCCCGGGAGGACGACCACATCATGCTTCAGCGCGAACTCCACAACTTCAATATTGAGCCCCGGACTGGACAAAAACTTAGCGCCAGCGTCCAGGCAGCGGCGCGCCGTTTCAATGTCAACGACTGTACCGGCGCCAACGATCAAGTCGGGCCTGGTGCGCGCAAGCTCGGAAATCACCGCGGCGGCTCCAGGAACCGTCATCGTCACTTCCGCGATTGGAATTCCGCTGTCTGAAACGGCATTCACGGCAAACAAAGCATCCTCCGCTGAGGAGAGACGAATCGCGGGAATGATCCCGATCTGCTCAATGCGAGTTCGGATTGCCTCCCTGTTCATACACCCTCCGGTTTCGGAGCCCGAGTCAGCGGCACGAAAGGTTTTGGTACCCGCGTTTTGAGAATGACGATATCCCCGCATCCCACCCTTAGGTTCAGCGTGTGCGTTGCCGGTGAATTCTCGTACACGATTCGATGGCCAATGAGCCAGAACCTGCGCTTCTCCTGCCCGAGGAAATCAGAGTTCACGTTACCGAAATTGCTCTTGGCATTAATCTTGTATCGGCCTTCCTCGGGAAGATGCAACAAGATTTCCCCCTGAAACAGAGTCACCTGGATGTCGCCAACCAAGCCGTCAACGTTCACCTCCCCAATACCATGCTCGGCAATGAACCTAGCAGTGCTTGGCGCCTTGATGCGGTATTCCAGATCGAAGTTGGTTTCTCCCAGAGGATAAGGGGGAAACGTCCCGTGCCGGGGAAAATCCGTGGTGATGACCAACTCATCACCGCGGCGCTCGGCCGCGACGCGCACTTTGTCCAGCTCGTGCGTGGCTTTTTCGCGCTCGCGGGCATCGTACGCCGCTTTCGTGAATCTAATCGTAGTGATCTCCACGCCGGGCCGGTCCCATGCTTCCACCGTCAGCACGCCAAACGAGTTTGTCAGCCTGAGCGTGCCGCCGGAAGGGAAATCCATGCGCTCGGTCTTGCTCACCTGAACCTTCTGCTTAGGTTCGTCGGCGGCCAGCAGCAGACAAGCGGTCCCGAATCCAATCAACGTCAATATCCGCATGATCATTAGAAACACACTCCGAACAGCATTACAACGTATCCGTATGCTGTCTCATAATCAACCGAGGTGCAAGGCCGGTGCACTCGTCGAGGCCCGATCGCGGTACAGCTTGTGACTTTCCTCGGCATCGCAAGAGTGGCGGCAAAACGGAATCTATTCTTGTGTACCTGACTCATATACGCTCCTCGCCTCTTCCACCGGCGGCAGATGATCTGTCGGGCGCGCCCACCAAACATAAAACGTAGGCAGCAGGAAAATGCTCATGGCGAGGTCGGCGATCAAGCCCCCCACCACCACGATCGCAAAGGGGCGCTGAGAATCGGAGCCAATCGCATGGGATAACGCGGCCGGCAGCAGACCCAGTGTGGCTACCAGCATGGTCATCGTAATCGGCCGGAGGCGGCGTGTTGCACCTTCAATCGCGGCTTCGGCGATCGGCATTCCTCTCGATCGCAACTGATTGATGTATTCGACCATGATGACGCCCGTCTGGATCGAGGCGCCGAACAAAGCCATAAAGCCGACACCGGAAGAGACGCTGAAGTGCGTTCCGGTAATGTAAAGCGCCATGAGCCCTCCCACGCGCGCCACGAGCATATTGACCAGGTGCAGGCATGCCCACTTGGCGGAACCGAAAGCTCCGTAGATAATCAGGAAAATGAAGAAAACGGTCAACGGGACGATAATAAACAGGCGCGCCTCCGCGCGCTTTTCGCTCTCGTATTCGCCCTCCCAGTTGATGTGATAGCCGCGCGGAAGCTGAACCTGCTTATTTACCTTCTCAATCGCCTCTTCGACGGCGCCGCCCAGGTCACGGCCCCTGACGCTGTATTTAATCGGGACATAGCGCTCGTTCGCTTCGCGGTAGATTTCAGAACCTTCGTCCCGCTCTTCGATTTTGCAGAGCTGCCCGAGCGAAACTCGCTCGCCTGTGGGCGCCAGTAGACGAATGTTTTCGATCGCCTCTTTTGTGCTGCGGAACTTGGGGAGATAGCGCATCACCAGGTCATAACGGGCCTCGCCTTGCAATACCTGAGTGAGAGCATTCCCTCCCGCGGCGGTATTAATAGCATCTTGAACATCCGCAACGTTGATTTGGTAGCGTGCGGCTTGCTGGCGATCTACTACAAAGTTGTCGTTGGGCTGGCCGGTAACCCGAAAAATCCCCAGGTCCGTGATTCCCCTGACCTGGCGCATGATACTGACGATCTGTTCAGCTTTATCCTCAAGAACGTGCAAATCCTCGCCATAGATCTTCGTGGCAAGCTGTCCCTTGACCCCGCTGACCGCTTCTTCCATGTTGTCCGCGATCGGCTGGGAGAAGCCCCAGACGACGCCCGGCAGCTTCGACAACTCGCGGTTCATGGCCGCGATGAGTTCGTCTTTGTTCTGGTGAAATGCGGGGCGCCACTGCTTCTTGGGCTTTAGATCGACGAAGTACTCTGTATTAAAAAAGCCGGTGGTGTCGGTTCCGTCATCCGGCCGCCCTGTTTGACTGGAGCATTGGATCGCCTCGGGAAACGAACAAAGGATGATTCGAGCCTGATTCGATAGCCGGATGCCCTCCGTTTGCCCGGTGCTGGGCGCAAGCGTGCCACGCACCCACAGCGCGCCTTCGTCCAGGTGTGGGAGAAACTCCGACCCGATCACTCCGCCGAGCCAGAGGTAAAGACTGCAACATACAGCGAGAACCGAGATGCCCACCATCACCCAACGATGGTTAACAGACCAGGTCACCGCAACGCGATAGCCCTTCGTAACCCAGACAAGCACTGGATTCTCCCACTCGCGCGTTTCTTTGCGGAACAGAAAACTTGCCAGGACCAAAGCAATGGTCATCGAGAAAACCACTGCGCCCATCAGAGCGAAGGCTACCGTCCAGGCCATCGGCCGGAACAACCGGCCCTCGACTCGTTGCAGAGTAAAAATGGGCAAATAGGCTGTGATGATGATCGTGATGGCATAGAACACGGGCCGCTGTACTTCGTGCGCAGCGTCGCGGATTCTGTCGCGGACCGACTTAGTCACACGCTCCTGATGGCCGATGTGGCGGATGATGTTTTCCACCATCACAATCGCTCCATCCACAACCATCCCGAAATCCAAAGCTCCAAGCGACAAAAGGTTTGCTGGAATTTGCCTGAGTTGCAGGCAGATGGAGGCGAACAACAGGGAAAATGGGATGGTGATGGCAACGATGATGGCGGCGCGCACATTTCCCAGAAACAGCATAAGAACAATCGTGACCAGGATGAAGCCTTCCGTCAGATTGTGCAGCACGGTATGCGTGGTGAATTGCACCAGATCGCTGCGATCGATGAGCGGGTCGACCTTCACACCGGCAGGCAGGATATGATCGTTCATTTCCGCGACTTTTTTGTGAATATCCTGCAACGCCGTGTCTGCCTCAGCGTCCTTGCGCAGGAGCGCGATACCTGAAACTACATCGTCGTTATCGATGACCCGCCCGTCCTCCAGCCGCGTCGCTCGGGCAAACTGGCCTAGGCGTATCTTCGGACCTTGTGAAACGACGGCGATATCTTTGATATGCAGCGGTGTGCCGTTCTTCGTCAGAATCACGGTATTCTCGATATCGTGAACATTCCGGACCAGACCCACTTCCCGAATATTGACCTGCTGCAAACCGGCTTCGATAAAGCTCCCACCGCCATTGGCGTTGTTGTTGGTGAGTTGTTGCTCCACTTGGCCGATGCTGAGCCCGTAGGAGATCAGCTTGTCGGGGTCGACGCGAACCTGGTATTCGCGAGTTGGCCCGCCGAAACTGGCAACATCGACGATGTTGGGAACAGCTTTGAAATTCTTCTCCACCACCCAGTCTTCAATGGACTTGAGCTCCATGACGTCATACCCCGGGTTAGTGGTGTGTAAGGTGAAGAAGTAGATCTGGCCGGCAGGACTCCAGTCCGTTTGCATCTGCGGCGACGCTCCAGCGGCAACCGCGGCAGGCGGAAGATTGACCTGCGTCAGCCGCTCCAGCGCTCGTTCGCGGTCGCGGAAATTCTCCTCCTCGTCGTCAAAAATGAGCTTAATGTCGGAGAGACCGAACAGCGAGAACGACCGCAAGTGGGTTACGTGCGGCATCCCATTCATCACGATTTCAAGCGGAACCGTGATTTGCTGCTCCATTTGCTCGGCGGAGATCCCCGGCCACTGCGTGACGATCTCCACGTAATTGTCAGCGACGTCGGGATAAGCCTCAATAGGAAGAGCCCGGAACGCAGCAATGCCCCCAACGACCAGGAGAAGGGCGAAAGCCAAAACGAAGAGGCGTTTGTCCAGGGCAAAGTCAACGACTCGGCGGATCATTTAATTTATTGCTCCACTGTGTTCTGGAAGACGAGTGCGTTCGTAACCACCTGGTCGCCAGGCTTCAGGCCCGAGATCACCTCCTGCGTGTTGTCGGGAAGCGTGTTCCCGGCCACGACTTCCTGGCGCCGGAAGCGGCCATTCCCTAAGGGTGCATAGACCCACTCACGGTCGTGCAAGTGCAGAATCGCGGTGGCCGGCACTGTGGCGTGCTTTTCCGCCTGCTGGCCGTGGAAAATGGCCGTGACAAACATCCCCAGGCGCATGAGGCCTGGATTGTCCACTTCCAGCCGGACCTTTGCCGTGCGAATGTTCGGGTCCATGATCGGCAAGATGTTGCTGATCCGCCCCTTCAGCACCCGGTTCGGATACGCTGCCAGATGGATGTCGGCATACTCGCCGATGTGAACTTGCGACATGTTGTTCTCCCACACATCGCAGATAATCCAAACCCGTGACATGTCAGATATCGTGAACGGGTTGGGCGGAGTCAGCGCCTGGACACCTGATTGGTTGGTGATCTCCTGGTCCGTGATTGTTCCTGATACCGGAGCAAACACTTCGACGATGCCCGTGGGATGGTTGCGATCGACCCCAAGCAGCCCGAGTTGTTCCTTAGCGGTCTCAAGAACGACAATGTTGTCGTCTTCGGCGTTCTGCGCTATTTCCTGAGCGCTTTTCGGAATCGCTCCGTGCTCGTACAGGACGTTGGCGCGGTCGAGCTGGATCTTAGTCAATTCCTCGTTCTTGACGGCCTGGCGGTAATTGGAAAACGCGCCCGCGATATCCGAGCTTCTCACCTTGAACAGGAGCTGGCCCTTTTTCACCTCATCGCCAAGCCGCGCATCGATTTCCACGATTCGCCCTGTAGCAAGCGACGGGACTGGCACCTGCCGCGAGACGTCGGAATTCACCACTCCGGTTGCGTTCAGCTCCGGGGCGGCAACGTGCTCACCCGCCGTGGCCAGCGGAAACTGCTCCGGGCGATCCACCTTGAAGTTGTTGGGGTCGAGGTCAGGCTGCACCGTTGTGGGGACTGCACCTGCGCCCGCCGCCGCGCCTTCTTGGGCCGTTACCTTCCGATCGCATCCGGTGACGAGCAGGCACAAGCCTATACACACAGTTGCTTCGAAAATAACTAGACGATTCATTGCACAACCTCCCGGCCCGCGGCCATGTTCATTTGCGCCACGGCGGTCAAGTACGAGCCAATCAGGTTCAGGTAGGCCAATCGCGTATCCCGATAAGCTTTCTCCGCATCCAGGTAATCCAGCAAAGACGCGCCCCCGTTCTTGAAGGAAAAGGACATTTTGTCGCGAACATCAGTCGCCAGCGGCAGGTACTTAGCTTTGTAGGGCTTCAGAAGATCTAAGTTTTGGACGAGCATCCAATAGGCAGAATCAACGTCACTGAAGACCAACGCCTCGTTGGCGTCGCGCAATCGCTCGTTGCGGCCGATGTCGAGCTGAGCCAGTGCTTTTTGGCCCTGATTTCGGTCGAAGATACGCAAGGGAATCGAGACACTTACACCGAAGTAAACGGGGATTGGGGGATTACGCGCAAAATCGACGCTGTACGTCGGATCGGTCGAGCCGTTGGCAACGGCGAGCTGGTAAGTAATCTTCGCTAATTCCACGTTCTGTACAGAGGCTTTCAGGTCCGGTCGCGCGTCGAGCGCAATGCGCCGGAATTCCCCGAGTGGTCTCAGCTCCTCCGTAAAATCGAACGGTCCGGTGACGTCGAACCGCTCAATCGGCGTCCGGTCGTTGATGAGTGTCAAAAGCTGGATCTTGGACGTTCGAAGATTCACGATTGCCGTTTCGTAGTCCGATTCGAACTGGACTCGCTGCAACTCCAAGCGATCCAGATCGACTTGAGCGAGGTCGCCGGCCTTGAAGCGCAGACGATTCACATCGAGTTCCCGGTCCCAGTACTCCAGGTTCTCTTTCGCGTTCTGAAGCACTGCTTTCGCTTGCAGCGTTTGTACGAACGCACTCTGCAGGTTAAACAGCAGGCCGCGTTCCTGGTCCAGGTAAGTCGATTCCGCGACGGCGGTGGATTCCTTGGCCTGGTCGCGCCGCAACTCCCGCTTGTGTGCCCGTTCGTGCAGATAACTGACCGAACCGGAAGGCTGCGTGAATGCGAACGGGCTGTAACGGTTCGCACCTCCGTTCGGGGGAGGCTGCGTCGTGAACGGATTGATCTGATCGAGCGTTCCACTCAAGTCCGGGTTCGGACGCAGGTAGGCCGTGATCTCGGCTGCCCGCGACTCGTCAATGTTGAGCTGAGCCGCCTTCAAGGTCGGGTTCGCGGCTTCGAACTTGTCTCTTATTTGTTGCCAAGTGTATGTCGTCTGCGCGCGCATGTTTTGCGCCAGACAACTAGTCATCAGGCCCCCTAGCCAGAGAAGCCGGACCGTGTGCGACAAATGACCTTCACAATGGTGTTGCTGGCTCCTTCCAATCAGCACTGTTTCGACCTCTTTTCATAAGGTGCAAAGCCCAAACATCCAAAGGGAAGGCGCCCGCCCGGGATAATCAAGGCAGCTTCGTCGCACTGACATAAAAATTCTTCGATCCGCACGAAAAGTCGACGGCTGGCGCTTCTTTCGCAACCTAGTTGTCCTCGTTCCTCCTTGTAAGAACGTGTAGAGCGGCCGTGCACGACGATGTCAGACCGGCCAACACAGAGTTTTCGTATAGGAACAAGACGGCAAGGACACCCCGACTGTAACGCCCTCGAACCAGGGAGACCATGTATCTTCAGTTCAAAAATATTGATCTTTCGATAATCGTTCGGATAGTCGTTCGACCTGGCTGGCTCGAACTCTGGTTTACGATCCAATCCTTCGGCCACACATCAATCTTTGCGTCAACTTTCGCTATCTTTTGGCTGAGATACTTGGCACGGCATGCGATTCACACTAAGATGGACTCGCCGCGGACTGGCCCAAGCGTGGAAGGGAGGTGCCTGGTCCCGCAGTCAAGGGTCGAGCACTAGCAGCGGCGGAAAGCTATGAGCGAACAGCCACAAGAGAAGCAAATTCGGCTGGTCCTTCTTGATGATCACGCTCTGTTTCGCGCGAGCCTGGGCCGCTTCTTGGCGTTGGAGCCGGGTTTTGAGGTAGCGGGCCTGTGCGGCAACTGCGCTGAAGCGTTGGGGGTACTACGACATTCCCCAGTTGACGTCGTCCTGTTAGATTTCGCTCTCGGCACGGAGCGTGGAGAGGAATTCATATCTGCTGCCCGGCGCGTTGGTTACCAGGGCCGATTCCTGATTGTGGCCGGAACAGTTGATCCACGGGACTCCGCCGTGGTGTTAAGGCTCGGCGCCTCCGGCGTTTTTTCAAAGGCCGAGGCCCCGGACCGCCTTGTGCAGGCCATCAGACTTGTGGCGAATGGTCAGGTCTGGGTGGATGAACGCGTCATTCAGCTTCTGTCCAACCAGTACGATCAGACATCTGTTAGCTTTCTAACAGGCAGAGAGCAAAGGGTGCTTCTCGGCATCGTAGGAGGCCTAACAAATAAGAACATTGCAGAAAACATTGGCCTATCGGAAAGCTCTGTTAAGAGCATAGTACAGCAGTTGTTCTACAAGGCAAGGGTGCGAAGGCGGAGTCAGCTCGTGCGAGTAGCGCTCGAAGGTTCGCTGGGGACCGTGCGGCAATTAACGAAACCGGGACGAATGGGCGAGCCCGATTCTGACAGCCTGCGCCGAACTAACGCCGCGAATCTTCTAACTGGCCGCCAACCCAATGATTAATCCTTGGCTTACAGAAATCGTTATAATACGCTTCGATACTGTTCGAGCGCCACTCGCACCAGTTGGCTCCGAGTGCGGACACTCGTTTTGGCGAACAGTTGCTGAAGCGTGTTCTTCACAGCGCTTTCCGAGATGTCCATTCGAGCTGCTATTTCCTTGTTAGTGAAGCCCTGCACTAAGAAACGAAGAACGTCCGTCTCGCGGCTGTTCAATGCGGCTCTTTCCCGATACTCCGATACAAGCGGATTCGGGCCCCCAACTCCAGTGTCTTCAGTGACATCTGCAATGATGGCGGCCAGTTTGGGCGTAGGCCCCTCCTTGTATGTGGAAAACCAGACGTCAGCAGTAAAAGATTCACCGTTGCCTCTGTGACCTTGGCATTGCATAGAGGCCCGGAACTGCGGTGCCTCCTCCCACCGAAGGGCGTGGTGCAGTTCGGGCAGAAATGCCGCGATCGGGTCGCCAATCAACTGCCCTTCGCGTGGAGCCATCAGTTCCGCGGCGGCACGATTGGCAAGTTCGATGAAGCCGCGCTCATCGACAGTCACAATCGCCGCGGGACTCGTTTCGACTAAAGCCTTCAATCTCTGCTGCGTTTTCAGGCTCAGGCGGCGATTGCGAACCAGTTCCGCGACGAACAATCCGCATCCCGCAAGGGCTAACATCTCAAAAATCAAGCGCATGACTCTGCCTGACGGGTCGAGTGAACTGAAGAGCTCGGCAAGAACTGCGCAGACGATCCCAAGCAACGCGATCGACCAGCGCGGGAGGAATGCCGCTGCGAGCATGATGGGAAACAAGTACAGGAAACCCAATGACACGTAAGGTTTTGTCAGCCAATCGACGATGGCGACCACTAAAACGATCGCGCCACTAAACAGCAAAACAGGTGTCCTGTTCTGCTCTTCCCACAGACGATCAAGACGTAGCATGAATTTGGCTTAGCATTTCCATTATGACAATTGCCCTTGCAGTTTCATCGATCCTTTAGCCAATCAAAAGATTAGCGGCAAACCAGTAGAATGATTGCTCAAAATAGTGGCCAAACCGTGGGCGGTCCATTCAGTTGCCGCCGTTTCCCCAGTCATCGCAGAGCAGATAAATCACCCGAGTAGCTTCGATTACCCCCTTGGCAGGCAAACATTTGGCAATAGGAAGCTCAAATGAACGCTGCTCAAGGGTGGCTCGGCCAATCAACCGATTAATCGAGAGCCACTCACCAGATGACCATTTGATTCGTAGCAATCGTGGGCTGCCGTCGCCCATAATGCTGGCGTGACGGATATGATCCTCCCGGCGGAACAGTTTTGGGACAGGGCAAACCGAATTTCCGTGCTGCTGGCGAGCATCGGGATGATTGTGGTGATCGCGCTTGTGGACTGGTGGACTACGCCCTATGTGTCGCTCGGCTTCCTGTACTTGGTTCCATCATGCTCGCAGCCGGTTTTCTTCCTCGTCCCGCGCTTGCAGCCGTGTCCGTCGTTTGTGCGGTGCTCAGTGAGGCTTTTAGTTCACTCGAACCGTCAGGGAGAGTCATCCGCTTGATTTTTGAGATCTTAGCACTCGCTGGATGTGGCCTCTTCGTCTCGGAACTTCTTCGCAGCCGCAGGCTCAGCTCGGAAACACAGGAGCGGCTGCGAGCGCTCGTCGAAACCAGCCCAGCGGCAATCGTCATCCTCGACCAAGGGGGCGCCATTGAGTTGGCCAACCGAGCAGCGGTCGACCTGATGGTTCCGACTGAGATGACTCTCATGGGGCAGCCGATTGCTACGTTTCTGCCCGAGTTGCAAAATGTACTACGGTCTGACAGTGAAGCACAATTGCGGGCTGCGATGCAGTGCCAGGTGCACCGGGGTAACGGTGAAACTTTCGTCGCAGAAGTATGGTTTTCCACCTACCAGGAAAATGGAGCCCCAAAGCTGGCAGCTATCATTGCCGATGTCACCGAAGAGCAACCCGACGGAGTTCTTTCCGACCCGGCGAGACTGGAGGGCACGGAGCGACCGAGCTTGAAAGGTCGTCAAGTAGCTGTTTTGCGGCTTGTCCTCGAGGGCCTCCCGAATAGCGAAATTGCGTCCAGGCTTGAGATGACCCCAAGTGCGGTCAAGAACACACTTCAGCAACTGTTCTCGAAAGCCGGAGTGAAGAATCGCAGCCAATTGGTCCGCGTTGCACTCGAGCGATACCGGGATCTGTTGTAGATAAGCTTCAGAAGAGCTTAATGAATTCCTTACAAGATTTTAATGCTTTCTTTATCTCTTTAGCCGTACACTTCGAAAATCGCTTTGGCTTACCCCGTTTGAAGCCCTCAAATCCGGACGTACCCGGTCAGGCCCCGACGCCTCGCTCAATTTAGTTTCTTCCGCGCGCAGGGAACGTGTATCGTACCGCGCACAGAGGAGAGTTGTGCTTCACGCCCGTTTAAGGAGGACACCGTGGTAAAACGATATTCCATCGCGTTGATCGCCGCCTTCGGCATTCTTTCGGCGCTGCCGGCCAGCGCTCAGTCGACTTTCGGTAGCATCGTTGGGGTCGTGCGCGACCCAACGCAGTTGGTCGTGCCCGGCGCGATCGTAACGCTACGGAGTCTCGACGAAAATAACGCGCGCGTCGTCACGGTTGGCGGCGAGGGCACATTCGAGTTCGTCAACCTCAAACCCGGCCGCTACTCACTGGCGGCGGTGGCCCAGGGCTTCGCCGACTTTGTTGTATCGTCGGCGCAGTTGGACGCGCGGCAGACGCTGCGCATCGACATGACTTTGGCTCTGAAGAGCGCATCCGAAATCGTCGAGGTGCAGTCAGAGGCCCTGGCTGTCAATACCGAAGACGCCACGCTCAGCGATACCAAGGGCAATACTGACATAACCCAGCTGCCTATCAACTCCCGCAGCGTGTCCTCCAGCCCTCTGGCGGCTCTAGCCGTATCTCCCTCCGTGACGAGGGACTCACAGGGCAATATTGCCGTGGGCGGCGCCACGGCGGCGCAGACGGGGTTCTCGGTGGATGGAATTTCAACGGCCAGCGTGCGCATGAACGGCGCGCTACAGGACGCCTATCCATCCATGGAAAACATAGCCGAGATGAAAGTTACGACGTTCAACAACAATGCGGAATTCGCCCAGATCGGCGACGTGACCTTTGTCACCAAGAGTGGAACAAATCAATTGCATGGCAGCGCGTTTGAGTATTTTCAGGATAGCGGCCTGGATGCCAACGTTCTGAACTTCGCCACCAAGGCGCCGCGGACCTTTAACACTTTCGGCGGCAGCCTGGGCGGCCCCGTCACAATCCCTAAGCTATACCACGGAAGAGACAAGACGTTTTTCTTCGTGGATTACGAGGGGAACCGAAAAACCCAGTCCTACCCGGAGCAGCTTCTGGTGCCCACCGCAGCGGAGCGAAACGGCAATTTGAGCGCTCTGGTCGGATCAGGAGCGCCCCTGATGAATCCCTTCACAGGCACGCCTTTTCCGAACAACACGATCCCGACCGGCTCTTGCCCGGCCTGCATCAATCCTGTGGCTCAGGCCCTGCTGAATTACTATCCTCTGCCAAATGCCAACCTCGGTGTTCTGAATCCCTCTTACAACTATCAGACTCTGGTACCGACCCCATCGAATACCAATGCCTTTGATATTAGGCTCGATCAGGAAATCAGCTCCAAACAGAAGCTGTATTTCCGCTACAGCTTCAAGAACGCCTTTTACACCGAGTACAACGATGCCGGCGTCATAGCGCCCGCAAACAATTTCCTACCCAACAATGGAGCGAATGAGAAGAATCGTAGTCTGGTAGTTTCCTATAACTACGCAATTGCTCCGACCCTGCTGAACGAATTCCGTTTCGGGTTCACCGATTACAACGAGAACGACACTTTCCCCATCCAGGGGTCCACGGCCATTTCTCAACTCGGGCTGGTCTTCGATCATGCAGTAAACATTGCCGCGCATCCCACGGCTGATGCCTTCCCAACCTTCAATTTCGCCGACGGCACCGTTACCAACATCGGGCAGGATCGGGTTGGCCCAACCGTTTCGGGAAACATCCAATTCACCGACAACGTAACGAAAATTCTGGGCAAGCACACGCTTCGATTCGGACTCGATGTCCGCAGAGAGCATTTCAATGCCCTCATGTATTATCTCCCGTCCGACGACTTTGGCCAATTCACCTTCAGCGGTTCACTCACCGGCTACTCCATCGGCGATTTTCTGCTCGGTATGCCGAACCCGTCTTACTTCGCGGTCACGGGCCCGCAAATGAATGCACTCACCACGCAATGGGGCGTATTCGGTCAAGATACCTGGCAGGTGAACAGCCATCTCACACTCAATTTCGGCTTGCGGTGGGAACTGCTTCCGCCGTTTCAGGAAACCAATGGCGATATAGCCACCTATCTTACGAAAGGGGACAACTTGACCGTCGTCGTTCCGGACAAATTCTATCCCTTTATCGCAAACAATCCTACCTACCAGCAGATATACACTGGGTTTCTTCAAGGATTCAACGCATGTTCGCTTCCGGGTAAGACCCCGCTGCTCCCGTGCTCGAACATCGAGACGGCGAGCCAGGCGGGGATTCCTCAAGGCCTTCGGTTTTGGAATTGGCACGATTTTGACCCGCGCCTGAGCATAGCCTACCGTCCGTTCAACGATAACAAGACGGTCATTCGCGCCGGCTTCGGCATCTATACCATGACGACTCTTGGTCCCATGTCTTTCAATAGTGGCATCATCGCCCTCTCGGATCTACTCACCTACAACAATTCCGTCACGAACGGTGTTGCGGCCTTCCAGTTTCCGCAAACGTCCCCTCCGAACGCGCCGGCAACTTTAGGCGGCGGCGATTTCGAGGAAGCAAACAATCCGTACTGGAAGGATCCTTCGTCAGCGCAATGGAACTTGACCTTGGAACGGGAACTGACACCCAACACGACGGTTCGGTTGAGCTACACCGGCCAAGGTGCGTACCATCTTCCGATCACCATAGACTGGAACCAGATTCCGCCGAGCACGACCCCCTACACCATTCCCAACAACGGATACTCGGTCGTCGATCCCCGTGCGCCTTACCAGAACTGGCTCCTGTTGATGGAGGCCGAAAGCATCGGCAATCAAAACTATCAGGCGGGTACCGTGGAATTCAACCATCGAGCGTCGCATGGGCTGACGTTCCAGGCAAACTATACGTTCGCGAAGAATATCAGCGATGCGCAAGGCAACGATGCTCCAACCGCATACGCCGGCGAAGAGCCCTACGCCGTGGAAATTGCCAATCGTTTTGACATCAAGTCCGACCGCGGCAACGTGGTGGGCATGCCGCGCCAGCGATTCATGTTGACAGGCACCTACCTATTGCCGTTCGGAAAGGGTCAAATTCTCGCGGGACCGCGATTTCTGAATCCAGTCATCGGAGGCTGGAACCTGAGCACGGTGACTACAATACAGACAGGTCAGTGGCTCACGCCCACTATGCCGGCAGCCGACGATCAATCGAACACCGATATGATCGAGCGAAGCACCGGCGGGGCCATTGCGCGGCCGGATTGCGTAGGCAACCCATACGCCAACCAGACTTCTCAAAACTTCTTCAACCTCAATGCCTTCGCCTTACCGCCAGTCAACGCCGGACGGTTTGGGAACTGCGGTGTCGGTATCTTGCAGGGTCCTGGCATGGTTGACGTGGACATGGGTCTGGCCAAGGTGTTCCACGCAGGGGAACGATACCGGCTGCGCTTCGAAGCTACGTTCACCAATGTTTTGAATCACACCAATTTCGCGCCGCCCGCACTGAACATCGGTAACCCATCTACCTTCGGGGTCTTGCAAGCCGCACTGCCCCAAGGCCTAGGAGGCAATCGTACGGGACAACTCGCGTTGCGGCTCGATTTCTAAATCGATGTCACGTTAGCGGACCGGACAATTGGTAGTGGGGTCATAGCGCCAAGACCCCACTACCGGACAATTGGCTCTCACGCCCGACTTCTAGGACGCGCTGAGCGATACCGGGATCTTTTGTAAATAAGTTCACAAAACCATTCGATTCCGAAAACCGATTAATCGAACGGCTGGGGCAGGCATTCGGATGTTCAGAAGAGTCGGCCCGGAAGCCGTTTTCCTGCCTTCCACGAGAGCCGCCTCTCACGTATACATGCTTCATGCATTGGAAATTATTCATCGCAGTGACGACGCTTGTCGCCACCATCGCACTCGTCGCGCAGGTTGGGGGAAGGATCACCGGGACGGTGAACGATCCGACCGGCGCTGCACTAAGCGGGGCCGCGGTTGTCGCCGTCAACGCATCAACCAACGCAAAACAGGAAACGACAGCAAACGATCAAGGTGTCTATTCGTTCCCGGCGCTCTCTGTTGGGCAATACACCATCGAGATCAGCGCCCCAGGCTTCAAAACCTTCCGCAAAACCGGCTTGGTCATTGACGTGAACAGCGCCCTCCAAGAGGATGTGACGTTGCAACTCGCGGGGCAATCAACCGCCGTCGAAGTGACTGAAAACGCGGCACAGGTTCAGGTGGAAAAGTCGGACACTCAGTTGGGCCAGACGATTACAAGCCAACGGATTACCGAGGTGCCGCTCAACGGCCGCAGCTATACGGATCTACTCGCCGTACAGGCCGGCGTCGCTCCGGTCACAACCAGCGCGACATCCAGCACGTCGTCCGGCGGCAGTTTCGGCGCCGTCGCGCCCTCCGGAGGACTGAACCCCGGATTGTTCTCCGTCAATGGCCAGCGGGAATCGGCGAACGGGTTCATTCTCAATGGCGCCAATGTGGAGGAGGGTGTAGCAGAGGGCGCTGCGATTATTCCGAACCTGGATTCAATTGCCGAGTTCCGCGTCCTGACGAGCAACTTCGACGCTGAATACGGCAATTATTCCGGTGGCTTCATCAGGGTGGTGACGAAGTCCGGCACCAACCAACTGCATGGCTCGGCGTTTGAGTTCCTCCGCAACACGGACCTGGATGCGCGCGGCTTTTTTGATCCCTCACGGGCACCATACATACAAAACCAGTTTGGCGGAACCCTCGGCGGGCCAATTAAGAAGGACAAGATCTTCTTCTTCGGCGACTATCAGGGGACGCGAAACATTCAGGGGATCGAAACCGGATTGCTTCCCGTTCCTTCATTAGCCGATCGCAGCGGCAATTTGTCCGATCTGGGAAGCTCGTTTAACCGGCACTGTCGAGGGATCATACGCCGCGAGCTTGCTCACGCAGAGGCTGGGCTATGGCGTTTCCCCTGGAGAAGCGTATCACACGCCTGGTTGTGCAAATTCCGTGGAGTGCGTTTTTCCAAATGCCGTGATTCCCCAGCGTGCGTGGTCAGTTCCTGCGCAGAACCTGCTACAGTACATTCCGTTGCCGAACGTCGGGACAAGCGAGTACTCCAACGCGTCCCTGGCGCAACGGCTCAACGATGGTAAGGGCTCGGCGCGAGTTTACGCGCAGACGGCGCGCTTTGGTACCTTGGCGGCCTATTACTTCATCGACAGTTACAATCTAAACAATCCTTACCCTACCCAACAGGGTGGCGCTAGTGTTCCTGGTTTTAACGCCCTGTCCAACGGCCGGTCACAATTGGCCAGTCTTAGCGACACCAAGACTTTCGGCTCAACGTTCGTCAATGAATTCCGGCTCAGCTATATGCGCGATTTCAATAGCCTGGGCCAGCAACAGGGCGGAGTGGGCACGAGCCTCGCGTCTCAGGGGTTCACTGTTGGTCCGGCAGGCATTGTTCTGGGAGACCCAAAGACTGAGGGGGTGGAATCGGTCGTTTTCAACAAGATCAATTTCGGGACAAGCCCATTCTCGCTGGTGCAAACGAACGGCAGGCTATCAAGCGCAGGACAACCTGTCCAAGGTGATGGGAACTCACACCATGATTTTCGGGGGTCAGTTCCTGCTACAAACGGTCAAACTGTTGCCTGATTTCACGGCGAATGGGCAATTCCAATTTACCGGATACCAAACCGGATCGGATTTCGCCGACTTTCTGTTGGGCCTGCCGAACCTCTACAGTCAGGGCTTCTCTCCGGCGTTTTACGAGCGGTCGAAATATGCGGGCCTTTTTGCCCAGGACAGTTGGCGCATCAAGCCCAATCTGACGCTCAATTACGGTCTGCGATGGGACATGATCATGCCTTGGACCGAAGAGCACAATCAGACCGGCACTCTTATCGCGGGGGAGCAGTCTGTCGTGTTTCCAACTGCCCCCACGGGTTACGTCTTTCCCAGCGACCCAGGAGTTCCCGCAACGATTGCGCCGACCCGCTATAACAATTTCTCGCCTCGCCTCGGCCTCGCGTATTCGCCCGCATGGACGAACGCATTTCTGAAGAAACTGACCGGCGGGCCGGGTAACAGCAGTATTCGCGCTGGCTATGGACGGTTCTTCACTGCCATCGAAGGGCAGACGCTAGCATTTGAAACCGGGAACGCGCCCTACGGTCTCACTTATACCAGCCCGGAGCCGCCGCTTTTCACGAATCCGCTCGTTGGCGCCGAGACCGGAACATAATATCCGCAGCAATTTCCAGTCGCGGGTCCACCCTATAACTCGTCGGCCAAGAACCCCGACCCCAACATCAATTGGTCATCCTACTTTCCAATCAACGGAATCGACGCGAATTTTCCGCGAAACAAGAACCCATACTCGGAGAATTACTGCCTCTCCTTCGAACGGCAGTTTGGAAGGAACACTGTGTTCGACGCGAGCTATATCGCCAACCAAGGGCATCACCTCCTGGTCCTTCTTGCGGCCAACCCGGGAAATCCCGCATTGTGCCTGAGCTTGAGCCAACCGGGCGACGTCATGCCGGGAACGCCCACCTGCGGACCTTTCGGCGAAAACCTGGTGTACACGAAAAGCAACGGCCAGATCGTCAACGGGGCACGCGCTCCGTTCGGCAACAACTTCGGTACCGATGTCTACTTCGACGCGATGGGCAACTCAGCCTACAATTCATTGCAAGCCAGCCTGAAACATAGCGGTGGCGGCTTGACGGTTCTCGGCAGCTACACCTACGGCAAGTCGCTGGATCAGGCCTCCAATCTCGGCAAACAGGTGTACCCGTACAACTACGGCCTCACCCGGGCCCCATCCTCCTTCGACATCAGGAACAATTTCGTCGCGAGCTACCGCTATGACTTGCCGTTTGAAAAGCTCCTGCGTCACTCCAACCAGGCGACAAAGGGCTGGGCCATCTCCGGAATCACACGTTTCAGCAGCGGTGTTCCGCTGACACTGGTCAACCCCAATGATACAGCCTTGATCGGCAGCTACAACAACGGAGCGAACGGCGTCGGATTTGCCGATTTGGACGTTGCGCCGAACCCTCTGCAACTCAATGGCAACCCAAGAAACGGTCAGCCCAACTTCAACACCACGCTCTTCAGCGTTCCGGCGCTCGGTTCGCCCGGAACCGCCGCGCGGCGGCTGTTTTACGGACCGGGAATGGACAATTGGGACGTGGCGCTGCTGAAGGAGACCCGTATCACCGAGTCCAAAGTACTGGAATTCCGCATGGAGACGTTCAACACGTTTAACCACGCGCAGTTCCTCGGCGCGAACTCTATTGACGGCAACATTAACGATTCGACATTTGGGCACGTCATCAACGCCATGTCGCCCCGGCTGATGCAGTTGGCGCTGAAGTTCCGCTTTTGATAGGCTCCGCGCCGATACGTCTCGCCGCGTTACTGCCTGCAGTGGTGTCCATGGCCATCGGATCTGATTCACAGCGGACGTTTGCCATCCTGATTGTCGGATCGATGGCCGACCTCCTCGTGGAGTTTTCTCCTATTACCTACTTCTTGCGTCTGGTGGGCGAGAACCGACCGCGCTGGCCGTGGCGGCTTGTCAGCAACGCCGGCGCGTGCGCTTTGCCACGGTCGCCGAACTGGTGAATGAACTAAACGAAGCGCGACAGAAGAATGAAATCAACCGGGTGGTGAATCGCGACAAGATCGAACGGCAAAATCGGGCATGTCCCAGCCTTCGCGGACACTGGCAGAATTTCGAGAACGCTGGACGACTCTCCAACAGGAATAACGCCGCTCGGCGCACGCGCGTCTCAGTTGCCTGGTATCAGGTCGATATTTTGCGCGGCGAAAGTGCCGGCTGCCGCATTGGTGACCACTACAACGGAGACAGCCGGTAGTGCGCTCTGATTGACCTGCGGCCAGCCATTGTTGAAATCGATCTCGTCCGAGCCATCGCCAAGGATACCGCCGCCCGGAATTTCCTGGTCCGGAACGGCGATTGAATGCGTTTGCAATGCTCTGCGCCGTCGAATACAGGGTGTAAAGCTTGGGCGCTCGCGAGAAGTTACCCGGGTCTGCTTTCGAGAACTGACTCATCGGAGCCAGCCTCGTGGCCATAGCTCAATCGATAGATAGCAGTGGTGCTGTTGAAGAGCTGAAGCCGCTGTTTGGA
>Ga0326728_10012311_pt1 | contig 19059 bp, 17 predicted proteins | sample MB3enrmetagenome_FD_207602 | JGI IMG/M metagenome (GOLD analysis project Ga0326728, IMG submission 207602) | Lab enriched peat soil microbial communities from McLean, Ithaca, NY, United States - MB31MN | ecosystem: Environmental > Terrestrial > Soil > Wetlands > Peat | place: USA: New York... | reverse complement strand
TTAGGCTGATTTATTATGAATAATAGTTAATTATCACACATAATGACTTTTAAGGCAACAACAGAAATGATTACACATCAATATCTATTATATTCAATAGGTTATAAGAGATACAAAAAGCCTAACTGCTAGCCTCTTCAGCTTCAGGGTATAGATTCCTTCGATAAATTACTGGTCTCAATCTCAGATTATGAACCATTGATAACTGCGGAGACTGTCGAATAAATCAAACGATGAAAAGTGCTAATTTTGAAGGTTTCATTCGAAGATCTCTACTCACGGATCTGAGAGACAAAAAATAGATTCCTATAATAAGCGACTTATTGCAGAGGTTCAGCCTTACAGCCGGTTCACCCTTGGGCACAGCCGTTTCAGAAGGGACCTTTTGCGATAGCAGGGAAAAATACCCTTGAATACCACGAGTGCATGTCCTAGGAAATAGGGAAGCAGTACATCTTGGCATCGCGGATGAAAGGAATGTCCCTCAATGGATGACTATCTGGTGAGGATCATCACTGAAGAAAAGAACATCCTGGGCCTTGCCTGCATCACGACCAATCTCGTAAACGATGCGCGTAAACGGCACGGGACCTTTCCGACCGCCACTGCGGCCCTCGGCAGGGCATTGACCGGCGGCGAGCTGCTCGGTGCATTGCTGGAACCCGACCAGAGGGTGGCGCTCAAGTTTACCGGCAACGGGCCGCTGAAGAAGATCATTGTGGAGGCAGAGGGTGACGGCACGGTACGGGGTTATGTGGAGGTGCCCCAGGTTGACCTGCCGCCCAGGAACGGCAAGTTCGACGTCGGCGGGGCCTTGGGCAGAGAAGGGTTTCTCACCGTAACTAAAGACCTGAGGCTCAAGGAGCCCTATAACGGCGTGGTAAAACTCTACACCGGAGAGATCGCCTCCGACATCGCCTATTACCTCACCGAATCCGAGCAGATCCCCTCGGCCGTGGGTTTGGGTGTTTTTGTGGAGACCGACGGCAGCGTGACCGCATCCGGCGGGTTCCTTGTCCAGTCGCTTCCGCCTGCAGATGAGGCACTCATCGACTCTCTTGCAGGCAGGATCGAAAATATGCCGCCTATCACCCGCCAGCTTAAGGAGGGAAAGACACCCGAAGACCTCCTGGCAGCCGTATTCGATGGAGTCCCCTATCGTACGATCGAGGCCAGACAGCTCTCTTTCCGCTGCTCGTGTTCCAGTGCCCGGATAGAGCAGGCGCTCATAACGCTCGGCAGGTCCCAAATCGAAGAGATCATCAAGGGACAGGAGGTATTCGACATCTCCTGCCACTTCTGCAACCGTTCCTATGTCTTCCGGAAAGGCCATCTTCTGCGGCTGCTCAATGAGATGCATTGAACGAAAACAAGATAAAGGTGTATAATCAAAGTTGAAGAATTCCATCATGGTCAGATGATTGCACAGGGGGGGTTTATCTATGGGAAAGGGCGATCAACGGAGCAAACGGGGCAAGACCTGGATAGGCACTTTCGGGAAAAGAAGACCAAAGAGAAAGAAAAAGGCCTTGCCTGTGAACACGGTAACCAAAGGGTCCAAAGGCGCCAAGAAATCGTAAGTGCCCAAAAAACTACAAGGCCGCCGGCCTTTACTGCGTGCATATCCAAAAAAAAGGATAGAAGAGACGAGTAACCCTATTTTAAGGCGCGATATACAGGCCGTCCCTGTCACCATTGAGGGGCGGCAGATGATCACCTTTATCGATCCGCTCAAACTTGCCTGGGCCGGCTTTGCCCTTGACAGGAGTGCAATTCCGCTGCTTTCCATGATGGACGGACGCCACGACTTGAGGGATATCCAGATGGGTCTCATGCGCATGGCAGGAGGCTCAATTGTCCCCCTGACCGATGTGGAGGCCCTCATCAGGCAGTTCGACCATGCCTTTCTCCTGGAGAGTGACGCCTTCAGGCTCAGGAAAACGGCCGTCATGGAGGAGTTTGCAAAAAAGACTCTGCGCGAACCACAGCTCGCAGGCAAGTCCTACGAGAGAAACCCGGACAGGCTCAGGTCGTATATCGCATCCATCGAGTCGGGGCTGCCGCCGCTTCCCGGCAATCATGAAACGGAAATCGTAGGCATCATAGCCCCGCACATTGAGATCTCGGCGGCTGAGCAAGCCTATGTGGATGCCTACCGGAGGCTCAGGGGAAGCAGCTATGACCTTGTGATCATCCTCGGCATCAACCACAGCGGCAATGATGGATTGTACTGCCTCTCCGACAAGGACTACATCACCCCGCTCGGGACACTGGTGACGGACAGGATGTTTATCGAAGAGCTGAAGGCGGGGCTGCCTGATAATACGCTTGCACCCTGTGACTTCGATCACATGATGGAGCATTCCATAGAGTTCCAGACAATATTTCTCGCCTATTACTTAGGCGTTGCCGTAAAGATCTTACCCGTGCTCTGCGGCGGGATCCATGAATTTCTTGCAAGCAAGAATGACCCTTTGCGCGATGAGCGGTTCCTCGCCTTCAGGGACGGCATTTTGAGGATCATCGGGCAAAGGGGCCTGAATGTGCTTTTTGTGTCGGGAGTGGACTTTCCCCATGTGGGGCACAAATTCGGACACGGCATCACTGCGGATGCCCTTCTCGGACGTGCACGGTTCAATGATGAACAGATCATTTCCCACCTGGTCGCGGGAAGACCCGAAGAGATCTGGAAAAATGCCCTTGCTACGGGGGATGAGTTTAACGTCTGCGGGCTCGCCTCCATGATGCTCTTTTCGTCTCTCATCGGCCGGAGCAGGGCCGAACCCCTCCATCACGGAACGTATAACGAGCCCGCCACGAACAGCGCCGTAACCTTTGCATCCATGGTATTTGCAAGGGTTTGAATATGCCCCGGGAACAGGGCCTTTAGGAATTATTTTGTATCCAGTCATGGCCTGATGCCGATGTAAGGGGATCGGATCGTGGACATACCCAAGAATTTCAACAATGATTGTGGGAAATGGTTCATCACGGATGTGATCAGGGCCATAACGAAATATAGCCTCATAGAGACCGGAGAGAAGATTTGCGTTGCCCTCTCCGGGGGCAGAGACAGCGCCACCCTGCTCTATATCCTGTGGTACCTGAAGACCTACTCCCACCTCGATTTCAATCTGTGTGCCCTGCATGTCCTCATCGATGACTATGATACGAAAGGTCTTTCAGGGCTCTGCGCAGAACTCGGGGTGAAATACTTGGAATCCCGGCTCAGGGTGGGGAAGTGCACGCCTGCAAAAAATGTGTGTTCCATCTGTTCGCACCTGAAGAGGGGGGCAATGGTCGAGGCCTTGAAAGGCACGGGCATCAGAAAGGTTGCCTTCGGCCATCATGCGGACGATGTGGCGGAAACTCTGTTTATGAACATAGTGTTTAACAGGAGACTCGGCAGCTTCACCCCAAAAGTGGAGATCCCCGAGGGTGAGATTATCATCATCAGGCCGCTGGTATACCTCGATGGCCCGCTCATCAAGCGGCTGCACACCTACTTCAAGCTGCCCGCGGTTCTTCATATATGTCCGTATGAGGATACCGGTGTGAGACAATCAATGCGAAGGGCCATATCCGGAATCGAAGAACAGCTCGAGATGAAGGATTTCTCCCGTATGGTGGTATCCGCCCTGGAGAATGTGGATCTGTCCAACATGTGGATGAATTTGCAGGACAAATAATTTGCCGTTCATCTCTCAATCGTTCTTGCGCTGACAAGGCAGTTCATACTAAATGAGATTGCCTCATTGCTGTAAAAATGGGGTTGTAATGGGGAATCCTTTTAAGGATCGACTCAATTTGTTGGGTACGATCTGGAAAAAGGGTATAGATAACCCTATGAATGGAGAAACATAATGAATCCCAAGGAGAGAATTGGCCGTCATAATAAAAAGGCTGCCCGGGAGGAATCCATGGATAAACGGTTGATCTATTTCGATAATAATGCCACTACGCCCCTCCATCCCGAAGTAAAGAAGGCGATCTTCGAGGCCCTGGATATTTACGGCAACCCCTCGAGCCTCCACGGGTTCGGCAGGCTTGCGCGCAAGTACGTGGAGGAGGCGCGTGAAAAGGTGGGCCGCTTCATCGGTGCGAAACCGGAGGAGATACTCTTCGTGGGCAGCGGTTCCGAGGGCAACAACACCGTGCTCTCCATCCTCAACAGCCAGTGCGGGGCCTGCGAATTCAATGCATGCAGCGGCAAGGAGCTCATCACGACCACCATCGAGCACCCGTGTGTACTCGAGGCCTCAAAATGCATGGCCGAGAAAGGGGTCAAGGTTACCTATCTCGATGTGGACAAGGACGGCAAGGTAGACCTCGATCAGCTCAAGGATTCCCTAACACCGATGACCGGTCTCGTCTCCATCATGATGGCCAACAACGAGATCGGCACGATCCAGGATATAAAGACCATTTCCGCTGTCGTGCATGAACAGGGTGCCCTGCTCCATACGGATGCGGTCCAGGCCGTGGGCAAGGTTCCCGTGGATGTAAATGATCTCGGCGTCGACTTCCTCACGCTCTCCGGTCACAAGATCTACGGTCCCAAGGGGATCGGGGCGGTCTACATCAGGAAGGGCTCCCCATTCTGTCCGCTCATCAGGGGCGGCCACCAGGAACGCGGCAGGAGGGCAGGCACCGAGAACACCATCGGCATCATAGCCCTGGGCAAGGCCGTGGACATGCGCGCCATCGAGATGAAGGAAGAAGAGAAGCGGCTGCTTGCCATGAAAGAGACCTTGAGAAAAGGCATCGCCGAAAAGATCCCGGACATACGCTTCGTGGGCCACCCGATCGACAGCCTGCCGGGCACGCTGAACGTATCCTTTGACGGCGCCGAGGGCGAGGCGATACTCCTCTACCTCGACCTTGCAGGCATAGCGGTCTCCACCGGGAGCGCATGCGCATCGGGCTCTCTCGATCCATCCCATGTGATCCTGGCCACCGGGCTGCCCGCAGAGTGCGCCCACGGGTCCATCCGCATCAGCCTGGGCCGGGAGAACACCATCGAGGATATCGACTATATGCTTCATGTGCTCCCCGGGGTCATCGCTCGCATCAGGGACATGTCCACCGCATACGTAAGGAGGCAGTAATGGAACAGGTGAACTGGGTATATACCGACAAGGTGCTGGAGCACTTCATGCATCCGAAAAATATTCTTGAAGATGAAAAGAACTATCATGAAGACGGGAAGGGTATAACCGGCAACATCAAGTGCGGCGACCAGATGATCGTTGCCATCAAGGTGGACAAGGAAAAGGGCACGATTGCCGATTGCAAGTGGAAGACCTTCGGATGCGCCAGCGCCATTGCCAGCACCTCGGTCCTCTCCGAGATGGTTAAGGGCATGAAGCTCGAAGACGCATTCAAGATCTCCCCCAAGGACATCAACAAGGAGCTGGGAGGCCTTCCCGAGCACAAGATCCACTGCAGCGTGCTCGGCGACAAGGCCTTGAGGGCGGCCATCAACGACTACTACGAGCGCAGCGGCTTGACGGAGAAGGTCAAGCGCGAAGATGCCCGCGTGGTATGCAACTGCATGAACATCACCGACCATGAGATAGAAGACGCCGTGCTGGAAGGCGCCAGGACTTTCTATGAGCTCCAGGAGAAGACCAAGGTGAGCACGGTATGCGGCGAGTGCAAGGACGATGTGGAAAGGCTCCTTGAGTTCTACAAGAACAAGCACTTCTGCGACATTGAAGAGAAGCCTGTCACACCGTGATTTGATCTAAACCCACAGGAACATATGCCAACTTACATCAGGAGGTGCCATAGTGATCCTTTAGGCACGCTGATGTGCGGAGGGTTATCATGATACCGAAACAGAGTCAAAGCGTCGAGAACGGAAATATCATCAGAAGGGTGGTCGATGAGCTGTGCGAGCCTGAATCGTACGATCAGGTATATCACAGGCCCACCCTGGAAGGCGCCATGCCTTCGCTCGGTTCGCTTGAGGATATCGTGGAGCGGCTGCGCATGGTGATCTTCCCGGCCTATTTCAACGACTCCGAGATGACGCTTGAAACCATGCCCTTTATTATCGGCAACCATCTGGAGAAGATCGAACGCCTCCTCACCGAGCAGATCAAGCGGGGTTTCGAGTTCTCCTGCGAGATAACGGAGCGCCAGGCGTGCATCGAGTGCAACGAGAGGGCCAATGTCCTTTCACGGAAGTTCATCTCCACCATCCCCAGGATTCGCAGGCTGCTGGTGAGCGATGTATTTGCCGCATACGAGGGGGACCCTGCGGCAAAGAGCTTCAGCGAGGTCATATTCTGCTACCCGAGCATCAAGACCATGACAAACTACCGCATCGCCCATGAGCTCTACGAACTCGGCGTGGAGATCATCCCCCGCATCATCACCGAGATGGCCCATTCCGCTACAGGCATCGACATCCACCCGGGCGCCGCTATCGGCGAGCACTTCTTCATCGATCACGGCACCGGAACGGTCATCGGAGAGACCTGCGAGATAGGCCGCAATGTGAGGCTCTACCAGGGGGTGACGCTCGGCGCCCATAGCTTTCCCAAAGACGAGGCGGGTCATCTCGTCAAAGGGATACTGAGGCATCCCATTGTGGATGACGATGTGATCATCTACTCCGGCACCACCGTCCTCGGAAGGGTGCACATCGGCAAGGGCTCCGTCATCGGCGGCAACGTATGGCTCGACCACGATATAGCCCCCGGCACAACGGTGATGCAATCTTCGGCATCGAACAATATCATCCTTTGTCCTCAAGATAATTCCTGAAAAGGGCTATAGATCTGATGGGAAGGATGAATGCACACATGCCCTATGGGCAGTGGCGGCTGATCACGATCATCCTCCTCATTATCTATGCCTGCATCGGTCAAACGTCCTTGGCGCTGGCCGACGAGAAGAATCCTTCCCATATCTTCATGTGGTCCGTTCAGGGTGCAAAGTCTACGGTCTTTATCCTGGGATCCATGCATGTGTTCGAAGAGGGCTCCTATCCGCTCGATGCACGGATCGAGAAGGCCTATAACACCTGCCCTCGCGTAGTATTTGAGGCGGATCCGGCAGCGGCTGGCACCCAAGAGATCAGGGACATGATGCTCAAGCTGGGCACCTACTCTGAAGGCAGGACTCTTAAGAAGGAGATCTCCACAACGACATATGCCATGCTTAAGGAGCGCGTTGCTGCCGATAACCTCACCATGGAACAATTCGATAGATTCAAACCATGGTTTGCAGCACTGTCCGTCGCAGCCATAGAACTCAAGAAGCTCGGATTTACGGCCGAGTATGGACTCGATTCATATTTCTACAGAAAGGCTCTAACCGACAAAAAGGAAAGGATCTTCCTTGAAACGGCCGCTCAGCAGCTGGAGCTTCTTGCCAACGCCTTTCCCGGGCATGAAGAAGACCTCCTCAAACAGGCCCTCGAGGAAATGACCGTTCTGGCAAAGGACACATCCGCCATGGAGCAGGCATGGAAGACCGGGGATGCAGTCCGGATGGAGACCTTTACCCAAAAGAGTTTGAAAGAGTTCCCGGAGGTGGAAAAGAAGCTCTTTGCAGAACGGAACAAGGCCTGGACCACGCATATCTCCAGGTTCCTTACCCAGAAGGGTGATGTCTTTATCGTCGTGGGCGCCGGGCACCTGGTGGGCAAGGACGGGGTGCTGGAGCTCCTTAAGACCAAAGGATTCAAGGTAGTGCAGCAATAAAGCGAATATTTTTGAAGCTCATTTTCCGGTTTTCCTTTTCACCTTGCCTTGTCTGATCTTGTCCTTCTGGATCTTGCTGCGCTCCTTGATGAGTCTTGAGATGTCTTTCTGGCGGCGTGTGACCTTTTCTCCTGCCATGTCTTCCCCCTTTAAAGGATAAGCGATCGCCCCCAATGGATTCCCGCTCTGTTAAGCAATGGCGAAACAAAGATCTCTCTTGCACGGTGTTATGAGTTTTTACACATAATAATCCTTTTGAGAACAGGATGACCACGCATCTTTTGATCAAATAACAGGTGTGAGTAAGGCGGTCCTGCTGAAGCTTATGTCGGGATTTGCAATAACTCTAAGCCCTGCATCTGCAGCGATCTTCAAGGATCCGATGAGGTCCGCTTCGCTCGTGTGTATTTTCGGCTCAGCCACGAGGAGACGCCCGTCCGGCTTGAGCAGGCCCTTCACGGACTGGAAGAATGCATGCTGGTCAGGCACCTCATGGACCATCCAGAATGCCAGGGCGAAGTCCACTTCGCCTCTCATATCAAGGCCTGCCACCTCGCCCTTGTTCAGGATGAGCCGGTCTGAAAGTCTTTGCTCCTCGGCACGACGGCGGACCCGATCGAGCATTTGATCCTGGAGGTCCAGGGCGATGACCCGGCCATGCTCTCCAACCATCCTTGCCATGCCGATAGAGAAATGGCCCATGCCGCACCCGATATCGAGCACGGTCTGGCCTTGGCTTACCAGACCCGACAGGACCTTCTCAGGCGGATGGAGAATACGTCTTAAGGGGTTGTCGAAGGTATAGGCGAGCCACCACGGGCACACATGATCATCCTTCAAGAGAAGGGTGCGCAAACGTTTCATAAGAAACCTCCTTGGCCGGGAAGTCCTTTTATCAGTCCTCGTCCTTCATGTTGATGAGGTACTTTGCCGCCACCGTGTTCACGGAACAGAGAGCCTTCTTACCTTTCAGGTGCAGCTGCAGGGCTTCGATGTCGGATTTCCAGGCGAGGTCGCCCGGTGCCAGGAAGCCGATACTGCCCGGTACATGGGTGGGCGAGATGATAGCGTCTTTGTAGTAGTAATGCCGGTCGCACACCTCGGCAGTGTAGTCGCGCATGTACGGCGGTATGTCTGTGGGTCTGAACCACAGCTTGATCTCCCGCTCGGCATCGGCAGCATTGGCGGATGCATGGATGAGGTTGTCCACGCGGTCACCGATGAATTTACCTGTGTCATCCTTGACCGGCACCACCGTTCCCAGGGCGCGGATGCAACCCGGCTTCTGCACGCGTGCGTCATGGGCGTTCGTGGGCCCGGCTATGTCACGGATCTTCTTGATGGCGCCCGGACCCTGGTAGACAAAGGCGATGACCCTGCGCTTCCACGGTTCGTCGGGATAATGGAGACGACCGGTTATATACTCGATCAGTGATGGATAGAAAAACTTGCCGCGGTGCTCCTCATAGTGTTCCTCGGCAAGCAGCGTGCTGACGGATACTATCTTTGTCCCTGCGAAATGCAATCCGGTATGAAATTCCGAAAGCATGGAAAGGATGTAGCCGGTTAATGAATTCTTCAGGGCATCGGGCTTGATGAGCACCAGTGTGTTTTCGCGAACTTCTTTGACCATAGGGGTCTCCTTGCCTGGTTGATTGTCAGCGCCATGCTGCATGATTCCTAGGGTTGATACAGGCTTGGCCTTTGTCGTGTCAAGCGAAACGTGCTGCAGCGTCGCCCAAGTGAATCTCATGAGCGGCGGAGTTTCAGGGCGACCTGTCACGTCGCCTCTATCTTGTGTCCATCACCTTTGTAGGAGCGGCTTTAGCCGTGACTTCACAGAAGCTTAGGGAAATGAATCCCGGTCGCGCCTAAAGGCGCTCCTACCGGGGCAGCCCTTCTGCCCATTCGAAGAATACCTTGTGGAACTGTTCCAGGGCGCCTGCCTGGCAGTGTTCGCCTGCCCCGTCGGCATCCAGGAAGGTATGCTCATGAAAGCTCCGGGCATTCTTTATACGATGCTTGAATTGCCTGGTTTCAGCCGAAGGGATGAGGTGGTCCCTGTCCCCCGACATGATCAGCACATCGCAGGTGATCTTGTCCGCTACCGTTTCGAGGCTGTACTCACCGGTCTTTCCGAGGAGTTCGTACGGGGTGTCGGCGCCTATTGTCCAGCACCCGTTGTCGAGTGCCCAGCGCATGCCGATGTCACGCGATGCCCTGGCAAGGGCCAGTCTGTTGAACATCTCCGTAAACCCCAGCCGGTAGAGGTACCTGCCCATGGCAGGCATCAGGGCCAGGGCCGCATCCTTCATGCTGAAGAATCCGCCTAATCCCGCCGCCGCATCGATGCGCTTCTCAATGGCCGCAGCCCGCAGTGCCAGCATGGCGCCCATGCTGATACCAAGGAGGGTCTTTGGGATTCCGCTCAGTTCAGGGGTTTCCCATTGCATGAAGTCCAGGAGGGCAGAGAGCGGTTTTTCCCATTCATGGGTGAACTTCATGCCGTATTCACGAATCATGTTCGACTGACCAGGCCCTTCGAACATGATGCATGGATAACCCCTCTCCCGGGCGGCATCCGCAATCCAGAAAAAGAGCTCTTCAAGGGTTGAATCATATCCGCCGCAGGCAAGGATGAGGGGTTTGCCCGTATCACCGGGGAAATAATAGGCCCGCATTGATGCCCGCTCATAAGGTATTTTCCAGATCTTGTGGGGTATGCTCAGGATCTGGAGTGCCCGGGTGAATGCGTTGGCGCTCTCGCGGTAGACGCTGAGCCGCCTGGAGTCAGTGGGGTGCAGGAAGAACTCGCTGGTGCGGAAGTAGTTTGATGCACGCAGCAGGGCCTTGCCCCTGCCTATGATATCACTCGAAGCTGCGGCCATCCTGGAGCACTTCTGCGCTGATGCATACCAGGATTCATACCAGCTTTTCGGATCTGCATTCCGGATGGAGCCGATGGCGGCAAGACACTCGCCCGGGTTTGCCCCGAAGGCCGCCGAGTGGCCGAGAGTCCTCAAGGCCTGGTAGTGGAACGTCTGGGAGGGGAAAAGCCGTGTGTTCGTTTTCTTGCCCTGCATGGCATTCTCCTTTAGGTTCTCAAGAAAGTGCATTCATGATGCTTTGTATTATACCACAGACTTATCACACAAGGAGACTGGATGTTAACCCGTTTACCTAAGCAGGGCGTCCCGGTACTGCTCGATGAGGTCGTCTTTTTCCTGCCAGAGGTCGCAGACCCAGGACTGTATGTGGTCTCTGAAGGCCGAATCGCTCTGGTAGTCCCCGACGAGAAATGCATCCGGTACGGGCATCTTCTTCACCTGCACGCTGATCCGATCGACGCGGCCGCAGAGATAATCCCAAAAGGAGGCTTGCTTATTTGAATAGATAATGGTGACATCCAGGATGTTCGAGATCTTCCCGTCCATTGCGGCCAGGGCAAAGGCAAAACCGCCCGCCTTGGGCCGCAGCAGGTGCCGGTAGGGAGACTCCTGCCGGGTGTGCTTCTCAGGGGTGAACCTGGTTCCCTCGATAAAGTTGAGGATGGCCACCGGTGTGTGACGGTAGCGCTCGCAGGCCTTTCTTGTGGTCTCCAGGTCCTTGCCCTTCATGCGCGGGTTCTTCTCAAGAAACTCCCTAGAAAAACGCTCCATAAACGGGTAGTCCAGGGCCCACCAGGCAGTGCCCATAACCGGTACCCGGAATAGCTCCTTTTTGAGGAAGAACTTCAAGAAAGGTACTGATCCGTGAAAGGTTATGAACAGCACCAGGATATCGGCCCATGACTGGTGGTTGCAGTTTATGAAATACCACTGCTTTTTACTGAGACCCTTAAGGCCCTCTATGTCATAGACGGTGGGCTGGGTCGTCCTGATAATCATGTTGATCCCCAGGATCCAGCCATTGGCAAAGAACATGATTGAACGGGCGCAGGTGCGCTGCCAGGCATCGTTACGGACAATCAGCTTGGGCAGGGCAAGTAAATGGATCGGTATGGCCCAGAAGATGGTATTCATGACCATGAGCGATATGGCGATGACCCCCCGCATGGTCGGTGGAAGGAGTGAAATCATTATTGAAACCTCATATGATGTCTGTATATCAAGGTCTTTAAGTCTGTATCAGGGAAGGCCCTTAAAGATCATATTTCCTTTCGATTCATGACATGGGAAAGACCTTAGGCCCCTTTTTGTCTAATTGCAATCGGCACAGGCCCTCAACCACCGGGTTTTACGATTCTTTTACACGCCTTATCTGTCAGATCTCCCTGCCTGAGCGATGCCCTTCGTGTATAGCCTCCAGAATGCGGCGTGGCCTCTTGGCATCGCCGACCACCGCATAGGGTATGCCCGAATCCTTGAGCACAGCCTCCAGCGCCGTGTCTGACCTGGCGCCCATGGCCGTTATGACCGTGGCGGCAGGGACGGTATCGTTATCATCCCCTTTTAAGAAGTGTACGGCATCGGGTTCGATCTTTGTGACCTTTGCACCCAAAAACATCTTCCCACCACCATCCCTGATACGTTTGTGCAGCCAATATCCGTGGGCGGTCATCTTTCCCACGGGGGGGAATGCCTGCATCTCGAGGATGACCGGCTCAATCCCGTGCTCAACGAGAAAATCAGCGGTCTCCATGCCCACATAACCCGCACCGAGGATGACAACAGGACTTTTGACCTTGACCCTGCCCGTCAGGACATCGCGGGCATCCATGACATGGGATGCGTCGATGCCTGGTATGGGAGCCTTGACAGGGAATGCCCCGGTTGCCAGGATCACCGCATCGGGTTTGTTTTTTTGAAGCATCTCTGCAGACACTGCCGAATGAAGCCTGATTTCAACCCCGAGCCTTTTCAGCCTTCGCAGGGCCCATTCCACCCAGCTCCAGAAGGCTTCCTTGTGCGGGGGCCTGCTGGCGGAGCGCAGCTGGCCCCCCGATGTTTCTTCCTGCTCGAAGATCTCAACCTTGTACCCTCGCTCGGCCGCGGCAAGTGCTGCGGAAAGCCCTGATGGACCGGCGCCGATCACCCACACCTTCTTCGGGGTATCCACACATGCAGCCGGTCCGCGGAACTCCTGGCCGCATTCGGGGTTAAAGGAGCAGGTGGCGGACTTCATCTCAAAGCTTAAGCGCTCGATGCAGCCCTGGTTGCATGCCGTGCATGGCCTGATATCATCGAGATCGCCAGATTCTACCTTGCGGATAAAGTCCGGGTCGGTCAGGTGCTGCCTGCCGAAGCTGATGAGGTCGGCATCGCCCCGGGAAATGGCCTCATCGGCAAGCCCGGGATCATTGATACGGCCCACCCCGATAACCGGCACATCCACCACCTCCTTGATGGCTTTTGCCCGGAACAGGTTGAATCCGGGAAGTGTATCCATGGATGCGATGCTCAGGCCCCCCGGGGTGGAATAAACGCCTACCGAAACGTGCAGGGCATCGGCACCTGCCCGAACGAGTTTGGGCGCGAGCCGTTTCGTGAACTCCAGATCGAATCCGCCTCTGACGAGCTCGTCGGCCGAAACCCTGACAAGTATGGGGTAATCGGGCCCGAGGGACTTTCTGGCTGCAGTAACGATCTCCAGCACGAAGCGGGAGCGGTTCTCCTCGGAGCCCCCATAGGCGTCCTGCCTCTGGTTGGAAAACGGAGAGAGGAACTGGTTTAAGAGATAGCCGTGGGCGCTGTGGATCTCAACGGCGTCGAATCCGGCGGCCCGTGCCCGAACGGCGGCGGAAGCAAAGGCATGCACGAGCTCCTGGATGCGCTCGATGCTCATCTCTTCGCAGGGCTGCTGGAGGATGGCGCTGGGGATGGCCGACGGCGCCTCGGGCAGGCCGCCTGCAGCCTCCGGGAAGGTCTCCCTTCCTGCATGATGGAGCTGGATCGCAGCTTTGCCGCCCTCAAGGTGAATGGCTTCGGGGATCTTTGCAAGAGAGGGGATGAATTCGTCGCTCCAGATGCCGAGCTCGTTGGGGAAGCCTTTTCCCCGTGGTGTCACGGCAGTTACCTCGGCAATGATGAGGCCGGTACCTCCTCTGGCGCGGCGGGCCAGGTACTGCACCAGGCGCTCACTGACCGTGTTGTCCGGGTTGGCATATGCCGTACCCATGGCAGGCATGACGGCGCGGTTCTCGAGGGTCATGCTGCCGATCGTGATGGGAGAAAACAGATGATTATATTTCGCCGGTTTACTCATGTTCAAGCTCCTGTGGATTGTTCATAATTTTTTTAATCGGTTTTTGCTTCTTGCTTACCATAGTCTACGAACGTCAAGATTGAAAAGACTTGTCATGATGACAGGTCCCTCCCTTTGGAAAAGGGAGGGCAGGAGGGATTTGAAAACGATTTTTTTCCATGAACTCTGCCTGATAGAAACAAATCTCCCCTGTCCCCTCCTGAGAAAGGAGGGAGACTTTGGTAACCAAGGCATGGAATCTATTCATGTCCTGCGGATGAACTCGGGCGGCCGCACCTCTTTCAGGGTTATGGCCTCCACCGGGCATGCATGGGCGCAGTTGCCGCATCCGAAGCATCTGGCTGAATCTATTGTGACCGCTCCGTCCAGGCTTATGGCCTTGAACGAGCACTTGGTCTTGCACACGCCGCACCCGGTTCCGAGGCACTTCTCGATATCCAAGACGGCCCTGAAACGCGACGGTGCATACGATTCCGTATAGCCCACCTCGTTGTGGAGGAACATGGCCGTGCAACAGCAGGGACAGCAGTTGCACAGGAAATAGTCATCCTTGATGTTGTTGCGGGTTGTATGCACGAGCCCCGCTTCCTCAGCCAGGGCGAGCCGTCTCAAGGCCTCTTCGGTGCTCAGGCGCTCGCCCACGCCGCGGTCCAATGCCGACTCGGCAAAGCCGTTGATCTGGAGGCAGAGGTTTACATCCCTCGGGGCAGGGCAGTCCGGGGAATGGCCGATCCGTTTCTGGTGTGTGCGGCACGGGCACGGGATGGCGACAATGAGGGACGCGTTTCTCACCAAGGTCCGGGCAGAGTCGGCATCGAGAACCCGGGAGGAGCTCTCTACGCTCTCCTCGATGGGGATCACCCTCAAGAGAGGAGGGAGATTGAGCGCCTTGAACAGGGGGACCAGCAAGGGCATCTCCTCACGGATGAGTTTGTCCCACAGTTCGAAGAACTCTTGGGTATAATCCGGGCACACCACCACGGCGTCCCGCAGCTCGATCATGGCCGGAAAGAGCCGGTAGTATTCTCCCTTATTGATGACACGGCTGATGGCTCCCTTGTGAAGAAGCCTGTTTACAACATCCCTGACCCGTTGCTCATCCAAGCCGGTCTTTACCGTTATTTCCCGGACAGAGCCCGGCATGGCCCCTGCCACGGCTATGCTGTCGGGGTCATCATAGAGGATCGCAAAGATCTCGGCCAAGGTCTCGGATCCGGAGAAACCGAGCTTAGCCGAATAGGGTGCAAGCTGTCGGGGTATAGGCATGATCGTTCTCCTTCTCTCTTCAGTTCATTTTCTCAACCCGGCAGAGCAGGGCCTTGATGGGTACCGAACCCGTGACCGGGCAGAGCGGCTCATCGGCAGTGATCATGTTGATGTTGACACGCTTCCATCCGTCCTTCACGCCGTACCAGTAGCCGTGAGGGGAATGCACGACCTTTGAATGCATGTCGTTGTTGTACCGTGCCTTGATCTCCACCCTGCCCCGTGGGGAGGTGAGGTAGACCCACTCGCCGTCGGAGACGCCGAGCAGACGGGCCGTGTCCGGGTGGATCTCGAGTTCCGGATCCGGGGAGCGTTTTTTCAATGACGCTATGTTGCGGTGGGAGGAATGATAGTACACGAGATTCCTCCCCCCTGTGGTGAGGATCAACGGATACTCTCTGAAGAGTTCAGGGGTGCTCACCGGGCTTTCATCCGGCTCACGGAAATCCGGCAGGGGCGATATGCCCATCATGGTGAGGTATTCTGCATACAGCTCCACCTTTCCCGTAGGGGTCCGGAACTTGCCGAACTTCTCGTAGCCCTTGTAGGTGATGGGCGTTGCGAAATGCCCGGCCTTTTTAAACTCCTCGAAGGTCATGCCGATGGGCTCGAGACGGTAGTCCAAAGTCTCCCGTACCGAGTCCCAGTAGCCCTGAAGGTTCATCTTTTTTGCGAGGTCCACGAGTATTTGCTTCTCATCACGGCACTCGGGTACCGGCTCTATGGCCTTCACCTGGCAGAATACGTGGTTCTTCATGAGCAGGTCTTCGATCTCATCCCGCTCCGTCCAGTGGGCCGGAGGCAGGATGACGTCCGCCAGCTCTGTTGTGGGTGTATGGTAGTAGTCCACGGCAAAGAGGAAGTCGAGCGAGTTCAGGGCATTCCTCACCCGCATGGAGTTGGGGTAGGCGCACACGCTGTTGTTTGCGAACAGTCCTGCTGCCTTTACCGGGTAGGGCTTCCCCTCCTCGATGGCCGGCCAGACGACCTGGGGAGGGATGGGGATAGGGATGTAGCCGATCAGGGGGAACCGGTCCAACCCCAGCTTCTTGCCAGCCTGCCCTTTGGGCAGGTTGTTGTATGCACTATAGTCGGGGCCATAACAGGAGCGTTTTTTTGTGGGCGGCACACAGTTGAGGTTACCCCCTTTGGCTTCCAGATTGCCGGTAATGGCGGACAGGATGGTGAGCGCCCTGGTCAAGTCGAATGCATCGTTGGCCTGGCACACGCCGCCCATTCCGGGGCCGATACAGGCGGGCCTCATACTGCCGAAGGCAGCGGCGGCAGAGACGATCTCTTCGGGTGACAGCCACGTGATCTGGGCGGTGCGCTGTAGGGTAAACGATGCAACATGCTCGCGCAACCTGTCGAAGCCGGATGTCCATTTCTCCACGAACTCCTTATCAAAGAGGCCTTTTTCAATAATGATGTTGATGAAGCAAAGGGCAAGGGCCACATCCGTGCCGGGCCTTATCCTGAGCCAGTGATCCGCCTTTTTGGCGAACCTTGTGCCCCTGGGGTCCACGACGATGAGTTTTGCACCTTTTTTCAGGCCTTCGTTGATATCGTGCAGATAAAGTCCCGGCCAGGATGCCTCGGGGTTGTGTGCCCACAGCAAGATGCAGGAGCTATCGGCATAATCCGGGTCCACGAGGCCGAAGCCGCATGTAGCCGAGCTGCCCAGCACTATAGGGCCTCCGCTCATGTTGGAAGGCGCCATGAAGTTGGGCGACCCGAAGAGGGTGAGAAACCGGTTGAGATAGGGCGCCATGCCCCTGGTCGTGCCGGTGCCGAAGACTACGGACTCTGCCCCCCATTTTTCTTTTGCCCCGAGGAGATTCTCGGCGATGACGGCAAGGGCCTTGTCCCACGAAGTCTCTTCGAATCGGGTGCTCTCCTTGCCGCCCACCTTAATGAGCGGCCTTATTATCCGGTCCGGATGGTAGATCATCTCAGAGGCAGCCCTGCCTTTCGGGCAGATATAGCCGTGGCTGTGGGGGTGGGCCGGATCGCCCTTGATCCCGGTGAGCCTGTGGTTCGTTACCTCGAGTATGACCCCGCAGCGGGAGTGACATTCGAAGCAGATGCTCGGAATCGATTTCGAACTCATGCTTTCCCTCCCTCTTTTCCGGGCCCGGGTCTTATGATTATCTTCACATCACCGGATGTGCCTGAGTGAAGGATCTCAAAGGCCCGCTGAACTTCTGTCAGGCCGATGGTCCTGCTGATGTATTTTCCGACGTTGAGCACCTTTCGGGCGATGAAATCAGTTGCGAGATCGAAATCCTCTATCTGGTATCCGAAGCTCCCCTTTACGGTCAGCTCCTTAACGGTCATGGCAAGGGTCATGAGCGGCTGGGGCATGAGGCTGATGCCCGCAAGAACCAAGGTCCCCCCGGGCTTTAACGCCGTCAGGGCGGAATTGATGCCGGACTCAGATGCCGAGGCGTCAATGGCTATGTCGACGCCGCCTGAAGTAGCCTTCTTGATCTTTGAGCCCATTTTCGGATCTTTGCCGTCAACGATCTCATCCGCATCGTGGAGTTTCTCTGCAGTAGCAGCCCTCGTCTTATTCACTTCAGCCGTGAAGATCCGGGAGGCGCCGTTTATGCGTGCCCAGGCAGCGCTCATGAGGCCGATGGTACCGCCACCTACGACCAGAACCTTGTCTCCCGCCTTCATGCCCGCCCTGCGCACGGCATGGAGACATACGGCGGCAGGCTCGATCATGGCTGCTTCGAGGTCGTTTATGGAATCCGGGAGCTTGCGCACCATGTCGGAGCGTATGGAGACATATTCCGCATAGGCGCCGGGGCTGTTCTGGCCCACAGTGGGCCGTTTCATGCCGTTCAGACACATCTGAACGAGACCCTTCCTGCATGCAGAACATTCTCCGCAGGGATTGATCGGGATCGCCGTAACACGGTCCCCGCTTTTCATATCCTGCCTGCCGCCGGTATCTTCGATGACGCCTGCGAACTCATGGCCCATGACCAGGCCGGGCAGCCCGTTCATCCCGATACCGGCCTCCCAGTAGTGAAGGTCGGAGCCGCATATGCCGCAACTTGTAACCCTGATGATTGCCGCTTTGCCGACTGAGGCCGGCTTTTCCACCTCGTTTACTTCGAGTTTTTTAGGGCCGATGAGGTTGACGGCCTTCATGGTGCACCCCTTTATCACTTCCTTGTATTTGCCGGTGTTCTCGAAAGTTTACGTTCTCCCCTGCGATCCGGGCTGGATGGCATCCGGGCGATTCGCGCGCGATGAGCACGTGTCTCCTCATGCAGGTACATCTTGAAGCGTGATGCACTTTCATCGGGCGTGGTGCCGCCTGCCATCATGAGCTGAATTATGGTGCGCTGTGCAAGGATGTGCTTTTGAATATCTACGGTCTTCAAGAAGGATGCCACAAACTGTACCCTGAGCCTCCGCATGGAGTTGGCGAACAACCTAAGGATAGTGCTCCCGGCGAGTTTGACGATCTCATCCTGAATCTCCACCTCGATGGCAGCCAGCTCATGGTAATCGATGCCTTTCTTCATGGAATCGAGCTGAAGCCTGAAAAGGCTGTCGATAAAGGCAAGGTCTGCAGGTGTCGCACGCCTGAGCGCCAGCTTCAAAATGGCCGGCACGACCTCGATCCAGTGGTCGAGAAGCTCGAGGTTGAATGCGCTCCCGAGGTCGATATCGCTCATACCGAACACCGCATCGAGAAAATCGAGGCCGGCATGCTCGCGGTAGTCAAGGACAACCACGCCTGATCCCTGCACTGCCCTGATGATGTTCCTGCTGGCAAGCTCGTTGAGGGCTGCACGGAGTGATGTCCGGTCCACACCGAGTTGTTCGGCCAGCACCCGGTCCGGCGGCAGCCTTT
>Ga0326728_10012307_pt1 | contig 19069 bp, 18 predicted proteins | sample MB3enrmetagenome_FD_207602 | JGI IMG/M metagenome (GOLD analysis project Ga0326728, IMG submission 207602) | Lab enriched peat soil microbial communities from McLean, Ithaca, NY, United States - MB31MN | ecosystem: Environmental > Terrestrial > Soil > Wetlands > Peat | place: USA: New York... | reverse complement strand
CAATCCCCACGTCAATTCGGGATTGAGCGCCACGAACTTCGTCTGGGCCTTCACTACCAGCGAACAGGCCAACTGGCATCCGCTCACCTGGGTCTCCTTGCAAACCGACTGCGCGCTTTTGGGCGTGAATCCCGGAGGGACGCATCTGGTCAATCTGCTCTTTCACATTGCCAATACGCTTTTGCTGTTTCTATTTTTGCGCAGCGCCACGGGCGCCGTTTGGCGGAGCGCGGTGGTGGCCGCGCTTTTTGCGTGGCATCCCATGCATGTGGAATCCGTCGCCTGGGCCGCCGAACGCAAGGACGTTCTCAGCACTTTTTTCTGGATGCTTGCCCTCCTGGCCTACCTCCAATATGCCCGAAGCGTGCCGCGCCGCGCGTGGCCTTTTTATGTTTTGACCCTGTGTTTCTGCGCGTGCGGCCTGATGAGCAAACCGATGGTCGTCACACTGCCCTGCGCCCTGTTGTTGCTGGACTTTTGGCCGCTGAACCGCATCGCGCCGTTGCAATCAGAATCCGGCCTCCCTGAACCGATGCAATGCCAGCCGGTGTCCCTGATCCGCGTGGTGCTGGAAAAGGTTCCGTTTTTTGCGCTGATCGTGGCTGGCAGCGTTGTGACTTACCTGGTGCAATCGGGAAGCGGAGCCGTCTCCGGAATAGCCCTGAGCGAACGGCTGTCCAACGCCGCGCTGGCCTATTCCCAGTACACCGCAAAAATGTTCTGGCCGACGGACCTTGCCATCATCTATCCCCATCCCCGGCACTGGCCGGTGCCGCTGGCGCTGGGGGCCGCGGCCTTGCTCGCGGTCTGGACCTGTTTGTGCGCGTTCAACTGGCGCAGGAGCCCATATCTTGCCGTCGGCTGGTTCTGGTTTCTCGGCACCCTGGTTCCCACCATTGGCATTATCCAGGTGGGCGCCCAGGCGATGGCGGACCGTTACACTTATATCCCCAGCATCGGCCTGTTCATCGTCGTGGTCTGGGGTGCGGCGGCGTTTTTCCGGTCGCGCGCGAGCGGGCGGGTCATTCTGCCGGCGCTGGGCTGCGCGGCGCTGACCGGCTGCGCGGGAGCCACGATTTGCCAGTTGGATTTTTGGCGCGACAGCATCGTCCTTTTCCGGCACGCCATCGAAGTCACCACGGACAATTACGCCGCCGAAAATTGTCTCGGCAAGGCCTACGAACGAAGAGGGACGCCGGGCGATGACGCGCGGGCGCTGGCGTGCTACGAGCTTTCCGTAAAGACGGAGCCCCGGTTTCCTTACGCCCAATTCAACCTCGCCATGGCCCTGTTGGATGCCGGCCAGGTTCCAGAAGCGCTGGGACATCTTCAAAGGGCGGCGGCCCTGGAACCGCGCGACCCGGACATCCAATACGACCTGGGCATTTACTTTTCGCAGCACAATAGCTGGACCAACGCCATGCTGTGTTTCAGCAATTCGCTGGCCGTGCGCCCCGATTTCGCGCCCACCCAAATGGCGATGGGCAGCGCCCTGGCGCATCTGAAACACACCGGGGAAGCGGCCGCCCATTTCAAAAAAGCGTTGGAGCTGGACCCGAAACTGTTGCAGGCCCGGACCAACCTGGACCGCCTGCGCGGGGAGAGCCGTTAGGATTTCCCCGAGGCGTACACCGGCGTCTTTTGCGAACGGCGCGGTTTGCCCCAGGCCTCCAGTTCCTGCCGCAGCAGTTCCACCGGCAGGCCCACCACATTGCTGAAGGAGCCAGAAATTTCAGATATGAGCATCTCCCCAAACTCCTGAACAGCATAAGCCCCGGCCTTGTCCAGCGTGTGGACCTTGGCGACGTACCCGCTGATTTGCTCCGCGTCCAGCGGGTGAAACAAAACATCTGTGCTGTCGGCAAAAATACGCTCCTGATGTTGGCGCAGGTGGATCAGGCTGACGCCCGTCACCACCTGATGTGACCGGCCCTGCAACCGCCCGAGCATGGACCGCGCCTGGGCCGCATTCTCCGGCTTGCCCAGAATTTCGTTATCCAGAAAGACGAGCGTGTCCGCGCCCAGCACCAGCGCGTCCGGGAATCGTTTGGCGATGGAAAAGGCCTTGCGATGGGCGTTAAGCTGACACACTTCCAGGGGGGAAAGATGCTCGTGCGCCACTTCCGCGACGCTGCCTGGCATCACTTGAAAGTCCACTTTCAAGAGCCTGAGCAGTTCCACCCGGCGGGGCGAGGCCGATGCCAGAATTAGCGGCGGCAATTTCACATTATCAAATTACCTAAAAACCAAGAGCCTGTCGAGGGCTTCCGCGCTGCTGGTGCGCATGATCACCCGCCCACCGGCAATTCTTGAATGTTGGCCGATTCTTCGCTTAACTCAGCCTCATGCAAAATGGCCGTCAGCTTGTCAACCTTGCCCTCATCGGTTTTATGGGCACGGGCAAAACTTCGGCGGGTCGCCTGGCGGCGGAACACCTTCATTTTGAATTTCTCGATACGGATGAAATGATCCAGACGCGAACGGGCCGGACCATTGCGGACATTTTCGCCGTCAATGGCGAGGCCACCTTCCGCGAACTGGAACGCGACGTCGTCCGGGAACTTGCCGGACACGCCAAAACGGTCATCTCGACCGGGGGCGGCTTGCCCGCCAATTTCGACAATCTCGATTCGCTTCAATCCCACGCGCTGGTCGTGTGCCTCTGGGCGTCGCCGGAAAAAATCTGGGAGCGCGTGCGCAATCAGCAGCACCGCCCGCTGCTTCACGATGCCGACCCGCAGCAGAAAATCCGGGATTTGCTGGAACTTCGCGCCCCTTTTTATCGCCGGGCGGACGTGCTCATCAACACCGACGGCCGCTCGGCCCGCGAGGTGGCGCAACAAGTCGTGCTGCAATTCAAGCTCGCCACACGTTCGCAGTGATGAAGGAGGCCCTACGACTGCGCGCCCTTGCATTGGGGTTCGACGACTGCCGCTTCACTGACGCGACCGCGCCAGCGGGTGCGGATCAATTCAAAGACTGGCTGGCCCGACAACAGCACGGCGAAATGCAATGGCTGGAGCGCACCGCGGAAAAACGTTCAGACCCGCAAAAGGTGCTGCCCGGCGCCAAATCACTCATTCTGCTCGCGGCAAGTTATCCGGGCGGGGAGGCCGCGTCCGACGCCCCACATGCTTCGCAGCCTCACGGCATCATCGCGCGCTATGCCCGCTTTTCCGACTACCACGATGTCCTGGCCCATGGCCTGAAGGCGCTCGCCCAATCCGTCAATGAACTGGCCGGCCCACAAACGCGCTCGTTGTGGTATGTGGACACCGGGCCGGTGCTGGAACGCGATTTCGCGCAGCGCTCGGGCCTCGGGTTCATCGGCAAACACACCAACCTCATCAGCCGCAAGCTGGGCAACTGGATTTTTCTTTCGGAAATCCTCACCACGGCGGAGCTGCCGCCCGACCCGCCCGAGGTCAACCACTGCGGCAAATGCGCGCGGTGCATCACCGCCTGCCCGACCCAGGCCATCACCGCGCCGTTTCAATTGGATGCGCGCAAGTGCATTTCCTACCTCACCATCGAATTGAAAGGCCCCATTCCGTTGGAATTGCGGACGTCCATCGGCAACCGCATTTTCGGCTGCGACGATTGTCTGGCCGCGTGCCCTTGGAACCGGTTTGCGCGGGAGGGCCGCCTGATGAAGCCACATGCGCGCGGGGACTTGAACCAGCCGGACTTGCTGGAACTGCTTCAACTCGACGATGCCGCCTTCAAGAAAAGGTTCGCTGGCACGCCGGTGGCGAGGGCCAAGCGCAGGGGCCTGCTGCGGAATGTCTGTGTGGCCTTGGGAAACCTGGGCGATGCTTCCGCGCTGCCGGCCCTGGAACGAGCCGCCGCCGATTCCGAACCGCTTGTTGCCGAACATGCCCGCTGGGCGATTGAACAAATTCGCCAGCGCTTTTTATTTTCTTAGCCACAGATGCGCACAGATGAAACACAGATTTTATCCGCAGATTCCGTGGATTTTCGCAGATGAACCATTTGAAAAAAATCAGCGTTTCATCTGTGGCTAAACGGCGTCACCGCTCGCACGACACCTCACCCCGACCCTTGAACCTGTAGGAGCCGACGTAAGGAGGCTCAAACTTTGTTCGCCCGAAATTCAGATGGAGCCTCCTTACGTCGGCGCCTACAGTTCAGGGGTTCAGTGCGCGAAACTTGGTTCCGGGAATTCTCTCCCCATTGCAGGCCGACTCGTAACGTGGAGAGGGGGAGCGGTCAGCCGCCGAACGCGGAATACTTCCTGATGCCGCGCCGCCACATCCACCGGGCAAACAAATACGCCGCGGCCACCCAAAAAAGCTGCGCGGCCAGGCCCCGCCAGATTTCCACGCCGGTGGATTTTCCCAAATACATGCTGATGGGAAAATAAAGCTGGTACGGAAACGGCGTGAAATAGAGCGCATCCCGGATGGGCGCGGGAAGAATATCCAGCGGGAACAAATGGCCGCTGGCGAGATATTCGAACGCAAACAGGATGAAGATAAAGGTCGAGATTTCCAGCAGCCAGAACGCGAGCATGGCCATGCCGTAGGAAATGAAGAATTGCAGCAGCGCGGTCAGGACGAGCGAAACCGGAAACAACAGGGCGGCCGTCGCGCTCGCCGGCGGCAAAACGTACCGGTGAAAGAACAAAATGAACCCCGCCAGCGGCAGGGCGGCCACGGCAATGAACGCTATCCGACCGGAACAAAAAAGGCTGAGACGATACCAAAGGTAATCCACCGGCTTGAGCAGGAACTGGTTGATGTTTCCCTCGCGAATGTCCGCAGCGATCTGCCAGTCGTCTTCGTTCACCGCGGTCAGCACGTCCACCACGGCCACCAACAAATAATAGAACATCATCTGGGCCTCCGAAAATCCGGAGGCGCCGCCGCCGTTGGGGCTTTGGTAAATCGTGCGCCAGAGCGACAGCATGGCGAAGAGCGGAATGAAACTGAACAGCGTCCGCGTCAGATAGTTGACGCGATACGCCAGGTTGCTCTGCAACCCGATGCCAATGACGTGGAGATATTTCTTCATGCTTCGCCGCATGGAATTTAGACCATGTTCCGCAAATGGCGATTTGAAAGTACGCGCCAATTCCGCGTTGCGGCTCATGGTTTTCTGGCTTATAAATTGGATGATTGACAATGAATCCGCCGGATTTCAGCAACGAACCGGGGTGCCTGATGGACCCGTGCTGGCGCAAGGCGCGCATCGCCGCGCGCCTGCTCATCAAGCGCCAGGAAGGCAAGCCGTGGTCGTCGCGCGACCGGCGGCTGGCGGGACGTTTTGCGGAGGACCCGGGCGTGACGAACCGTTTGCTGGATCAAGCCTATAGCTCACGAACCGCAAGGAAAAAATATGGACCTGGCATCCTGGGATGGTTCAATTGACCTCTCGACGCGAGCGGCTCAATTGCTTAAACAACTTGTGGCCGCGCTCCCGCCAGGCCGCGAATTTGCCATTACTGTCTTCGGTTCGGCGCCGATTCAAATTTGTGTGGATTCGACGCTGACCAGCGCGGACGTTGACGTTTTTAGCGAGTTTGAAGAATTGCGTGATTTCGTTGACCGCGCCGGACTGGGACAAGATCAGACAGAATTTTACATTCAAGTTTCCAACGAACTCAATTTCCGCACCAGTCCGCGCTGGAAAGACCGCACCCAATCCGCGCGCATCGGCAACTGCACCTTCATTTTCCCGCATCCGATTGACATTCTCATCGCGAAGCTGAACCGGCTCGAAGAAAAAGATTTGAAGGCTTTCCGCGTTGTCATTGCCAAGACGGGCCACCCCACGGAGGCCGAACTCATCAAGGAATTGCAGTTGGCCGTGGATTTGTTTCGTCCCTCATTCGACGAGGAGCAGGGACACGACATGGCGAACAACTGCCGCCGCCTCTGGCCGCTGGTTGATGGACCCCCGCAAGGAGATCATCGCGCCCGCACTGGCCATCCGCAAAGCGGGCTACGGCGAGCCAACGCGCGACTACAAACAGGAATTGCGCGATGCGTTGCGGGAAGAGGAATTAAAAAGCCAAAAAGGCCGCTGAAGAAAGGGTGCGCGGTCTCACGCCGTTTTCGCAAACCCCTCCGCCAGCGCCACGGCCTTGCGCATGGCCATGGACTTGTTCACCGTTTCCAAAAACTCCGCTTCCGGCGCGGAATCGTTGACCCACCCGCCCCCGGCCTGCACGTAAACCCTGCCATCCTTGACCAGCGCCGTGCGAATGGTGATGCAGCAGTCCAAATTTCCATTGAATGAAAAATATCCGACGCATCCGCCGTACGGCCCACGCGCCGTCTGTTCCAATTCCGAAATAATCTGCATCGCCCGGATTTTTGGCGCGCCGCTCAACGTCCCGGCGGGAAAGGTGGCGCGCATGAGGTCATACGGCGATTTGGCGGCGGACAACCTGCCTTCCACCTGCGACACGATGTGCATGACATGGCTGTAGCGCTCGACAATCATCAGGTCCTTCACATGGACGCTTCCGAAATCGCACACCCGGCCAATGTCATTCCGCGCCAGGTCCACCAGCATGACGTGCTCGGCGCGCTCCTTCGGGTCGGCCAGCAGTTCCTTCTCCAGCGCGGCATCTTCCGCTTCCGTTTTGCCGCGCCGGCGGGTGCCGGCAATGGGACGGATTTCCACCTTGCCTTCCTCGCAGCGCACGTGCAATTCCGGGGACGCGCCGACCAGTGAAAATCCGTCCAGCTCCAGCAAAAACATGTACGGCGAGGGATTGATGCTGCGCGCCGCGCGGTAAATGTCCAGGGGCGGCGCTGTGACCGGCGCGGAAAAACGTTGCGAGCCCACCACCTGGATGATGTCGCCGCCGGTGATGTACTTCTTGGAAAGCTCCACGTTCCGGCGGAACTGGTCGGGCGTCTGGTTCGATTCGAACGGCAGCGCGGGAACTTCGTCCGGCAGGGTCAAGGGCTGGTGCTCGCTGGGCTGTTCCAGCAGCGAAAGGATGCGCTCAATCTCGCTCGTGGCGTTTTCGTACGCCTCCGCGACACTCTCCGCGTCGTCCAGAATGGCGTTCACCAGAATGGTGATGGTCTGTTGTGCGCGGTCAAAAGTAAGCAGTTGGTCCGCGATGAGAAAATACAGGACCGGCGTTTTCAATTCATCGTTGGGAGGGCGCGGCACGACCGGCTCGATATCGTGGATGAACTCGTACCCGATGAATCCCACCGCGCCGCCGGTGAACCGCGGCAGCCCCGGCACAGCCACGGCGCGATACTTCTTCATCATTTGCTCGATCACTTCGAGGCCGTCCTTGACGTCGCGGCCAATGACAAAGCTCTGGGTCACACGCCCGTTCTCAAACATCTGGACATGGTTGCCGTCCTGCCGGATGACCGCGCGCGGATTGCAGCCCACAAACGAATACCGCCCCACATGCTCGCCGCCTTCCACCGATTCAAAAAGAAACGACTCGCCCTGGCCCCGGATTTTGCGGTAGGCCGAAAGCGGCGTTTCCAAATCCGCCAGGATGCGGCGCGCCACAGGGATTAAATTGCCCTGCGTCGCGAGCTTCTGAAATTGATCCAGCGTCGGTGAATACATGCGGGGAGGTTTAGCCGAAAGGGGAATAAAACAAAAGCAGGAAGCCGCAGGCGCCGGGAGGTAAATTCCCGGAACCGCCGCCCCGCGTCATCCCTTTTTTTTATACATCTGCTCCGGGGTGAGCAACTGCGGCTCCGTGGCCTTGAACGTCTCGCCCTTGCCCTCGATGGAGCGGAAGAAACAGGATTTGTAGCCCTCGTGGCAGGCGGGACCGTTTTGCTCCACTTGAATCAGCAGACAGTCGCCATCGCAATCAAAGGCCACGTCCTTGACCGTCTGCGTGTTGCCGCTCTCCTCGCCCTTCATCCAGAATTTCTGGCGCGAACGGCTCCAAAAATGGGTTTTGCCCGTGGCAATCGTGCTTTCGAGCGAGGCGCGGTTCATCCACGCCATCATCACCACGCGCCCGGTGCCGTGCTCCTGAATAATCGCCGGAATTAATCCCTGCGCGTCAAACTTCAATTTGTCGTAAAAACTCATCCGGGCAGTTTACCGTATGCGGCGCGCGGTTTACTAGCCCAATTTCCCAGAGACAAGGCAAGAGGCGACGGATGGTCAGGATCAATCGTGCTATTGTTGGGATCGTCTTTTTGCCAACGGTAATGCAGACAACTTGATGCGTTGATAAGCGCCCTGTTTCTGATCTTCCGGGTGCGGCTCGATGGCCAATACCGTGATGTCCCGCTTGTCGGGCCCGTATGCCCAAAACATCCGCCCGGCTGACGGCGTGTTATTTTCAAGATAAGACTGAAAAATCTTGATCCCATATTTGCGGGTCAGGTCGTCAATTTCGTGCGAAGCCAGGCTGTTGTGCCGGGGGTTTTCCGCAAGATAACCGAGGGCTTTGACCAGCTTTTTGAAAAACTTTTCTTCATCCCGGTCTAATTTCCCCTGCTGCTTGCGGGCGGAAAGGTCGTTCCATAACCCTTCCATCTCCGGCAACCCCATGCGGATGTTAAAAGCCATGGGAATCAACCCTCGGCAAAGGCAGCCAGGTCAATCGGCGCGGACGCCAGCCCTTTTTTCAGGCTGGCCACGGATTTGTCCAGCATCTTCAAGGAACGGGCGGAAACGGCTTGCGGCGATACCAGCACGCGCGGTTCCAGGTAGAAGGAGCCGTTCGACAGGGCTTTGACGTGAAAATATTTTGTCCTGGAGTTACGCAAGCTGATGCGTTTTTTTGCATCGGCGGCCACGTCGTAATCTTCCACCACCGTGACAGGTTGTTTCCGGGTCAATGTCGGCATGACCGGACTATGGTGGGATTTCCCACTTTTGTCAACTGCCCTTGCACCGGCTTCTATCGCAATTTCTCCGCAAACGCCGCGCACGCCCTGGCCGCGTCTGGCGCGTTCAAAATCGCTGAAACCACACAAACGCGTTTCGCTCCGGCCTCGATGACCTGGTCAATGTTCCCCAAATGGATGCCGCCGATGGCGAACCACGGCACCCGCACATGGCCGGCGGCCCAGCGCACATAATCCACCGTCACCGGCCTGGCGCCCGGCTTGGTGCCCGTGGCAAAGACCGGCCCGATGGCGATGTAATCCGCGCCGGCGGCAATGGCCCGCAGCGCCTGTTCGGGCGCATGGCTGGACAGGCCGATTCCCAGCGCCGGGCCGGACCCCGCCCCGCCAGAAGCGCGGAGCGCCGAAACATGGCTGTGTCCGCCGTCAAAGAAATCTTCCTGGCCCAGGTGACAAAGTTCCGCTCCCACGGTCCGCGCAATGTCCAGATGGTCATTGATCACCAGTCCCACTCCCGCCGCCTGCGTGATCGGCAGGATTTTTTCAGCCATTTGCCGGACCTCGTCCGGCGACGACGCTTTGGCCCGCAGTTGGATCAAATCGCTCCCGCCGTCGCACAATTGTTGCGCGACAACTTCCGGCGCGCGGCCATGCAGATAGGCCGTGTCCACGAACGTGTAAAGTTTGCAGTCCGCCAGCGGTTTCACTTATTTGGCCGTCACGACGACGTAATTTTTTTTGCCCTTCCGCAGCAGGATGTGCTTTCCGAAAAGCAGATCGCCGGCACACACGGAACGTCCGGCGTCCGACGCGCGCACGTTGTTGAGGTTCACGCCGCCGCCTTCGATGTCCTTGCGCGCCTGGCCCTTGGACGGGCACAAGCCGGCGTGAATCAACAAGTCCACCAGCGGCAAGCCGGCCCCGTTCAGTTTGACGGCTTCAATTTCCTTGGTTGGCACTTCGCCGACAATTTCATTGAAGGTGCTTTCGGCGATTCCATCCAGCGTCCCGCCAAAAAGAATCTCGCTGGCGCGAATGGCTTCCTGCGCCGCCGCGGGGCCGTGGATCAATTCCGTGGCGGCGACCGCCAGCGCCTTGTGTGCGGCGCGCGCGCCAGGATTTTCCACATGCTGCTTCTCCAGCGCCGAAATTTCCTCGTGCGAAAGGAACGTAAAATACTTCAAATAACGGATGACGTCGCGGTCATCCACGTTGATCCAGAACTGGTAGAATTTATAGACGCTGGTGCGTTTGGGGTCCAGCCAGACGGCGCCGGCGACGGTCTTGCCAAACTTGGAACCGTCCGCGTTCGTGATGAGAGGCACGGTCAGCCCAAAGACCTGCCGGCCCAGCTTTTTGCGCGCCAGCTCGATGCCGGCGGTGATGTTGCCCCACTGATCGCTGCCGCCGATTTGCAGTTCGCAATCGTAATCGCGGCAGAGCATCATGAAATCAAACGCCTGCAACAGCATGTAGCTGAACTCGGTGTAGCTGATGCCCGTCTCGCGGTCTTCCATGCGCGCGCGCACGGATTCCTTGCCCATCATCTGGTTCACCGAAAAGTGCTTGCCGATGTCGCGCAAAAATTCGAGGTAGGAAACGCCCGCCGTCCACGCCGCATTGTCCACCAGCCGCGCCGGATTCTGCGGCGTCTCGAAATCGAGCAGCTTGGCGAGCTGCGTTTTCACACAGGCGATGTTGTGGTCCAGCACTTCCTTGGTGAGCAACTGGCGCTCCTGCGTTTTGCCGCTGGGATCGCCAATGGAACCCGTCGCCCCGCCCGCCACGGCGATGGGCCGGTGGCCCAGCAGTTGGAACCGGCGCAAGGCCAGCAGCGGCACGAGATTGCCCACATGCAACGAGTCGGCCGTGGGGTCAAAGCCGCAGTAAAGCGTGACCGGCGCGCCGATGCGTTTGGTTAATTCCGCCGTGTCGGTGCAGTCGGCCACCAATCCGCGCCATTGTAATTCTTCCAGGATGCTCACGCGCTCAGGATAAGGCGAACGACCGTGCGGCGGAAGAATTTTTAACGGGGGACGGTTGAGAGACAGGTAGGGCGGGCAGTCCTCTGCCCGCCGCGGACGTGGTGGGACTTTCCCATGTCTGGTCGCCTCAGCATGGGCTTCCCGCATTGGTGGGAGCGGGCGGCGCGCACGGAGTGACGCGCCCTGCCATTTGCAACAATGGCGATGGTGGCAGCTTAAAACGGGTCGGTAATTAACTGAAAAGCGGAAAGCGGGAAAGCGGGAAAGCGGAAACAGACACGAATTTCACGAAATGGGGCACGAAGGGGAACATTCGACATTCAACACTTAACGCTCAATGCTGAAGAAAAGCGGAAAGCCGCAATACATTTTCAATTCGCATTTCCGATGGTCGCGGGGCGGACTTGGTTTTTGGGGGCGTAAATTCCCATTGAGCATTAGCCGCCGGCCCGGTACAGTGAAGCCATTGCGCGCGTAGCTCAATTGGATAGAGCGTCGGCCTCCGAAGCCGAAGGTTGTGGGTTCAACCCCCGCCGCGCGCACCATCCGCCCAATAATTTCCCAAAGACGCCGCGGCTGTGGTGCCGGGAGGAACCTGACCGCTGCCACCATTTTTCCGGGTCGTTGACCTTCACTTCCTCAAAATTTCGGTCAGCGGATATACCTGGGTATTGATCTCCTTCATCGCATCCAACAGGGAGGCATAGGGCATGCCCGTCGCATTGACGATTCCCGAGTTGACACTGGCGCCGCCATCCCGATATTTGAACCAGTGCCATCCCACGCAGCCGGGGTTTTGCAGCAGCGTCAGGGTAAAATTCTGGTAGAATTTCGCGCGATCGCCCTGGGTTTTAACAAGAAATCCCGCCCCGGTCTTGTTCGGCAAACCACTGTCGGCGGCTTTCGCATACCATTCCGTGATGAGTATGGGCTTTCCCGCCAGCGCGGCCCAGTTTTGAATCCGGTCGTTTTCCGGCGTCCAACGATTATAATAGTTCACCGAAACGATGTCGGTGTAAGGCCCGGCTCCCGCAAACAGCGCGGGCGAGGCCAGCGCCCGACCATGAAACCTTGAACCAAGGAACAGATGATTGGGGTCGTGTTTTTTAATGGCCGCGGCCACCTTCCGGTAATACTCGCCCACGACCAGTTGAAGGAAATCCCGGTCGTCGGCCGTGGCCGGCCCGGGATGCCCGCGTGCGGCCATAAACTTCGCCGCCGCCTCGTGGCACGGATCGTTCGACGGATAATCGAGGTATCGCTGCACGATGCCCTTTTCGTGGAGCGGCAGTTCGTTGTCCGAAAAGTGGCCGAGCAGCCAGGGATCGTTCCGGGTTGCTTCCAGGCCCCGGGCGTGTTGCTCACAGAAGCTTTCAAACTCCGGGTCAAACGGATAAATCGCTTCTTCACTTCCGGGCGCGGAGTTTTTTTTCCGCCAGACCGACGCCCTGGTGCTCCGCTCGTGCCGATACCCCGCCATGAAGTTCCAACGGAGACAATAGGGCATTGGCGACGGCTCCTGGCGCAAGGTTTTGGCATCCGACCAGCATCCGAGGGTGTTGAATCCATGTTCCCGAAGCATGGACAGGGTTTGTTCCCCCCATTTCGAACTGTCGCCCGACACGGCAACGACCGGATCGCCATTCTCAGTTTCGTTCGTGGATTCCGCGGAGGCTTGTGCCGCCGAATTGATGCCCACGGACAGGAAAAAATGGCCGGCAGGATCTATCAGCCACCAGTGTCCCTCAATCTTGGCGGTGTGGAAGAATCCCGTCGCCTGCTCCGTTTTCTCCAGCCACCCCCCATACTTGTCCAGTTTGACTTCGGGTGCCGGCTGAAAGTTCTGAATGTCCGACAACTCCCGGGACGGCCGTGCCACCCATTTTCCAGCTTCAAAGACGGTTGCGTTCTCCTTGGCCAGGCAAAAGCCGGACAGGCCCGCGATTAAAAAGGCGGCGGCCATGCCCGAGCGGAAAAGAAACGACCGGCGCGAGAGGTAAAGGTTTTTTTTCATTTGGGATTTCCCATTGTGCAGGCTGCCCGCGACCGGCGCGGGCCTTTTCCGTGATTCTCTTCCGGTTCCACCGGGTTGCAAGTCATATTATTGAAATCACCAATAATTTCAGATGGTCACAATTTGTGACCATCTGATTCCCCCGGTTTGAGCGGCGTGGCGATCATCTCAGCGCTACGGAATGCCGGTTGTCGGCGGTGAAGGCAGGCAGGCAGGTAGGGCGCGTCAGTCCTCTACGCGCCGTTTCTGAATTGTGGGACGCGGCGCGCAGAGGACTGACGCGCCCTACCTGATCATCGTAGCCGTCTCAATTTTTCACCTATCGGAATTCCCCGAAATCCGAAAGGCAAACATCTCCCGGCTCAAAGTTACTGCGACTCCAGACGATAGAAGCGTTGCGGATAATTGACCGCGGCCTGCGGGTCGGTGAACTGGTAGCGGCCGGAGCCGGGCGGGGTTTCCGTGGCGAAACCAATGGGCGTCCAGTCGCTCACGGGCTGGATTACAGTGGTGGCGGCCAGCACCTGAAGATTCGCGTCAGTGAAATTGGTGAAAGCAATTTGGATGGAGCCGTCTCCAAGGCGCATGGCGCTGGACAATTTTCCAGCGTTCGAGACCAGGTGAACCCCTTCCACCGAGCCGATATCCGGCGCGAGGCCGGCGGAACGCGGGAAGCCGCGTTGATCGGTGGCGAGAGCCGTCACACCCCCGGCGTCAATGAGCGGCGAGCCGGGCAACGGCGGCATGGTCTGCGTGAGTCCGCCATAACTGCCCAGCGGGGCCAGGGCGGCGTCGGCCGCCGTGCCGCCAGCGCCAATCTGGTCGCCATTGACGCCGTTCATCAGGCCGCTGGACGAGCCGTCGGCAATGAAATTATTGCCGAGTGAAGCGCCGCCGGAAGCGTTGCGAAAATCCACATTGCCATTGGCCAGCACCGTGGCGTGCAGCAAGGTGCTGCCGTTTTGGGCCACCCCTCCATTGTCCAAACCCGCCAGATTGTCGGCCACCGTGCAATGGTCAAACATTAATGTGCCGCCGTAATTGTAGAAGGCTCCGCCCTCGCCATTGGGGCCAAACGCCTGGTTGAAGGCCACCGTGCAATTGGTCAACCGGACATCGCCGTTGTAGCAGGCGATGCCGCCCGCAAAACCCGGCGTGGAACCTGGAGCGACGACCAGGTTGTACAGGAGGCTGCAATTGAGCAAAGCCACATGACCGCCGCAAAAAATCCCGCCGCCGCCGCCATTCAGCCCAAAACTGCCGGGTGGCGCCAGTCCATAGAGCAGCGTCAGCGAATTGAGCGTGGCGAAGGCGCCATTGGTCACCCAAAACACCCGGGTCGCCGCGTTGCCGCTGATTTGAACGCCGCCAGACAAGGCGGAGGCATCCACAGTTACGCCGTAAGGGTCGGTCACCAAAAGCTGGCTGGCCAGCGTGATGGTCTGGCCGGAAAGGTTGGTGTTAAACAGGATAATTTTCGGGCTCGCCACACCGGCCGCGCTGGCGAGCACCGCGCGGAGAGAATTGGCGCTGTTGTCGGTGTTATTCTGCACCCACAATCCGCCGCTCTCAACCGCGCCGATGTCTGGCGCGGCGCCGACGTCGCGGGCCGAACCGCGCTGGTCGGCCGGGATTCCGGGGATGAGGCTGGCGGCATCAATCGCCGGGCTGCCCGGCAGCGGCGGCATGGTTTGCGTGGAGCCGCCGAAATGGCCGAGCGGGGCGAGTTGAGGAGCAGCGGTCAGATAGCCGGGACCGGAACCCGAGAAGCTAAAATATTCAAAAGTAAAAGGGACAATATTTGCTCCCTGCCGGGTCGCGGTGGTGGCCTCGCTGCGAATATCCTGCGTCAAGATGGTTCCGGCCACGATGCAGTCGGCCAAAGTGTAGTAGGCGGTATAATTGCCCCCTTGGTCATAGTCATTTCCGAAATTATCAATTCCGCCTCCGCCCGACCCGGAGCCGTTGCCATAAATGGTGCAGTACTCGGCCACCAGCGAGCCGCGGTTTTCAATCGCGCCGCCGTAGGTTCCGGCCTGATTGCGCGTGAAGGTGCAATTGACGAGCGTTAACGAAGCGGCGCTGCTGTCGTTGCAAATGCCTCCGCCGCGACCCGAGCCTTGAAGGGACGCCGCTGATCCGCCGGACGCCTGGTTGTTCAAAACCGTGCATTGCGTCAGTGAAAGGGCCCCGAGATTTTCCACGGCGCCCCCGCTGCCATACAAGGTGAAGCCCACGCCATTCCCGCCGGTGAGGGTGAGGCCGCGCAGGGAGACGGTCTGGTTGCTGTTCACATAAAAGATGCGGCTGGCATTGTCGCCACTGAGGGTGAGGCCACCGCCCAGGGAGGTGGCGTCAATGACGATGCTGTTGCTCAAAACCATCTCGCCGTTGGTCAGCAGGATGGTCTGGCCGGAGAGCGTGTTGGTGAAAATGACAATGCCGCCGGAAACGGTGGCTGCCACGGCCTGCCGGAGGGTTCCGGAACCGGAATCGGCCGGGTTTGTGACCACCGTGGTGGGGACCGGGATGGTGGAAGCGACCCAGCCGAGATTGTTGGCGACCGTGCCGTTGTAAGCCGCGCCGGTGGCGGTGGCGGAGTTGGTGGCCACCGAGCCGCTGGCGCTGTCCAATTTTAGATAAAGCACGAGGTTGGCTTCGTTCCCCGACAGCGGGGCATAGCGGTCAGACTGTATCTGCGCCTGCGTACGAGCCACGGACCAAACGCGAAATTCATCCAGGGAGCCGGTATAGATGTAGCCGGGGCCGCCGATTTGCAGACTGTAGCTGCCGCGCACAAAGGGGGTCATGCCCGATTTGGTGATTTGCAGCACCCCGTTGGTGTAGATGCTCATGTAGTTGCCGCTCTGGCTGGCCACGAATGCGTAGTGGACCCAGTTGTTGATTGAATTGGGCGGACAGGGGGCCGACAGGCGGCCGACGCCCGCGTTGTTGATATTGCCAAAATCCCAATAGGTCAGGGCGTCGGCGTAACTGCTGCCGTAATCGAGATGCACGTTGAACCGGTTGGTGTTGGTGTCCGGATTGAGCATGAAGGCCGACTGACCGGCGAACTTGCTGGTGTCGGCCCAGAATTCAACCGTGATTTCGTTCGTGGGAATGATGTTTCCAAAGTTGGCCACGGAAATGTTTTGATCGAGGCCATTGAACGCGAGGGCGTTTCCCAGGAGCGACTGAGCCTGCGCCAGCGGCGCCAGACACAGCGCCAGCACCGGAAACCAGCGGTTTAATAGTGCTTTCATAATAAATTGCGGGGTTGTGTTTGCCTCTTGCCCGAAACTTTCGAGTCGAACGCTCTTTTTTAGGCCTCATCCATTATAAATACAACTGAAAAACGGCATTAGCGCACAATTGTAACAAAGGCCCCGAACTGCGGGTGTGGCTGCCGGGCGGGAAGGTTCGCGGCCGCGCCGATTTATCGGTTTGCGGGATTGCCCTCGCGCCGCCGTTCTTCTAAAAGAAACGCATGGCAACGCTTGTATTTGACATCGAAACGTCCGCCCTGCCGCTCGAACAGTTCGACGAAGCGCAGCAGGAATATCTTTTCCGCGAGACGGAGAAGATTGACGACGCCATCGTGAAGGAAGCCAAACGCGAGGAAATCACGCGGTTCATGAGCCTGTGGCCGTTCACGTCGCAGGTGGTGTGCATCGCCATGCTCAATGCCGAGAGCGGGCGCGGCCAGGCGCAGTTTCTGGCGGAGGATTTCGAGGACGACAGCGTGGCCGGGCCGGTGGAATTTGTGCCCTGCGCCGACGAAAGCGAGCTGCTCACCGCCTTCTGGGACGTGGCCCGCCATTACGACAACGTGGTGACCTTCAACGGACGCGGCTTTGACGTGCCGTTCATTTATCTGCGGTCGGCGCTGCTCAACGTGCCCATCACCAAAAAAAACTGGCTCGGCTACCGGTACGCCACCGAACCTCATTGCGATCTGGCCGAGCAATTCACCTTTTACAGCGTGAGCGGGCGCGACGGCGCGGCGCGGCGGTTCAACCTCGATTTCTATTGCAAGGCCTTCGGCATCGAGTCCCCGAAAAGCGCGGGCGTGACCGGAATGGACGTGAAGGACCTGATGGCCGCCGGAAAATTTCGGGAGATTGCGGAGTATTGCCTGCGCGACGTCCGCGCCACGGTGGACCTCTACAAGATTTGGAAAGAACGGCTGTCGGGCATCAAGTAAACCTCAACATTCCGTCTTTTCAAACGTACCGCCCATGGTTACACTGCGGTTCCCGTTTCGAGCCTCGCCGGAAATTCCACGGTGCGGATTCACGATTTTTGTATGGCATTGATAGTTCAAAAGTACGGCGGCACATCGGTGGGCAACACCGACCGCATCAAGAACGTTGCCGCCCGCGTGGCCCGGTACCATGCGCAGGGCGATAAAATTGTCGTCGTCGTTTCCGCCATGAGCGGCGTGACCGACGGCCTCATCAAGCTGGCCAAGGACATTGCGCCGCTGCCCAGCGAGCGCGAGATGGACATGCTCCTGGCCACCGGCGAACAGCAAACCATCGCGCTCACCGCCATTGCGCTGCAAACCATCGGTGTGCCGGCCGTGTCCATGACCGGGGCGCAGGCGGGCATCACCACCGACGGCGTCCATACGAAGGCAAAAATCCACAACATCACCCCGAAGCAGGTCCACGAAAAACTCGACGCGGGCAATGTCGTCATCGTGGCCGGCTTTCAAGGTGAAACCTCCGAGGGCCAGATCACGACGCTGGGCCGCGGCGGTTCCGACCTGACCGCCATCGCCCTGGCGGCGGCCTTGGGCGCGGATTTGTGCCAGATTTACACGGATGTTGACGGCGTCTATACCACCGATCCGCGCATTGTTTCCAACGCCAAAAAATTGCAGGAAATTTCCTATGATGAAATGCTCGAACTCGCCAGCCTCGGGGCCAAGGTGATGCAGAGCCGCTCGGTGGAATTTGCGAAAAAATTTGGAGTCGTTTTCGAGGTCCGCTCCAGCCTCAATGACAACCCAGGCACCATTGTGAAAGAAGAAACCAAAAGCATGGAAGGCGTCGTCGTTCGCGGCGTTGCCCTCGACAAAAACCAGGCCAAAATCACCCTCGTCGGCGTGCCGGACAAACCCGGCGTGGCCGCCCGGATCTTCAAGGCCCTCGGCGACGCCACCGTCAATGTGGACATGATCATCCAAAACATCAGCCACGGCGCCGGCACGCCCTCCACGGACATTTCCTTTACCACCGACAAGCCCGATTTGCTCAAGGCCCAAAAGGTCATCGAAGGTCTCAAGGCCGAGGTGGGCTACCGGCAGGCGATTACGGCGGAGAAAATCGGCAAGCTGTCCATCGTGGGCGTGGGCATGAAATCCCACACCGGGGTGGCCGCCAAGTTGTTTGAGACCCTGGCCGGGGAAGGCATCAACATTGACATGATCTCGACGAGCGAAATCAAGATTTCCGTGGTCATTGATCTGGCCAGGGGCGAACAGGCCGTCAAGGCCGTTCACGCGGCGTTTATCGGGTGAAAAATGATTCTAACCGGCCCGTCGGGCAATCAGCCGGTGCAGGAAGTTTTCATAAACCGCGTCCCGCGTGTCGGCGTAGTCCAGCTGGATGATTTTCCCCGGCAAATGACGGTGAACAATCCGCAAACCGCCCACCCGCAGACGGCACCAGCCCGCCAGTTCACCGTGCAGAGCCCTGATGTCGCCCTTGCCCTTCGCGAGATCGCGCAAAGCCGCGCGCACGCGCCTTTTGGTCTCCGGCGGCAGCGAAGCCAGCCAGGCCTGCACCTGTTCAGAGGCCAAAATTCTCATCGTTCAAATTCAAAGCCTTGTATTTGAGCCTGCCTGCTTTGGCCGCCCGCAACGTCTTCATGGCTTCCGGCTTGGCCAGCATTTCCATCGTCTCCAGCAGGGCGTCAAATTCGTCAATCGGCAGCGCCACGTAAACCGGCTGGTGCCGGTTGGCGATGACAAACCGCCTTTTGGAATTACAGAGCCTGGACAGGTTCGCCTGCGTTTCCCGAACGGTATATGTAGAAGTGTTCATGTTTTGTATGTAACACCTTTTTGCGCTTTGGCAAGCGTCAATTGGAGCCACAGGTTGCGCAAAAAATCGCGGCCCTGGTTATTTCCACCCTTTCACGGAATACAGCGGCAGTTGTTCAATCTCGTTGACATCTTCATTGGTCCCGGCGTCCAGGCATTGGATTTCCAACGAATGCCGGCGGAGGTACCAGCCGAGCTGGCC
>Ga0326728_10012306_pt1 | contig 19070 bp, 15 predicted proteins | sample MB3enrmetagenome_FD_207602 | JGI IMG/M metagenome (GOLD analysis project Ga0326728, IMG submission 207602) | Lab enriched peat soil microbial communities from McLean, Ithaca, NY, United States - MB31MN | ecosystem: Environmental > Terrestrial > Soil > Wetlands > Peat | place: USA: New York... | reverse complement strand
AGCTGGGCTGCATCGATCACCCTCCCGGTGCTGGTATTCGATTTCTCGCAAAATCTCTATACCATACATGCCGTGGAGGGTGTTCGTGTTTTCTGTGTTTTTCAGCCCATCAACCGCGATTTCTGGGAACCAGCCCCACACTTAGCTACTGTGGCCGTTGCCTCTTCGCACTTTCCGAAGCTGCCGAATCCCCTGGGAGGCTCCGGAACGCTGTGGACGTTTGCCGGGACATGATTTCGCATCAAAGTGGCGGTGTAAAGTCGCGTCTACATCATGGCGATGTAAAATCGCCTCTATATCATGGCGGTGTAAAGTCGTCGCTACATCATGGCAGTGTAAAATCGCCGCTACATCAAACCGCCCCACGCTCCCAACTGTTTTCAGGAGTGGCGGTCATTTGCGGAATATCCACAATCCGCCCCCAGGAAACCGTCGCCAAAACCCAATTTTCGCTAAAGAGCTTCAAAGCAAACGCGTTCCGAGTTGCAAGCCTCCGGCGTTACGACCTGGCCATCCGGGCCCACCACCTTCTGCGTGTGTACGCACCAACAGATGCTGGTGCCGGAGCGCGGAACCGTGGGGTCAGGTTCCGCCTCAATGAACATCCACTTGGAGCGGATCAGGCGGCATCGCACTTGGGGCTGAGCGGTTTGAGGAGCAGGTTCAGTGATCATCAGGCCTCTCCTTTCGCGGCGCGCAGAATGGCGCGCTTCACGGCCACGCGGGCCAGTTGAACTTTGTAAGCGTTCCGGGAAAGCGGCGTTGCCTTGCTGAGCGCGGCTTTGCCCGCTTCCCACGCAACATCTTCATCAATCGATTTGCCCTTCAGCGCATCTTCGGCTTCCGGCGCGGGCCAGGGCACCGGCGCAACGTGTCCCAGCACCACGCGCGCGCTCTGCACGCTGCCGCCGCTGAGCTTCAGGACGACGGCCGCGGCAGCGAGTGGCCAATCCAGCGCCTCTTTCTGCCGCACCTCGTAGACCGCCATCTTCGCGTCGCCCGCGGGCGGCACAAGAATTTCGCTGACGATTTCGCCCGCATGCAGCGCGTGCTCGCTCTCGCCCTCGCTCTTGGGCGTGACAAAGAACTCCTGCACGGAAAGCTCGCGCGCGCCTTGCGGGCCGTGGAGTCGAACCTTGGCGTCCAAAGCGATCAGGATGGGAGCCAGGCTGGACGGGCTCACAAAATAAGCCGGCCCGGAATTTCCCAGGATGGCGTGGTAGCGGTTATCGCCGTCGGGCACCAGCGGTTTGCCGTTGTAAACCGCCAGCAATCCAAACCCGGCGCGATAGTACCAGCATCGCGGGCGCTGGCAGAGGTCGCCGCCCACCGTGCCCGTGCTGCGGACTTGCGGGCTGCTGACGCCCTCCGCCGCCTGCACCAGAGCGGGGTAGTTGCCGCGGACTTCGGTGTTATCCATCAGCTCTTCCAAGGTCACGGACGCGCCCAAGCGCAGCCCCGTCCCCGGATGGAAGGAAATTCCCTTGAGTTCACTGAGGTGTTGCAAGCTCACCAGGCGTTTAGGCTTCGAGACGCCATCCTTCATTAAGCTGATGAGATCGGTCCCGCCGGCCAGCGCCAGGGCGTCGCCCTCCGCGCCGGTAAGCAACTTGATGGCTTCATGGGTTGACTTCGGCCGAGCATATTCAAAGGCTTCCATCAGGCAACCCCTCCTTTCGCGAGTGCGGCCAGAACTTTATCCGGAGTCAGGGGGAGCGTCGGCACCCGCACCCCGATGGCGTTGGCCACGGCATTGGAAATGGCGGCGCCGGGAGAAATCACCGGGGGCTCGCCCAGGCCAATGGTGCCGCGTTCATCGTAGCCGGGGCCGGTCATCATGTGGACCACCAGTTCCCCGATGTCCCCGATTCCGGCCAGCTTGTAAAACTCCATGTTGTTATTCAGCATGCGCCCGGTGATCTGGTCCATGATTTTTTCTTCGAAGAGCGAGTAAGTAATGCCCATGATCAGGGCGCCGTAACACGTGCTCTCCGCCGTTTTCAGGTCGATGATGAGGCCGCAGTCCTGCGCCGCCACCATCTTGTTGATCTTAATCAGGCCCGTTTCCGTATCCACGGAGACGTCGGCAATCTGCACGCCACCCACGCCGCTATCCCCCAGCTTGCATTTGCTCGCATCGGGATTCTTGCCCATGGCCTGAATGGTTTTCACCTGGAGCTTGGCGCAGGCTTCCTTCCAGGTCATTTTCTTCGAGGCATCGTCTTTGGCCTGGATGTTTCCGCCCACCGCCACCAACTGGTCCGCCGGAACGCCCAGGCTGGGGGCGACGGCGGCAAAAAGTTGGTCCAGAGCATCGACTGAGCCGCGGCGCGTGGTGGCCGAAACCGCGCCCACCGTGGTGCTGCCGCCCGAAGCGTTATCAGGAGGGAATTTGCTATCCCCGATGTTGACGGTGATGGCTTCCACGGGCAGCCCGAAGGTCTCCGCCGCCACGATGGCGATGACGGTCCGTGTGCCCGTGCCCAAGTCCTGGGTTCCCGTGGTGACTTCCACCGAGCCGTCGGGGTGGATGCTCACCATGCACATGCCGTTGTGGCCGCGTCCGCCCCAGGTGTGCATGCTCACCCCCATGCCACGCTTGATGTGGCCTGGGGTTTTGTCTCCGCGGGGGTGCCAATTCTTTTTCCACTCGGCGAGCTCGGCGGCAATCTGCAATTCTTCCTTGTAGACTTTCCCACGTCCAGCCGCCGCCAGGTCCGCGTTCATTGAGAAAAACTCGATGGGGTCCATCTCGAGCTTGGCGGCCAAATCCTCCAGCGCACACATGGTCAGCACGGCCGCCTGGGGATGGTCCGGCGCACGCCAGGCGCGGGCTGGTCCGGTGTTGGTGCTGATGGAGCTATGCCGGGAGGAGCGGTTGGGTATCTCCAGCACGTACGGAAGCGGTGGCATCCCCGTGCCGGTGGGACCACCCGTGCCCCAGGAATGGGAATCCCAAGCGACGAGTGTTCCATCTTTCTTGGCCGCCACCTTGATTTGGGCATAGCTGGAAGGCCGCGCCCCGGCTGCCTCCAGTTCCATGTTGCGATCGAGCATCAGCTTGACGGGCTTTCCCGCAGTCTTCGCCAACTGCGCCACGTGGATGCCCCATTCGTCGGGACCGAACTTGCTGCCAAACCCTCCCCCAACGTAATTGCAGATGGTCTCAATATTCTTGTCCGGAACGTCGACTTTTTGCTCGCGCAGCCCCTGCCCGATTTGGCCGGGTAGGCCGGGAACATTCTGCGTGGAGGAATAGGTGAGCAGTTTCTCCCCCGTCCACTGCGCCACGTTTCCATGGGCTTCCAGGCAACAATGGGTGATGGCCGCGATGCCGTAATAGCCCTCGGAAATAACCACGTCGGGATCGCTGAATGCCTTGGCGGGATCACCCGCCGTCTTGGTCCCTCCGGCCTTTGCGTAGCTGCCGGCTTGTTCCAGGTTTTCTTCCAGAACCAGGTGGGGGAGTTCCTCGAACTCCACCTTGATTTTGCGCAGGGCATCCTCGGCGATCTCTTCGCTCTCCGCGGCGAGGGCGATAATTTCATCGCCCACCCAGTTGGTTTCTTTCCCCACGCCCATAATCACCTGCACGGCTTTCACCCCGGGCAGTTTTTCCGCCTCGGAAGTGTCAATGGCGGTGATCTTCGCGTGGGCATAAGGCGAGCGATAGATTTTGCCGAACAGGAGCCCGGGAGGGTTCATGTCGTATGTGTATTTGGCGCTGCCGCTCGATTTCGCGGGCCCATCAATGCGCTTGATGCGCTTGCCGATCAGGCTGCGTTCTCCGGCCGCCGGCCAATCATATTTGCACTTATCCATTGGCGCGCCCTCCCTTCAGAGTTTTGGCTGCTTCCAGAACGGCTTCTCGAACCCCTGCGTAGGTGCCGCAACGGCAGAGGTTGCCGCCCAGCCCGTGCTCAACATCTTTCATGGTGGGGTCGGGATGCTTGTCCAGAAAGGCCTTGCAGGCCACCACGAAGCCGGGCGTGCAAAATCCGCACTGTTGGGCGTCGTGCTCGACAAACGCCGCCATCACCGGGTGGAGATTATCCGCTGTCCCTATTCCCTCGATGGTCTCGATATGGTGGCCCTCCGCCTCAATGGCCAGCACATTGCACGCGTACACCGGGCGTCCGTCCATGATCACGGTGCAGGCGCCACAGACGCCGCGATCGCATACTTTCTTGGCGCCGGTGATGTCAAGGTGATTGCGCAGAGCATCCAGCAGCGTTACGCGGGGCTCAATCTTTAGTTTTTGCGCCTGGCCATTGATCTGAAGTGTGATGGGCACTGCCCCCGGCCCCAGCACTCCAGGTGAATGTTCCGGCGCCGCGGCCCCGGCTTCCGGCGCGGCCAGCAAACCGGTGGATACCGCCATGCTGGCGCCCTTCAAGAAGTCGCGTCGCGAAAACCCATCCGCGGGGTGTTTCCCCTTCTTCTTTCGCATATTGGGCTCCTCTGTTGGTTAAGCAATAAGAGCGTGTCCTGCCCCGATGCACCGGAGCGCTACGCCTATTCTCCTGAATTAATCCTGAACCCGAAGTCGCAATTATATCATTGGAACGTGGCTTTGTGGACAAGGGGGAATGCGACTTTTTGGGGGCGAGCTTAATGGTGGGAGAGGGAGGTGAACTGGGCCTTCACAAGAGGTGGGCGATATAAATGACCGCGGGATTAGTTCTCGTCGGTGACGACCTAGGACGGATTGCGGCGGTAATCCTCGGGCAGGTGTCGATCCAGGTCGCGGGCATCGTGCAGTACCCGCGCCACTTCAATAATCCCTTCTTCGCTGCGCCGGTACAGCAGAAAATGCCTGGGATTCTTCACCGTGCCACTGGCGCGCGCCCGGCCGCGGCTGAATCGGAGATGATAGGTTCGGGCACCCGCGCTGAGCTCGGGTCGTTGCATCGAGCCGGGGCGTTCGGGATCGGCCGCGATATCGCGGAGTGCCTGTTTCATAAGAGCGCAGTAACGCTGGGCAGCGCGGCTCCCAAATTTCTCCTCACTCCATTCCAATGCCGCTCGGATGTCGCGTCGCGCCGCGGGGGCAAGGATGAATCGCGGTCGGGGGCTAGGCACCATGGCGCTCGGATGAGAGTTCGGCCGAGGCTTCCTTCCCGAGTTGATCAATGTGTTTGTCGAGTTCTTCCATCGAGCGGATTTCTACCCCCTCACCTCGATCAATCTGGTCAAATCCCTCCTGTGCTGCTTTGCGCAACCATTCCAGCTTGGCCTGTTCCTCCTGCTCGCGCTGCTCAAGCAACCGGAGGCCTTCGCGTACAACCTCGCTGGCATTCCCGTAACGGCCGGTCGTGACTCCGGTTTCGACGAACCGGTCGAGGTGTTCCGTCAGGTTGATGTTTCGGGTGGGCATTCATGCCTCCTGGACCCATGGTAGCAGGACTGGCAAAATTTGCCAATAGGAACACTGGGGTAGCGTCTCGTAGGGGTGCCCCAACGAGACGGTTCGACCCACCATGTCCGGGCTCACCGCCACGCGGTGGCCATCAGGATGCCGTACGGTTCCACATGGAGGGTGTTTCCGCCGGGAAGACGCACCTGCGCCTCATGATCGGTAAAGTTCAAAATGGCCAGCTTGCCGCCCGCGAGAACACTCCAATACACCTCCTGGGGCTTGTCGATCTGAAGGGCCCGATGAACCTCGGGCCGCAGATTTGGCAGGCCGCGCAATTGTTCGCGTATAAAGTCGATGTAATCATTGGGAGGCTCCACCTCACCCAGGAAGAAGATCGCCCGACCTTTCCCTGTATCGCCTTTCTGCCAACCTTGGGCCACGGATGAGTCACCTTCCACGGAATGAGGAAGGCCGCGCTTATGGGGGGCCAAAATCACCGTTCCACCCGCCTTCACCCAGGCGTCAATGCGTTCGAGCACTGCCTCTTCGGTGACGGATCCCCAAAGGAATACCAGTACCTTATAGCGGTCCAAGGCGCCGTCCCGAATCATCTGCTCGCTGGCGAAGTCGAAGTCGACAGCCGACCGCAGGGGCTGGACACGCGCAAAATATGACGAGGCGTAAAGGTAACGAAGAACTTCCTCGCCCAGGTAGATCGAAGTGTCAGGATAAAATGCCGCCACGTCGATGGTCGGCTTGGCGCGCTGGTCAATCAGGGGAGCGTACCGCCGCCAGGCGTCTGCCGCGTGATCATTGAAAAATAGATTGCCGAAATAGTAGAAAAGGTGGTCGCCTCCGTTGGTGATCAAGTTGTAGATTCGTGCCACGACCCCGCGCGAACTGTCATATCCTCCCGGTTCGTAACCAAGCTGTGCGCCATAGAAGCGGGCGGCCGAGGAAGCCATGCGCGTTTGGGCAAAGTTCAGAGCGAAATTATCACTCTCATTGGTCAGCCGGATTCCGCCGTGGACCTGGGCCACGCTTTTGGCCTGCGCGGTGAAGTCGGTGCCAATCTGCAGCGCCCCCCAGCCTCCGGAGGACTGAAAGATGGAAGCGTTGGGCATGGAGGCCCGTGCCCACTCCGCCCACTTCCCGCACCAGTCGCTCATTGACCCCATGTACCAGTTGGCAAAGTCCAGTTGCTTCCGGGGCGTCAGGGCCGCGGCCGGAAGGAAAGTCTGGATCTGGCGGAAGGAGGTGAAATGCTCATCCCAAGCCTGGTTAAGAGCGTCAATGGTTTGGTATTTGGCCTCCAGCCATTGTTGGAACGCCGGACTGGCGTAAGGGTCCGCCGCCCAATATCCGATGTGCGTATGGTCCCCTCCTTTATGGTATTCAAACTCTCCCGCGGCCGGATATTGCGCTTCGCCATAGTTCCCGCTCGGCCCCAGGCGCAACCCCAGCAGTGCCTTGCCACCGGCGTAGTGCTTTCCAAATTCATTCAGGAATTGCTGCACGTGGGAGTCCTGGTAGTGGCAGAAAATCGATTGCACATGGTACGCAAGGTGATGTTCCATGCATTCGAAGGGGACGTCCTCCGGGGAATTGCGAAACCAGTCCGGCAAGGCGTAATCGGAACCCACAATAAGCAGCGGAAACCACTTCAGGCCATACTTCTGCGCTTCGTTCACAATCGGGTCGTAGTGGCTCCAGTCATAGACGCCGGGCCGGCGCTCCACGTAGTTCCATTGCACGTAGCTCTCAATGGCGTTGAATCCCAAAGCGCGAACCAGAGGACCCAAATTGCGCACCGCGGCCACCCCTTCCGCCTCCTGACCCAAGGGAGTGTCCGTGGCGAGGTTGATGTCCCGCTGAAAAGGCCGCGCAAACTGGATCGCCGGTTTTACCTCCGGGACGGCCTCAATGGCTGGCTCCGTATCTTGCAGGGAGAGGGCGTGCAGATACTCGAGTCCATAGATATGAAGGTCAAAGCCCGCTTTGGAATCAGGGCCGCCCGCAGCGGGTGAGGCCGGCGCATCAAGATGGAACACGGCGCGACGCAGGCGTCCCGTGTTGAGCCTCGCCACACCCCACTGGTGAGACCAGGGTATGGGCCGGGCCAGCGCATCAATGAAGCGCCAATCCATCCCCCCGCCGGGGATGGCGGAAATCATGCCGTATCCCTCATCGAGGTATTCCACCACCAGCCAAAAGGGGGAGTTCACTCGCCCGGTAACATGCCCCACGAACTGCGCGCGACGGTAATAATCGTGGTTGGGCGCAAGGGCTCCCACATAGATTCCGGCACGGGAACTGACCGTCCATTTGAAATCGGTCCCCGCCATGAGAACGATTCCCTGGGACTTCGCCGGCTTGCCGGCTTCCCATCTCGCAATTTCCGCGGCCCACAACGAGGGTCCAATCAAGAGAACTGCTAGAACCGCACATCCCCTAAAAAAACGCATAGGTATCTCCGAACATCGCATATTAATAGGTTGAATTTTGACATCAGGTGAACATCTGAGTAGTTTGGCGGACAGCCGTTCGGAAGCGAACGGCCACGTCGGGAAGATTCAAGGTAACGAGGTAATAGCGAAACTGGCGCACCACATCGTCGCTGGCGGCTTGCCGATAGGTTACCTTCACGAACGCGAGCCCGATTTATGCTCGGCAAGTAGGGCGTTCGTTTGGGCGTTCACCGAACCCCAAAACTCATCTTCCCCAAGTTCCTTCGATGCCAGGCCTTCCGCCAGCAGAGCGTCCAGTTCTTCCGGTGTCCCCGCGAAACCCGGCACGGTGCGTTGTTCGACAGCGGCCAAGGCTGCATCCACGACTTCCTCAGCCGACGCGTAGGAGCCCCGGTTCATGACGTCGTGAACCCGCCGCTCTTGTTCTGGGGTGAGCTGAATTGCCATGCTGTCCCGCCTCTCGTCTTCGTCACTTTAAGGATACGGGAAAATCCCCGTGAGGGCAACGGCGCTGTACAGTTCATCCAACACTTCTGGCAAGTAGGGCGCTGATGAACTATACTGCGCGTCCTTTAGGTATTGGGGGCGGATGGCCGATCGCCCCACGGTTCACCCCATGTGGAAAGATACCCTGGCGGCAGTATTGGAAAAGCTCCGGCGTAGTGGCCTGACGCGCGCCCGCTTGAGTGACCTTCTTTTTCCCAGCGTGCGCTACCTCTTTGAGACGGAGGTGCATGCCTATGCCTTCTCGATCGCGGCCAACGCCTACCTTTCCCTTTTCCCCTTCACTCTGATTTTGCTGGCGATTTGCCGGCGCTGGCTGCACTGGCAGAAAGCCTACGAGATGGTCCTGCAGCTTCTGCACGTTCACCTTCCCAGCGGGTCGGATTTTGTGGTTGACAATTTGGTGGTGGTGGTGCGAGGGCGGCCGCGCTTGCAGTTGATATCCGTCTTCATGCTCTTCTTCACCAGTTCGGGAGTGTTTCTGCCGCTGGAGATCGCCCTCAACAAGGTGTGGGGATTCCCGCGCAATCGCAATTTCCTGAAGAATCAGGGCATGTCTTTTCTCCTCGCCCTGGTTTCAGGGGTGCTCGCCCTGTTTTTTATTCTTGCCCTTACGCCCGTGCAATCAGGCATGACTCTTTCGATCGGCCGGATACCTTCCAAAAGCTTCCTCACCCTGGTCTCGCGCATCGTCCTGGAAGTCGCCTCCGTGCCTTTCCTGGCATCCATCTATTTCATGATTTACTATATCTTGCCCAACGGAAAGGTTCCGGTGCGCCGGGTTTTCCCCGCCGCCATCGCCACGGGAATTTTGACGGAGGTGGGGAAGCTCGTCTATTTCCTGACCCTTCCCATGTTTCGTTTTCGGGAGGTTTACGGACCCTTTGCGTTGTCCGCCACTTTGCTTTTCTGGGCGTATGCGGGCGCCCTGATTCTGCTTTTCGGCGCACACCTCTCGGCGCATATGTGGGTGGCGAATGAGGGTCCAACGGCTGTGCGGGTAGGAAGTGAGAAGCTGGCAGGTTGAAACCCATGTCAAACCGGCAGCAACTTCAGGAAATCCCGGGCGCGTTGCGCATGACTCTGGAGAAGGCCCGCGCTGAGTATGGGGCGGTGGTGCGCAAAGTCCGGTGGGGCGACGGTCCGATTTATGTCTGCGGGGAAGGGGATTGCTCGCATCTGGGCATGGCGGCGAGCTGCGCGTTTGAGGCTTTTCCAGGCTGGCCCGTGGTGGCAAAGTCGGTGGAGCTTCTCCAGATGTACACTCTCCACCCTCTTCGTCGCCTGCGGCCCCGGACTGTGCTGATGTTGATTTCGTCCGCGGGAGAATGGCCGGAAGGCTTGGAACTTGTCCACGCTGCGCACAAGGGTGATTGCATCGTAGTGGTGCTGACGAATACGCCTGATAGCCCGCTGGCGAAAATTGCGGACCACGTTTTCTTTACCCGGGCCGAGGTGGATGCGGCGTCGCCGGCCATGTCGGTTTGCACGTACGCCGCCCTCAATTTCCTGGCATTTGAAGCCGCACGCCTCTTGAAGCGTCCGGAGCCGCAGTGGAAATCAATGCCGGAAGAGTTTGAGCAGTTGCCGGAGAAGATTGACTGGGTGTTCACGCAGCTTCCGCAAGTGGTGCGGTCGATGGCGGCGGAAATGGTGCGCCCGCCCAGGCTGCGCATCGTGGGTGGAGGTTTCAACCACTATCCCGCCTGGCAGGGGGCGTGGCGATTGCGGTCCCTGGCCAGCCCGCAGGTGGGGGCTGTGGAAGCGTCGGAATTCTTGAACGAACATGCCTACTTCGCCCGGCGCGGAGAATCGGTGCTGCTGCTCTCCGGCTCCCATTCGAAAATAAAGAAGCTCGTTCAGCGTGGCGCCGCGCAGGCACGGACGAATGGCGCGCGGGTGCTCTGCCTGACGGACGGTAACGATCAGGAACTGGTGGCGGCTTCCGACCTGGGAATCCTTGTTCCCTCGTTGTCCGAGATGCCGGCGAGTATCCTCACCCTGTTTATGCTCGAGTGGCTGGCGATGGAAGCGTTGCACGCGGCGAAGCCATAAGAGAATGTCAAAAGTCGAAAGTCGAAAGTTGAAAGTCAAAAGTCCAAAGGCAAAATTGAAGCGGCGCAAAGTGCACAAGGAGTCAGCACTGAGTTGGGGAGTGTTTTCGGTTGTGAGAATCGGAATTTGGGAGCTATCTTTATCGGAAAGCACAATTCAGGCATCTTAATGGATTTAGTAAAGCGTTAAGAAATTATGGTAACAGGGTTGACAGGGGGTTTTGCTTCTGTTCTAATTGCGCCATGGATGTTGGAAAAAGATTAAGACAATTACGTGAAGTTAAAGGTCTCTCGCAAGGCGACATCGAACGACGGTCTGGTCTCTTGCGCTCGTACATCTCTCGCGTGGAAGGCGGATACACCGCGCCCTCGCTAACCACTCTGGAAAAATTTGCCAAGGCTCTGGAAATCGAGCCTTACCAATTGCTCTTCCAGGGTGAGGGCAAGCCCTCCGCACCCAAGGTTCCCGATCAGGTGAATCTGGGCAAGCCGGTCAAGAGGCTGATCAAGTCTTTTGAGACCATGTCGAGCACGAACCGCAGGCTGTTGCTGTCGATGGCTGACAAGCTCGCCAAGCACTGAGAGCCCCCAAGCTTTTCTGTGCCCGCCGTTCGCGGTCTACCTTCCCAGCTTTCCGCGGGAGGGCAGGGGATGGGTGTCGGCAAAACGCCAGAGCCGCCATTTCTGCCTCTGAGTCTCGAAGCGCCGGGGAGCGAGCCGTTGTGCGAGGGTACCCGTGTATCTAGCGGGCACGGGCAGAGCAGGTTTTCTTCTCCTCACTCCAAGCTATAACAATTTGATTTGTGAGGCGCTGGCCGCGTCGGCCATTGGCGTGTCTTCATCGTAGCAGGAATGCCGGAAGAGGGGATGGCGCGCCTGGGGTGGCTCGAACACCCGACCTACAGATTCGAAGTCTGCCGCTCTATCCAACTGAGCTACAGGCGCTGGCTAAACATATTGTTTTCAGTATACTACAGGGAAGCGAAAAGTGCAAGGTCTGCAGAAGGCCGAACTGTACGAAAAGATTCGCTTTCGACAAAGCTGCGCTGAATCTTAACACTCGGTCGCTCGAAGTCAATGTTCCCCACTGCAAGCGTAAGGATTCGCAAACCCATAAAATATGTGCGACAATCTAACATAGGTGCCGTATGCTTCCTTCAGCGTATGGTTCAACTAAAGCTTGCCTCCGAGGGATTCTTCTATCCCTATCAGTGGGACTCTTGCCGATATCGATGATGGGGCAGATGCTGCCAGGGGGTGGCGCTACCACCGACAATCATGTTTATGATTTGCAACACACCAACTGGCTTGTCGTAGGGAAGGTCAAGACCTCTCAGGGAGATCCCGTGCGGGGGGCCGTAGTGATGGTGGCGCCTCTGGGCGCGAGTTCTCGCGTCCTCTTCACTAATGCCCGGGGTGAGTTCAGCACCGAGTACGATTTGAATATCAGAACTACCAGTGAGTTCAGCGTGGTCCTGACGGTGAAAAAGAAAGGGTTTCAGACAGCCCACGCGTATGCCGATTACAAGGTGTCGGGCAAAACCTGGGAGATTCCCCTGACGTTGCGCGGGCTGGAGGAAGACGCCACTCAGCTTTCACCGGCGGATTTGATTGCCGGCTTGGCGCCCAAGCTGAAACACCTCGGGCCGGCAGAGGGACTCGCAGCGAAGAGCGCCAAAGATTACATGCGGGCCGTATCGGATTTTGTCGAGCGAAACAATCCCGAGCGAGCGGTGCCGCTGCTCATCAAAGTCGTGGCAAGTAATCCATCCTGCATGGGTTGCCGGACCATGCTGGGACTCGCGGATATAGCTTGGAACGACTGGGACGATGCCAAAAACACCCTCGTGGAATGTGTCAACGCGACGCTCAAGGATCGGCAAATGGGCCTTCCCGAGCCCATGGTGGCTTACGGAGCCTTGTTAAATTGGCAGCACGAGCCGGAAAAAGCGCAGCCCTTTTTCGTGGAAGCCCTCAAATTCCGGCCCGAGGACCCGCTTGCCCTTCAGGAGCTTGGGCGTACCCTGCTTTTGACACAACAGTTCGAAGCTGCCAACAGCGTCCTAAAAAGGGCTCTTGCCGCTGGCGCGGGACCGGAGGCGCGACTTCTTTATGCCGAGTCTTGGCTTAGCGTCGGCCGCTCTGATGAGGCTTCTGCCGAAATGAACCGCTACCTGGGCGGACGCGATGTGAAGGAAATGCCCCTTCGCGTTCGCCAAGTGTGGGCTGCCCTTCAGAGCCGGGAAAAGGTGGAGAGCCTCTACGCCAAGAACCAGGGGCAAGAGACCCAGAAATACCTCGACTTCGTTCAACACCCTCCTGACGACCTGATCCACGGAATTGAGCCGGCTACGGAACAGGACCAATTAAGTCTCATACTTGACGGGGTGGGCACGAAGATTTTGGGGATGATCAAGAGCTTTCCCAATACGACCGCGGACGAAGCAATCCATCAAGAAAAGCTGAGCCGCAAGGGGGCAGTCCGCGGCACACAGGATCAGAGATTTCGATACTTATGCCTGGCGCCCAGCGATGCCAAGACGCCAGGCTTCGTTGAGTATCGCGCTGATTCTTCCGGATACGAGGCGATCCCGAAAGGGTTGGGGGATGGCTTCATGCTGACCCGGGGATTCACTTCAATCCCGCTTATCTTCCATCCGGCGTACCGCACCGAAAGTACGTTTCGTTATCTGGGGCGACAGAATGTTGATGGCCGGCCAACCTATGTCGTGGCCTTTGCCCAGCTTCCCGGCAAAGCTCGACTCGTCGGAAGTTTCCAGACGGAGAAAGACTCCGTCACAACCTTTTCGCAAGGATTGGCTTGGATCGACGCCACCACTTACGAAATTGCTCGAATGCATACCGATCTCTTGGCGCCCCTACCCGAACTTGGGCTGAAAAGGGCGACCTCCACCGTGGACTTCAGCGAGGTTCGCTTTGGCCGTCTGCAAGAAAGCTATTGGCTGCCCAAGGAGGTCACGGTGACCCTCGATTGGAATGGTAAAGTCCTCCGGAATAGGCACGCATATTCCGGCTTCAAAATTTTCGATGTGGACGCTACGGAAAAGGTCGGGAAACCGAAAGCCTCCGCGGATTCATCTGCGGAACCCAAGGGGTCCACAGCTTCACAGTAATTTCACGGAGGAAATGGTGGCGCATCCGTTGACTTTGATGTGAGCGCCACGCTTGGCATTTGGAACAACCCTGAGCCGGCCAGCACACTAGCGGTAAATCCTAAGATATTGGACCGTAATCGGCTGAACGCTCGCGTTCACAACCTTGAGCGTATGTCGAGCTCGGTTCAGGCCGTACTTGCGAAACACACAAACGTCCGACACCGCCGGAAAGTTTGTGGTTCCAAGCCGGGCGGATTGTTCAAGTTTACCGTCAAGATAAACCGCGGCCTCCCCGTAGCCCTCAGCCTTTTGGGCCACATACTCGACTCCGGTGCCCACAAAAGCGGTGGTCAGAGAATCCCCCTTTTGCTTGCTCTCTCGAATCTCGAAATGAGGATTAGTGGATGCATTGGTCGTCCACTCACCGGAGAACTGAACTTCAGCGCTGGCGGCTGGGCGCACGTCGAATGGGGATAGCGGTTCCGTCCGCAATACCACCGGGATCGTCCAGGCCTTGTAAATCCCCGAGGGCTTGTCTTCGAACTGGCAGCCGGAGGTGAACATCGCAAGGCGCACCTCAGAGCCGTTCAACTCCTGGAACTTGGAACACAGACTTGGTCCATACATGTGGCTTCCCGGCGCTAGAAAGCTGTCACTGATTGACCGAATGAGCGACCATCGCCCCCACGGATACGGCGCCTGATAAAAGTCGTAGCACATCGCGCTGGGGTCGAACCACTTGGTGAGAACGGTCGGGTTGTACCAGGAGATGAGGAGATACATTCCTAAAGCGGGGATATAGCAGATGGGCGTCTGGCCGCATTTGGCAGGCCGCTTGAGTATGGGCACTGCTGATTCAATGCCCGGCGCAAAGAGTATGGAGCTGCCTGGGTCTCCACCTGCAAAGTATTCCCAGTCAGATGCATTGAGTCGCGGCAAATCCTTGCGGTTGACCCTTCCCAGTATGAGCGAGTCTCCGTCGTTCCAGAATCCATTGGTGGATGCTGCATAGACGTACTTTGACGCGCCATCCCGATCGATGTTTCCGCCGTTTTTGCCGTAATGGACAAAGAAGGGAGCGCCAAACTTCCGGCCAGGCCACATCGGCCGTGCATAATTCTCCTCGGCTGTTCTCTGCCATGTCAGCCCTCGATCCCCTGACTTGATCAAGCTGGAATTGAACGCCGTCTGGCGCATCAAGGGATCGCCACTTTCGTTCCCATAGACGTTTCGCGAGACAAAACTGTAGAACACGCCGTCAATGCACTCCTGGCCGCACGCCTTCCACGTCGCATGGTCTTCCCCATGCTGATTGGCGGGACCATACTCCGACATGGGATTGATTTGAACGCCGGCCACACTCGTAAGGGACTCCCCGTCAAAACGATTGAAGGCAAGATTCTCATGTACCTTGCCGAATCCGCGGCCGTCACAATTGAACGAGTACAGACGGTCATCATCCGCCCAAAACGGGTCCCAAGTGTCGCCGTTCGAGTCATCCCACTTGTGGATGCCGTTCAAATCCAGCTCCAGTGAGACAATTCGTTTGGAGCCAGCGGAATTCGATGGTTCCCCTAAAACGGTTGCTTCGGCGGTATTCCCAGCTATAGCGGTGGCGGCCAGCACACAGCCGGCGCGCAGGAATGTTCGCCGATCGATGTCATGGGCGTGGGCATCCTTTTCATTCATAAATTTCACTCTTCCTCCACAATCGCGACGTCCCATGGCTTTAGCGTAACTTGCTGGCCATGGGCTGTGGCGGCGCCGGTTAGCAGGTCCTTTCCCGTACCGTAAGAGTAGGCGAACGATTTCTGATCGCTCGAGTAGTTGAAGTAATAGTGGACCCGTTTTCCCAGGCGGTTCATGCCATGCCGCACGCGCATGGCCGCCGGGAGTTGCTGATCGGGGCCGGCGATCCCGGCCTTCCTCAATACCTCCGCCAAGACCCTGGTTTGAAGTGCGTCTGAGAGGTAGCTCCCCTCATAGAGCAACGTCCCCTCGCCATAGTGGTTCTCCGTGATCGCTGGCCAGCGCCCGAAGAAGGGGTGATCGTACCAGGCGCGCACCTGGGCGTGTTCCGGCATTAAGAACTCCGCCCAGTAGCTGACCTTGTTTGCATCCCCCGCATGGAAAGGATCACCCTTAAGAGGGAGCGGGCGTTCGAGGTTGGAAAACTCCTGGTAGCTGAACCCAGCCGCCTCGCGCAGCGGCCCCGGCGCTCGCACCCAGCGGACGGCCGAATCCTCATTGGCAAAGCCGCTCTTGAAAGTCATGACCACGTGCCCGCCCCTCTTAACGTAGTCCGCGATGCGCTCCAGCAGCGCGTCGTCCGCAATATAGAGCGCCGGAACCACCAGGAGCTTGTAGCGCGAGAAGTCCTGAGTGGTGGGAAAGACAAAGTCCACGCCCACATTCAAGTCGTACAGCGATTTGTGAATCTGCCGCACGAGCGTGGCGTAATTCGCCACCGGATGGCCACCCGACCACTGCGGCCCGGCGGAGGTGAAGGGCATGAACTCAATCGCGTTCAGGGAGTCGCGGCTCCACATGACGGCCACGAGGTTGGAGATTTTCAGCCCCACGAGGTGTGTGCCGATCTTATCGAGCTCGTGGGCAGTGCGGGACACTTCGGAATAGGCGCGGTTCGGCTCCAAGTCGTGGGAAAGGACACCCTTCCAGTAGGTTTCCTGATTGGCAGGAATCGAGGCCCAGTGCCAATACTCCACCATGTTTGCGCCGTTCGAGAGGTGCGTGTAAACGTCGGCGCGCAATTGGCCGTCGTAGGGTGGGAATTGATAGGAGGAAGTCCAATCCGTCGTTTGCGCATTGGTCTCGGTCACCAGGAAATTCGAGCCTTGGATCGAACGCGCAAAGTCTTCCTGGAAGGCTTGCTGGGCGCCATCAAAGTGATCCTGCGTGCCGTGATAGACGTTGATGGCGGGAATATCCAGGACGGCCGCCACGGCTTCCTCGTTCACATCCGCGCGCATGGCCCCGCCGAAGTCGGTGGTCACGAACTGGCCGGTGCGAGCATACTGGCGGACCAGCGCGGCTTGCCAGGCCAGAAAATCCGTCACGCGCATCTGCTGCCAGCGGGACCATTCCAGCTTATAACCCGTGCTTTGGGCGCTGTCACGAGTGGGCAGTTCTTCCCAGGCATTAACATCCTCGCCCCAGTAGTTCAGGAACCACGCCTTGTTGAGGTTTGCGGTGGTGCCGAATTTCTTCCGCAAGTGGTCGACGAAGCCCGCAAAGACATCGTGGTTCGAAGCGCCGTAGGAGGAAGTCTCATTATCAATCTGCCACCCAATCACCGTCGGGTTGTCTTTGTAGTGTTGCACCAGGTTGCGGATCACCCGCTCCGCATAAAACCTGTAAACCGGGTTATCCGTATCCATGTTCTGTCGCATGCCATAGAACGTCTCGCCACCACCCAGCGGGCGGGCCAGCACTTCCGGATGATTGTGGTACAGCCAGGTGGGGATGGAGTAAGTGGGGGTTCCCATAATAACCTTTATTCCTGCTCTCCCCATGGCCTCAACTACCCGATCCATCCACGCGTACTCGAACCGGCCGTCCTCCGGCTCCCACAGGCTCCAGGTTGATTCCCCCATGCGCACCACGTTGAGGCCGGCCTTTTGCATCAGCGCCACATCCTTGTCCAGCCGTTCGTACGGCATGTACTCATGATAATAAGCAGCGCCGTAGAGAATATGGTCCATCCCGTTGGGTCCAACTGCCGACGGGGATTGGCTGAAGACCGGGGAGGGCAAGAGAATCGAGAGAATGACTGCGAATAGAGCTAAGAGTTTGGGTCCGTTACATCTCATGGTCGTTTCTCCCACTGTCATGCCTGAATCACTTGCTTATACCGTCGCCATCGTCCGATTGGGAGGCCCCTCTATCGGTTTTGCCACGGGAGGGCACAACGTTCCCCCAAAAGTCTTGACCACCGTTTTTCTCAATAAACTTCCCGCTGCCGCGCGCGGGTGAACCGGGCTTCAGATGGTAACCGGAAAGCGTCAAAAGGCCAAAACCTCCCGTGCCCGGCGCAACAAACTGAGGATCATCCGTCAGGGCATGGGGATCGGCTGGCGCAATCAAGTTGCCGTAATAGACGTTTGAGTCAAATACATTATCTTGGCTCTGCCCGAATCCTGCCGCCGTAGCATAGGCGCCGTCGGGAGCCCGGGAGATTCCGTAGGAGAATTGTGCGGTACCTTGCACGTAGAAAATATTATTGTACAGGTACGTCTCACTGGCCCACCCGTGCCAATCGGAGTGCAACAACAAATCCACCTGGCGCTGCGGTCCCACAAAGATCGTGTTGTTGTAAATCAGACTGTTCTTCACCGGGCCGGCCATATTGATGCCGCGCGTGCGGTCGTTCTCGCTGATGTTGTACCGGACGATCGTGCCGACGTTTCCCGCGCTGATCTCCGGCTTTTGTCCGCCGTCGTCGCAAATCAGCAGAAACCCGCCGTCATTGTCGTGGCTGTAGTTGTACTGGATGATCGTGTTTTTGCTGTTCCAATCGGAATCGAACCCTTCCCCATCGCGCTGGCCCTTCGTACCATACGCCTCGTTATACTGGATGAGGGTGTTATCAGCACTCCACGGCCAGATGGCGACGTTGTAGCCTTCGGATCTTTGATTGGCATGGCCGACAACGTTGTGTTCCACCACCGCGCCGTCCGTCGCCACCACCACAATCCCGTCGCCGCCGATATCACCCAGGATATTTCCCCGGACCACCACCCCGAGGCTGGGGTACCATTTCGACCGTTGCCACCGGTCCGACGAACCAAAAATACCGCTGCGATCCACGTGGTAGATCTTGTTATTCTCGATACGCAGATCGACAAAGCGGCTCGGCATCTGTCTGCCGGCACAGGTGTAGTTGATTCCCCCATTGTGTTTTATACCGTCCGAGCCATTGACGTCATGAATGGTTAGCGACCGAAGGTAAATATGATGTGCTTCGCCAAAGTTTTCGACCGCCAAGTGCACACCTCGGCGAATCGAGGGATGGGAACCGGTATTGGTAATTTCGAGGTTCTGAATTTCCCAGTATTCCTGGTTCTTGAGCAAGACAGCATCTTCCGCCAATCCCTCTCCCTGGATGACCGGCTTCACTCCGCCGCCATACATATCCACGGTGATGGGGCGCCCTTCCACTCCGGAGCCTTTGGGCCACAATTGCCCTCTCCACGCGGTCCCTGATTTGAGGAGGATGCGATCCCCGGGGAGAAAAGTAGTGGCATTTACCTTCGCGAGACTTTTCCATGCGCTCGCAGGGGTCGTGCCCGTGTTGGCATCATTCCCCGCAAGAGAATCGACGTAATAGGTTCTGGCCGACTGCATGGCAGACGGATTTTGCCCGGCGAATGCGGGCGCCAACAGCAGTACCAAAGCAAGTATGCCGGTTGAAATGGTTTCGAGCATGAGCAGTCTCCTGTTCACTCGGTTACAGATGCGGCCAGAATACGATCTGGTCACCGCCTTGGACTGCGGCGGCTCGACGCCGCTTTGCAATAACGCCGGAAACGCATGCCAAGGCGGCGTCGAG
>Ga0326728_10012305_pt1 | contig 19071 bp, 17 predicted proteins | sample MB3enrmetagenome_FD_207602 | JGI IMG/M metagenome (GOLD analysis project Ga0326728, IMG submission 207602) | Lab enriched peat soil microbial communities from McLean, Ithaca, NY, United States - MB31MN | ecosystem: Environmental > Terrestrial > Soil > Wetlands > Peat | place: USA: New York... | reverse complement strand
TCATACGCGTCTTTGAACAGGGCCAGGGCCTGGCGCAGCGTTTCGGGTTTCAGTGCCGGATGCCCGTCGGGATGCTCCTGGGCGTCGCGGGCCACCACCAGTTCGAGTCGGGCGTGCAATTCGTCCGCGCTGGCGGCAATCTCGGTCGTGCGCTCGTTCCAGAGGCGGGAGATCTGCTGGAGCAGCTGAAGAAAACCGGGCCGGCCATGCTGGCTGCCGGGCGGGAAATAGGTGCCGCCATAGAAGGGCTTGAGGCCGGGGGTCAGAAAGACGTTCAGGGGCCAGCCGCCGCTCCCGGTGGTGGACTGGACAAAGGTCATGTAAATCTTGTCCACGTCGGGCCGCTCCTCGCGGTCCACCTTGATGCTCACGAAATGATCGCGCAAAAACGCGGCGACGCGTTCGTCCTCGAAACTTTCGCGTTCCATCACATGGCACCAATGGCAGGTGGAGTAGCCGATGCTCAGGAATACCGGCTTGTTTTCAGAGCGGGCGCGGGCAAAAGCGTCGGACCCCCACGCAAACCAGTCCACGGGATTGTGGGCGTGCTGGAGCAGGTAGGGAGATTTTTCACGTGCCAGCCGGTTGGTGTGTTTCGCATCCATCGCTGAAATCTGGGCCAAAAGGGGCAGGCTGGCAATGCTCAGTTGTCGCAATCAAAAACAATGTCGAGTGCGCGGAGCCATTTAGACCGCTTCCAATTCGAGTAGCAGCCGACGTGAGGAGGCGCAAACTCCTTCCTCTATAAATCAGAGCCTGCCAATGAACGATAACGCCAAAGGCGTTCCGACCTCCAGCCCAAGGTTGGCGCAACGCGCCTACCTTGGGTCAACCGTCCCGAAATCCCACAACCCCAAGCGGGGTTGCGGCAACGCCCCCCGCCGTTGCATGGTACCCCTTGCTTTGCCACGAGCCCGACGGCCACAACCCCGCTTGGGGTTGTTACGTTCGTTAAACCATTTCCCAAGGTTGCTCGTGCCTCGCAACCTTGGGCTGGAGGCCAAAATCCCTTTGGGATTTCAAAACCAAACAGCGTTGGAGGTTTCCAGCCTGACACCCCGTTAAAGAACGGCCCGCCGGGTTCATTGGCCTCATGCCGCTTCTCTTTGAGGCTTGGATTCTCCTCACGTTGGCTGCTACAAAAGAATTGGAAATGCCGAGGCTGTATGGCGGCGCCGTCAGGCAGTTTTACCGGTTTGCCGGAGAGCAGAAGACCGCATCCAGCAACGTTTTTGTCGTCACGCCCCCGGCGCTTGGTTAGGCTGGCCTTATGTCATGGAAGCAAACGTGGGAGCCGGAAGCGGTGCTGGCATTGATTTGCGGCGTCTTGGCCGTCTTTATCATGGGCAGTCTCGCGGCGGTTTTATTGCACCAGGGGAAGGTGTCCGGCTTTAGGTCCGAAGAGAGCGTGGGCATGGTTCTGCTGGCCACATTGAGTTTTCATGGGTCAGCGATTGTTTTGGGCGGCCTCTTTTTAAGGGCGCAGGGCACCGCGTGGCGCGACGTTTTTGGTGAAACGCCCTGGCCGCGCTGCCTGGGACTTGCCTGCGCCGCGTTGATCGCCACGGCTCCATTCATTTTCGGCCTGAAATGGCTGTCGGACGCTGTTCTGGCCCGGTTGCACTGGAAGGTGGACCAGGAACCGGCGGTGGAACTGATGCTGGGCGCGCATCTGTGGATGAAGGCGTACATGGTGTTTTTCGCGGTGGTGCTGGCGCCGCTGGCGGAGGAATTTTTTTTCCGCGGCCTGCTGTTCTCCACGGCCCGGCGGTTTGGCTGGCGAAAAACCGGCTGGATTGGCGTGAGCCTCCTGTTCGCGCTGGTTCATTTCAATGCTCCCACGTTTCTGCCCCTGTTTGTGCTGGCGCTGGCCTTTACGTGGCTGTATGAGAAAACAGACGGGCTGCTGGCGCCGGTGCTGGCGCACTGCCTGTTTAATTCGGCCAACCTGGTGTTGTTGCTCCTGACATGAACGAATTTGAATTGATCGCGCGCCTGACACCGTTCCTGCCGGGAAACCACACGGTCGTGGCCGGCGCGGGCGATGACTGCGCGGTGCTGGATCTGGGCGTGCCGGACAAACTGGTGTTGTTCAAGACGGATGCGGTGGTGGAAGGCATTCATTTCACGCGCGAAACGCCGCCGGAAAAGGTCGGGCGCAAGGCGCTGGCACGCTGTCTCAGCGACATTGCGGCGATGGCCGGCGCGCCCACCGCCGCGCTGGTAACGGTGGCGTTGCCGCGAGATTTCGATGCCGGGTTCGTCGCCGGAATTTATACCGGCCTCAATGAACTGGCCGCGCGGTTTGGCGTGGCGGTGGTGGGCGGTGAAACAACCACCAATCCGGAACGCATTTTGATTTCCATTGCGTTGCTGGGCCTGGTGGAGCGCGGGAAACAGGTCATGCGGAAAGGGGCGCTGGCGGGGGACGCCATTTTTGTGACAGGTGAACTGGGCGGCTCGCTGGCGGGCAGGCATCTGGATTTCGAGCCGCGCATCGCCGAGGCGCAATGGCTGGCGCGGCACTTTCACGTCCACGCCATGCTGGACGTGAGCGACGGGCTGGCCGGGGATTTGCGGCACCTGCTCAAGGCCGGCCACGTCGGGGCCGAAATTTTGAAATCGGCATTGCCGGTTTCGCGCGCGGCCAGGTTGCGCGCAAAGGAACCCGGCGCAAACGCCCGGCCGGCGGCGCTGGCGGCATTGATGGATGGCGAAGATTTTGAGCTGCTCTTTACGGTGTCCGGCAAGGACGCGGTGAAGCTGCTGGACGGCTGGAAAAAAACATTTCCCCATTTGAAGTTGAGCTGCATCGGCAAGATCGTTGCGGGCGAAGGAATTTTGTTGCGCGACAAACACGGCGCGCATCCGTTTAGCGGACATGGCTACGCTCATTTCTCATAGTCCGGCGGACACCGAGGCCTTGGGCGAGCGCATGGGCCGCCAGGCGCAGTGCGGCTGGGTCATCGCCTTGAGCGGCGACCTGGGCGCGGGCAAGACCCAGTTCGTGAAGGGGCTCGCGCGCGGGCTGGGATTCACCGGACGCGTGCATTCGCCGACCTTCACGCTGGTCAATGAATACGCCGGCGGCAGGCTGACATTGTTTCACCTGGACCTGTACCGGCTGGAGACAGCGGAGCAACTGGCGTCCGCCGGGATTGAGGATTTTTTGACGCCGGACGGCGTGGCGGTCATTGAATGGGCTGAAAGAATTTTCGCTGCGCGGCCAGACCCCGGCCTGCCGTTCCCCGTTAAAAAAGTGCGGTTGGAAATCACCGGGGACACCGGGCGTAAGATCATCTATGACCATTTTGGCGCTTGAATTTTCCTCCGCGCGGCGGAGTGTCGCGCTGGCGGACGGCACTGGCCGGCTGTTGGCCGGGGCGGCGGCGGCGACGGGCCAGCGCGGAACCGATGCGTTCGGACTGATCGCCGGGGCGATGGCGCGGGCGAAGGTCCTGCGCGAACAAGTCGGGGTCATTGCGGTGGGGCTGGGGCCGGGAAGTTATACCGGCATCCGGGCGGCCATTGCCGTGGCACAGGGCTGGCAACTGGCGCGCCCCATAAAACTGCTCGGCATCAGCAGCGCCGACAGCCTGGCCGCGCAGGGTCAGGCGGAAGGTTTGGCCGGACGCATCAATCTGGTCATTGACGCCCAGCGTGGCGAATTTTATCTGGCGACCTGGGAAATTTCCAAATCGGAGCGGCGGGAAATTGCGCCGCTGAAAATCGTGACCGCCGCGGAGATTGCGGAACGGGAGAAGTCCGGGGAAATTTGCGCCGGACCCGGGCTGGCGCGGGCGTTGTTTCCGACGGCGGCCACGGTGGCGGCGCTGGCGGCGGGGCGGGGGGATTTTATGGCCGGCGAAAAGCTGGAGCCGATTTACCTGCGGGAGACGACGTTTGTGCGGGCGCGGTAGCGCAGCCGTCCCGGCTGCGAGTCTCCTGAGTCCGGCTGCATTCTTGGCGGCGGGAATGAACAGATTAAAGACGGTAGGGCGCGTCACTCCGTGCGCGCCGTCCTCAGCAGTGCCAGGAGCCCCGTGCTGGGGTGAGCAGCAATGGCCACGTCCAACCACATTCTCGGCGGGCAGAGGACTGCCCGCCCTACCTGGCAGTATGTCGCTCCACACCCTCTCTTTTTTGGTTCTGCTTTTTTGGCGCGACATTTATGTCGCAGTGTGGGACAATGGATGTCCAAAAGGGCGCACAATTGCGGGTGGTATTGAAGCTTGGAACATGGTATGGCCCTTGCTGTGCAGTAGAAGCCTGGATTTTCAATTTATGTTTTTGCATTGGAAGCAGAGGAACCGCCGCCGACAGGGGTTTACCCTGGGCGAGGTGTTGGTTTCGTTCGCGGTGTTCACGGTGGTGGTCGCCGGCTTGATTTATGGGTACGCGCAGATCAACCGGATGGCGGCGCTGAGTTCCATGTCGCTGGCGGCGCAGTCGTTTTGCGAGCAGGGGCTGGAACAGGCCAAGTCTGTCCAATGGAATTATGTGCGCTGGCCCAATACCAACGCGGATAGTTACGATCCTTTCTGGGTGCCGGCAGCGCAGGGCGGCGTTGCTCTGCCTCCCGAAGTGGACACCATGGACATACCCACCAGCGGGCAGCCGATTTATGTCACCAATTATGTGACGGTCTCGAATATCTGCACTTACCTGAACCCCATGAACCCGCCGTTGCGGCAGATTTCCTGCACCTGCGTATGGGCATACCCGTTGTATCCCGGCTCCAATGCGCCGACGATACTTTGCACCAACTTCGCATTCTGCGTAAGGGCTCCTGACCAATGAAAATGAACCCAACCCTCCAGACCGGCCATGGCCAACGCCGGTGTTCCGGCTACACGCTGGTGGAAATGTTGTTTTCCGCCGGGATTTACATGTTCATCCTGGTGGGGGTGGTGGTGTGCATTCAGATTTACGCCTTGCGGGTTTATACGCTGGGGGCCACCAAGCTGACGGCCACGCAAGGCGCGCTCAAGGCGCTGAACCAAATTCGCGCCGACATCCAGCAGGGCAAGCTGATTCAAGTGGGCACGGCCGACAATTCAGGGAATTTCACCCCGTATTCGGGAAGCGCCCTGGCCGTGGGCAACGCCCTGCAGATTTTTCAAACGGCCAATCAAACCAACCCCTATTCCATTTACTATCTGCAAACCAACACCGTTGGCGGCATCTCGTCAAACAACCTGATTTGGATTTCCGCGAGCGCCAGCGGCGCCATCACCACGACGGCCCTGACCTGTTTCATCACCAACTCGGACATTTTTGAGGCGGAAGACTGGGACAACTGGCTCACCACCGGCATGCAGATCGTGACCAACAGCATCGTGAACAACCAAATCTACTCCGTGAAACTGCAGCTTTATCAGTGGGAATATCCCATCGCCGTGGTGAATGGGGCCGGCCTCAACAGCTACGATTTCTACCAGATCCGGACCCGTGTGTGCCGCCGCGCCACCGATTGAACCCCGCCCGACCATGAAAACCAAGCAACTCTGCCAATCCAAAAATTCCGGCTTCGCCCTGATGGTGACCCTGATGGTATGCCTGGTGGCGTTGATCGTCTTTGCGAGCATCCTGTCGTGGGCCTTCAGCAACATGCAGGTGACCCAGCAGAACAACCAGTACAACATGAGTGAAAATGCCGCGGAAGCCGCGGTGGAACGGGTGATCGGGCAGATTGACCGGGATTTCATCTCGGCCACCATTTCAAACACGACCGCCTATACGGCGCTGCCCACGACGATTGACCAGACCAGTTGGCCGATTCAGTATGTTTTCAGCGACACGAACGGCGTTACCGGCCAGGTCTCCGTGAGCATTTCGCCCACGACCAGCAGTTCGGTTTCCCTGAACTCCCAGTATGCCGGTCTGGCCGGCCTGGTGCAGAGCAATGATGTGTGGGCCACAGCCACGCCCGTGGGCCAGCGCTACAACGTGCCGGCCACCGTCCACGAATCGGTGCAGTTCGCCCAGATACCGCTGTTTCAGTTCGCCATTTTCTACAACGTCAACCTGGAGATAGATCCCGGCCAGGCCATGACCATTCAAGGACCGGTGTTTTGCAACCAGAACATCTGGGAAGGCTCCTCCGTCTGCACCTTTAATTCAACGGTGACAGCGGCGGGAACCAACGCGGTCCAGGTTGCGGACCCGTTCGCCACCGCTTACAACGGCTCGGGCACCCCCACGTTCTCCTCCACGCCGGTGAATCATGCGAATCAATTGGTGATGCCCATCGGCACGAACAACAGCCCCGGGGCCATTCTTGGCCTTCTGAACCTGCCGCCGCCGCCCTACAACTCGCTCCCGCAATGTTTTGCCAACTCGAACGGGATAGCCTATCCCTACAATGGCTCGGACCTGGTCATCTCCAATTTCGTTTGCGGCACCAATGATGGCAACTATACGCCGACGGGCACAAATTACATTGTTTATTTTCAAGACCAGGCTGCCGAGACGGTCACGCCGATGCCGTATGATTTCTTCATCATGACCAACCGGACTACGGTGCCACACCTTTACACCACTAACTTTTGCTCTACGGCATTCGCCACAAACCTCATTTTCGCCGGCATGTCCTGGATCACCAATGCGTCCTTTTATGACTGGCGCGAGGGCTGGGGCACCGGCTCGGGCAAGCGCGTGGAAGCGGTGCAAATTGACATGGGCAAATTAAACACCTGGTTGACCAACCAAAGCGCTCCCGTCAGCGGCTACACCTACGACCAGCAGAAAGTCCTGCACTCAAGCCAGCACATTGGCAGCGTTTACGTTTATAACAGCGTCCAATTGACGGCCAGCCAACTGCCCGCCGTGCGTGTCATGGACGGCGCGCAACTCCCCAATCCGGCCGGTTCGGCTTTCGGCTTCACGGTGGCCACGCCCTTTCCCCTCTATGTCTGGGGCAACTACAACTCGCAGAACGGCGACCATTCCGCCCTGGGGCAATGGGGCACCAACAACGCGACCCAGTACACCCTGCCGGCGGCTTTGATGGGCGACGCGATAACCATTCTTTCGACCAACTGGCAGGATTCTTACAGTTGGTCAACGAACTCCTCGCAATGTACCTCCGGCGGGCCCAATTCCGGGAGCACGACGGTGAACGCCGCGATGTTGGAGGGCATCGTGGCCAGCAACCCGAGCATCAGCGGCAACTACAGCGGCGGCGTGGAGAACTTCCTGCGGTTGCTGGAGAACTGGAACAATGGCCCCACCGGAACCTCCTCGAAACAGGTTCTCACCTACAACGGTTCCATCGTGGTGCTCTTTTACAGCCAATATGCCACCGGTTCGTGGCAGCCCACGGGCAACTATTACAATCCGCCAACGCGTAACTGGGCGTTTGATCTGAACTTCAAGACCGCCAACAAATTGCCGCCGCTCACCCCGAAGATTCGCGCCATGATTCGCGGCAACTGGTACGCGCACCAGTAGAGTGTGGGATGTCAACCATCCTCATTTCACGTCCTGATCGGGCGCGGACCTTGTGCGAGCAGGGGCTTTGGCCGGAGGCGTTGACCTTTGCACGGCAATGGGAGGCGGACATGCCGGCGGAGGCAAAGGCCTTTTTTTACGAAGCCGTGGCCCTCACGGGACTGGGCAGGTTCGTGGCGGCGGAAACCGCGTATCAGCGGGCGCTGGCGCTGGACGACCAGGATTTCAAGACGTGGAACAACCTGGCGGCGCTGTTGTTCGATTCCTTGAACCAGCCCGTGGAAGCCGCCAAGTGTCTGGCGCGGGCCATGCACATTGACCCCGGCAACAAGCTGGGCTGGGCGAATCTCGCCAGCATGTATGGTCAGATTGGGCGCCACGCGCAGGCGCTGGAGTGCGCGGAACGGGCGCTGGCGCTGGACCCGGAAATGGTCGAGGCCCAGTTGCATCGGGCGCGCGCGGCCCAGGCCCTGGGCAAACCGGAAATTGTCCGCGCCGCCAGCGAGGCGCTGGCCCGGGTGCCCCCGGAAAAATTCAAGCGGTCGAGATAAGCCATCGAAAAATTCCGGCTTGCCAATCCGTCCGGCTCGCGTAATATCCCAAGACCTTCGGATGCGAGCGTAGCTCAGTTGGTAGAGCATCACCTTGCCAAGGTGAACGTCGAGGGTTCGAATCCCTTCGCTCGCTCCATTTTCTTTTTGTCACTCATTGCCCCCGTCGTTTGGTCAGCGCCACCGAGACATATTTTGCGTCCCGAATGACGAATTTCTTGACCTCCACGGTCACGGCGGCGGGGTTGAATTCAACGAGGATGGTGTCGGCGATGTCCGTGGCGAGCGTCTCGATCAGCTTCCAATTCCGGCCATCGCCGAATTTCAGCAGGCGCTGGGACACCGCGAAATAATCAATGGTGTCGGCGATGTCATGGCTGCGGGCGGCGGCGGAGAAATCGAACTCCATCTCCACCTTTAATTGCAGGGGCTGGGCCACGGCGCGTTCGGCGTCCGGCACGCCCACGCAATAAAAAACTTCGAGGTCAACGATGGAAATTTTGGAGGACATATTAGTTTCCCGCCTGAAAATGAACGGGCACCCCGGCCCATGAATCGGGTTGATCGGATGGGGCTCGTTCCTCGCCGAAAAAAGAAGCCCGCACCTCACCCCGGCCCTCTCCCCATTGCTCGCCGACTCGCAACGCGGAGAGGGAGAAAAATTCTACGCTGGTTTGAACGGCGGACGATAGGAGTCGGTTCATGGGGTAATTTTAACTCCGCCGACTCCTGCGTTTCCGCCGGAGCACGGCGTCAATCAGCACCTTGGTTGGGCGGTTCAGCGGCAGCTTTTTGGCCGCGGCGAGCGTGAGCCATTTGTATTCGCGGCCTTCGTCGTTCAGGACCACGCGCGGATTTTTGGCCGGGCACCGCGCCACATAATTCAACAGGACAAAATGCGCGTCCTTGTAAAATTCCCTGGAGTGGATGCAATCCTGCGCCAGCACAAATTCGATGCCTGAAATCCTCAGCCCGGTTTCCTCGAGAATTTCCCGGCGCAACGCGGCGTGGGCGGCCTCGCCAAACTTGATCTTGCCGCCCGGGATGCCCCACTTGTTCGACCATTTGTGCGTGCGGATCAGCAATGCCTCGCCGTGCGCGTTGAAAATCAGCGCCCCCACCGTGGCCAGGGGCATTTCCGGCGAGGCCGGCAGTTGCGCGCCCGGTCCGGCGGCCTCCAAATGAAAGCGGTGTTTTTCCAGCAGCCCGCGCAACTCCGAAAGATGCTCCACAATCACGTCCGGCTTGGCGGCGCGCAGTTGCTCCAGCGTCTGGTAGCCGGTGAGCACCGCGCAGGAATGCACTCCGCCGTGCTTGGCGGTGGCGATGTCATGCTCCATGTCGCCGATGAACAGCGTTTCCTCCGGCACCAGGCTGTTCTCTCTGAGCACTTCGTGGATTTTCTCGCGCTTGTCCCGGACGCCCGTGTAGGGTCGCTCGAGAAAGGCGTCGAATCCCGTCAGGCGGCATTGCTCCTTGAAATGGTCTCCGTGAATCGCGCTCAACAGAAACGTCCGCAGTTTGTTTGCCCGGCAGAACTCCAAAAAAGCCCGCGCATGGGGCAGTTCGGTGACGGAATCCTGCGATTGCCGGAACTCCTTGTGGAACCAGTCTTCAAGCTGCGCCAGAGGCACGTTCGGGGCATGGCGGTCATAAAACGAAGTGAACGGAAGCTGAAACTCTTCGCGGAACTGCTCCAGCGACATGGGGGGGGTGCCGGTCTGCGCGAGGACATAATTGGAGGCTTTTAACACTGCCGGCAAGTCATCCACCAACGTTCCCGACCAGTCGAAGATGATATTGCGGATCACGGCTCAATTAAGCACAAATCCCCCCGCGGGCACAAAGAAAAATTCCGCCTGTTTGCAAATCGAACAAATGGTTCCTCGACGTTTGTAATGGAAGGGAGGTTGTCGTGGAGCGAAGGCGGAAAGTTTGTATGCGGCCCGCCCTCATCCTAACCTTCTCCCCCAGGAGAAGGAACAGCCGGCGGAGCGTTTTTGGTTTTGCGGATAGCCGTCCGGCCACGGCAGTCGCGCATTTTTCAAAGAGCCGGAGCAAGTCAAAGTCCTCTCCCTGGGGGAGAGGATTTAGGTGAGGGCGGGCTGTTTGCTGGCGTGTCTGGCTTATTACCGCTGTCGCTCCCGACCACCGGAATGCGCATTGGACATTCCATTTCCAACGTCGAGGAGCCAACAAAAACTTTGTGCGCACCGCCCTTTGCGGTAAAGTGCGTACCATGTCAATTACCTGATCTTTCCCATGTTTTCCTCCCCCATCCAATCCGTCCATTTCACCGGCATCTGCGGCACCGCCATGGCCGGCGCCGCCGCCGCCATGCTCGACAAAGGGTTTCAGGTCACCGGCTCGGACCAGAATGTTTACGAGCCGATGGCCTCGTTTCTCGCCGCGAAAAACATCGCGGTGATGAATGGTTACGACGAGCGGAACCTCGCCCACAAACCGGATCTTGTGGTCATCGGCAATGCCATTTCCCGCGGCAACCTGGAGGCCGAATATGTGCTCGACCACAAGCTGCGTTACACCTCGCTCCCGGCCCTGCTGGCGGAGTTTTTCATCCGCGGCAGGCGCTCGCTCGTCGTCAGCGGCACGCACGGCAAGACCACCACGGCTTCGCTGCTGACCTGGGTTTTTGAGCACAACGGCCTGAATCCGGGCTATCTCATCGGCGGCATTCCGAACAATTTTTCCCAAGGCGCGCGGTTCACCGACAGCCCCTGGTTCATCATCGAGGGCGACGAATACGACACGGCCTTTTTCGACAAGCGCAGCAAGTTCATCCATTACCAGCCGGAAGTGGCCATCATCAACAACCTCGAATTTGACCACGCCGACATCTTTGAAAACCTCGACGCGGTCAAGAAGGCCTTCAGCCATTTTATCCGGCTGGTGCCGCGCAACGGCCTGCTGCTGGGCAACGGTGACGACGCCAATCTCGCGCCGCTGTTGGAGGTTACGCATTGTCCGGTCAAACGGTTCGGCCTGGGTGCGGACAATGCCGTGCAGGCATTCAATTTGCGGTTCGGCCCCACCGCGACGGAGTTTGAGATTCCCAGCTTCAAGTTTCACCTGAACCTGGTCGGCGAATTGAACGCCCGCAATGCGCTGGCAGTCATCGGCGCGGCCAAGCATTGCGGGCTGTCAAACAAGCAGATCCAGGGCGCCTTCGACACCTTCCAAGGCATCAAGCGCCGCATGGAAGTGCGCGGCATTGCCGGCGGCGTGACCATTATTGACGATTTCGGCCATCATCCCACGGCCATTCGCGAGACGCTCCGGGCCTTGCGCATCAAATACGGGCGCGAGAAAATCTGGGCCGTCTTCGAGCCGCGCTCCAACACCACGCGCCGCAATGTTTTTCAAAATGAACTGGCGGAATCCTTTGGCGATGCGGACGCGGTGATTGTCGCCCAGGTGGCGCGCCTGGAGATGCTCGCGCCCGGCGAACGCCTTGACCCGGAGAAGCTGCTTGCACAGATAAGCGCCCAAGGCAAGGCCGCGGCCTATCTGCCGGACGCCGACGCCATCGTGAATCACCTCGCGCAACACGCGCAAGGGGGCGATGTGGTGGTGGTATTCAGCAACGGCGGTTTCGGCGGGATTCATGGCAAGCTCCTCCACCGGCTGGGCCGGCGCTGAAGGGGCGGCTCCGCTGAAAAAAACCGATCCGGGCCACAGTCGCCAAGGAGGCGGGACAGGGGGTGTCCACTGAAGAAACGGCTGTGCGCCCGGATCAAATTCTATGTTCCGATTGGGAAAAGAAGGGAGGCTTCAGCCATGGCGGTTCGCCGCAATGAAAGCCCGTCTCATCTTCGTAACCGACCGGTATGGTCAAGATGGCTGTCAAAATGGATGAACTGGCGCTGCGACTCCGATTATGGGCCGCATCCAGACCGGCTGCCGCGCTGTCATATCGCGCTGTCGCACGCTGGCTTGCATCCGTTTTTGACGCCTGACCACCGTAAATCACAACGACACTATGACTTCGTTGCGCCAAAGCAGCTAACCGGATTTGGCCCGATTTTAAACAAATCTTGTCAAACTCAAGTTACAGCGCCGCAAGCACTTCTTGGGCGTGTTCCCCGGGCTTTACCTGGGGCCAGATTTTTTTGATGCGGCCCTCCGGGTCAATCAGGAAAGTCACCCGATATACGCCCAGATACTTCCGCCCCATGAAGGTCTTCTCGCCCCAGACGCCGTAATCGTTGACGATTTTTTTATCCACGTCCGCCAGCAGCGTGAATGGCAGCTTGTACTTCTCCACAAATTTGTCATGGGCTTTGACGGGGTCGGTGCTGACGCCCAGGACCACCGCGCCTTTCTTTTTGAATTCAGCAAAATGATCACGGAACGCACAGGCTTCCTTCGTGCAGCCGGGCGTGTCGTCCTTCGGGTAAAAATAAAGGATCACATTTTTCCCGCGCAAATCAGCGAGCGCAATGGTTGAGCCGCCGCTCGCGGGCGCGGAAAAGTCCGGAGCGGGGTCGCCTTCTTTCAAGGTGAGTTCAATGTCCTTGGCCATAATTTGCAAAAGAAATAGAATGCGTCTTTCGTGAAGGCAACCGTTAAATGACCATTCTTTTGAAACAACTCCTGAATTCAACGATTGAAGCGGTGGTGATTGCTTCGCCGCCGTTTTTTTGATATTCCCCCGCAGTGCCCGATCCAAGTCTGCTCCTGCTCATCCCGGCATACAATGAAGAAGCGCGCATCGAACCGGTGCTGCGCTCCTACGCCACTTTCTTCCGAAAGAATTATGCGGGGCATTTTCAATTGGTGGTGGTGCTCAACGGCTGCCGGGACAATACCTTGGGCGTGGTCCGGCGCGTGGCAACGGAATACCCCGAAATCCAGTGGCTCGACTTTCCCGCGCCCATCGGCAAAGGCGGCGCGCTGATTGAAGGGCTCAAGCTGGCAACCCATGCGGATGTCGTCGGCTACGTGGACGCCGACGGCGCGACGGGTCCCGCGGCGGTGCTGCAATTGATACCTCATTTGGAAAATGCCGACTGCGTCATCGGCTCGCGCTGGCTGCCCGGCAGTGTTTTGCTCAAGGCGCAGCCCAAGTTCCGCCAGATCATCAGCCGCTGCTTTCACCTGGTGGTTGAACTGTTTTTCTGGATGCACATCCAGGACACCCAGTGTCCGTGCAAGCTCATGCGCCGCGCGGCGGTGGAAAAAATTCATTCTTCCCTGCGCATTGCCGACCTGGCCTTTGACGTCAACCTGCTGGTGGCGCTCAAGCGCGCGGGTTTCCGGCTGGTGGAAGTGCCGATTGAATGGACGGACATTGTGGGTTCCAAAGTGACTTCGTCCTTGTTCCGTCAGTCGTTGACGATGTTTCTGTCGGTGGTGCGGGTGTGGCTGATTTATTCGCCGCGGCTGTATCGCTGGCTGTCGCCGCTGCGTCCATTGGAAGGCTGGGTGTACAAGAAACTGCGCCAGCCGCAGCCGCTCCCCCGGCCGCCGAAAGAGGGAGATAAATTGGGCTGATAAATTCCGTGCTTATTCACGGCGGGGAGGTAAAAACTTGTTCACAGCCACGGCGGGAGGGCGCTTTTTCCGGTGAATAACTCAAAAGCCGCGATGCATGGCAACCGCGATTTTCCGTGGTTTTATGACTTGTCCGCCGGTTATTCACCGACGTTTTCCAGTGGATAAACTGTGCATATCAAAGGATGGGCAGATTTCAGAATTCTGCTAGGATGTTACCAGTTCATTGAAAGAACGAAGCGGACGGTGAAGAGTAAAATCAACAGTGTTCGTTTCGGGATAATCCCAGGCGACTGGGGAAAAGCCGGGTCAGGCTGGTTGGCCGGGCTCCTCTTAAATCCGCGCTGAAAGGCGTGGCCGGAGGCAGAATTCACCAGTTCCTCCGGCGGTGTTCGCGCACCGCCGAATAATGCGAATGAGGGACTTGGCAACCAGGGGCGATAAGATACCGCCCCGAGTTGAGTCAAGTAGTCCGGGAAAGTTTCGGTTCCGGACGAATCGCAGTCACCCAGAGGGTGGATAGCTGCTACTGTGTATCAGCACGGTGCGGACAGCTCTGGCGGGAGCAACAAGATTGAGACCGCCTGTGAAAAACGCCGAAAGGCGGACAAACGGAGCGTACGCATCGGGAAGACCACGGAATCCGGCACGGTCCGTGAAAAACTTCCAGGCGTCGGCGATGTTAAAAACGACACCGCTGGACTGTGAGATAAAACGCAGCTTGAGAGAGAAGAGGCGAGACCCGTGGCCAGGGGCGAACGCATCGCCAACAGCGATGGCTGACCCAGGGCCAGTGGTCAAGACGCGAACGAAAATTCGCAGGCGTGTCTTGACCTGGTTTGCAAACCGGTGGCGCAACCACTGGTTGAAGCGAGCTGAAAAGCCTCACTCAAAATCCGGTCATCGAAAGATGCCGGACGGCCCTGCTACGAGGCCGATAACTCCGCTTGCCGTGGAGAATGGCGTCGGGAATCCGGCAGCCCCTCATCAGGGCGCGCCTAATGCCGGTCTGGGAAAGAGAGAGTGGCGAACTCCCATCCCCCATTTGTCCCTGCTCAACCGCAAGGTTGGGCAGGGACTTATGATTTGGAGAGACCGGGAAACATTCAACGCTCAACATTCAAAATCCAATGCCGAATGTCCGGAGAACTCCTTCATTTGAGCGTTGAATGTTGAATGCTGAATGTTTGGTTTCTTTGCTCGTCCCCGTTCCCGACCCAGAGGGCCCCGGCATGAACGCTTGCCATTTGGGCCGCTGTTTTGTTCAATCTGGTGTGCTTAACCAGCAGACTCTCAATGGCCCCGCCAGCTTTGCGGGCATCGGCCTGCACAGCGGGAACCGGGTCAGCATGACTATTTTGCCCGCTCCAGCCAACAGCGGCATCCGCTTTCGCCGCGTGGACCTGGACGGCAAACCCGAAATCGAGGCCCGCGTGGAAAACGTTTCGGAGACCAACCGCTCCACCACGCTGGCCAAAGGAAATATTCGCGTCCATACCGTCGAACACGTGCTGGCCGCGCTGGCGGGCTATGGCATTGACAACGCGATTGTGGAACTCGACGCCAACGAACCGCCCATCGGCGACGGCAGTTCGCGCGAATTTTGCCGCGTCATTCAAGCCGCCGGCATTGCGGCCCAGCCCGAAAAACGCACGCCTTTCACCCCCTCCGAACCGATTGAAATGCAATTGGGCGAAACCACCATGACGCTTTTCCCCGACGAGAAGTTCAAGATTACCTGCACCAGTTCGGATAAAAAAGGCCGTTTCACCCAGTTTTACTCCACGGAAATCAACCCGGAAACGTGGGAACGGGAGCTGGCCCACGCCCGCACCTTCTGCTTTTTCGAGGAAATTGAATTCCTGTTCAAGAACGGCCTGATCAAGGGCGGCAGCCTCGAAAACGCCGTCGTCATCCGCGACGACGCCGTGCTGACCACCGAGCCGCTCCGGTATCGCGAGGAATTTGTCCGGCACAAGATGCTGGACATCGTCGGCGACCTGTCCTTGATTGGGCGGCCCATTTGCGGCCATGTCATTGCCGTGCGGCCCGGCCATGCCGGCAACGTCGAGCTGGCGCGAAAAATTATTGAACAGATCAACAAGCCCATCCGCGCCGCGCAGGCCTTTGCGCCGCCCCCCGCCGGTACCAGTCCCGAAACGCCCAAAGCCGTCGAGGGAGCCATCGCCATCGAAGACTTGATGAAGCTGCTTCCCCACCGGTATCCCTTTCTGATGGTGGACCGCATCCTAAAAATCGAGGGGGAAACCATCATCGTGGGCTCAAAAAATGTCACCATAAACGAGCCGTATTTTCAGGGACACTTTCCGGGGCATCCCATCATGCCGGGAGTTCTGCAATTGGAGGCCATGGCGCAGGTGGCCGGCGTTTTGTTGCTCAAGCGCATGCAGGCCTCCAATCAAATCGCCTACTTCATGGCCGCCGAGCAGGTGAAATGGCGCAAGCCTGTGTTTCCCGGCGATGTCCTGATCATTGAAATCGAACTGACCAAGGCCCGCGGCAAGATCGGCAAGGCCAACGGCGTCTGCAAGGTCGCCGGCGAAATCGTGAGCGAAGCCTCTGTAACCTTCATGCTGATGGACGCCCCGCCCCAATGATTCATCCCACCGCCATCGTTCACCCAAAGGCAGCCATCGCCGAAACCTGCGACATCGGCCCCTATTGCGTCATTGGCGCCCACGTCACGCTCGGCGACGGCTGCAAGCTCCATTCCCACGCCGTGATTGACGGTCATACCCGGCTCGGACGGGAAAATGAGATTTTTCCCTTTGCGGCCATCGGCCAGAAAACGCAGGACCTGAAATACAAGGGCGGCCATCCGCGCCTGGAAATCGGCGATCAGAATGTTTTCCGCGAGGGCGTCACCGTCCATTGCGCGACGAACGATGGCGAAGCCACCGTCATTGGCTCGCACAACCTGTTTCTCATCCATTCGCATGTCGCGCACGACTGCATTCTCGGAGACCACATCATCATGTCGGGCTATGCGGGGCTGGCGGGACATTGCCGCGTCGAGGACTACGCCATTTTTTCGGGCTATGTGGCCGTGCATCAATTCTGCCGCATCGGCAGGCTTTCGCTGATGGGCGGCTGCTCGAAAATTGTTCAGGACGTGCCGCCGTTCATGATTGTGGACGGCAATCCCGGCGAGACCCGCACCATCAACAAGGTCGGCCTCGAACGCGCGGGCGTCGCCGAGGCCGTGCAGGCCGCGCTCAGACAGGCATACAAAATCCTTTTCCGCGAGGGCCTCACCATCACCAACGCGCTGGCCAAAATCGAAGGCGAACTCCCGTCCATCCCTGAAATTCAACATCTGGTGCAATTCATCCGCTCCAGCGAACGCGGCATCAGCAAGTAACGGCCCTCATCACAAGTCGGCGGTTGCCTCCGGCCTTTCCCCGCCGCCATAATCAGCCCATGAATGAAAAGTTCGACCTGGCGATGCGCCGGTTTGATGAGGAAAATGCCCGCGACCCAAACCAGGAAAACGGCCGGCCCCGGGAATTGCTCTATGCGGAACGGCTCACCGCCTGGGTGCTTAGGCTGTGTCCCGAAGCGGGCGAGGCGTTGCGCCTGGCCGCCCGCTGCCAGCACATCTGCCGATGGCAAAGTCCGCGCGACAGCCATCCCATGACCCGGGCCGGATACTTGAAATGGCGGGCGGACCTGAAAAAGTTCCACGCCGAAAAATCCGGGGCCATTTTGCGCGAGGCCGGCTATGGGGAGGACCTCGTGCGGCGCGTGCAGGACTTGAATCTCAAGAAGAATTTCCCCGCCGACGCCGAATGCCGGGTGCTGGAGGACGCCCTGTGCCTGGTCTTTCTCGAATTTCAATTTTCCGCGCTGGCCGCCAGGAGCGACGATGAAAAGATGATCAACGCCCTGCGGAAATCATGGGAAAAAATGACGGAGAAGGCGCGCGCCGAGGCGTTGAAATTGAACTTCGGCCCCCGCGAGAAAAGCCTGGTCGGGCGGGCGCTGAAATGAACCCAATCTCTTCCAAACCGCGCCTGAGGGCAGGGGGCATGCCCGCATGGTTGCCGGCCCTCCTGCTGGCGGCGGCCACGGTCGCCCTTTTCAGTCCCGCCCTGCATTGCGGCTTTGTCAATTATGACGACGACCGTTATGTGACCGCCAATCCACAAGTGCAAGGCGGTTTGACCCCGGCAAACATTCGCTGGGCCTTCACCCATCCGGTGGCCGACAACTGGCATCCGCTGACCGTCCTGTCGGATATGTTCATCTGCCAGTTTTGGGGCTTGAATCCGTGGTGGCATCACCTGGCAAACATGCTGTTGCACGCAGTCAACGCGGCTTTGGTCTTCCTGCTGCTGCGGCAATGGACCGGCGCGGTTTGGAAGAGCCTGATGGTGGCGGCGCTGTTTGCCTTCCATCCGCTGCGGGTGGAATCGGTGGCGTGGATTGCCGAGCGCAAAGATGTGTTGAGCGGGTTTTTTGGCCTGCTGTCATTGATGGCTTACACGCGTTACGCCACCTGCCCCTCGACGTGGCTTCGATCCCCTGCGTATTGGCTGGCGTGGCTATGGCTCGCGTGCGGTCTGATGAGCAAGCCCATGTTGGTGACCTGGCCTTTTCTTTTTCTGCTCCTCGACTATTGGCCGTTGAAACGCCTGACCCCGGCGCGGGCCGGGCAATTGATTTTGGAGAAAGTCCCCTTCCTGGCTCTCGCCGCCGCGACGGGCATTGTGACCTTCCTCATTCAACCCCGCGGCGCGGCGGTGGAAACCATGGAAGACCTGCCGCTCACGGCCCGATGCGCCAACGCCCTCATCGCCTGTTGCCGTTACCTCGGGAAGACGATCTGGCCCGCGGACCTGGCGGTGCTGTATCCGCATCCGGGACATTGGCCCGCAACGGACGTGATCGCCGCGGGCGTTTTATTGGCCGCTGCTTCGGTGCTGGTCGTCATGCAGCGCCGGCGGCGTCCCTGGTTGCTGACCGGATGGTTTTGGTTTCTGGGCTGCCTGGTTCCGGTCATCGGTCTGGTACAGGTGGGCCTCCAATCCTTGGCGGACCGGTACACCTATATGCCTTCCATCGGACTGTTTATTTTGGTCGTGTGGTGTTTGGGTCTCTGGGCGGGTATTCCTTCTGTGTCCGTACGCCATGACGCGCGGGAAGCGCGCGCCCCTGGCCCCTGGCTGCTTGGTGTCGGCGGCGGCCTTGCCATCGCGCTCTGCGCCTGGACCACCCGCGCACAGTTGCGTTACTGGCAGGATGGCGAGACGCTCTTTCGGCACACGGTTGAGGTCACGAAAAATAATTTCGTGGCCTGCTACAATCTCGGTGTGGCGCTGGACCAAAAGAACCGTCCTGAAGAAGCGATTTTTGCCTACCAAGCCGCGCTGAAAATCGCGCCGGATTACGCCCGGGCCCGCGTCAACCTGGGCTGCGACCTGGATGTCGAAGGCCGCTCCGACGAGGCCATGCAACAATACCAGCAGGCAATCGCCGCAGCGCCCGGGAATTTCTACGCGCATGACAATTTCGGAATCGCCCTTCTGAAACA
>Ga0326728_10012304_pt1 | contig 19072 bp, 16 predicted proteins | sample MB3enrmetagenome_FD_207602 | JGI IMG/M metagenome (GOLD analysis project Ga0326728, IMG submission 207602) | Lab enriched peat soil microbial communities from McLean, Ithaca, NY, United States - MB31MN | ecosystem: Environmental > Terrestrial > Soil > Wetlands > Peat | place: USA: New York... | reverse complement strand
GGTAGGTCTATTTTGACCAGGAACGCGTGACTGGATGGATCAGCCGCGGGGACGATTTCCGAAACAGCGCCAGTGATCTCATCCAATGAGCCGTTATCGGCTTTGACCGGGACCTTCATCCCCTTTCGGACCGTGCCAATGGCCGACTCATCCACAGTGGTCTGAAGTTGCAGGGCCCCTGCCTGATCAACCTGGAGCAGTGGCACTCCGGGCGAGGCCAGCGTCCCCGGATCAGCCAGCCGCGCGGTCACTACACCGGCAAAGGGCGCGAGCAAACGTGTATATCCAAGCATGGCGCGCACATTGCTTTCCTGAGCTCGCGCCGCGTCGGCCTGTCCGCGCGCCGCATCCAGCCTTGCTTGCGCAACCTGGGCACGCCGCGTGACTTCATCCATTTCCTGCGGGCTGACGCTCTTTTGAATCTCAAGCTGGCGATAGCGCTCAAGCGTACTCGCGGCCAGGTTGGCATCGGCTTGCGCAGCGGCCTGCTGGCTTTGGTCCGATCTGACCGCGGCCTCTGCCTGGTTTAGCGATGCGCGCACTGCTGAATCTTCGAGGACAGCGAGCGTCTGACCGGCGCGAACGCTATCGCCCTCGCGCACCAGTATCTGCTGAATTCGACCGACAAACTGGGCGGAGATCATCGCGGTCTCTCGTGCGTGGATGGTTCCGGTGGACCGCAGATTCTGCGGCACCTGTTCCTGGCGACACTCCACGATTCGCGCACGAATGGTTTGCACCTGTGGTGGCTGCGCGGGTTCAACTCCGCGACAGCCCGCCAGAGACACCGTGGATACGACCAGAACAGCGGCTGGAAACACCATCTTCATTGCAGTTCCTCCGCAGCATCTGGAGTTAGCATTCCTGTGGCGTAAAGCAGTTCGGCATAGGCCATCACATTGTCGTAGACCGCATGCCAGTAGCTGGACTGACTGTGCCGCACTGCATCTTCAGCTCGAAGCAGATCAGTCATGGTGGCGAGACCCGCGCTATAACGGTTCTCGAGTATGCGAAGGCTCTCGGCCGCTTCATCCATTGGTGCACGCGCTGTTTGAACGGAGAGCTCGGCCGTCTCCCGATGAATGTGCGCCCGGTTCACCTGCAGTCGAATATGCTGATCGAGGAGTTTTTGCTGTGCGTCGATCTGGCGCTGCGCGGATTTCTCTTTGGCAAGTTGGGCGCGTTTGGCCATCGGAAGAATGTCAACGCTGATCTGGACACCGGCCAGCCAGTTATTACCGCCCGAGCCGGCAAACGTTGTCCGGTCTTGTTCCCAATTTCCGTAAGCGCTGACGCGAGGCCCGAAGTCGGATTTGGCGGCGGATACGGCGGACTGTTGTGCCGCTTGTGCCTGTTCCAATGACATCAGATCGGCGCGCTTGCTTAGGGCCGCCGCAACTTCCTGCTCGAGGGTTTGCTCAGGAAACGTGTGCGGCTCAATGGGCCTTAATTCGGATTTCTTCAGATCAGGAACTCCAACCGCATCGCGCAAATCAGCCCAGGCCTCTTCCAGGCTTCCTTGTGCAACGATCAACTCCTGTTTCCGACTAGCCACGTTGACTCGAGCGGACATCAGATCCGCCTCAACGGCAAGGCCAGCTTTGACGTGTTCTTCTACGGAGCCTTCGAGTGCGGCAACCGTCTCCTGTTCATGCTGGGCGACGTCAATCTCCCGCTGCGCATAGAGAATGGACTGATAAGCCTCGACAACACGCAAGACAATCTGCTGGTCAACGGCCCTGGCTAATGAGTGCGTGGCCTGCTTGATGAGATCGGCGCGGCGGATCTCCTTCTGGGTCTTGAAGGAGTCGAATGCAATCCAGGATCCGGAGAAGCGGGTTGCAAAGTTCCCAATCGGCCGCGGTCTGTTTAGATTGTTCAACGCAAAGTCGTCCTGCGTGAACTGCTGTTGACGAAGGTGCGTCCCAAAGGCGTATACCGGATCGTCTCCGCGGGAGATGTCCTCAGTAGAACTAAGTTGCGGCAAGGTTCGCGTCCGGGCTATAGCTGCTTCAGCTTCGGCTTCCTGTTCGCTTGCCTTGGCAATTGCCGCCTCCTGATTTTGGCCGGTTGCCAGGTCAATCGCCTGCCGGAGCGTGAGAGGTTGTTGCCCCATTGAAGCCGCGCTAAACGAGCAGAACAGGAGAACGATGAATAGTTCTCGGCCGCATTGCGAAGTTCTTCGGTGAGGCTTCCTTGTCTTGTCCATTCAGGCGAATAAAGCCCGCAAGTCGGCGATTCGTTACAGACAATGTGAAAAGAAACGGGCCTCTATGGCGTGGTTCAGCTTGCTGGCCGGTTAACTCACTGAAATCAAATGCCCTATCGTAGGGACCGGTGAAGGTGTGAGCCTCGGCGAGGCTGCCAGGCGCGCCAATATACTTGCTGCAGGGCCAAATGCGATGCGACCAGAACTGACGAAAGCGATCGATCTGCTGCAACGCAACACTCCGGAGGCCGTGGACGAGGCTCTCGGGCTGTTGCAGAACACGGTCTACTCGTTCAGCATGAAGGTCTGCGGGCATCCTGAGGATGCGGAAGACACGATGCAGGAAGTGCTCTTCCGGTCGTTGAAGCACCTGGGCAAGATGCAGGATCCGCGGGCGCTCTCGGTGTGGCTCTACACGGTGACCCGCAACCGGTGCTGGCAGATGCGTCGCAAACCGGCGAACCACGCCGGGCGCAATCTCTCGATTGATGAACTAATGCCGGACGATGCGGAACTGGCTGCGCTGCTGGAGGATGCAGGCGTGTCTCCCGAGGGCAGTGCGGCGCAGGCGGAGGAGCAGGAAATTCTGCAGCAGGCGATTCTTCGCATTCCGGTTGCTCTGAGACTGGTGCTGGTGCTGCACGACATGGAGGAGCTGACCAGCGAGGAGGTCGCGCAGGTGCTGGGGCTGCAGCCCGGGACGGTGCGGGTTCGGCTGCATCGGGCGCGGCTTGCGGTGCGCAAGGAGATGAGCCGGCGGGTGCATGGTTCGGCTGCGGGCGGCGCGAAGGCGGTAAAAGCGCGCAGGAGAGCAACTGGTGCGAAGGCAGAGGCAAAGGCCAGGGCGAAGAAGCGCCCGGCGGAATGCCGCGATCTGTTCGCGCAGCTTTCCGAGTATCTGGATGGACGGGTTGAGCCGGCGACGTGCGCGGAGATGGAGCGGCACATCGGGGGCTGTCCGGCATGCGTGGCGTTTCTCGGCGACCTGCGTCGCGCGATCGAGCGCTGCCGGGGGCTTGAGGTAAAGTGCGACCCGGCGGTAGCCAAACGGCTCCGTGCAGTGTTTACGCGCGAGTACCTGCGGCTGATAGGAACCTCAGAGCGGAAAGATTCGCTGCAGCCACCGGCTGGACGTGAGAGGCTCTACAGCCATCAAAACAGCCAGCACGCAAAAGAGCCACCAGAGAGGCTTGTCTCTGATGGCTCTTAAAATATTTACTTTGCTTGGGTTAAATGGTGCGCCCGGAGAGATTCGAACTCCCGGCCTACTGATTCTTAGTCACTTAAAGCATGTCTTTGCATGGCGCTAAGGGCGGCTCCAGGGCAGTGTCGATCCAGCGCAGCCATGGCCCGGAACCACCCCTATGAGATCTGCGAATGGAACTCAGAGGAGCCCGTTCTGGAACCGATCTATCATGTTGGCGCGCGCTTAGTTGTGGTGTTGATCCCAGGTGAGGGTGTGCACCGGTATCCAATGCCTACGCCATCACCTGCTGCGGCTGAGCTAAATCTGTGATGGACAATCCTTCAATGGATCTCGTGCCACGCGATCTGCAACTTCGCTCTGCTCTTCAGAGGTAGTCGGGTTTGGAGATGCAAAGCCGTTCCATCTTTCGTTGCAGCGTCGTCCTCTTCAGCCCAAGCCGTTCCGCGGCGCCCCCGCGTCCGGAGAGCTTGCCCCCTGCCTCGCGCAGAACATTGACGATGACTTCACGCTCCATCGCATGAAAGCTCTTTCCCACGCCGATCTCTTTCATAGGTGAAGTCTGGCGCAATTCGGATATCGGAGCGGCCAGCGTTTCATCCCTGCTGAGAATGACCGATCGCTCGATGAAGTTCTGCAACTCCCGGACATTTCCTGGCCAGCTGAAGGACGTAATCGCGTCCATGACTTCATCGGGAATAATCTGGATCGACTTTCTCAGCTTCCTCGACAGAGTCGCGACGAAGTAGTGGGCCAGAAGCGGAATGTCTCCTTTTCTTTCCCGCAGCGGCGGTATGTGGATAGGAAACACGTTCAGCCGATAGAAGAGATCCTCGCGGAACTCACCGTTGCGCATCATCCCGGGAAGATCGCGGTGTGTCGCCGCTATTAGCCGGGTGTTCACCTTTATGGTGTGGTTGCTGCCGAGCCTTTCAAACTCGCGCTCTTGCAACACCCTCAGCAGCTTTGGTTGCAGTTCGAGCCCGATATCTCCGATTTCATCGAGAAAAAGGCTGCCCTCGTGAGCAAGTTCGATCCTGCCGCGCTTTTGAGCGAGTGCGCCAGTGAACGCTCCTTTCTCATGCCCAAACAGCTCGCTCTCCAGGAGCCCCGAGGGAACCGCAGCGCAATTCAATCGAACAAATGTGCGATCTCGTCGCGCGCTCAGGTTGTGAATCGCACGCGCGACCAGCTCTTTCCCAGTTCCGCTCTCCCCGATCAGCAAGACAGTTGAATCTGTAGGCGCAACGATCGCAACTTGTTCGAGAACGCTCTTGATGGCCGTACTCTTCCCGACAATGTCCTCGAAGTTGTACTCGGTTTGAAGTTCCGATACGAGGTACTCCCTCTCGTCTTCGAGGCGGCGGCAGGAGAACGTGACTCTGCGGTAAGCGAGGGCATTCTCGATAGCGAGCGCAATTTGATTCGCGATTTGCGAAAGCAGTTCGAGGTCGTTCTGACCAAATGCATCCTGTTCCCTGCTTCCCAGCGAAATGATGCCAAGGGGGCCTTTGGATCCGACCAACGGAACACATGCGAGGCTCGCAATGGAACTGTCTCGCATGGCTTTCGCAATCGATGGCGGGAACTCGGCGATCTCGTCCGGGCCAAAGATTGCCGCTACCCTGGCTCGCATTTTGGCAAGGTCTTCCTCGGTTAGGGTAGTGGTCGTTATGTTCTCGTGCAAACCGAGTCCGCCTCGGGAATCGAGGGTCGAAAGCTCAAGCTGATTTGATCTTTCCTCAAACAGCCAAAAACCTGTCAAGGCATTGTCGAAGTGTGCGCGAATTGATTTGGAGGCGGCACGAAATAGCTCGCTTATATCGAGATGGGCAATGATGTGGTTGTTGATTTCCAGGATCAGCCTTAGCCGATCTCGTTCTCGCGCCAGGTTTCGCTTGTACGATTCAGCTTCTTCAACCGCCAACGCAGTCTCCAGCGCAGTCGCAAAATGCGTTGACACGGAGTTCATCAACTCCACATCCTGCGTGCCGTACTCACGGCCTGAGGCGTTTACAATCACCAGAACCCCGAGCCGCTTTCGCGCGCTTGATATCGGGAACATGTAAGCACTGCTCGTCTGCGTGATGCGGGTGGCCTGCAGCAAGCCTGGAACTTTTTCAAGTTCGTCCGCAAGGGACGGGACATACCTCGGCTGCTGGCTATGGAGTACGAGGGCCATGGCCGTGTCTTTCAACGAGAACGCCCGGCCGATCAGGTCGTCCGCTACAGCCGTTTTCGATTCCAGCTCATAAAGCCTGGCGCTTTCCCCATCCTCGTTGAGAAGAAGCAGGGCTATACGATCAAATCCGATGATTTTTGACAGAAGGACAGATACGCTATTGAGGGCCGCCTGCACGTCTGATTCCGCAGCCAGCAGCCCTGAGACGCTCAGTAGCGTTCGATATCTATCTTCACTCTCAATCGTGTTTGTATCGTTGCTCATCGTAGCCTCGGATCGCTCAATTTGACGGAACGTAGCATCTTAGCACGGGCTGGTTGGTGCTCATGGGAGCAGTGCCTGTCCACTCCGATGAGATGTGCTTACAAACAAAAATGCGGTCGCACTCAGCTGACGGTGTGGACTACTTGCGCCGCGTCTTGTTCTCCTGCCCACACTGTTCTGCGCGTCGAGCGAGTTGCTTCAAGATCTGCTTCGTGAAGACATCGCTCCCGCGGAACCTGGCGCCTTGAAGCATGAGGGCCAGCAATGCGTCCTCACCTTCCTGGCTGATCACCGTTAATCCGCGCACATCAACCACCAACTCACGGTGCTCGCTCTCGCTCTCATTGCTCTTGCAAACGTTCTTCAACTCGTCCGTCCAGGGCTCTACAAGCTTTCCCTCTAAGACCAGCTGGCGCCTGGTTTCGTTCTCGATTATGGAAATCTTTAGCATGTCGGGTTCACATTTCAGAGGAAGCATCTACCGCGCCAAAACATCGGCACTATTAGGTCCTATTTTTTCAATAGTTTACGGATTCACCCATGTCGAGAGTCGAAAGTGTCGACGACACGGACCATGCGCTTCGACGGCCTCATCAGTTCCATCTGCCGTCATCGGATGAATGATCCGGTTTATGTCCGCGGATCGACCGCAGGGTTGGATTAGACGATTAGACGTAATCGTATGGATTAATTCCCAGCCTCTTCATGCGGGAGATGAGGGTTGTTCGGCTGATCCCAAGACGCACTGCGGCCCCGTCAGCGCCCCCAACACGTCCTTTGCACTCGGTTAGAGCGCGAACAATCTCATCATGCTGCTTCTTTGGGTGGTCGTTCTCAGCGCCAGTTCCTTTGAGCGAAGCAATCGTCTCCCTCACGATTCGCGCAATGTCGCCTTCCTGCGTGGAGACAGACGTCGGCGTGGATGCCTGTGTCTTCGATCTGCGAAGTTCCGAGAGTGGAGCTTCGAGGGATCTCCCTCTGGTCAGGATGACTGCACGCTCTATGAAGTTCTCGAGTTCGCGGATATTTCCAGGCCACTCCCACGCCGTCAGTCCCTTCATCATGACCGCTGGTATTGTATCGATGCGCTTCTCCATCCGTTTGGCAATCCTATTCACGAAATACCCGACCAGGAGCGGTATGTCCTCCTTGCGCTCTCTCAGCGGCGGTATGCGGATAGGAAATACGTTCAAGCGGTAGTAGAGATCATTGCGGAACTCCCGGTCGGCGACCATCTGTTCCAGATCGCGGTTGGTTGCCGCGACAAGCCGCAAATTCACTCTGCGCGTGGAAGTGCTACCCAAACGTTCGAACTCGCGTTCTTGCAGCGCACGAAGCAGCTTCGGTTGGATTTCGATCGGGATATCTCCCACCTCATCGAGGAACAAGGTCCCCTGATCGGCGAGTTCCATCCGGCCGATCTTCTGGTTGATCGCTCCCGTGAAAGCACCTTTTTCATGCCCGAACAGCTCGCTTTCCAGCAGCCCAGTGGGGATTGCAGCACAGTTGAGCTTCACGAACGTGCGTTCCTTCCGCCTGCTGCGTTCGTGGATCGCGCGAGCAATCAGCTCTTTCCCGGTTCCGGTCTCGCCCAGCAGTAGTACAGTTGAATCGCTCGGAGCTACTGTCTCAACCAGTTGCAAGACCCCTTTGAGCCCAGCGCTGCTCCCGATGATCTGCTCGAATCCCATCTCGCTGCGAATTTCTTCTTCGAGGTATAACTTCTCCTGAGCGAGTCTGTCTCTCAACTCAGAGATCTCTTCGTAGGCCAGCGCATTATCGATAGCAATTGCCATCTGGCCTGCAACCTGGCTGAGGAATGCAATCTCGTCGTCATCGTACGGACGCTCCGCAGTCCGTCCGATCAAGAGAATCCCGAGAGCGCGACCGCGGCTTACCAGCGGGATATGACAGACGGTTTTCGCCTCGTCCAGAGACGCCAAATGCTCCCCTAATTCTGGAGGAAATTCACTCGGATCGGTGGTGTCTGCGATTGCAGGCTTGAGACTCTCCAATGCCGTTACTGCGGGCTTCATTCCCCTCAGCAGCATTTGCCTCGTGATCACTGCCGGAGCCCCTGGGAAATCCAGCGCATAGAGCCTGAGTTTGTCATTGCCACCTTCGCACAGCGCGACGGCCGCGAGATCGCCCAACATCACTTCTCGGACGTTCGCCGAAATCGCGTTTGCGACCTCACGAAGATCCAGATTCGAAGTGATCTTGTTCGTGAGACTTAAAAGCAACCGCAATCGTTCGTTCTGACGTGTTAGCTCTTCCTGCACGGTCACGGGATTCATCCCCGAATTACGCTGGAGTCAGTTCTCGACGACGCATCATGGGCTTCGCCCCCATCTGCCGCCATTGCGGCAACTGCCAGTAAACATCACTCTAGCACGCTCCTTTCCCTTTCTGCTGAAAACAATGAGATTACGAGATTCATTGAGTGTGGCAATGTACGTGCAACATAATCGGTGGTTATGCGTCCTATGTGGCCAAGTGGGATTCCGCATCGTTGCTTGACTTCGGGGCGCCTCAAGGCGGCAGTCAAAATCAAATGAGAGGTTGGAGCAGGGCAAACGGGCTGCTCGGATCTGCGCAGTGAAAGGAATGCAGTGATCATACAATCCATATCTTGCGACATGTGTGGCGCACAAAAGCGCGAAACGAACCATTGGTTTCTTGCTAACCAGGAATCTGGAGAGTTGCACGTCAGCCAATGGACTTCGGAACACCTGCTCTGTCCCGGAACAAAACACCTATGCGGGGAGAGCTGCCTTCACAAGTTCCTAGGCGAGTTTCTGGCGCATGCCCTACAGGCGCCGACTCCACAAAAGGTAGCGTCTGTTTCCCCACAGCAGGCGGCAGACCCGGCAGGCACGAGCGTCGATGTTGAGCCACGCGCTACTCTGCGCTTGCAGAGGCAGCTCACTTCAACCTTGACTAGATCGGGCCAATATGTGAATCGCGCTTTGGTCGACGACCGCCGCAGGTGCAGGGGAAGGAGAACATCATGACGAACAGCACCCTTGCAGGCGCTGCGAATCGCAATGTTTCAGGCTTGAACTGTATATGGTCGGAAGATCTTAGCTATTCTCCCGTCCGCCGCATGTGAATCTCCAGACTAAGCGGAAAATGATCAGAGGCGCAGATCGAGTCGTGAATCTTAGCGCCTGACGTGCAGAGTGTCTGGTCCGTCAAGATCCAATCGATCGCCGCACATCGCGCATGTCCGCGAACCCGCACAGTTTTCTTCGCCCCCAGCCGAGCAAACGGGCTGTCCAGTTGCAGGCCAGCAATGAGGGAAGCTGCCTGCCCCCGTGAGATGTTGAAATTCAAGTCGCCGGCGACCATCACATGTGTCTGTCCACAACTACCCTCCGCCTCACCAAGCATCTCAGAAAGCTGGCTGTACCGAAGTTCGTCGTTACCCCGGCTCTCAAGGTGCGCGTTGTAGACAACGATCGTCCGGCCCTGAATCGAAATCTCGCAAATGAGTGCCATTCTTGCCCCGAGCCGTCTTTGAAAAGCCTGCAACCGGGGAACGAACCATCGGGGCTGCCAAAATGTTGATTGGCGGCGGAACCGGAGAATGCGGGGATTCAAGAGCGGGAATCGGGATAACGTCGTCTGCCCATGAAAGGCTCGGCAGACGCGATTTCCTTGTCCCAACTCCTCAAACTCGCGTCCAAAAACGTAGTTCATCTTGAGGGCTTCGGCGATCTCCCGCGGAACGTTGAGATAGCGCGTTCGACGCGCATTCACATCTGTCTCCTGCAACAGGATCAGGTCCGCTGACGATGCTGCCAAGAACTCGATGATCTCAGCTAAGCGAAGGCCACGATTCACGTTCCAGCTGACCAGCCGAATCGGCTCAGGCCACTCACGCGGAATCGGATCACTCCAAAATGAACCTTTCTCCAACTCTTCCATTTTGTCTTTTACCCCGATCGATGGTAGCTCACGCCTTCGCGATCAGAGGCTTTCGGCCCGGTCCGGAGGGCCCTAGCCCTTCACCGGCGATTTTGCTGCGTCCAGAAAAAGCAATAAGTGAACGCAGTGAAACGATCCAGGCCACATTTGCACCGAACGCAGCCATGTAAACAAGCGCATGCATCAGGTTCAGAACCGCGAAGACCAAAAGAAGATAGGGGAGGAAGCAGCGCCGGACGATGAATTCTGTTTGCCTGCCCATTCTAAGCAGCAGCCCCGATGATCGGCTCTCAGCATTTTTCTGCCAAACCTGAAGATATTGCTCGGGCCGCTTCCCCGACATCCGTTTTCTTCCGATCGCTGCGGAGATGAAGGTAAGCAAGGCTCCCGCGAAAATTGCAAGACCCCACCCGATGATTTTGGGATCGCCGGTACTGCGCGCCACTCCGACGATGATCCCGGCGAAGGTCACAATGTAGTATGCATAGTCGCAAATTGTATCCAACCAACACCCGAAATCAGATGCTTGCAGCTTGAGCCGGGCAACTTCACCATCGCACCCGTCCAGAATGCTCCCCCACACTCCGAGCACCGCGCCGACAAGGGAGTTCCAGTAACCTCCCAGGGCGAAGAACCCGGCAGCCGCAATGCTCAACACAAGTGTGAATAAGCTCACCATGTTCGGAGTGATTGGGAATTTGATCAGGCGCCTGCTGATCGGGATCGACACACGGCGATTCATTCGAGCGAATATCCCGTCCGTCGGCTTTACGAGCCATCGATCCAACTTGCGCTCCGCAGCTTGGAGATCCTCCGGCCGCGTAATTGCCTGCCATGAATCTTCCTCCACCTCCATATAAGGATGGGAGCTTGGTACCGCGACCTCCGCATGCTCAGCGATCCAATGGTGGAGGTCCATTTCGTTGACGAACTTCTTTTCGTGCTCTGCGGCTAGCTTCTCAGCCATCTCGCGCCCGAGCGCCATAAGCCCGATTGGCTCACCTGTGCTGACAAGCTCAATGGCTCCGGCCTCCCCATTCCACTCGTGCAGCATCCTGAAGAGATTGGGGCGATAACTGCAGTTCCCCCTGACGAACTCGACTCTGCCGGCCTTCACATCGGCAACGCGCAGAATCTCCGGGAGCGTTGCGTCCGGCGCAACCTCGAGCCATTCAGTGCCCGCCGGCAAGCGGCCACTGGCGAGGAGCTGCCTGCGAATCTCGGGACCGGAGTTCGGGTTCAACACGACAATGGTACGGACGGTGTCTTCGCTCTGAACATTCAGGATCGCGCGCAGGAGAATCGGAAGAGTCGCCACTCTGGCCAGAACGGGTTCGAACTGTACATACTGAGAAGAATCATGGGCAAGGATAAATGCGACTTTGCACTCGCAGACTGACGGACGCGAATCGTCAGCCGGCGCGGGTGTTGTGTTTACATGAACTTCAGGCATGCGCACAGGACTGCCAGATCCCCGCTTCTTTGTGAACCAGAACAGACATATCCCGCCTACGATCGCCCAGAAGACCGCCCGGAGCCGCCGGCAAAGCGCCAATAAAAGGCCCTGCATTGCGGTCATCCGCACAAGGCGGCCGATGACCATGTTTCCGCCCTCGTACGTGCCCACATTGCCGGGGTTCACAGACCCGGCGACATTGATCAGCTTCGTCAATGATTCGAGGATGAGAGCGCCAAGCAGCGTCGCAGGGGCTCCCAGCATCCTGATGATCAGGTAGACCTCCATGATTGCCAGGAAATGACAGAAGAGGTTGAGAACTACGCTGCACCAGAACGCGCGCGGTGATTTATGGTAGAACTCCACAATCCGCGACTCCGCGGCTTCGAGAGTAGCTTGCTTGCCAAGCACCCAAGTTCGGAAACGCGGAATGCGCGCAGCCGCGCGGGCGGGACCGGAGAATACGGGCCACCTTCGCTGAATCGCAATTGCGCCGGCGACCAACAGCAACAGCAGTCCAAGCACAAGGGCTGCTGCATAGTAATGAACAGCATGGGATACTGACACAGCCAAAAGAAGTCCGACAACTCCGGCAATGGTGACTACTGCACCCGCAAGGATGAAGAGAGTGCGATCCAGCGCCACAGAACTTATGGCGCCTGCGACGGAAACCTCTGAACCCAAGAGCGACGCGCGCGCGGCTTCTCCTCCCAGCATTCCAATAAAGCCGAATTGGCCAATCGCCTCGGAGATCAAACGCAACCCAAGCATTCGCGCGAAGGAAGTTTTGCGCGCTTCAGCCGCCAGTGTGAGTCGCCAGGCCCAGGTCTTGATGAGGTGCGAGCAACCTGCGAGTGCAATAACGAGCAGCATTCCCCAGCCGATTGCCTTGGCATTTACGGCCAGTGCGCTTAGCTTCACCGTGGATAAAAGGTAGGCGAGTAAGCCCACCCCCAACAATGGAATGACGCGCAAGAGAGCCGTCTTTGCTCGCGAGTGATCAGACATACGCAGGGCCTGTGATCTCGGGGGGATTTCGAATAAGCGGAGAGACGATGTGCTGCGCGTAATCAAGAGCGGCAGGTGTGTCGACATCCTGCCATTGTGCATCGCCGATATTGAACCCTTTGAACGTACCCTTCTGCGCCATCAACCGCAGTCCATCCGATAAGGAGCAGTTGCCGTTCATAGCAGCCAGCTCAAGCCAGCCAAACAATGCCGGGCTGCAATGAAACATTCCGGTATCCAGGGCGTTATAGTTTCGGAGCGATTTGCCTATCTCTACGACACGATCCTCCTCAAGTCTGACTTTTGTGGCATCGTCGAGATCGAAGACCCGGCAGATATTTGTATCGATACCCAGAATCACTTCTTCGCTACCCAGCGGTTGCCGGAGGAGCGACCTCGCCGTCTCCGGCTCAAAGAGATGATCTGCCATGAGCAAGAGAAAGTTCTCCTGAATGACTCTCTTGGCGCACAGCACTGAAATGCCGTTGTCCTTCTTGTAGTCAGGATTCGCAATCCACGTCACCTGGACTCCCTCGATGGGGTGGCTTTCATACCACTGCTTGATTGCGTGTCCGCGGTAGCCAATCACGATCACGAATCTCTCGATTCCCGCCTGCCGTGCGCCAGTTATCACATGCTCGAGAAGCGGCTTTCCACTCATGTTTACGAGCGGCTTCGGCAACTCTCCCGATCGGGCCGCCATACGGCTGCCGTTACCCGCAGCAAGAATCAGCGCTACCTTAGTGTTTGTCACCGTATGCCTCCATCGATGAGAACTCCAGGCCGGTCGGTGCGGCCGAGACCGGCATGTAATCGAAATAGCGTATATTTACATCGGTCGCACCGAACATGCGTGCATCAGTTACGCTCGTCGTCATTACTGGAAACCAGTAATCCCCGTCCTTCCGGTACTGCTGGACGAAATGCACCTTGCGCGTCCAGAACGACGGATTCTTTGCCGGCTCCCCCTCCACACGAGCAAGCGCATAGTCTTCCGCATCCACCCAGATCCGGCCTCGGAAGAGCGACTTTTCTTGCCGTTTAGGAATTACGTCGATGACATAGGTGGCTCGGCTCTCCAGGGGAAAACCGGCTTCAACCATCCGGAACGTGTAGTTATCCGACGTGATGCGGGATTTGGGCCGCGTGTCAGGATGCGAACTGTCCGATTCCGTCGCAAGCATCTCTCGCAGAACGCGCTTGTTGGCAGATTTCCATCCATCCTCTGAGATCACTTCGAAGTGCTTCGTTCCGTCCCGCTCGCAGTCCACCCTGACCAGCATCTCCGCGCGCTTATGGAATCCATGGTTTTCAAACAGGTATTCCCGGGCACCGCGGTACCCGCCGCTGGCTTGTTCCCGCATCGCATCGCGAGCAAGCATCGTGGCAACTACCTCTTCAGCAGTTCTTGCTTGCTGGCCATGCAGGCTCTGCATGGCACCAGCTGCACAAATCAATGTCGAAAGTAGAATCAGATGAGATCTCATAATCAAAACTCGAACACTAGTTTCCCGCGATATTCTCTCCATGCATCGTTGTAGAAGGAGCCGAAGCTGCCGCTGTCGAGGTCATTCTGAACATCACGCGGATTGTCGTGATTGAAGAGGTTGAAGACTGAGCCCCCTGCCCGCAGTTTCAGGTCCCTATCCTTGATGTGCATCGCGAATGGCCTTGTGATCTGCATGTCAGCAGATGAGAATCGTGGATAGCGCTTCGAACTGCGCGGCCCGACGTATTCGCGATACTCATTCTCGACTGAGTAAGGGAACCCCGTGTGGATGTCGTAAACGGGACTTATATTGAGCTTCCATGGGCCCTTCACGTCCGCCCAGAAGAGCTCTCGATTGGGGGCATCGAATACGGAACGTCCCTTTTGATCGGGCTGGATGACCGCCTGTGGGTAGTTCCCAAAGAAAAGGAACGGATCGTTTAGGTCTCCTTGGCTGCGGGATCGAACATAGGACCCATTGAGGGTCATGCGCGAGAGTTGATATCTACCCGCTACCTGGAATTCGCGGTATGAGTCGCTGCCCGAGTTTGAGAGTGCCATCACGCCGGAATCACTTCCGCTGATCGGCGACACTACAAGGTCCCGCGCGGTATTGCGGTCTTCGTAGGCTACGCGGACAGCAAACTGTGTCGTAACCTGCCGCTCAAGCTCGACATTCCACGCAGTGCTCCGCGGGTTTTCAAGGGAGCCAACGATCCGGTTCGAATATGCCGTCTGACTCAACACCTCGCCAGTACCGCCGAAGATCGTCACTGTTCGATCTGGGAAGTGCGGGAAAGCCGGCAGCAGGAGTGGCACACGATCGTAAAAGACACCCACTCCGCCCTTGAGCAGCGTCTTGCCATCGCCGGTTAGCGAAAGCAAGACGTCCGCCCGAGGTGCGACATGCGTCGAACTGGTCATCGTATCGCTGTCGAGCCGCATGCCCCAATCGAATGAGAGCCTGGAGGAGATCGTCCAGTGATCAGCAAGATAAAGCGCGGTCTCGTTCTGATGAAGGTCAAACCACGACGAGGAGGTAAAGTTGATCTGCTCGATCAGATTGCCAGAGCTTCCGACAATCTCAACCGGCAACGATCGTTCCAGCCCTTGCAGATCAGAGTGTGCGTAATTCCATCCGGTCTTGAACTGGTGGGACCCAAGGTACTTTTTGGGTGCAAATTGATAGTTCTCTGCCGACTCATACCGCGAGGTTCTTCGGTTTTGCCGATTGAAGAAGCCTCCTTCGGTGGTGTCGATCAGTAGCCGGTAAGGATCATCACTCTGAGCGTTGATGTCGACGTCATAGGTCTTATAGCTAAACTGCGAGATCAATGCACTTTCTGCAGTTGGCACATACCTATGTTGTGCGTATACCTGATAACCACGCTGCTTGAAATCGGTCGTGGACGGTTGTGGCGTGAACGTGTTCAGCCCCATGTAATTCAATTTCTGTGGATATATGGCCAGCGAGACGGTCGCCGTCTGCTTCGACGTTGCAACGATATCCGCCTGCGTATATGAATTGAAGCCTTCCAGCTTGGTATCTCTCTCTAGCGGTGGGAGACTGTTTACGGGCGTCCTTATAAAGCGGTATTCGAATGACTGGGTAATCGCAATCCGATCCCGTACGAGCGGACCTGTGTAAGTCAACCGCGGCGTAGCTGCGCCCAGCCCAGCGATCGTACCGGCGCGAGAACGCCACCGGGGAACTATGTTCTGAATCGAGAAATGTCGATTCTGATAGTCCCCGGTCTTCGTCTCAACCGTTGAAAGCGCACCTGTGAATCTGCCGTATTGCGGATCAAACGGATCTGAGATCACCTGCACGGAGGAGACCACATCGATGGGCAGATTGATTGCCGGGCCACCAGAGGCTGGATCGGTGACGTTAGCGCTATTCACCAGTGCGCCGCTTTGAGTATTGCGAGTTCCCTTCAGATTGATCCGCCCGTCCGGACCTCGGACGACGCCAGGAACCAGAGGAAGCAACGTCTCAAACTTCTGGTCTGCATTGGGAGCGTCGTCGATTGTCTTCTCTTCCACCGTCTGCGTGGCCGTGGTCAAATCTGCAGTGGGGGAGGTCGCAGCGACCGTGACCGAAGTGGTTGTCTTTGCCAACTCTAGCTTCAGGGATACCTCCGCAACCTGGCCGGCATCGACGCTGACTGACATCTCGCCTTCAAGTCCTGGCGCATTCGCTTGAATAACGTAGGTGCCCGGAGCGACCGAAGGGAAGCTGAATGCGCCATTTGTGTCCGATTCTGCTTTGAGGCTCTCGGGACCGCTCAGCACGAGCAATGTTCCCGGAACGTAGGAACTGCCGGTCGAATCAACTACCAGGACTTGTCCCTTGATGGTCCCGGGTCTTGTGCCGTTCTGCGCGGCCAACGCAGCCGGATGCATCAGGAGGATTGCGGTGAATATCGCGGCCAGGGATGCCGCAGGAAGCAACCGCGCCCTCCAACTTCCTCCGTTTTGTGTTTGCACTTGTGTCATGTTGATATCGCCTGCACCGACTCGCGGTTCGCTTCCGATCCGTCTGTGTCGTTCTCACAGTCAGATCCAAGATGAATGCGCGTACATCGACTGGGCTGAATCTCCGTGCGCGCCGCAATATATTCGTCGTAGTCTCGTATCCATCCGAACGGAAATGTGACATAGCCATCGGCCCATCGAATGAAGTGGGGTCGGTGTTTCATGGATTCGACGACGCCCGGCACAGTTTTTGTGATCTCCAACTCTCCCGAAACCTTAGTGCCGACTGGAAGCTCCAAAAGCTCTGCGACAAGCATCGGTTCCTTCACTCTCTGAGGCCCGAGCGTTGCTGCCCCAGGACATCAGCGCCTGATGGATTGGTTTTCGTGGAAATTGGGATACGTCCGGCACGGTGGGCATTGCCGTCCTCTACTTGCTGGCAAATTCTATGAAGCTTTAGCCGCTTGCAAAGGTCCACTCCGTATGCCGAGTCAGTGAGAAACCTGGCGCCGCGGCGGCTCAAGAATCGCAATGCTTCCTCACCGCTTGAATCCACATAGAAGACTTCCTGCAAATTGAAAATCGTACCGGGGCCTTGGTTCGCGGCACGTGCGACCCGCAGGAGTTCTTGCGCCCAGAGACCTGTCAGTTTGCCTTCCAGAACGAACACTTCCTGACTGCTCAATGTTGGTACTGTGATTCGCAACATGCCCGCATTCACTGCATCTTGCTTGCCAATCCCGAGCGCAAGAAGGTTTGTTGGAAACAAAGCAGATACGAAGCATTCCTCGATATCAGTCGGAAGCGGCTTGTGCCGCGTATGCGGCACCTGACGTCTAAATGGCAGCCGCTCAACCTCCGAAATTGGGACGCACGCTTTTCATGTGTGCCAATCCGAGAGCTTCACCTCTGATTTGCGCTGGTTAGGATCCACACGCTAGGCAGAGGGCTAACTCATCAGAGTCTTCGAAGCTCACGATTTGGGATCAGGAGCGCGACGCTGTCGGAATATCGGAGTGTCGCGCCTACCCCGTTCTTTGAAGGATGAAGAAGAAGAGCGTGAACACTGCGCTAAGGCGAATCCCATCCGGACGAGAGAGCGGAAGCACGAGCACAATCAGATCCTCCCTGATCCGGCCGAGCGCTGCTGCTCTAGAGGACATCAGCGTCTAATGGATCAGTTTTCCTGGAGATTGGGATACGTCCGGCACGGTGGGCATCGCCGTCCTCTACTTGCTGGCTATTGGGGCATTTCCGGGCGGCAATTCTATGAAGCTTTAGCCGCTTGCAGAGATCCTTGCCGTATGCCGAGTCAGTGATAAACTTCGCGCCAACCCCGCTCAAGATTTGCAGCGCATCCTCGCCCCTCGAATCGACATAGAAGACTTCCTGCAAATCGAAGATGGTTCCGGGGCCTTGATTCGCCTCTCGAACGACGCGCAAAAGTTCTTGTGCCCACAGACCGGCCAATCTTCCTTCGAGAACGAAGGTTCCTGAACCAGTCGCCGATGGCAATGTGATTCTCAACATGCCCGTATTCATTGCACGCTGCTGACCAATTGCCAGGATTCAGTGCGCGGCTGAATCCAGAGCAGATGCATGGATTCTCGGCGCTGTCTGCACGGGAAATGTTGCCGCGGTTGCGGCACTTGCCACGAAAGCGGCAAGTGCCCCGTTAGCGCAAAATGCCGTGTCAGGCTGACAGCGCATCCCTTCGCAAGGGCCATTGGTGGGACAGGGACGCCCCGGCACAGTAACTCCTGCTCGCGGCGATTCACCGCAATCCTCATAACAGAGTCGTGTCGCCCTGCCTGGACTCCCAAGCTCCTTGTCGTAGGTCCCGCCGCCGCTATTGCAGCAGATGACGCAAATGCGGCAACAAAGCTCCATTACTGCTGCTGATGGCGAACGAGATAGTTGCCCACCTGTTTGGCAGACGCGGTGCAGCAGTTTGACGTGAGACGGCAGGAGCCATGTTGAGACTGGCGACGATCTTGCTGACTTCTCGAGTGCTCCGAACCGGAGTGTTCCAGACGGCGCTCCGGAGCAACGCACGCGAAGGAAATTCTATACACATGCTTCAACCGTCCTACCTCACGTTTATCGCATCAGCGCTTTGGCCTTGCTTGCCGCGGCATCCAGAGAGGCCTCGCGGTTCGTTTATTTGCGGGCGTTGAAGTTAAGGAAGTGGGATCCAACGCTAACAGCGAATTGTTTCAAAACTCGTCGGGTTTCCCGCACTGATGGCCCGACCATTTGCACAGCAGTACAGATTGCGAGATAGATGAAATGAGCACAGCGCCGCTATTGACCAATCAGAGAGAGGTCGAGTACGCCACCGCAGATGACACGCAGAAGCTTTTCGTGGCTGCAATGAACGACCTCTTTTGTTTGGCTTTCTTTCTTACGGCAAGTGCCGACAGGGCCGAGGATTGCATTATCCGCTCCATTCGCGAGTGTATGAAGAACACTTGCATGCTCAAGGAGAACCTGCTGGCATGGGTCCGGAATAGTATCATCCGGAATGGAATAGCGATCGTGACGGAATTCGAGCTGGACTCAACCCACGACGCGCAGATCGATTCGCTTCCCCTCATCCCCGAGTCCTCGCAAGTCTGCGTTGGCACAACGGACTGCTCGGCTGGCATTCTGGAACTAAGCGGTTTCGATCGGCTTGTTTACGTGATTTGCATCATCGCAGACTACACGAGTCGGCATTGCGCCCTGCTGTTGAGCAGATCGCGCGAGGAAGTCCGCGAGGCTCGAAATCGAGCATTAGCACATATTGCCGAATTCGAGAGCAAATGGCGTGACCTTCCAATCGATTCTTCCTCAGACTCGAAGTCGCCCCC
>Ga0326728_10012303_pt1 | contig 19073 bp, 16 predicted proteins | sample MB3enrmetagenome_FD_207602 | JGI IMG/M metagenome (GOLD analysis project Ga0326728, IMG submission 207602) | Lab enriched peat soil microbial communities from McLean, Ithaca, NY, United States - MB31MN | ecosystem: Environmental > Terrestrial > Soil > Wetlands > Peat | place: USA: New York... | reverse complement strand
CGGTGAAAGATGCGATCGACCGTTTTAAGCACGGCGATTTCGACCTGGTCTTGTTATGCCACTCGATTCCCGTCAAGGAAAGGGACCGTCTGATCTCCTCGATTCGAGCCTTTGGTTCGCTTACGCCCATCGTTTCTGTTGCGCATCCAGACGCCCACGCTCCGGATGCATTCGCTGATGCAATGGTCCAGAGTGCACCCGAAATGCTTCTCAGCGGCATCCAAAGCGCCTTGCTCGATGCGACAGCGTTTTATCAGTCCCGGAATCGGGAATGGGCTTACTTTTACTGACCCGTACGGGCTACCGCGCGGATGCAGCAACCAATTCCGCGGGTGGTCCAAGCCTAAGGTTGCGGCTTTCCCCAACGGCAACGGGCGCCCCGAATCTTTACCCAGATCGAGACCGGGGCGCCTGCCGCCTGAATAAGGGCAGTTGATCGGAAACCTGGGTTGCTGACTCCTTGCGGAGTTGGTGGCGCGCTCACTCGTCCGGCCGCGTCTGCAACCAGAGTAAGCATATTTTTGCGCTATGTCGTAAAGGTGGCTTTTTCCAGAGGAAAAAGCCATTTGACTGACGTTCTTCCGGGATGCATCTACCCTGGTTCCGCGGCAGGCGGTCACATCAGCCGCAGCGCATCCACATCCACAATCAGGTTGCGCCGCGGTACGCCGGCCGCCGCGGCGTGGGCCAGCATGCCCCGCAACGCCCCATTCAGCGCCTTGCGCGAGGCAGCCTTGAGAATCATGTGGAAGCGGTAGACGCCTTTGATGCGCGCGATAGGCGCGGTGCACGGACCCAGCACGCGCACGCTTCCGGCATTCTGGCCGGCGTTTTGGTTTTCGAGGAGATGTTTGCCCAGGACAGATGCCCACCCCGCGGCCTCCTCCAGCTTTTGCGACTGCACCAGCACGTTTGCCAGCACCCCGAACGGCGGGTAGTGCATCCAGCGGCGGTATTTCAGCTCCCGCTCGGCGAAGGCCGTGTAGTCGTGCGCCGTAGCGGCGAGAATGGCGTAGTGATCCGGGTAATACGTCTGCACCACCACGCGTCCAGGCAGATCGCCGCGTCCGGCGCGCCCGCTCACCTGCGTCATGAGCTGGAAGACACGCTCGGCGGCGCGAAAATCGGGCATGGAAAGCGCGTGGTCGCAGCCGACGACGCCCACCAGCGTCACATTGTGAATATCGTGGCCCTTGGCGATCATCTGCGTTCCCACCAGCAGATTGATCTCGCCCGAGTGCAGCCGCGCCAGCAATTGCTCCAGATCGTACCGGCCGCGCACCGTATCGCGGTCCATACGGCCGATGCGCGCTCCGGGAAAGATCTCCGCCAGCCGCTCTTCGCCCTGCTGCGAGCCGGCGCCAAGGTAGTAAAGGTGTTCGCTGTCGCATTTAGGGCAACGCGCCGGCACGGTGCGCCGAAACCCGCAATAGTGACACTCCAGCCGCTGCCCCGCTTGCGCGACGCCGGGGTCCCCGCGGACGGGTCTTCGTCCGTGGGGTGGGAGACCGGAATCTTCAACCGCCGTTTTGTGGTGCGTCAGCGCGATGGCGCAGTTCTGGCACTCCAGCTTTTCGCCGCAGGCGCGGCACATTACGGCAAACGAGTAGCCGCGCCGGTTGAGCAGGATCAGCGCCTGCTCGCCGCGTTCCAGCGCTGCCCTGGTCTGCTCGATCAGCGACCGCGAAAAGAGCTGGTCCTGGCCGGTTTCCTTGAACTCGCGGCGCATGTCGATCAGCTCCACCTCGGGCAGCGGACGGTTCATCACGCGATCGCGCATCTCGATGCGTGTGTATTTGCCCTGCGCGGCGTTCTGCCAGCTTTCGAGCGACGGCGTTGCCGAGCCCAGCACAGCCACGGCCCCGGCAAGCTTTGCGCGCATCACAGCCACATCCCTGGCGTTGTAGCGCGGGGTTTCTTCTTGTTTGTAACTCTGGTCGTGCTCCTCGTCGACAAGAATCAGCCCCAGATCCGGCGCCGGCGCAAAGATCGCCGACCGCGTGCCGACCACAATCGGCGCATCGCCGCGCCGGATGCGCCGCCACTGCTCGCTGCGCTCCTCGGGCGTGAGCGCGGAATGCAGCAGCGCGACACGTTGCCCAAAGGCTTGATCCAGCAGGCCTGCCATCTGCGGTGTCAGCCCGATTTCGGGAACCAGCAAAATCGAAGCCAGCCCGCGGTCGAGAGCCTTCTGCATGGCGGCAAGATAGACGGCCGTTTTTCCCGAACCCGTCACTCCATACAACAGAAACGGATGGAACGCCCCGATTGCGCCCGTGATCGTCGCCAGCGCGTTGCCCTGCGCTTCATTCAGGCTTACCGGCGCCGCTGTGGGAGCGAGCCCCCCCAGACGAAACACCTCCGGGCGCTCCTCAATGCGCACCAGCCCGCGCCGAACCAGGGTTTGAAGGGTAGACGAAGGCAGATCGCGCCGCCGCAGCTCGGCCAGCGGCAGCTCTCCGGCGCACGCCGCAAGCTCCGCCAGAATCGCCTGCTGCTTTTGCGTCAGTTTGGGCAGCCGCATCTCCGGAACCAATACGGCAAACCGCTCCATGCGCCGCGCGTCGCGCTCCGCGGCCGCGGTCTCGCGGGCAATCCACTTCTTGCGCACCATGCCGGCGAGCAGCGGCAAAGAGGCCGCCGTCGCCGTGCGCAGCGTGGACACCTTCACCGGCTCACCCGATGCCAGGCGCGTCAGGACGCGATGCTCCATATCGTGACTTTCGCAAGAGACCTTGGGCTGGCGGCGAGAGCGCGGCCTGGCGATTCCCTTCGCCTGGTCGCCGTCGATGCTGCCGGCCAGAATGTCGCGGCCGAGATCCGTGAGCCGGTAATAAACCGTACGGCGCACTTCGGCCATGAGCGGCAGCATGGCGCGCAGCACCTCGCCCAGCGGCGCCAGGTAGTACTGAGCAGTCCACTCCGCCAACTCCAGCAGACGCAGGCTGAGCAGCGGCTCCTCGTCCAGCACGGCTTCGAGGTACCGCACCTCGACCTCCGCCGGAGCCTTCGCGTCGAGCGCCGTTACTACGCCGATCAGCTTCTCGTTGCGGAAGGGCACAATCACGCGCACCCCGCGCTGCGGCTGCTGCCCCAGGCGCACGCCGTAGGTAAACGTGCGGTCCAGCGGCACCGGCAACGCGACCTCGCAATAAGCAGGCATGGGGTTAGCACCCAGTTTAACTGACAACCTGACGGTCGAATTCGCGCCTTTCTCGCGTAGGCCCGGGTAGGATGATTGCGCCAGGAAGTCGCTTCGGATGCCGGCAACCCGGCCAACGACGAGAAGCTTTTCTGCTACACTTGCCTGTCGGGAAAGAAAGGCCTCCGATGTTCGCCAGCCAACGCGCGTTGATCGCTCTCGCCTCGGCCCTCTGTCTCGCGATCGCACCTGCGATAAATGCACAGAGTGCCACAGATCCATCCCAGCCGCAAAACACTGCTATGCCCGCCGCGGCAACGTTCCGCATCGGCGGCGTCGATGTGGCTCTTCCCGCTCCGCAAATTGGATTTGTCGAGGCCGGGCCGCAGAAACGCTCCCTGTTCGGCGTCTTCGTTCCCCTGACCGCTGATCTGGTGGCCGCCTTTGCTTCGCCGCAAACCCTCGCAGCCCTCGCACCAGACAAGGACATCTCCCCCGCCAACTATGCTCTGGTGTTCGTCCGTCGTCTATCCGAGTCCGAAGATACGAGCCCAGATGATTTCAAGGCCGCTTCCGACGCGTTCAGCGCGCCACTTGGCTATCCCGCCGGTTCGATTCACCAGGAAACCGAAGCGGAGTTCAATCGGCGCTTGCAGACACTAGGGTTGGACAAGACGGGAGTGAAGCTGGAGGGCTTAATCTCGCTCGGTTGCTTTATCTCCCAGCCCGATGCGACGGTCATCGGAACTCTGACGCCCGCCAATATGGAAAGCGCGACAGTCGCCGGCGGCCTAAGCGTCATCATTCTGAACGTTCACAAGCGGTTGGTATTTGCGTATCTTTACAGCGAATACAAGGATCAGAACACTGTCATCGGCATGCGCAAGGCAAGCATCGATTGGACTGAGGCGATCTTGGCGGCAAACAAATAGGACACTTCCAGGAAACGAAATCGATCGGCCCTTGCCGGGGCCGGCGGGTGTTAAGCGCGTTACCACGCCGATCAGCTTCTCGTTGCGAAAGGGCGCAATCACGCACGCCCCGCGCTGCGGCTGCTGACCCACGGGCACCCCGTATGTAAACGTATGGTCCAGCGGCGCCGGCAACGCGACTTCGCAATACGCATGCATGGGAGACACAACCGGTCTCATCACTGCCGCAACATCACACTTGGCCACGGATGGGACCCGGCAACAAGCTGGGGCCCACACATTTCGCAGGGCAATAGCGCTCGCCGATGAGACCGGTTCAAGTTTCAGTGTAGGGGATGCGGCAAGACGGGGATCTTTGAGGGGGCGCACCGACGGTCAGAATGCCCGCTCCTTTCTGTCCTTTTATCGTCTATGCTTAAGGCGAAGGCCCAGATAGGATGTGCGGTGCCAGAAGCGCGCCTCAACTGGCCCGTCTGCTGCCGGAGGGGAAAGAAGATTCATGAGCGATGCGTGTCTGTGCGCGGAGGTGGCCGGTCCCGGCACCGCTGTTCATCCGCACTGTTTCGGACAGGTCTGGCTCTTCGAAGGCATGCCATCGGAGGCGTTAGGCGATCTAGCAAAGCGCTTCGTCCGCAAGAAACTCTCCGCCGGTGATGAGATCTTCCGCCAGGGCGATCGCGCCGACAGCATGTACCTCATCAAGGCAGGCGCGGTAAAGCTCTGGAAGGTCACCGAAGAGGGACGTATTCTCACCCTCGATATCCGCGGAGCAGGAGAGTGGCTCGGCGAAAACATTTTACTCGAGGAAAGCGAGTTTCCGGTCAGCGCTACCTGCCTGGGGCAAACCTTTCTCTGCGGGATCGAGCGCAAGCTTTTTGAAAATCTGGTCCTCGACTTTCCTGCCGTCGGCCTGGTGGTCATTCGCAATCTCTCCCGCCGCATCCGGTACCTTTCGGAAAAGGTCGGCCCACTCGCCGAACTCAACCTCGAAGACCGCCTCTACGAGGTGCTGGTCAATGTTGCGCGCGAAACCGGGACGCGTGTTGCCGGTGGCTGGACCATCGCATTTCCCCTCACCCATGAGGAAATCGGCTTCCTCGTCGGTGCGCATCGCGTCAGTGTGACGCGGACGCTCGGCAAACTCCGGGACCTCGGAAAGATCCGCACCGAAGGCAGGCTCATCTTCATACGCGATCTCGCCACAGCCGGTTGAATCGCTGACATCCCTGCACAGCACGAAACATGCCGGCATTGTAGTGCCTGCTACAACACTGCCAGCTGTAACCTGCAAGAATCAAAATCGGTGTGGCAGACTTGTTGTCCTCACACCATCGTGGGTTCGCCATCATTCAGGGGTCGCGATCCCCTTTTGCCGCTCGGTCATTGCCCGGCGGCGCAGTCAACCAACCGGACAAAAGGAAAGGTCCGCAAAGTTTCTCTGGAGACACGACTATGGTTAGCATTCCCAAACACGTTCAGGAGTTTCTTCCCGGCAAGCTCGCGTGGGTAGCAACCGCATCTCGCGACGGCATGCCCAACGCCACCCCCAAAGGCAGTCTCAAGCTACTTGACGAGCATCACGTCTTCTTTGCTGACCTCTTCTCCCTGAAGACGCGGAAGAACCTGGAGGAGAATAAGAAAGTCGCTGTCACCGTGATCGACAATGAAACATTCAAGGGCTATCAGATTAAGGGAACGGCCGAAATCCTCGACTCCGGCCAGCTCTTCAACGAAACAACAAAGCAGTTGGAAGCCTCCCCTAAACAACTGCCGCCCATGCATCATCTGGTGAAGATCACCGTGGAATCGGTGTTCGATCAGTCCGTCGGCCCAGAAGCCGGCAAGCAGATCGCCTGAAGATTACCGGACGCCGGGCCGTTGAGCAGCGCCTCAATGGCCCATAAGTTGATAGGATAGTCCGCAAGCCCCTCAGAAGAGAGAACCCTGCATACGGCACCACCGGGGAAACGCGCCGCATTAACTTCGAGGAAATTCTGCCGAGCCGATTGCAGCTCATTAGGTCGCTTATTCAGCCGCCTGACGGCAGCCCGCCAAAATGGGTTCCAGAGATGGGCGTGGAAAAACTGCCAGAGCCATTCAAAACGTTCTTCACCGAAAATCCGAAGAAGTATCAGGCCGGGTGCCCCACATCTCGATTCTAAGATGTGGGAAACTACGAAACTCAACCCATCCCCTTCGGCTGGGTGCCCCATCTGGGCGTTCTCTGGGCACCGCGCCTTTGTTTTTTGAGGCTAGGGTGGGATACCTCGAAGCCCGTCCTTGGCGCGTTCATCCCCATTTAACATGGGACCGCAGGACCAACCTCGCCTCAACGCTTTAGAATTCAATCGTGATGAAGCCCAAACCCGCTCCCGCGGCCGCAAATGCCCCGCGCGCCTCCTCGCCCGCCGCACGCGCCGCACACCCCGTCACGCTTTCCATCGACATCGGCGGCTCGGGAATCAAGGCCATGCTGCTCTCGCCAACAGGCAAGCCGCTCAGCGGTCGCGAGCGCGTCGTCACTCCCGCCGTGCCCACGCCGAGAGCCATCCTGAAGGTGCTGGACGTAATGTGCGCGCGCCTGCTCGGCTTTGATCGCGTGTCTGTGGGGTTTCCCGGCGTCATCAAACGCGGCGTTACCGAAACCGCTGTCAACCTGCATCCCAGGTGGGCCAATTTCCCATTGCAAGGCGAATTGGAGAAGCACTGGCGCAAGCCCGTCCGCGTGGCCAACGACGCCGCAGTGCAGGGCTACGGCGCCATTAGAGGCCACGGCGTGGAACTGCTTCTGACACTCGGCACCGGCATGGGCTCGGCGCTCTTCACCGACGGCAAGCTCTGCCCCGGCCTCGAATTGGGCCATCACCCCTGGCGCGAGAAGACCTATGAGGACTACATTGGCCGACGCGGCCTCGACAAATACGGCAAGAAGCAGTGGAACAAGCGGCTCCGCGAGGTCATCGCGCAGACGGCAGTCACCTTTAACTGGGACCATCTCTACCTCGGCGGCGGAAACACCAAGAAGATCGACTTCAAGCTGCCGAAAAATGTCACCATTGTGTCAAACCGCGACGGCATTCTGGGCGGTGTCGTGCTGTGGCGGGAATAGCGTAGAGAAACAGCAGCATTCTGAGCTTGTGAAGCCAACCGGTCAGCTCTGCCGGGGCGCCTTCAGCCCCAGTTCCTTCATCGCAATCTGCAGATCCGCCCAGGCTTCTTTCTTTTGCCGCGGGTCGCGGAGGAGAAACGCCGGGTGATACGTCACGATGAGGCTCATGCCGCGAAAGGCGTGCACGCGGCCGCGCAGGCCGGCTAAAGGCTGGCGCGCGCCGAGCAGATAGGTGGCCGCGGTGGCTCCCAGCGCAACCAGAACCTGAGGACGCACCACGTCGATCTGGCGGAAGAGAAACGGCGAGCAGGTGTTGGCCTCTTCAGGCTCCGGAGTGCGGTTGCCCGGCGGCCGGCACTTGACCACGTTGGCGATATAGACCTCCTCGCGCTTGAGGCCCATGGCGGCAATCATGTTGTTCAGCAGTTGCCCGGCGCGGCCCACAAAGGGCAGTCCCTGCGCGTCCTCGTCGGCTCCGGGCCCCTCGCCCACAAACATCAAGCGAGCCGTGGGCGAGCCGTCGGCAAAAACAATCGAGTGGCGGCCCGTATGCAGAGCGCAGCGGGTGCAGTCGCCGATCTCGTCGCGGATCAGTTGCAGGGCAGCGGCACGCTCCTCCACGGGAACGGCGGCAGCGATTTCGGGAGGCGCGGAAAAGCCTTTGCGTGTCTTGATGGCAGGTTCCTCTCCGAAGATGTTTGTCTGCTGGGCCGCGGTCTCCGCCGCGGATTGCGCCGCAGCCGCAATCGCAGCTTGCAAGAGCCCCTCTCGTTCAGCCAGCTCTTCAGCTACGCTCCGGCCCAACTTGGGGTCATCGACTGCGGCGACAGGTTCCACCTGTCTGCAATAGAAATCCGTTAACCCCAGGTCGCGATAGAAGCGCATGCGCTCGGTGAGAGCGTCGCGGGTGGCGGGATCGAGTGCGCGCGACAAATTTGCTTACTCCACAATCAACTGGCGCCGCGACGCTGCCGCGATGACGCTCTCTTCAAGAACGCGATCCTGCCTCGCCTGCGCTTGGTCCGGAGCTGGATCCTGCCCTTCATCCATCTCGAGCATCACCGGGCGCGGATGGCGGAGCGTCAATATCTCGTCGAGAATGCGATCGGCAAGCTGGCGCTTGGGCATCTCAGGCAGCTCCACGGCCGTGGCCCGCGTGAGAAATGTCGCCGCATTGGTGTCGGAGTCGATGCCTACGCCCTCGCCGCCCACATCGTTCACCACAATCGCGTCGGCGCCCTTCTTGAGCAGCTTGGCGCGGCCGTTTTCCATGCGGTTCTCGGTTTCGGCGGCAAAGCCCACAATCAGCTGCCCCGGCCGGCGGCGGCGCACCACCTCGGCCAGAATGTCTTCAGTCGGCGCGAGTTCGACCGTCATCGGGCCCGTGCGTTTGAGCTTCTGCGCGGAAACATTCACGGGACGATAGTCGGCCACAGCGGCGGCCTTGATCACGAGCGTCGCCTCCGTCATGCGCGTGAGCACCGAGTTTCGCATCTCCTCCGCGGTGGTGACTTTAACGAGTTCGCAATGCGCCGGTGCGTGCAGGCTCGACGGCCCGCTGACAAGAATCACCTTCGCGCCGCGGCTGCGCGCGGCCTCGGCCAGGGCGAAACCCATCTTGCCGCTGGAGCGGTTGCCGATGAAGCGCACGGGGTCGAGCGCTTCGCGCGTGCCGCCTGCGGTGACGAGCACTACTTCTCCGGCCAGATCGTTGCGGCGTCCGAGCGTGCCCAGCACGGCCTCGGCAATCGTCTCCGGCTCGGCCATCCGGCCCGCGCCTACCATACCACAGGCCAGTTCGCCCGTTCCCGGCTCCACAATGCGCACCCCGCGCTGGCGCAGGGTTTCAATGTTCGCCTGCGTGACCGGATGGTTCCACATGTTCACATTCATCGCCGGCGCCACGAGTACCGGCGCAGCAGTGGCCAAATAGAGTGTGGAGAGAAAATCGTCCGCGATACCGTGGGCAAACTTCGCCAGAATGTTGGCCGTAGCCGGAGCCACAACCAGCGCGTCGGCCCATTGCGCCTCGGCGATATGGTCAATGCCGTTCTGTTCGGCCGCGGCATCGCTCGCGTCCCATTCCTCCCACAGACTGGTGATGACTTTGTGGCCGGTGAGCGCGGCAAAGGTGAGGGGCTGCACAAACTTTTGCGCCGCCGCGGTCATCACCACGTGCACCTCGACCGCTTGGCGCTGCAGGGCGCGCACCAGCTCCGCCGCTTTGTATGCGGCGATTCCGCCTGAGACGCCCACGATAACTCTCATGATTTCGATTGTAGTTCAGAAACAGCGCCTGCAAACGCCAAGCCCCCGAAGCCGGCGCGAAATCCCAGCCCAAGGCGCAACAGTCTGTCAAAAAACCCGGCTATTGATTACTGCATAAATAATGTCCGGACAAACGCGCCGGAGGCGCAGAGTTAGATAGCCCCGCGCTTCAGCGTGGGGAAAAGGGATTCCACAAGGTCATTACGGAGTCCCGTAGGGACGGTGCAAGGACATTATTTATGCAGGAACCGATAAGCCCTCGATTTGTAACAAGGGCACGGCCGTAAGTAAGGTGAACGGGCCCTAGCTGAGCAGGATGGGGATGGCCGGGCCTTCAACCAGCGGCTTGGTGGCCTCGATCTCGTTCTTCACGTAAGCAATCTTGCCGGCATCGATTTCTTCCTGCGCAATGCGGCAAGCCTTGTTGGAGCGCGTGGGAACTAGAGCCTGGGATCCGTTCTGCAGTTGGCGGGCTCGCCGGGCTGCCACCAATACCTTGCGATAGTTGGAATCGAAACTGGTCTCAATCGTCATCGGGATCATCTCCAAAGGGAAGTTGTTGCTGGCCGGAGGTTCCGTCGATACCGAAGGCCTCCAGCACAGGTTTAAGCCGCTCATGCGAGTTCGATTGCAAGCAGGCTGCGGCGACCTCCAACACCCGGCGGGAGCGGTACGCTATCGCTTCGCCATTGCGGTAAAACCTCTCGGCCAGCACAATGGCTTCCAGTTGTGCTACCGCCCGGTCCAAAACGTCGTTGATCAAAATATAGCCGTAGTCGCGATATTTCTCAATCTCCCGGCTGGCCTCGCCCAGCCGCCGGTAGAGTTCGACTTCATTCATTACGCCCTCGGCGCGGCTGCGGTTGCGCAGGCGGGTGCGCAGCACCTTGGGGTTCGGCGGCAGAACGAAGATACCTACAGACTCATGCATTTTGGCGCGCACCTGCGCGGCGCCCTGCACGTCGATATCGAGCATCAGGTCGTGACCGGCAGCCAGCGCCTCGTCGAGCGACTGCCGCGCCGTGCCGTACAAATTCCCGAAGACTTCGGCGTGCTCAAGAAACAGGCCGGCATCCACCATGCGCTCAAACTCTTCGCGCGAAGTGAAGTTGTACTCGCGCCCGTTTTCCTCCGAACCGCGCGGAGCGCGTGTCGTCCAGGAGATGGCGAAATCCACGCCGCTCACCTGCTTGCGCAGCTCGCTCACCAGCGTGCTCTTGCCCGAACCCGAGGGCGCCGAGATGATAAATAGAATGCCTGCCACGAATCTTTCGTCCTTTTCGCCGGTTTGACGGCTTTTTCGTTCCCTCGTTCCCTTGGTCCCTTGTTCCCTGCTTTATTCCACGTTTTGAATCTGCTCCCGCGCTTTCTCGATCTCCGCCTTCATGGCCAGCCCGAGTTCGGTGATGCGCGTGCCTTTGCCGCTCACGCCTCCGGTCTTCGAGAGCAGCGTGTTGGCCTCGCGGTTCATCTCTTGCAGTAAAAAGTCGAGTTTCTTGCCCGCCTCGCCGTCGGCCAGGAGCAGCTCGCGAAAATGCTCGATGTGCGTGGACATGCGCGCCAGCTCCTCCGAGATATCGCTGCGTTCCACTAGAACCGCCACCTCCTCAAGCACTCTTTGCTGGTTGAACTCCGAACCCACGGCCGCAGCCAGCCGCTGCGCAAGACGCTCCTGGTAGCGCTGCTCAATCTCAGGACGAAGCTCCGCCACGCCTTGAGTGGCCTCCGCGAGCCGGTCGAGCGTGCTGCGCAAAATGGCTCCAAGGGCCTCGCCTTCGCGGGCGCGCATGGCCTTCAACCGTTCCAGCAGTGGAACCATCTGCTCCATCACGCTGGCTGCAAGCACGGCCAGGTCATCGCCGCCGCGATCGTCCGCCTGCAAAGCACCGGGCAAACGCAGCGCGGCATTCAGGTCCGGCTCGCCCCTCAGATTGTGTTCACGCCGCGCCGAATCGAAGGCAGCGAGATAACCGGAGATCAACTCGCGGTTGTATCCGGCCTTGGTTTGCGAGGCACGGTCTAAAGAGAGCGTGAAATCCACGTGGCCGCGGACGAGATTTTCTTTCAGCACCTTGCGCAGGTCCATTTCCAGCCCGTCCAGGCCGGACGGAAGGCGGAACTGCAGATCGAGGAAGCGATGATTGACGCTCTTCACCGTGAGCGTGTAGCTGAGTTGATCCTCGCCGCCAAGCGGTACGCGAACCTGCACGCGCGCAAACCCGGTCATGGAAGAAATGGTCACGCTTACTCCTGTACGCCTGTGGCGAGTGCAGCCCGGCCGTCGAACGCAAGATATTGCACTGCGGGATCCGGCCCCTGCGTCTCGGGCATATCGATGAACTGCAACTGGTGGAGCTTCTGATAAGTGGGCGAGGAGGTGAGCAGTTCCTCATGGGATCCGATGGCCGTGATGCGGCCGCACTCGAGCACGGCGATACGGTTGGCGCGCCGAATGGTGGAAAGACGATGAGCGATGACCATCACGGTGCGGTCCTGCATCAGGTTGGCCAGCGCGGCTTGCACCAGGGATTCGCTCTCGGCATCGAGCGCCGACGTCGCCTCATCGAGAATCAGGATTGGTGCGTCCTTGAAGATGGCGCGGGCAATGGCGATGCGCTGCTTTTCACCGCCGGAGAGCCGAAAGCCCTTTTCGCCGATTACTGTCGTGTAACCCTGCGGCATGTTCAGGATGAAATCGTGAGCCAGCGCGCTGCGCGCCGCATGCTCAACCGCCGCGGCCTTCGCGTCCGGCTGGCCATAGGCGATGTTATGCCGCACCGTGTCGTTGAAAAGGATGGTCTCCTGTGTCACCTGGGCCACCTGGCGGCGGAGCGAGGCCAACGTCAGTTCGCGCACATCGTGACCGTCGATGAGAATGCGCCCGGAAGTCACGTCGAAGAAGCGCGGAATCAGATTGACGAGCGTGGATTTACCCGCCCCACTGGGGCCAACGATGGCAAGCACCTCGCCCGCGCGGACCTCAAGATCGACGTTGTGAAGAATCTGTTGTTCGCCCTCTTCGGTGGAGTATGAAAATCCAACATTTTCAAATTGGATCGATTGGCGAAAGCGGGTGAGCGTGCCGGCGTGCGGCCGCTCGATGACGTCGTCTTTCACCTCGAAATAAGCGAAGATGGAGGCCGAGGCTCCCATCGCCTGCTGGAAGCTGTTGTAGAAGTAGGCGAACTTGCGCACCGGATCGTAGAGTTTGAAAAGCAGGATGATGAAAGCGCCGAAGAGGCCCATGGTCATGCGGCCATGCTGGATCTCGTTGCGGCCGATAAAGAGAAACATGGCAATGGCAATCGCGCCGATCGTATCCATGAGCGGCGAACTGATGGATTGAATGCGCACGCTGCGCAGGTTGGCGCGAAATAGACGCTTGGCGGCGTTCTTGAAACGCAGAATCTCCCACAACTCTGTATTGAAGGCCTTCACAATGCGGTTGCCCGTTACGGTCTCGTGCAGAATGTTCTGGATCTCGGCCAGCTTATCCTGCCCGGTACGCGTGCGCACGCGCACCTCGCTGCCAATCTTGCGTGCTGAAGTAACAACTACAGGGATGAACAAGACCAGCGCCCAACTCAGGTAACCGCCCAGCCGGACCACGAGCGCCAGCCCGACCAGGAACGCGAATGACTGCTGCAGAAATTCACCGATGACCGAGCTCAGCGCGGTTTGCACGCGGTCCACGTCGTTGATGAGCGTGGAGAGAATCGTGCCGGTGGTGTTTTGGTGGAAGAACCGCGTCGAGCGCCGGATGATGGTTTCGTAGAGATGATTGCGAAGGTCGGTGATGGTGCCGAATCCGGCGTAGTTGACGAGGCAGGTCCCACCGTAATCGCAGAGGCCCTTGATGAAAGTGGCGGCGATGAGCGCGTAGGCAACCACCGTCCAGGCGTTGTGCATGAAATGCGGGGCCAGCATTCTCAGGTCGAAATGCCAGCGGCTATTCCTGAGGCCGATGACGATGGGGCCCTCGGGCGCATCGGGCCGCAGCACCTGATCAAAGATGGGTTGCAACAGGAGAACTCGAAACGTGTCGAGCAGGCCCACGAACGACGACAACACGACACCAGGCAGCCACTCCAGCGTGTACGGGAGCCCATAGCGCAGCAGGCGCAGAAAGTTTTTCATCGCGGCTGGTCTGCCTTGCGTATTTGGACTTTGCAGCACCGCTGCAAATGGCTATGAAAGTCCATCCAAGTATTGTATCCGGGGCAAGCTGCCTTCCCTCCCGTGATTCCTGCTCTCGGCGCTCGGAGTGAGCCTTTTCCGTCAAGCTCCGTTGCCGTAGCAGGCCGCAAGCCTGTTGCTATCATAGCCAAGTGATCCATGTTGCAGATCAAGCCGTCGCAAACCCCCTGCGTGCAGTGTTTCTCGACCGCGACGGAGTCCTGAATGAGAAGATGCCGGAGGGCCAATACGTCACGCGCTGGCAGGATTTCCATGTGCTGCCCGGCGTGCCTGAGGCGTTGCGACGGCTGAACGAGGCGGGGTTGCGTGTCATCGTGGTCTCGAACCAGCGCGGCATTGCGTTAGGACTTTACACCGCCGCTGACGTGGAGGCGATCCACGCGGCGTTGCAACGGCTGCTCAAAAGCGCAGGCGCTCTCGTCGACGCTTTTTTTATTTGCCCGCATGATAAAGGCCAATGCAACTGCCGCAAGCCGCTGCCCGGACTCTTCGAACAGGCTGTTGCAATGTTCCCCGAGATCAAGGCCGCAACCAGCGCGATGATCGGCGACGCGCACTCAGATATCGAGTTTGGCCGCCGCCTGGGCATGACGACAATCTTCATTGAAGGTGATCCGGAGCGGCGAAAACCCGGCGCGGAAAAGGCCGCAAATCTCGCCGGCATGCGCTTCGCTTCCCTGCCCCAGGCCGTCGAAGCTCTACTGGCGGCGCGCTGACGCCGATAAGCCGAGCTCAATATCTCTTCAGTTCCACGATCGCCTTGAGGATCGTCTCCGGCTGGGGAAGAATCGCGTCTTCGAGCTTCGGCTGGTAAGCAACAAATGTGTCCATCGCGCCGATGCGCCGCACGGGCGCGTCCAGATCGTCGAATAGCTCATCGGCGATGCGCGCCGCAATCTCAGCGCCGTAACCCCAGCTCAACATGTCTTCGTGCGCCACAATCACGCGGTTGGTTTTGCGCACTGAAGTTGCAATCGCCTCCCAATCGTAAGGATTGAGCGTGCGCAGATCGAGAATCTCCACATCGATAGAATGCTCGCGCTCGGCCTGCTGTGCGGCCTGCAAAGCGCGCGTCACCAGCGCGCCGTAGGTGACCAGCGTAATGCCGGCGCCGGCACGAACCACCTTAGCCTTTCCGAACGGAATTGCAAAATCCGGTCCCGGATAGGCGGCGCGCAGGTAGGTCTCGCGGTAGAGGCGCTTGTGTTCGAGAAACAGAACCGGGTCGTCGCAGCGGATCGCCGTACGCAGCAGTCCGTTGGCGTCAAGGGAGTTCGAAGGGAACACAACCCGCAGGCCCGGAATGTGCGTAAAGATGCTTTCGCCCGATTGCGAGTGATAAATCGAGCCGCCGGTGAGATAGCCGCCGATGGGCGCGCGGATCACAGCCGGCGAGGCCCACACTCCATTCGAGCGCCAGCGCAGCAGGGCCAGTTCATTGTGAATCTGGTGCATGGCCGGCCAGATGTAATCGAAAAATTGGATTTCCACAACTGGCTTCATGCCGCGCAACGCGTACCCCACAGCACGCCCAACGATATTGGCCTCAGCCAGCGGCGAGTTAAAGACGCGGCCTGAGCCGAACTCGGTTTGCAGGCCGGCGGTGAGCTTAAAGACCCCGCCCTTCCCCTTCGCCTCGGCCAACGCCTCTTCTCGGCTGGCGTCGGCCACGTCCTCGCCGTAAACCACAATGCGTGGGTCGCGGCGCATCTCGTCGCGCAGGCAGGCATTGATGAGGTCGGCCATGGTGCGCAAAGCAGGTGCTTTTTGCCCATTCACACTTGCCGAGGGCTGCGGCTGCTCGGTGGCGAAGGCCGCACGAGTGGGATCGAGATCCTCAGAGTAGACGTGCGCCGTGATGCTTTCCACTTCGGGCAGCGGCGCTTCCAGCGCGCGCTCGGCGGCCTCGGCGGCGTCGTGTTCCAGCTTCCGCTCCAGCTCATCCAGTTCCTGAGCCGTAAGAACTCCCTCGCCAATCAGCCGCGACCTCATTCTGGCGATGGGGTCGCACAGGGCGTCGGTCTCTCGCTCGGCCGCGCAGCGGTAGTTCCTGTCGTCATCGGAGAGCGAGTGGGAGTACAGCCGCACACAATGGCCGTGGACCAGAGCCGGCCCGAGTCCTGCGCGGCAGTGTGCCGCCGCCTCCTGAAATGCGCGCAGGCAAACCACGGGATCGTTGCCGTCCACCTCGGCAAAGTGGAAGTTGGGAAAGTTGGCGACCAGCCGCGAAATATTTCCGCCTGGGGTATTTACCTCGACGGGAACGCTGATGGCGTAGCCGTTATCCTCCACACAGAAGATCACCGGCAGCTTCTGATTCGATGCAGTGTTGATCGCCTCCCAGAATTCGCCCTGAGAAGTCGAGCCCTCGCCAATGGTAGCCAGAACTACTTCGTCGCCATGAAATTCCACATCGCGGAAGGCGCGGTAGTCGCCTTCCGCCTTCGCGGCCGACTCCGGGTTTCGGCTGAAATACCGGCCGGCCTCGGCGCAGCCTACGGCATGGAGCAACTGCGTAGCCGTCGAAGAAGAAGAGCTCACAATATGCAGCGGGCGGCTGCTCCAGTGGGTGGGCATTTGGCGTCCGCCGCTGGCCGGATCGGTGGCCGCGCCTACGGCTTGCAGCATCATGTCATAGGGCGTAACGCCCAATCCCAGGCAAAGAGCGCGATCGCGATAGTACGGGAAGAACCAGTCGTAACCGGGGCGGAGGGCCAGTGCCGCGCCCACCTGCAAAGCCTCATGGCCTGCGCCCGAAACCTGGAAGAAGATCTTCTGCTGACGTTTGAGGAGAATTTCGCGGTCGTCTACGGCGCGGGAAAGAAACATCAGCCGGTAGATTTCCACCATCATTTGTGCGGTCAGCCCGTCCGCGGCGGCATGCGCCCCCGACGCACGAGCGCTGGAAATTGCCAATCCCATTCCGGTCGACCCCCGAAATTGCTTTCCCGGTACTGCCTTGCTCGATTGTAACAATCCTGCAGATGCAATCGTTTGTCCGAATTACCTGGCCCCGAATCGGCAACCGTTCCGCACCCGGACCGCTGCCCTGATGACAAACATACGACAGCCTTCAATGGACGGGATAAACAAAGCTGGGAGGCGGCAGAGCCTGCTGCGGCTGCACCGCGTTAGCGGTCATCCTTTCCTTTACGCTCCGCGCCAGCTTCTCAATCTCGGTAATTTTATGAAGCTGCTCCGGAGTCAATGTGCCTGCATTTGAAGCTGCGACTTCGTCATTCAGCTCCTTGGCCAGCTTGAGCAGTTTGTCGGCGTCGGCCACCATCTGTTTTTGGCGCTCGATGTTGAGCGCGCGCAGACGCTTCTCAGCCATGACGGTCTCATATTCATCGGACGGGCTTGTATCATCGCGCCCAAGAGACGGCTGATGCATGGGCTGCTGCCCCATGCCAGACCCTGGCACCGACTGGGAACGGCTTGCCGGGCAGCAGGCAAGCGTAAGAAGAATCGCCAGCTTCAATCCCGCCCGCAGGAATTGACCTGCGCGCCGTGACCAACCATTCGGGAATGCGCATCCCGATTCATGCATGGTGAAGTTTTGGGCAAAACTTTGCATGGCTTGCCTCAACTCTTGCCAATTCCCGTCCGGACCTTGTGGGCCAACTGCTCAATCTCGCCAGCCTTGCGGACCACGGTCACCGACAGTGTGTCCTTGGTCGTCTTGTCCACTTCTGTCTTCAGATCGGTTGCCATTTTCAGCAGGTTGGCGCATTCGATGGCGATCTCCTGCTTACCCCCCTCCGTGTGTTGATCGGCAGGCGCACTCCCGGCCGGTGGTTTCTGCTGCTGGCCGGGCGCCGGCGCTTGCGTGGATGTGCTCTTTGGAGGATCATACGCAGGCAGTGGAAACAACTCTTGCGCGTGGCTGTAAAGAAGCCCCGCCCCAATGGCTACCGCAAGCAAGGCGAAACATGCCAGAACACACAGTTGCCCACCGTGGCTCCGCAGCCATCCCTCGAAGTTCGCTGCGCCGATGCGCCGTTCGTCCTTGATTGACCTCAGCATCTGACTCAAAATGTGCCGGAGGAGCGGATCGGGGTTCCGGACATTCCTGCGCACAGTCTAGTCTAGTAGGAGGAGTTTTGGAATGCCTCCTTCCTTCTTGACCGCGCAATGCTCCCTTGCCATTAGATGGGGTTGGTTCCAGGAAGGTCGCTTCCTGGGCAAAGTGCTGGACGAGTGGATAGCCGACAGCCAGGAATTCCTCCGCACAAAATTGCCGCATCTGGTTGTCATCGTCCTGATCGCCTTTGTGCTCAACCGTTTGCTGCGGCTCATCACCTTCCATATGGCGCGCGTGGCCGAGCGGACCGGAGCCGGCCCAGGACGCCTGGCCGAAGTGAAGACTCTGTCCGGAGTGATCCGGGCCACGGGACTGGCCATCATCGGGTTGATCGCGGGGTTCATGGCTCTCGACGTCATCGGCTTCAACCTCGCGCCGCTGCTGGCCTCGGCCGGGATCGCGGGCGTAGCCATCGGCCTGGCGGCGCAAAACATCGTCAAGGACGTGTTCAATGGCATCCTTATCTTGGTCGAGGGCCAGTTCAGCGTTGGCAACACGGTGCGGGTGGCGGGCGTGGCCGGGACCGTCGAAGCCATGACCCTGCGCAAGACCACGGTACGCGACGCCGACGGAGTCCTTTACGTCATTCCCAACTCGCAGATCACTACAGTGGCCAACCTCAGCGTGGGCTTCTCCGTGGCAACGATCAACGTCAGCGTAGATTACTCCGCTAATCCCGACGCGGTGACGAAACTGCTCGAAGATATCGCAATGGACGTGCGCAACAGCGCGGCATTCAAAGACATTTTCCTCGAGGACCCGCAGGTTCTGGGCCTGGACTCCATGAAAGGCTCGCAGATCGTCTTTCCCGTCGTCTTCAAGACCCGCGCCACGCAGCAATACGGACCCATGCGCGAGTTCCAGCGCAGAGTCCGGCTGGCTCTGGAAGAGCACAACCTGCTCCCCGGCGATCCGAACCGGGTTTTCAGCTCATTCTTGTCCGAGGCCCATTCGTCCCAAGATCGACACGCTCAAACTGGCGGCGCGGGCTCGCCAGGTCGCAGCCAGCCGGAGCAGGAAACCGCGCCATCACACGACCCAACGACGCTCAAGCCGCACGACGGAAACCCATTTGGTGGCGAATAGGCTGAGCGAATCCACTCTGTCATCCCCGAGCGACTATAGCAAAACCAGAGATGCTGTAACCCGAAGCCGCTGCGCCTAAGTCGCCGCGACCCCAAGGGGCGGCGACCTTCAAAAAAAAACTGAATAGGGCACACCTTCTCTGGTTTTGCCGTAGAATCGGCGCGCCGATTGAGAGTGGTCTGCTCAACGTGTGGTAGCAGGCAGATTTTTGAACTGGATCAGCTCAAAGCAGTTGCCGGCATTGTCGCGGACAAA
>Ga0326728_10012302_pt1 | contig 19075 bp, 11 predicted proteins | sample MB3enrmetagenome_FD_207602 | JGI IMG/M metagenome (GOLD analysis project Ga0326728, IMG submission 207602) | Lab enriched peat soil microbial communities from McLean, Ithaca, NY, United States - MB31MN | ecosystem: Environmental > Terrestrial > Soil > Wetlands > Peat | place: USA: New York... | reverse complement strand
AAGGCGGCTGCGCTCAATCTGGGAATCCAATCCGCCCGGGGAGACATCCTCGTCTTTACCGATGCGAGGCAGTTCATCGAGACGGGTGCGCTGAGATACCTGGTGGCCAACTTTGCGGATCCCTCCGTTGGCTGCGTCAGCGGCGAGCTTATCTTGGGGGAGACCAAGCCGGCTCAAGGGTCAAGCGGTCTGGGGCTCTATTGGACCTTGGAGAAGAAGATTCGACAGTGGGAGAGCGCGACCGGGTCGGCCATCGGGGTCAGTGGGGCTCTATACGCCGTGCGGCGGGAATTGGCTGTTCCTTTCCCCATCGGCATCATCCTCGACGACGTCTACGCCCCTCTCCACGTTGTGAAGAGGGGCAAGCGCGTCATATTTGAACCACGGGCGCGCTTCCACGACCGCCTCTCGGCAAGCTCGCATGAGTTTCGACGCAAGGTTCGCACTCTAACCGGCAACTACCAGTTGCTGCGACTGGCGCCTTGGCTGCTCACACGCTCGAACCCGGTGCTCTTTGATTATATCTCCCACAAGCTGCTGCGCCTGGTTGCGCCGTTTGCTCTCGCCGCCGTCCTCATCGGTTCGTTGTTTCTGCGAGGAGCTATTTACGAGGTGGCTCGCGTGGTCCAGATCGCCTTCTATGCGTCGGGGGCCTTGACGCTGCTTCGATTCCGACTAGGCGCGCTTTCCCGGCTGGCGGACGCTTCACTTGCCTTTGTGGTGTTGAACACGGCGGCGGTGGTGGCCTTTGTGTACTTTGTGACAGGAAAGAAAGAGGTATGGGTGCGGTAACCGCTTTTACTGGAGCCTTGCTCGTTACGGAGACCTGGCATCATGGCGAAAGCAGCAGACTGCGCGATTAGCGTTTTCGGTTTGGGATATGTCGGCTCAGTGACCGCTGCCTGCCTGGCGCACAAGGGGCATCGCGTCACCGGCGTCGACGTCAACCCGGCTAAGGTGCAAACCCTGGACTCGGGCCACAGCCCGATTGTCGAGGCCCGCATGGACGAGCTGGTGGCCGAGGGTCATGAGTCAGGTCGCCTTCGCGCCACAACCGATGCCATCTCAGCGGTTTGCTCCTCCGACCTATCATTCGTGTGTGTCGGAACGCCAAGTCAGCGAAACGGCAAGTTAGACCTCACCCACGTCCAGAACGTTGGCGCCGAAATCGGACGGGCGATCAGCCGTAAGAACGGGCCTCACGTCGTGGTCCTGCGCAGTACGGTGCTGCCCGGTACGACAGAATCGGTGGCCATTCCGGCCCTCGAGTCCGCCAGCGGAAAGCGAGTTGGGGTTGACTTTATCGTCTGCTACAACCCCGAGTTCATGCGCGAGGGTACAGCGGTGGAGGACTTCTTCCAGCCACCTTATACAATTCTGGGCGCCAGGGAGCCGGATCACCTTGTGCCGCTGCGGGAACTGTACCACTGGGCGCCGAGTCAGATTTTTGAAACGCCCTTGGCCGTCGCCGAGATGGTGAAATACGTATCGAACGCGTTCCACGCCCTCAAGGTCGGTTTCGCCAACGAAGTGGGAACGCTCTCGAAGACTCTGGGGGTTGACGCACGTCGGGTGACTGAAATCTTCACGTCGGACACGCGATTGAATATTTCGCCCGCGTATCTTTCGCCAGGCTTTGCCTTCGGGGGGTCCTGCCTGCCGAAGGATCTTCGAGCTCTGGGGTACCGTGCCAAGGAACTCGATCTGCGGCTGCCGCTGCTCGAAGCGATTCTGCCCAGTAACCGCGAGCATGTGGAGCGCGCCGTTGAGATGGTCCTGCGCAAGGGCAAGAAGAAGATAGGGTTGCTGGGCCTGAGTTTCAAGTCAGGCACCGACGATCTGCGGGAGAGTCCTCAAGTACAACTCACCAAGCGCCTTCTCGGAGAAGGGTGCCAAGTCCGGATCTGGGACCAGAATGTGTCGCTGGGCCATCTGATGGGCTCGAATCGCCAGTTCATTGAGGAAGTCATTCCGCATATTGGCTCGTTGCTCTCGACGAGTTTGGAAGAGGTTTTGGCAAGTGCGGAGGTGATTGTCATTGGAACGACGTCGGTGGCCGGAGAATGGCTAGCCACACAGCTTAGGCCGGACCAGGTGGTAGTTGACCTGGTCAACCTCGACAAGTGGAACCGTCTGGCAGACGCGTCTTCTTACGAAGGGGTTTGCTGGTAGGTCAGTGCCGGGGATGCAAATCCTATGGGCAAAAGCCGGGAAACTATTCCCGGTCGACGCAGGCGGGAAGCTACGCTCATACCGCATCTTGTGCCAGCTCGCCGCGCGGCACGCAGCCTGCTCACGTTTTGCCGAGGGCGACGGGACCGCGGCTGCGAAGACGAGACGGAGCGCTGCTTCCCCGGCGCGATGAGAGCTCACACTGCCGCGCCTGACTTCCACCCTGTAGGGCGGGCAGTTGTTTTTGTCAGCCATCTTCCCCTCCGCTTCAACCTACGTCGTGGCGAAGTTCGCGCTGCCGGAGGTTCAGCACACCCTAGCCTCTTGGATGGGCGAGCGCCGGTTTGAAGTGGCGGTTTGCGATTTCGTGGACGCGGCGTGAATTTCTCATCGGCTCTGGCCACGCCGCCGGTGCTGTTCCAGCACAACGTGGAGAGCGAACTGTGGCGCCGCCAGGCGGCTCTCAAGCCGAAGTGGGCCAGGGAGCTCGGTTTCAAGCTGGCAAAGGGAGTCAGTTGGCAGGTCCGTGATAGCCTAAGAAGGCGGCGGTCTCCTGAATCGTTCAAAGCTGAGCGGGCGACCGCCTCTACCGACGCAGATGATGACGAGCAGGTTGAGGGCAGAATGAAGATCCTATGGGTGAAGGCAGGCGGCCTGGTGCCCCTGGACACGGGGGGCAAGATTCGAAGCTACCACATTGCCAGGGAATTGGCTCACCGCCACGATGTCACCCTCTTCACCTTTTACGCTGCTTACTCCGGAGATACCCACGACGAACTTGAAGGAGTCTTCTCGCGTGTGGTTTGCCACCCGCTCCCAATCCCGGCTCAGAGATCCTGGGCCGACTACAAAGAGTACGCTCGCGCTTTCTTTTCAGCTTACCCGCATGCGATCGCCAAGTACTGCCGGCCTGGGGTGTCAGCGGACCTGCGCCGGCTGCTGGGTGAGGAGGCGTTTGACGCTATCGTCTGTGACTTCGTTACCCCTGCCGCTCTGATTCCGTGGGAACAAGGGTGCCCGAAGATTCTCTTTACCCACAATGTGGAGGCGACTATCTGGCGGCGTCACTATCAAGTGGCGGTCAATCCGCTTTGGAAAGCAGTCTGCTTTCGCGAATACCTGGCCATGGCGCAGTTCGAGCGCCTCTACCTGGAACGGGCGACGCACGTGCTTACAGTTTCTGAGAACGACCGCGACTACTTCGCCCGCTTCATTCCACCCTCCAAGATTACCGTGATCCCGACCGGGGTGGATGTGGACTACTTTCAGCCGCAAGCAGATCGCGAAAAGTCCAACACCTTGGTCTTCACGGGGTCCATGGACTGGTTACCCAACGAGGATGCGGTTTGTTATTTTGCGGAGCGAATTCTGCCGCTCGTCCGCCGCCAGATCCCGGAAACGACGCTGCAGGTTGTCGGCCGTCGTCCCTCGAAGCGACTTAGCGCCCTGGCTGACAGGGACCGCGGCGTTCAGGTGACGGGTCAGGTGGAGGACATTCGCCCTTACGTGCGGGAGGCCTCAGTTTACGTTGTACCTCTTCGCATCGGGGGTGGTACCCGATTGAAGATTTTCGAAGCGATGGCCATGGGCAAGGCTGTGGTTTCGACGACTGTGGGCGCGGAAGGCCTGCCTGTCCAGCACGGTAAGAATATCCTCCTTGCGGACGACGCGGAAGATTTTGCCCGGCAAGTGATAGGCCTGCTGGAGAATCACGAGGCGCGGACTGCCTTGGGTCGAGCGGCTCGAGAGTTGGTCGAGCAGAAGTACAGTTGGGCGTCCGTGGCGGCTCGCTTTGACGAAGTGTTTGCAAAGGTAGTCCACAGACAGCCGGAGGTTGTGCCTGAGGGGTCGCAATAGCAGCTAGCGCACTGATAGGGTCCTGAGTCTTCACATTGGGCTTGGCGTCGAGCTTGAAGCATGATTGTCAGAATCCGATTAGGAACCTGAGATAGGTTATCTGATGGCGTCCAAAGCCACATGGCTACGAGCGTGGGCACGCTTGAGCGCAATGAGCGGCGACGAACTGCGCACGCGTGCCAGGCAGGAGGTCGCCAAACGCTGGGATGCAGCGCTGGGCCGCGCCGGGATGCGGCCGAGGGTGCGCCGTCTCTCGACGTACGGGCGCTCGGGTGGCGTCACGTTCCCTCGCGGGCGGTTTTTCTTCGAGCCCAGGAACCTGGATCAACTCGCCGCGCTACTGCGCGAGAAGCTGCCCCAGGAGGCAACCGCGATCGTGGAGGAAGCCGGGCGAATCTGCCGGCATCGGTTCCAACTCCTGGGCTACACCGATGTGGACTACGGGCCTGAGATTGATTGGCACCTCGATGCCGTACACGGCAAGCGGGCCCCGCATAAGGCCTGGTTCAAGATCAGATCCCTCAGTTTTGAGGAAGTCGGCGACCACAAGATCACCTGGGAACTGAATCGTCACCAACATCTGGTGACCCTGGCCAAAGCGTACCTTCTCACCCGGCAGCCGTCCTTCCTCCGAGAACTGCTCGATCAGTGGTATCACTGGCAGCAGGAGAATCCCTACCCGGTCGGAATCAATTGGGCCAGCAGCCTTGAAGTGGCCTTTCGGAGTCTCTCGTGGCTTTGGGTTGGCCATCTCCTCGCCGGCTGCGCCGACGTGCCGGAGAGTTTCCATCGTGACCTCGGGACAGGCCTGGCTCTGAACGGCCGTCACATCGAGCGCTACCTCTCCACTTACTTCTCACCCAACACGCACCTTCTCGGCGAAGCGGTTGCGCTGTTCTTCATCGGTACTCTCTCGCCCGAGCTCGCAGCGGCGCAGCGTTGGCGAGAGCTCGGTTGGGAGACCGTGCTGCGTCAGGCTGAGCGTCAGGTGCAGTCCGACGGTCTGCACTTCGAGCAATCGGTCTATTATCACGTCTACGCGCTGGACTTCTTTCTGCACACCCGAATCTTGGCCGCTTGTAACAACGTCCCAATCCCTACGGCATTCGATCGGACGATTGCGAGCATGTTGGGGGCTTTGCGCGAGTTGTCGCAGGCCGGGTCCCCGCCGCGGTTCGGCGATGACGATGGCGGTCGGCTCTTCAACCCCCGGCGGAACCTTGCGGAGCACCTGGTCGATCCGCTGGTCACCGGTGCGGCCCTGTACGGCCGCCCCGATTTGAAGGCTGCGACTTGCACCCTGACGGAAGAGATGCTGTGGTTGCTGGGACCGACGGGCGTGGCCCGATTCGAAGAGCTGCCGGCGACCTGCCCTGCTCCGGGCTCTTTCCGGCTGGAAGCGAGCGGAATTCATGTGATGGCTGATTCCGGGCCTGCCGCCGAGCAATTGGTAATTGATGGAGGCGCTCAGGGCTCCGGCAAGTCAGGGCACAGTCACGCTGATGCGCTGAGCGTGCAACTTACGGTCAATGGGCGTGATTGGCTGGTCGATCCCGGAACCTTTTGTTACGTATCGTCGGGCGACGAGCGCAACCTCTTTCGGGGCACCCAGGCTCACAACACGCTGGGGGTCGACGGGCTCGATCAAGCTGAGCCGGCTGGACCTTTCGCTTGGAGGTCACTTCCCAGCGTCTCGGTGGAGCGCTGGATCGCCGGAAAGACGTTTGACCTCTTCGAGGGTAGCCACACGGGGTACGGTCGCCTGCCCGACCCCGTGATTCACCGTCGCCTGGTTTTTCACTTGAAGTCGCGCTTCTGGTTTGTGCACGATCTCGCCGATGGACATCAAGTGCATCGCCTGGACCTTTCCTGGCACTTTGCTCCCGGTGTGACCGCCAGCAAGTCCTCGGCGAATGGCCCAATTTTGTTCGCCAGGGACAATGCGGGACGACTGGAGAGGCTTGCGATCCTTCCGATTGAAGGTCATGGCTGGTTACAGGGAATCAGTCGTGGCCTCTTTTCTCCAGCTTATGGACGTGAAGAACCGACCCTGGTGCTGCGTTTCAGCAAAGAGTGCGTCCTTCCGGAGGACTTCGCGGTACTGGTACTCTCGAGCGGCGAGTCGATCCAAAACTTGGGTGTCGCGACTCGGCTTCATGTTAGAATGAATAATCAAATTAGCGGCGACAGCCCGGTTGACCTTCGCAATCGGGCCCCGAACGGCGCGGGGCTTGGCGGCGTCGGGTCTGCTCTCGCCCGCGGGTATCGGTACGATAGCCCAGCGGGGCGCCACTATCTGCTTTACAGTCGCGGCGAAGCAGCTTGGTGCCTGGGACCCTGGAGAAGCGACGCGCGGTTTCTCTACTGCGGTGTCGGCGAAGGGGGGCGACAGCATTGGGTGCTCTGCAGCGGCAGCTACGTGGAGATCGGCGGTCGGCGGGTGGCCACCTGCAACCGCTCCGTTGAGTATTGCGAGTGGATGCGAGAGGGAGCGACGAGGCTCGTCGGATGCTCCGACCAGTCAGCAGCTCTGCAGTTTTCAGACCTGGGATTCGCAGCTTTAGAGGCGGAGTTGGTAGGGCTTTAGCAACTCTTCCAGCCGAGTGCCTCACGTTTGCTTATGCTTAACAGAAGGAACACCGAGGGGAGCTGCTCGAAACCGGATATGAGGTCAAAAGATAGGGCCTTGGAGGTTCGGACAAGCAGGAGATGAGTCTGCAGGCTACACTGCAAACTACCTTGCGCTGGTTGCCGTCCTATATGTGGCAGCGGGCCGTTAGGCATGTGCCGAAGGGGAGAGTTCATCTCATCATCGCCTTGGCTGATCACTTTGAGCCGTCGATCACGCCCGGGAAGGGGGGGGCGCGAGCGAGTGGGGGCGAGCAAGAGCGGCGGCTCGAGCATTGGTGCCGGGAGTATCCACGAGTTGTGGACGATTGGCGTGATGCCGACGGACGGCCATTTCGCCACACGTATTTTTACCCCGCTGAACAATACGATCCGGTTCTGATCGAGCGGGTGGCGGAGCATTGCCGGCAGGGTTGGGGAGAGGTTGAGGTCCACCTCCACCACGGCGTCAACGGACCGGATACGGCAGAGAATACGCGACGGACTCTGGTGGAATTCCGCGACTTGTTAGCGGGGCAGGGATGCCTTTCACGCTGGGACGGCGCCGGCTCCCCGCGCTATGCCTTTGTGCACGGTAATTTTGCCCTAGCCAATTCGGCCCGGGGGCGTTTCTGTGGAGTGGATGACGAGATGCAGATCCTGAGCGAGACCGGTTGCTATGCCGATCTGACACTCCCGTCGGCGCCCAATATTTCTCAGACCGCCAAGATCAATTCCCTCTACGAGTGCGGTTTGCCGTTGGACTGCCGCGCCCCTCATCGCCGAGGACACGACCTGGAAGCAGGCCGCGCGCCGGCCATTTTCCCCCTGGTTATCCAGGGTCCCTTGGTGATGGATTGGCGGCGCCGCCGAGGGCGTTGGCGTATTCCTGGTTTTGAAAACGGTGATTTGGCGGCGCACAGACCACCCAGCGTCGATCGTCTCCGGCTCTGGCGTCGCGTGCCCATCGGGGTCCGGGGCCGGCCCGACTGGCTCTTTGTAAAACTTCACTGCCACGGCATGGATCCTCGTGATGGCGAGGCCATGCTTGGCGGGCCGATGCGACAATTCCTGGCGGATTTGGCGGCGGGCTGCCGGGAGGGCCGCTACGACTTTCATTTCGTCACGGCTCGAGAGATGGTGAACATCGCTTTGGCGGCTTGCGATGGGCGGGACGGAAATCCCGGCGACTATCGCGATTATCGGCTTCGGCTGATCGGAAAGCCAACCGGCGTAGTTGAAGCAAGTTCTCAGGAGAGGGGATCGCCCGCGAGCACCACCAAAAACAGCGCCGGCGGCTCTGGCCGTGCATCCGGCCTCAGCGAACCTCCCGGTCCGACGCTTCAAGGCTTAGGCGCGGCCGGAAATTACGGCTGTGGAGGCCAGCCACTTGATACGAAGGGTCGATAACAGGATGTTATCCACCCGGGCCGCCAAGTCGTAAAGGCCCCGCCCATACCAGGGCGAAAGCTCGTAGTTGCGGTTGATTAGCATGTAGCGTCCGAAGCGGAGGAGAAACTCCTGGAGTCGAAGGCGCGTGTTGGGAAGGTGCCGGCGAATGATCTCCAACTCCTCGGGTTCCAGGGGCCGCTCCCCAGGCGTTCCCTTCACGGGGATCGGAAGTCGAAGCCGTAGCGCGCGCAAGAACTTCGACAAACTCACTGGCTCCGCAAAAAGAAAGAAGGTGTCGGGGCGCGCCAACTTTTTCAAGCTTTGCAACACATTGCTCAAGACAGGGATCACATGATGGAGCACAGCGAATCCCACGATGATGTCAAAGGTTTCCTGATTCCCCTCGATGACGCTCTCGAGGTCCTGGCAGACGAACTGGACGCGGTCCTCGACTCCGTGAAGCCGGGCCCTCCGCCGGGCGACCTCCACCGCACGCGGCGAAATGTCGATGCCCAGTACAGAGGCGCCCTTGATTGCCAAGAGGATAGCATTGGTACCATCGCCGCAACCGAGTTCGAGGATCCTTTTCCCTCGAACGTCCCCGAGGACAAACCAAGCGTACTCCGATGGTAGCCAAGGTTTTCTCAGCTCCTTGTAGCGGCGGATGGTTAGGTCAGACAGGGGACCTTCCTGGTACTTCTCGTCGTCGAAGAAGGCTGCCTCCTCCTGATGACGCTTTGCCTGCTTGACGGATTCTTGAGCCATGGGCGTCATATTACTTGGTTTCTGGCTTTCGAGCAATGCAACGTCGAAACCGCAAGGTCGAAGCAGCTTGGCAGCAAGCAAAGGTGACGGACAAGGGGTTGTCTTTGCTTGGCAGGGTGGATTGGAAGAAAAAGACTTGGGGCGGCGTAATCCGCCGCTACAGGCTGTTTCAGCAGCCTGCCGGGGCCGCCGCGAGTGGTTGACGGAGTTGGGATCCGACCTCGCTCCCAGGCGGTCGTCGTTGCGTGAGGGAGACGAGGCGCTGCGGCTTCGAGACCAGAAGTGAACAGTTGGCGGCACACGCGTAGCCGGGGCGACGTTCTACAAGGCAAGTGAAAGCGCCAGAGAGTGCACCATGTGCGGAATCGCGGGCATCATCAATACGGAGCCCAACAGCGTGGTCGAAGCCGCGACGATCCACCGCATGTGCCAGACGATCGTTCACCGTGGTCCGGACGATGAAGGTATCTATGCGAGCGGCGGCGTGGGCTTGGGGATGCGGCGGCTGAGCATCATCGACCTCGCTGGCGGCCATCAACCCGTGCACAACGAAGATAAGAGTGTTTGGGTTGTCTTCAATGGGGAGATCTATAACTTCCCGGATTTGCGGCCGGAACTGGAAGCCCGCGGCCATCGTTTCTACACCAACACGGACACCGAAGTGATCGTGCACCTCTATGAGGACTTCGGCCTCGACTGCGTTCACAAGCTGCGCGGAATGTTTGCTTTCGCGCTTTACGATGAGCGCCGTCGCCGCCTGTTGCTGGCTCGCGACCGCCTGGGGAAAAAACCCCTCCACTACGCCCTTCATAACGGACGGCTGCTGTTCGCCTCCGAGATCAAGGCTATCCTGGCGGTGGCGCCCGAGTTGGCGGACGTCAGCCTTCAGGGTCTGCTGCGCTATTTCTACTTTGGTTACATCCCTGATCCTGAGACCGCGTTCACCCGCATCCAGAAGCTGCCGCCGGGCCACTTGCTGGAGCTGGCGGACGGCAAGAGCACCGTGCGCCAGTACTGGGACCTGCCGGCCTACGGTACCCATGAGCCCGCCTCGGAAGAGGAATGCCTGGAAGAGCTGGAACGCCGGCTGGCGGAAGCGGTGCGGATTCGGCTGATTGCGGACGTGCCGCTGGGAGCCTTGCTCAGCGGAGGGACGGATTCTTCCACGATCGTGGCGCTGATGGCTCGCGCCAGCTCCAAGCCCGTCAAGACGTTCTCCATTGGAGTCCGCAGCGAGGACTTCAATGAGGCGGATTATGCGCGAGTGGTGGCCAAACGCTTCGGCACCGAGCACCACGAGCTCATCGTTGAACCCGATCTCGCCCAGACTCTGGAGACGCTGACGCGATCGCTGGAGGAGCCTTTTGCCGACTCTTCGATGCTGCCTACCTACTACGTTTCGCGCCTGGCCCGGCAGCACGTCACGGTGGCCCTCTCGGGTGACGGCGGAGACGAGATCTTTGCAGGTTACGAGCGCTACCAGATCAACTTGCAGCGCCAGCGGTTCGACGCCATCCCGGAATGGGCCGGCCGGTGGTACCGCCGCCTGATTCATCCCGTCGTGCCTCACTCCATGTACGGTCGCCGGCTGATGTACAACCTCTGTCTTCCCTGGCAGGATCGTTACATCGACGGGTTTTCCTTGCTTCCGGCGCTTGACCGTGAGAGGTCCTTATTCTCCCGTGATTTCCTGAAGTCGGCCGCCCATTGCGAGGACCCGCGCGATCTTTATCGCCACTACCTCGACCGCGCGCCCGCCCACGATCGCTTGAGCCAGTTGATGTACCTGGACACCAAGGCTTATCTGGCCGGTGATATCCTCACCAAGGTCGATCGCATGAGCATGGCGACTTCCTTGGAGGTCCGTGTACCGATCCTGGACCACGTGTTTGTGGAATGGGTCACCGGACTAACCGGCCGCTGGAAACTGCGCGACGGCCAGCCGAAGTACATCCTGCGGAAACTGGCGGAGCGAGTAGGAGTCCTGCCGGAGGTCCTGCATCGCCCCAAACAGGGATTCGCCATTCCGCTGGTCCACTGGATGCGGAACGAACTGAAAGGCGAGTTGCCGCGCGTGCTCCTGGAGCCACGTTCACTCCAACGCGGATACTTCGAGCCTCGGGCGGTGCGGCAACTGCTCGGCGAGTACTTCTCCGGTCGGCAGGATCATTCCCGCAGGATCTGGCAGCTTTTGGTCCTTGAACTCTGGCATCGGAATTACCTCGAAGCCAGAAGCGATTTCTCCGCGGCGGTTGGCGCCCCTGCCCTTTTCACCAAGGGAGCCGAGATTGGGGAGCGGGGAATGCCGACTGCTTCGAGCACTTCCGCGGTTTCCGGGGAGATCGCGAGGTGAACAATGGCGCCCAGGCAGAAAGGCCTGACGTTGCCCCGCTGAGCAACGAACGGCCCCTCGTCTTTCTAATGACCAATACCCTCGAAACCGGCGGAAGCGAGCGCCAGTTTATTACTCTGGCGCGAGCTCTGGATCGAGAGAAGTTTGGGGTTGAGCTCGGCTGCGTCAAGCGGAAAGGCGCGCTGCTGGAGGAGCTCGAAGAAATCTCGGAATTCAAGTTGGGGGGTAGTCTCTACGGCTGGCATTCGCTCCGCGCCAGGATGGCCTTGCTCAGGCATCTGCGGGCTCATGCGGTTGCGGTGGCGCATTCGTTTGACTTTTACACGAACCTGGTGCTGATACCGGTTGCGCGCCTGAGCGGCGTTTCCGCCGTCATTGGCAGCCACCGACAGATCGGCGATTTGCTGAGCCCTTTGCAGTTCGCCGTGCAAAGTGCGGTCTTCCGGCTGTGCGATCGCGTTGTGTGCAACTCCGTTGCGGCGGAGGAGCGCTTGCGAGATGCGGGCATCTCCGAGCACAAGCTGGTTTTGATTTCGAACGCGCTCCCCGCCGACGCTTTTGCTGAAGCCTCTCCCGCCTTACCTCGTCTTCCCGGGGTCTTGCGGGTGGGGATGATCGCCCGCATGAATAGCCCGGTTAAGAACCACCCGCTGTTTCTGCGGGCGGCGGCCCGATTGGCGACAGCCTTTCCCAACCTCGAGTTCGTGTTGGTTGGCGACGGTCCACTTCGGCCCTCGCTTCAGAAGCTCGCGGCCCAGCTCGGTCTGGGTGGTCGCGTCAAGTTCCTGGGCGAACGGCACGACATTCCCGCCGTCTTCGCCGCCCTGGACGTTTCCGTAGTTCCTTCGTCCTCGGAGAGCCTCTCCAACGCGGTTCTGGAGTCGATGGCGGCCGGAGTGCCCGTGGTTGCGACTCGCGTGGGCGGAACGCCAGAGGTCGTGAGTGACGGAGAGACTGGGCTCTTGGTTCCGCCCGACGATGAGGAGAGATTGGCGGCGGCGATTACGGCCTTTTTGACGCGGCCTGAACTGCGGGTGAAGTGCCGCAAACAGGGCAGGGAACTGGCGCGAGCCAACTTCGCTCAGGACAAGGTTTGTAAGCAGTTCGAGCGACTTTACCAGTCCGTGCTGGCCGAAAAGGGCCGGGAATCGAGGTCAGTGCCCTTCAGCGCCAACCCGGCTAGTCCTCCCCGGCCGCTGCGAGTAACGATTGTGGCAGCCTCTCCTCGTTGGATTGGTGGCCACAGCGTGCAAGCTGGCTCGCTCCTGCGCCGCTGGCGGGACGATCCGGCGGTGGACGCCCGACTGGTGCCGATTGATCCGCAACTGCCCCGCGGGCTGGCTTGGGCTGAGCGGATTCCCCTTTTGCGCACAACCCTGCGCAGCCCGTTCTTCTGGCGCGAACTTTGGCGGGGCGTGCGGGATGCCGACGTCGTGCACATCTTCTCGGCCTCGTACTGGTCTTTCCTGGTGGCTCCCGTGCCCGCCTGGCTGATCGCTCGCCTGCGAGGAAAGAGAGTTTTGATCAACTATCACAGTGGCGAGGCGCGGGACCATCTCCGCAACTGGCGGACTGCCTTGCCGGTGCTGCGGCGGGTCGATCGGCTGGTGGTTCCTTCAGCCTACTTGGCCCAAGTGTTTCGTGAGTTCGGCCTGGAGGCAAGGGTCGTGCCTAACATGGTCGACTTGCGCGAGTTCTCTTATCGGCCACGCCGCCCGCTGCGCCCGTTCTTGATCTCGACGCGTGGATTCCATCCTTACTACAGTGTGGATCTTGTGGTTCGGGCTTTTGCGGAGGTCAAGAAGGAATTCCCGGCGGCTCGCTTGTGGTTGGTGGGTAAGGGGGAGACGGAAGGGACGATCCGGAGGCTGGTAACCGACTTGAGAGTGGCCGACGTCGAGTTCACGGGCCCCGTCCCACACGAACGCGTTGCCCGCTTCTATGACGCAGCCGACATTTTCATCAATGCTTCCTGGGTGGATAACCTGCCGATTTCTCTTCTCGAGGCTTTTGCTTCCGGCACACCGGTGGTTACCACGGCACCGGAGGGGATTCGGTACATGGTCGAGGATGGGCGGACCGGCTTGTTGTGCGAGCCAGGCGATTGGCGAGCGTTGGCGAATCACGTGATTCGTTTGCTGCATGATCCGGACCTTGCGCGACGCTTGGCCGCGAATGCCTGCGAGGAAGTCCAGCGGTACCGGTGGGAAACGGTGCGCGCGCAGTGGCTGGACGCTTATCAATCGACGCTGGAAGACCCGGCAACCGCTCAAGGTCGGAAGGGTGGCTCGGGGAGCGTGCTGGCGCCACCCCGGTTCCAAGCCTCCGAGCTTGGGGCAAGAGAACCGACCGCTGGGAAGCTTGCGGTTTTCAAGTGAATCATCATTTTCAAGAAGGGAGTCATTGAATATGCACGATCACCTTAATCCGCCGCATGGCGGAGAACTGATCAACCTCCTGGCAACGCCGGAGCGAGCTTTTGAACTGAAGTCTGAATCACGAGACTGGCCGTCGTGGGACCTTACGGCGCGTCAGTTTTGCGACCTCGAGTTGCTTCTCAGCGGTGGTTTCTCGCCCCTCCGGGGATTCATGTCGCGCGCCGACTACGAAGGCACGTGCTGCAACATGCGCCTGGCCAACGGGCTGCTGTGGCCCATTCCCGTTACGCTGGATGTGACCGAGGAATTCGCACGCTCCCTCGGCACCGGCAGCACGGTCGCCTTGCGTGACCCGGAAGGAATGATGCTGGCGGCTTTGCACGTGCAGGATGTCTGGCAACCCGATCGGCACGCCGAAGCGGAAATGGTGTTCAAGACCACCAGCACCGCCCATCCCGGTGCTGCGCACCTGTTGCAGAAGTCGCATCCTTGGTACGTTGGAGGACGGCTGGAGGGAGTGCACCCACCGACGCACTACGACTTTCGCTCGCTTCGTCTGACTCCGGCTGAGCTCAGGGCCGAGTTTCTCCGCCTCGGCTGGCGGCGCGTAGTGGCCTTTCAGACGCGCAACCCCATGCACCGCGCCCATCAGGAGCTGACCTTGCGGGCCGCGAAGCAAGTGGAGGCCAACCTTCTCATTAACCCCTCCGTGGGCATGACCAGACCCGGCGATGTGGAGTACTACGTCCGCGTGCGATGCTACGAGGCGCTGCTGCACCGCTATCCCAAGGAGACGGCCAAGCTCGCCCTGCTGCCGCTGGCGATGCGCCTGGGCGGTCCCCGGGAGGGGGTCTGGCACGCTATCATCCGCAAGAATCACGGCTGCTCCCATTTCATCGTCGGGCGCGACCACGCCGGCCCGGGCAACGATGAACACGGCAAGCCGTTCTACGGACCTTACGAAGCGCAGGAACTGCTTCAAGAGCACCAGCAGGAACTCGGCGTCACCATGGTTCCTTTCCAGATGATGGTCTACTTGCAAGACGAAGACCGGTACGTTCCTGAAGATGAGGTCCCGTCCGGAGCGCACACTTTGAATATCTCGGGTACCGAGTTAAGGCGGCGCCTCAACGAAGGCCATGAGATCCCTTCCTGGTTCACCTTCCCGGACGTGGTCCGCGAGTTGCAGCGCAGCTACCCGCCGCGGCATCGCCAGGGATTTACCGTGTTCTTCACCGGACTCTCGGGCTCCGGTAAATCGACCATCGCCAACGTGCTGCGAACCAAGTTCCTGGAGATGGGCGGGCGTCCGGTGACCCTGCTGGATGGCGATATCGTGCGCAAACACCTCTCTTCCGAGCTGGGGTTCTCCAAGGAACACCGCGACATCAATATCCGGCGCATCGGTTTTGTGGCCTCGGAGATCACCAAGAACGGGGGCATCGCCATTTGCGCGCCCATCGCCCCCTACGATTCCATCCGCAAGGAGGTGCGAGCCATGATCCAGCCGCTCGGCGGCTTCACTCTGGTCCATCTCTCGACCTCGCTCGAGACCTGCGAGGCGCGGGATCGCAAGGGCCTCTACGCCAAGGCGCGGGCCGGTCTGTTGAAGGAGTTTACCGGTATCTCCGATCCCTACGAATCGCCGGCGGACGCCGAAGTGACAATCGACACCAGCGAACTTAGTCCGGAAGAAGCAGCTCAGGAGATTTTCCTCCACCTTGAGCGGCAGGGTTTCATCGGAGCCAACGGTTCGACCGACTCGCCCTCGGTCGCCGCCAACGACGACTAAGCATGAGCCTTATATAGGGGCGCCGGCGAGAGGGTGCGCCGTGAAGGCTCAAGTTGGGGGGAGGCGAAGGAACTTGCCGGTACCCCCAGCCATAGGCCACTGGGACAACGGTAGTTGGCTCACAAATCAGGGGGGATCATTAGATGGTGGATGACAGGTCGGGAGTTGAGATTCTGAGTCGGATTCGGGAAGCACTCGAGGCGGCAGCGAGCGCTTTGTCCCCTTTCGTTCCGGGCAAGGTGAAGGCCGAGTTCAAGTCCGGCGACGATCCGGTCACCGAGGCTGACCGGGCTGCTAATCGGGTGCTGCGAGAGGTCCTGCTGAGAGACGGAGAGGGCTGGCTTTCTGAGGAGAGCGAGGACGACCTGGAGCGGCTGGGAAAGGACAAAGTGTGGATCGTGGATCCCCTGGACGGGACGCGCGAGTTCGTGGCGGGAATCCCGGAGTGGTGCGTTTCCGTCGCGTTGGTGGAAGGAGGCCAAGCGGTGGCGGGCGGCATTTCCAATCCCGCCACCGGCGAGATCATCCTGGGGGGCCGGGGGCACGGCGTCACCTGCAACGGCCAGCCCGTCCGTCCCAGTCACAAAACCAGCCTCGAGGGAGCTCGCGTGCTGGCCAGCCGCAGCGAAGTGAGGCGCGGCGAGTGGGACCGCTTCCAGGGGGGCTCCTTGGTGGTTCAGCCCATGGGCTCGGTGGCGTACAAGCTGGCCCTGGTGGCGGCGGGGAAGGCCGATGCCACCTGGACCCTGACCCCCAAGCACGAGTGGGATGTTGCCGCCGGCGTGGCCTTGGTGACGGCCGCCGGCGGCGGCGCGCGAAGCCTGGCCAATTCCCCGCTCACCTTCAACCACCGCTCAGCCCTTCTGCCCGGCTTGGTGGCAGGCGGCCCGCATCTCATCGAGCCGCTGTGCGCCTTTCTTCAGGGCCTAGGGACCGGAGGTTAGGGCAAGGGGCTATTGCCTAGCCAACGGCTCCGCCCCCTGGAACGTCCTCGGAGAGGATGGGGCTACGGCGACAAAAAGGGGTATTGACATAGCGCGCCGTGTGGCCGCAACCAAAGACTTCAACACAGCGCCGCCTGCGGCCGCAACCAAAGAGCTCAACACAGAGTTCACGGAGGTCTCACAGAGGCCACAGAGGAGAAAGCCAACCATGACTCGCTTTGCTCTTCGTCTTCTCCGTGACCTCTGTGAGACCTCCGTGAACTCTGTGTTGAGCTCTTGCTCTTTGTTCGCCGTGGAATCCGAAGCTCACATTCTTCGCGGCCGGCAAAGAAGTTGGGAGATGGTAGTACAGAGTTCACTGAGGCTTCACAGAGGCCACAGGGAAAAACGTAAGAATGAGGCGCCCTGCTCTTCGTCTTCTCTGCGGCCTCCGTAAGTCTCCGTGAACTCTGTGTTGCAACTCTGTTTTCTTCGCGCGCCCGAGAAGAATCTGAACATGAGTCGGAACAGCGCTCTGGTATCGTTAATGGAGATGGCGAGTTTGCCCGCTTTTTGCGGCGGCCTTTGCTGGACGGATTCGGGGAATATTAGCACCGTAAATATTTTTCTTGACAATAGACATTTCGGGTTTATACTGGAACTTGGCCTTGTTCGTTTTGGCCAATTGCCAGCGAGCTTCGGCATCGGGGTCCGGTGGATGCATCCGGGGAGAGAGGCTGGGCTGAATGCCGCGGTGGGCGGGGGTGAGCACGCGGTTGGGGCGGGTCGGCGGCGAGGAACACATAACACGAGGAGACCCACCGGTCGGCTTCGTCGGAGGGGGGTAAGGGCAGCGCCCGGGACCCGACGGGTTCGAGAACCATAGCGGGGAGAAAAGGGCTTCGCTGAGAGCTGGTGAGCAAGTCGATGCACCTTCCGACTCCTGGCTTCTTTTTTGAAGGAACAAAGCCGAGAACATGTTGGAAACAAAGGATCAGCGCTTCTTTTGTGAAGGAACAAAGCCGAGAAGATGTTGAAGACAAAGGATCAGCGCTTTTTTTGTGAAGGAACAAAGCCGAGAACATATTGAAAACAAAGGATCAGCTCGAGGAACAAAGCCCAAAACAAACCGGTTCGGGTCGGCTCGATCCGGACTGGGAGAATGGCCCGAGATGGCAGACGAATACGGGCGGAGACAAGGCTGCAAATGCTCAGAATAGAAGATGGCTTGGGGGTCGGGCGAGGGGTGAAGAGAGGGTTGGGAGGGTGGCGAGGGTCGCGAAAATGCCCCAAAAGGTCAAACAAAGCCAATCATATGCTTTAGAATCAGCGATATAGCCTTTGGAACGAAGCCAAAACAAACCCAAAACGAAGCCATTAAGTCCTTTAGAATCGACAGGGCCTAGGAAAACGAAGCCAAAACAAGCGCCATAAGTCCTTTAGACTTGATGTGCCGCAAAAAACGAAGCCAATAGGAGAACGATGGAACGTGGGGCGAATTGCCGATTTACGATTTATGATTGACTTAGAAGAAGAAGGCTTCAGCAGTCGGCAATCAGCCGAAGGCGAGACGCGCTCACCGGTTGCTTGGCTGAGCGCTGATAGCTGAAGGCTGAAGGCGGTCTTTTCGGCAATCGTTGCTGCGAGGAAGAGTCGGGAACACATACTCAATATGAAGGAACATCCCACGATGTTGATGAAAACAAAGGATATGAAAAATGGGAGGCAGGAACATCCCACGATCTTCATGAAAATAAAGGTACTTATTCTTGAAATCCCACGATGTTGATGGAAATTAAACGTCTTATATCGCTATTATAAGTTGTAGTCCATGGTTTCGGCCAGTTTCCTGCCCCTACCCGTCGCACTCAGTTTGTGATAGAACTTCCTCAGGCGCCGGGTAAAGGTTCTCTGCTTGCCTCGTGGGGGTGAGGAATTGACGATGACAGGACCTAGATAGCTAGCCCCTATGGCTGGCCTTGAAGGTCGCATATGGAACGAAAGAAGTCGCCGGTTTTCGTCGTAGGCTGCCACCGCTCAGGGACCAATCTCCTGTACGACACCCTCCTCTCGTCCGGCGGCTTTGCCATCTATCGCGCTTCCTGGATTGTTCATGACACACTCATTCCGCTGGCGGGAGATCTTGGGGTCCGAAGGAATCGTCAGCGCCTGATGGACCTGTGGCTTCCCACGGAGTCGTTTCGGCGGACCGGCCTGGAAGCCGACGCGGTCAGGACCAAGGTGCTTTCCGAGTGCCGCACCGGCTCGGACTTCATCCGCCTGGTGATGGATGAGGTTGCTCGCCGCCAGGGCGTCGATCGCTGGGCGGCCTACAGCCCGGACAATGTCCTTTTTATGCCTCAGATCAAGAGAGAGCTGCCGGATGCCTTGTTCGTTCACATCATCCGCGACGGCCGGGACATTGCCGTTTCCTTGACCAAGATGGGCGGGCTTCGGCCTTTGCCCTGGGATAAGAAGCGAGGCGAGCTGGCGACGGCTCTCTATTGGGAGTGGACGGTCCGCAAGGGAAGAAGAGACGGGGAGAAAATCAAGCCGGCTTATCTGGAAGTGCACTACGAGGAGCTGGTCACGAACCCCGGCGCGACCTTAGCTAGACTGGGTGAGTTTATCGGTCACGATCTCGACTATGAGCGCATCAAGAGCGCGGGTCTGGGCAGGGTCAGCGACCCCAACTCGACCTTCAAGAGTGAATCCCGGGGGTCTGACTTCAATCCGGTCTACCGCTGGAAGGCGGCATTGACGCACCAGCAAGTGGCCGTCCTCGAGGCGCTGATCGGCGACTGCCTTCAGGAATTTGGCTACCCGTTGACGACCT
>Ga0326728_10012301_pt1 | contig 19075 bp, 12 predicted proteins | sample MB3enrmetagenome_FD_207602 | JGI IMG/M metagenome (GOLD analysis project Ga0326728, IMG submission 207602) | Lab enriched peat soil microbial communities from McLean, Ithaca, NY, United States - MB31MN | ecosystem: Environmental > Terrestrial > Soil > Wetlands > Peat | place: USA: New York... | reverse complement strand
ACGCTGAACTGAAAGACTTCGTCGTTGTACTTGGCCCCGGTGTTGATTTTGGAGACACAGTCCACGACCTTGCCCAGCGGGATGCCACGCCCGTAATCGCGCACGGCCACGCGGTTGCCGTCAATCTTGATCTCGATTTCCTTGCCGTGGCCCATGATGTACTCGTCAATGGCGTTGTCCACGACCTCCTTGAGCAGCACATAGCAGCCGTCGTCGGGATGCGCGCCGGAGCCGATGCGCCCGATGTACATGCCGGTGCGGAGGCGGATGTGTTCGAGGGACGACAGCGTCTTGATCTTGCTCTCGTCGTAAACAGGTGTCGCAGATGTTGTTTTTTCAGCCATGAAAAGTTTCGGCGAACAAGATGCGGGAAAAGTACGGGAAATTCAATGCCAAGACGCAGCGGCTAGTCTCCTGAGTCAGAAATAATTGGTGTAACAGCCAGCGCTGCCCAGTGGGCTGAAAGCCCAAAACATGACAGCCTAGGGCAACGCCCTAGGTACAAGTCCGCCATTTTCCCAAGCCCTGAAGGGGCGGCCCAAAGGGCGGCGCAAAACTGCGGTATCATAGGTTGGAGCTGGCCAACAATATTTTTGTAAGAATTCACTGACTCATAGGAGAGCGCTTCAAGAAAAACCGTGGCCGTTTGGAACGTGGATTTTGGGGTTTTCGCCAGGCTCGGCAATGGACAGCGCCGCCGCTGCCAGTTCTGCGTCGGCTTCAGGATGGCTGACGACGCGCATGGAGCTTGGCGCGAATGTCCCGAACAGCTTGGTCCACCGGATGGCAGGCCACTTTGCCTTCTTCGATCTCGCGGGAACGCCGGTCAATGACTTCGTTCCATTGTGCCTCGGCATCGGCATCCACGGTGTCGTCGAGGCTGGTGATGAGTTGGCGGGCCAGATAAGCCCGGTCCTGCTCCGGCAAGGCCAGCACTTCGGCAATTTTTTCAGCGGTCACGCTCATACGCGTATAATATCGCCCAGGCCCGCAGATTGACAAGCGCCGCTTTGCTCCGCCTTTGGCAATACTGACAATATGTGGGTCGTTTTTGGAGCGCATCACGAAATAACCCAGCAATTTGATGGGAAAACGGTCTTTCTTGGGGGGCCGATTCGGCTACTCCGCCGAGCGGCTGCGGGCGGTCTTAAGCCAATCACGAAGCTGCTGCGCGGCGGCGCGGGCCGGCTCGTCGAGAACGGCGATGGTTTCCCCGACCTTGGCGGCGTCACCAGCCTCGGCAGCGTTCTCGATGTCGAGGTAACGCTGGGAAAGGGCCTCGAAGCCGAACAGGGCCGTCAACCCTTTCAGCGAATGCGCGGCGCGTTCGAGGTCGGACCATTTGGCGGCTTCCTGGAGGCGGTGAATTTCGGTGAGGCGGGCGGGAAATTCAGTGAGGAAATCAGCCACCATGTCCGCCACCGAGGCGCGGTCCAGTTCGGTGCAAAGCTGTTCCAGCCGGGCGGGATTGAAGCCGCCCGGGGACGGCGCGGCGCTCCCCGCCGGAACCGGCGCAGCCGGTCCGGTGGCCGGCGCGGCTTGGCCGGTCATGGCCGGCACGGCGGCCAGCAGCGCATTATACAATTGCTGTGTTGTGAACGGCTTGGCGATGTAATCATCCATTCCGGCGGCCAGGCAGCGCTCGCGCTCGCCGGCGAGGGCGTTGGCCGTCAGGGCGATGATGCGCGCGCGCCGCGCGGGTTTTTTCTCTTCCTCGATTTTGCGGATGGCCGCCGTGGCGCCGAAGCCGTCGAGTTCGGGCATGTTGCAGTCCATGAGAATGGCGTCGCAATTGCCGGGGGAAAATTTCTCGACGGCCTCGCGGCCGTTCACGGCCCATACGGCGGTGGCGCCAAAGTTATCCAGAATGAGGTGACAAAGCTTGCGGTTGAAGGGATGGTCCTCGGCCACCAGAATGCGCAAATCTGAAATGGGGGTGCGCTTGTCGCGGGGCAGGTCTGGCCGGGCGTTTTGCGGCGTGGCGGCGGGGACGGCCGCCGGGAGTTCCGGCACCGTATTCTTGCCTGAAAGAACGGAGACCAGCGCCTCAAACAGCGGCTGTTCGCGCACCGGTTTGAGCAGGACGTTGCCCAGGGCGGCCGGCCCGGCGGCATCCGCGCCCAGCGAGCCGGCGGGGCTGGCCAGCAAAATGCATTGCACGCGGTCCTGATGTTCGGCCAGGAGGCGGCTCAGTTTCTCGCCGCCTTGGGCGAGCATTTCATCATCGCAAATCACCAGCGGGATGACGGCGGAGCGGAAATCGTACAACACGGCGCGGGTCAGTTCGTCCGCGCCGGCCACGGGGCGGCAAACCACGCCCCAACTGTGGAGTTGTTCGACGAGGGATTGCCGCTGGCTGGCATTGAGCACGGCCACCACGGCCTGAAGAAAGACCAGCCCGGGGAAACTGCGCTCGAAGGCGGGCTGCTGCGGCACGCCGAAGGGCAGTTCAAACCAGAACATCGAACCGGCGCCGGGCGTGCTTTGGACTCCGATGCGGCCCCCCATCAGCTCAATGATCTTGCGGGAAATGGCCAGACCCAGCCCCGTGCCCCCAAATTTGCGGGATGACGATGTGTCCACTTGAACAAAGGGCTGGAAGAGCTTCTTAATTTCCTCGGGTGACATGCCGATGCCCGTGTCGGCCACCTCGAACCGCAATACCATGCGGGACTCGCCTTGAAAATGAGTGTTGATGCGCACCACGACTTCCCCATGGTCGGTGAATTTGACCCCGTTGCCCACGAGGTTGAGGAGAACCTGGCGTAGACGGGCGGGATCGCCGGTCAGGCGCTGGGGGATGTCGCGGGCCACCACGGCGGCGAGCGCGACTTTTTTTCCGGCCACGCGCGTGGCGGCGTTTTCCAGGACGGATTCCACGACGGCGCGCACGGAAAAATCCTCGCGGGCGACATTCATTTTGCCGGCCTCGATTTTGGAGAAATCGAGAACGTCGTTGATGACGTGCAGGAGGGCGTTGGCGCTGTCCACGGCGGCCTCGGCAAATTCGCGCTGGCGGGCGTCGAGGCGCGTCTGGGCCAGCAGTTCGACCATGCCCAGGATGCCGCTCAGGGGGGTGCGCAACTCATGGCTCATGTTGGCCAGAAATTCGCTCTTGGCGGTGTTGGCGCGGTTGGCTTGTTCGGCCATCGAACGCGCGTCGGTGACCGCGGCCTGAAGCTGCTGGTTCATTTTTTCCAGGGAAACCTTGGCTTCACTCGCCGCCAGTTCGGCGCGTTTGCGCGGCGTGATGTCCTGCATCACAGCTTGAAACTCTTCTGGCTCAAAACTTCCGCGCTCCAGGCGGCGCACGGTAAACTGCTGCCATTCCACGTGTCCGTCCGCGGCCTCCACGCGGCGGTCAAAAGTCGTCACCGGCTGGCCGGGCTGCGGCAGGGGCACGTCAGGCCGGGCGGTTTCCTTGGACATCAGCTTGTAGAAATTCTGGCCAAGGATTTCAGTCTCGGATTTGCCATGAAAAGTGTAATAAGCCGGGTTGGCAAACGTGATGGCGCCGTCCGGCGTAAAACGGCAGATGAGGTCGGTCTGGTCGGCCATGACGGAGCGGAGCCGCTTTTCGTTGGCGAGCACGTCGGCCATGGCGCGGCGCAACTGGCTGGCGGCGGTGGCCAGCAGGAGATTGGAAACGGCGATGATGCCAATATAACTGCCAATCAAACGCAGGCTGTCCGCTTCGTTGCCGGTCACAAAGGGGCCGCGTCTTTGCAACTGTGAATAGATGGCCAGCGCGGCCACCAGCAGCGTGCCCGTGGCCGCGCCGCGCGGCCCAAACCGCAGGGCGCTCCAGGCGAGAAAGGGATAAGGCAGATAGGCCAGCGGATACTGTTGCAGCCCATAGACAAACCAGGTGTCAAAAGAAATGAGCGTTCCGCAAACAAGCCCGGCGGCGCAGGTGACAGCTTCGACCGTGCGCCACAGGTTCAGGCGCACCGATGACGGCACGCCCCAGGTAATGATCACCGGCGTGATGACCAGCGCGGCCAGCGCGTTGGGCACCCACCATTCCACCAGCTTCGGAAAGATGGCGTCGGGCACTATGATCTTGTCGTAAACCAGGCTGACGACATTGAAAAGGGCGTTGACCGTTGTTCCCAAACCGCAGGCAAGGAGGAGAAAGCCCGCGCCGTCGCGGGTCCGTTCCATGGCACAATCAAATTTCACGAACCGTTCCAGCAAAAAGGCGCAGGTCACCGCGCCAATGGTGTTGCCGATGGCTGTTCCGAGCGTGAAAAAACCCAGCGGCACCCCGTCAATAAATGAAAACAGGAAGGCCCCCAGCGCAATGCCCGGCCAGAACCGGTAACCGAACAGAAGGATGGCGGCCAGGGCGATGCCCGACGGTGGCCAGACCAGTGAAACGCTGTGCGACAAAAAAGAGGTCTCTTTGCCAAGCAGTCCCCCCAGGAAGTAAAGAGCGGTCAACAACGCCACGCGGGTACCGGTGGTCAGCTGCTTTTTATCTTCAACCGTCACAACGCCATGTTTTTTAACAGCTTTCGCCAGCGACTGCCAGCGGGAAAGTAATTGAGAACCGTGAATGGACGCCAATTGACTTGAACGGGAGGCGGGATTCGATTCCGCTTATGATATTGGTCAGACTCGGAAGTCTGCGCTACACCTGAATGTGTGAAACTCACGCGCTATGCGTGAAAATTTCACGCTTTCGAGGTGTGGCAGGAACCTAAAATGTTCAAAATCACTGATATATCCATGTTTTCGGCGTTGGCACCCGCATTGCTTATGGTAATTCAGAAATCCATATGACAGACCTTGGGACTCCCATGAAGTTTACCGTCTGTCTCGGATAAAAAACAACAACGAACGAACCGCACTCAAAGAATATGAAACAAGAGAAAAAAGCATTTACGCTGATCGAACTGTTGGTCGTCATCGCGATTATCGCGATCCTGGCGGCCATGCTCCTGCCGGCCCTCGCGGCCGCCAAGCGCCGGGCCCAAAGAATCACCTGCGTCAACAATCTCAAGCAGGTCGGCCTGTCCTTCCGCATCTGGGAAGGCGACAATGGCGACAAGTATCCCATGGGAGTGAGTTATGTCAGCGGCGGTGCCATGGAATACCTTTACACCACCGCGACCGGTAGTGGTGCTGCCCAAGGGCAAAACCCCATCATACCCTTCATGGTCATGTCCAACACTCTTTCCACGCCGAAAGTGACCTATTGCCCCTCGGACAATTTTCACTCCACCGCGCCAACCAACTTTAACAGCTCTTATTGCGGTTGCGGTATTCCTTTCGCTGCTGATGGCGGCGGCCAATGCAGCTACTTCGTGAATGGTGCTGTTACCACCGAACAGGATCCGCAGGTTATCATGACTGGTGACGAGAACATTGGAAGCGTCGGTTCTTCAGCTACAGCTGCGGGTGGTATGTTTACTGGCACTGGCTCTGCTAATGCCGCTGCTGGTACCGCAGCCTTGGCTGATGTGCTGCTCTCTTCCGGCGCTTGGGCTGGCAACACTTACTGGGCGTGGACGCAAAACGACTTTCACCAGAAAGCCGGCAACATCGGACTGGGCGATGGCAGTGTGCAATCTGTTACCATCTCAGGCTTGCAATCGGCATTGTCCAATAGTACGAATGTTTGGGCCAACCAGGTTTTCAACTTTCCGAAATAATTTAATTTGAAGTTCATCAGACGAGGCCGACGCAAGTTGGCCTCGTTTTTTTTGCACTCAATCCAATGCTTCAAGGCGCTCCGCTAATTTACGATTTGCGATTTACGAGGGGGTTGGGCCGTAGGAGGGGCGGCACACAACGAATGAAGAAAATCGGTAGGGCGCGTCACTCCGTGCGCGCCGGAGCGTCGGTTGCCGGCTGACGGCTGACGGCGCGCACGGAGTGACGCGCCCTGCCAAACCCACCACCTCGTAAATTGTAAATTGAAAAGCTCCGGCAGTTCCATCTTCCATCAGTCCCGGTTTGTCTATTATCCTGCGGGCGTGCGGTTCCAGAAAATCACCATCATCGGCTTGGGCCTGCTCGGCGGGTCCATCGGCCTGGCGGTCAAACGCCTTGGACTGGCCGGGGAAGTGGCGGGGTTCGTCCGCCGCGCGACGAGCTTGGACGATTGCGAGAAAGCGGGCGCGGTGGATTATGCCACCACCGACCTGCTGGCCGCCGTTTCGGGTGCGGACCTCGTCGTTCTGTGCACTCCGCTGGCGCAAATGGCCCCGCTGACGGTACAGCTTCTGCCGGCGCTGAAAAAAGGGGCCATTGTCACCGACGTCGGCAGCGTCAAGGCCGGGGTAGTGCGCGAAGTCGGCAGGCTTGCGCGCAGTGCCGGAGCGCATTTCGTGGGCAGCCATCCCATGGCCGGCGGCGAAAAGATGGGCGTGCTCGCCGCCCGTGCGGACCTTTATGCCCATGCCGTGTGCGTCATCACGCCCGCAAAGGATTCCAACACGGGGGCCGTCCGCACGCTCGAAAAATTCTGGCAATCCCTGGGCGCGCACACCTTGCGGATGGATGCCGCGCGGCACGATCTGTGGGTCAGCCGCTCCAGCCATCTGCCCCATGTTGCCGCCGCCGCCCTGGTGAATCTGGTGTTGAATCCGGAGGGTCCCAAGGCCGGGGCCGCCCTGTGCGCCACCGGTTTTCGCGACACCACCCGCATCGCTTCCGGCTCGCCCGAAATGTGGCGGGACATCGCCCTGGCCAACCGCAAAAATCTCGCGCGCTCGCTGGACGCCTTCGCCGCCGAACTGAAAAAATTCCAGGGCGCCCTGAAGGCGGACGATGCTGCGGCCGTCGAAAAATTCTTTGCCCGCGCCAAGCAGCTTCGCGATGACTGGTGCGCCTGCGGCGCCTCCGCCTCGCAGGAATGATTAGAGAATAGAGGATAGAGAATAGAGGATGGAGGATGGAGGATGGCATGCTCGCCCGTTCATCTGCGATTAGAGCCTTAGGGAAAAACCGTAGATTAAGTTTTTGCCATCCTCCATCCTCTATCCTCCATCCTCGTTTTCCTGCTAACTGGCGTCGATCACCGGATGCAGGCCGAACTGCACGAGCTTGGCCTTCATCGTGATGCGCGAAACGCCCAGCCAGCGCGCAGCTTTGGCCTGGTTCCCGTGCGCCAGTTCGATGGCCTGGCGAAACAATTCGCGCTCGGCGGATTCCAGGACGCGCGCATGAACCTCATGGCCCTCGCCGCGCTGGGCCGCCGCCAGCAATCCCGCAACATACTCCGCAAGCGTCTGTCCGTCGCCGGACGCAGCGTCGTCGCCGTCCTTGTGCAATGCCGCGCGCACATGGTCCACATTCACCGTGTAGCCCTGCGAGAGGAGCAGCGCCTTGCGCACGGCGTTCTCCAGCTCCCGCACATTGCCCGGCCACGGGTAGGACTGGAGAAAAACCACCGCGTCCGGATGAATGGACGGGCTGGGATGGCCCAGTTCAGGTCCGTACTTCGTCAAAAAATAGTTTACCAGCGCGGGAATGTCCTCCTTGCGCTGGCGCAGGGCCGGCAGATGGACCACCACCACGTTCAGGCGGTAGTACAAATCCTCGCGAAAATGTTTCTCGCGGATCGCCGTCTCCAAATCGTGATGCGTGGCCGCCAGCACGCGCACGTCCACGGGAATCGCTTCGCGCCCGCCGAGACGCTGAATGCACCGTTCCTGAAGCACCCGCAGCAGCTTCACCTGCGTGCCGGGAGTCATGTCGCCGATTTCATCCAAAAAAATGGTGCCGTGACTGGCCTGCTCGAAGCGTCCGATGCGCCGGGCGTCCGCGCCGGTGAAGGCGCCGCGCTCGTGGCCGAACAGCTCGCTTTCCAGCAGCGTTTCGGGGATCGCCGCGCAATTGATGGCCACAAACGGCGCGTTGGCGCGGTCGCTGTTCTGGTAGATGGCGCGGGCGATCAGTTCCTTGCCCGTGCCGGTTTCGCCGCGAATGAGCACGTTGACCGGCCGCGCGGCGATGCGCCCGATTTCCTTGTAGATGGACTGCATGGCCGCGCTCTGCCCCACGATGGCGTCGCGCGCCGCGCCGGGTTCGCCCAGGGTGACGGGCTCGGACATGAGGCGGTTGCTGTTGACGGCGCGGTGGATGAGTTCCAGCAATTGCGGAATTTCAAACGGCTTCAGCAAATAATCGTACGCGCCGAACTTGGTCGCTTCGATGGCCGTCTGCGTGGAACCGAAAGCCGTGATGAGAATGATGGGCAGCCGGGGCCGCGCCGCGTGCAACTGCCGCACCAGATCGAGGCCGTTCAGGCCGGGCATCCGGAGGTCCGTGACCACGACGTTGAACGTGTCGCCCGTGGCGCGGGCCAGGCCGTCATCACCGCGTTTTTCCACGGTGACTTCGTAGCCTTCGTCGCTCATCACGCGCGCGACGGTGTCCACAATGCCGGGGTCGTCGTCAATGAGAAGTATTTTGGCCGCGGTGCTCATGCCATTGCCTGCGGCAGCAGAATACCAAAAGTTGTGCCGCGGTTCACCTGGGTTTGATACCGCAGGACGCCGCCATGCTTCTGGACGATTCGCGCCGCGATGGACAAACCCAGCCCGGTGCCGTTTTCCTTGGTGGTGAAAAAGGGGTCGAACAGGCGCTTTTGCGCCTCGGGCGGAATGCCCCGGCCCGTGTCTGAAACTTCCAGGATCACGGTGTTCTTTTCGCCGTTCAGGAGCGGCTTGCGCGATTGCAGCGCCCGCAGCGTGATGGAGCCTTCCTGGCCGATGCTGTCGGCGGCGTTTTGCACCAGGTTGATGAGCACCTGCTTCATTTGGCCGGGGTCCACCGCGACATACAACGGCGCGGACGGCTCCAGATTGAGCCGGATGCGGCTCTTCTCGAATTGCGCGGCGAAAAATGTCTTCGTCTCCAGCAGCAGAAGGTCGGCGGCCATTACCACCGGTTCCGGCTCGGCCGGGCGCGCGAACTGGAGGAAGTCATTGACGATGCGCTCCAGCCGCACAATTTCGCGCTCGACGACTTTCACGTCTGAATGCTCGGGGGTGCCCGGTGCGAAGCGCTTCTGCTGGGTAAACAACGCCGCCTTGATGGCCGTGAGCGGGTTGCGGACTTCATGCGCCACGCCCGCCGCCAGCAGGCCGAGCGACGCGAGTTTTTCCCGCTGCTCGACGGCCGCCTGCGTTTCCACCAGCTTTGTCCGCAACGGTCGGATCATGTCACGATAGACGAACATCGCCAGTGCGGCGGCAAAAATAAACAGAAGGGCCAGCGCCACCAGAATGGTCAGGCGCAGCCGCCAGATCATTTGATGCGCTTCCGCCAGAAGCTGTTTTCTGAGGTCAAGGTGCGCCTGGGAGAGTTGCTGTCCCAGGTCAAACAAATGCCGGCGCGTCAGGCTCAATTTCTCGGGGGGAAGATTCTGGTTGGGACCCGACTTCTGGATTTCCTGCCGGACTTCCTCCACCGCCCGGGCATAGTCCTCATAGGCCGCATTCATTTGCTGCAAAAGACCCCGTTCCCCGGGCGTCGTCGCGGTGGCAATCTGGCCCTGGATCCAGGCGCTCAACTCGTCGTCGGACTTTACAAAATCGGTCCAGGCGGCTTCATCGCCCGTGCTGCGGTAGCGCGCGAGTTTGTTGCCCGCTTCGCGGAGCATGTCCGTGAAGTGCTCCGCCATGCCGCGACTTTGGGTCTCAACTTCATCGAGCTTGCTGTGCAAGTCCGCGCCTTCGCGCTGGGAATCGAGGGTGACAAACGCGATCAATCCGCCCATGACGGCCATGGCGAGCACCAAGGCGGCGAGACGGAGTTTGACTGCGGATGTCATGGTTGTTTTAGAATAACGGAAACTTGAATGATCTGTTAATAAAACGATACTGGGCGGCCCGCAGCCCTAGGACTACAGGGACGGCAGGACGCCCAAACGGGAACCAGCCAATTAGGCGGCGCACACAGGGAAAGCGCGCGCCGCCCGGTCTTCAGCGCCAATAACCGCGCTCGTGATGCCAGCCATAGTGGTCATGCCACGAGCGGCCGACAATCCACACGGCGTGGGGATGTGGAGGAATCGCCCAGTGTCCGCCAATCCAAATCCACCCGCCGCCCTGCCACACATATTCCCCGTCCAGCCAGACATAACCCGGTCCCGGCGCCACCACCACGGTTTCAACGGGAGGGGGCGGGGGAGCCTGCTGCACAACCACTGGCGGCGGGGCCATGCTGGCGGTGTTGATCATATAATCAACAACCTTGTCCGATACGCCTGAATCGCGCAAGTCAATGATGTCCGCCGAACTCAGATGAAAGACTGTATGCGAGTTGTTTATTTGGGCGATGATGACATCCTCGCTGATGCCGGCCTTGGCCAGCGATTTGATGTCCCCAATGGTCAGGGGCTGGCCCTGGTCCACCCGCGCATAGGTCCCCGGGGACTCCGCCCTCAGACGGGCTTCCTGTTCACGGTCCATGGAATTGCCGATCAGTCCGCCGGCCAACGCGCCGGCCGCCGCGCCAATCAGGGCGTCCTGCCCGCCGTGGCGTCCGCCGCCGATGGCCGCGCCTGTTAATGCGCCGAAGGCGCCGCCGATGAGGGCGCCCGAACCGGTGTTGTTTTGTGTGCCATCAGGGTTCTGACAGCCTGTTAAAAAAATCGCCGCGCTTCCCAGCGCGAGCACGGTCTTATGAATGTTCATATTCATTCTTTATCTAACGCAAATGACGTGCCAAAGTTGCTGTCGCCGTAATCCGTCTTTTTGCCCCAAAAAAGTCAATGCCGGTGCTTCTCGCCGCAAATCGAGTCACTCCCCCGGTGCAAAGAAACTTTGCACATCGGCAAAGTTTCTTTGCCCGCCCACGTACCAAAGGCAGGTCCGAGCCGTCATATTGGGCCAAATCGCCCGTCAAATCGTAGCGAAAGGCCATTGGCACGTTCTTCGCTATCGGACATACCAGCTTAACACCATCTGCAAGGAAAATGAAGATACGATTTCGATTTCTCGAGCCGCAGCCATCCAGGCCGCTGTTTGTTTTGTTGTCCAGTTTTACCTCCATCACCTTCAGCGTGCCGGTGCGATGCGAAAGAAAATGGGGAGCACACGCCTCTGGCGTGCGGTTTGCGGCGTCGCGCCGCAAATGGTCTGTTTCCATTTCAACTCACCCAATCGTGCGGGAAATACGGTGGGACGAAGCCGTCGGCGTGACGCCGACGGCGACACGCGGGACGCGTGTGTTCCCTGGGGAAACAGCCTGCCGCTGCCATTGGAAACTCGCTTGCCGGACATTTTTAACATAGAATTCTCGAATGGAAACCGATCACCTGCCCGCGACATCAAACCAGACTTCGGCTGCGGCCAATACACCGGTTGGAGCGCCCCCGGCCCCACCCAAGCAACGTGGTTCAAAGAAGTGGCTGTTCATCGCCTGCGCCGTTGCGGTCTTCGCCGGAGTTCTTTGGCTGGCACACTACCGGGCAAGTTCGACTCCAGCGGGCCCCGCCGGAGGTGGCGCCGTGAATTTGCCGGTGCCGGTGGTCGTTGGAACGGTGATGCAAAAAAATGTTCCGATCTATCTTGACGGCTTGGGCACGGTGCAGGCTTACAACACCGTTACCGTCCATACCCGCGTGGACGGTGAATTGATGAAAGTGGCCTACAGCGAGGGACAAGATGTCACAAATGGCGAATTGCTGGCGCAAATTGACCCTGCGCCGTATCAGGCCGTGCTGGACCAGGCGGCGGCCAAGAAGAACCAGGATGAGGCGCAACTGGAAAACGCCCGCGTGGACCTGAAACGCTATGCCGACCTGATGGCCACGGACGCCACCACGCAGCAAACTTACGACACGCAAAAGGCATTGGTGAACCAGCTCCAGGCCACAGTGAAGGCGGATGAGGCCGCCATCGCCAGCGCCCAGGTGAACTTGAATTATACGACCATTGCCTCGCCCATTGACGGACGCACCGGTATTCGTCTGGTGGACCAGGGCAACATCGTCCACGCCGCCGACGCCAGCGGGCTGGTCGTGCTGACCCAGCTTCATCCAATCTCCGTCATATTCACCCAGCCAGAAACCGATTTTTCAAAATTGCATATCCGCGGAGGCGAGCAGCCCCAGTTTCAGGTCCTCGCCACCGGCCGCGACGATACGAATATTCTGGACACGGGCGAGCTGGCGGTGGTGGACAACCAGATTGACACCACCACCGGCACCCTCCGGCTCAAGGCCAACTTCCCCAATCCCCGGCTGCGCCTTTGGCCGGGCGAATTTGTAAACACCCGGCTGCTTCTCGCCGTGCGCACCAACGGTCTGGTCGTGCCCGCATCGGTCGTTCAGCGGGGCCCCGAAGGCTCCTTTGCGTTTGTGGTCCAGCCCGATGACACCGTGGCCATGCGCGCGGTCAAGGTCGCCCAAATTGACAACGGCCTGGCATTGATTGACGACGGCCTGGCCGCCGGTGAAACCGTGGTCGTGGACGGCCAGTATAAGTTGCAGGACGGCTCGCACATCAAGACCGCGGCGGCGGGCGGCCAAGGCGGTCCCGTCAATGGCGGTGGAGGCGGCGCGGGCGGTTCCACCAACAGTCCGGCAGGAACGCATCAGCACCCACCGTCGTGAGTATTTCCGAGCCGTTCATCCGACGTCCCGTTGCCACGTCCCTGCTCATGGTCGGCGTGGTGCTCATGGGATTGCTGGGCTATTTCCTGCTCCCCATCTCGGCGCTGCCGCCGGTGGATTTTCCCACCATCCAGGTCGTGGCGGCATATCCCGGCGCGAGTCCGGACGTGATGGCGTCCTCGGTCACCACGCCGCTGGAACGGCAGTTCGGGCAAATTAGCGGGCTGTCCGCCATGACCTCGGTCAGCTCGTTTGCCAACACGGAAATCACACTGCAATTTGAGCTGGACCGGGACATAGACGCGGCCTCGCAGGACGTCCAGGCCGCCATTGACGCCGCGAAGGGTGTTCTGCCCACGGGCATGCCCAATCCTCCGACGTACAGCAAGGTCAATCCCGCCGACACGCCCATTCTCACCATTGCCCTCACCTCGGACACGCTGCCCCTGGAAAAAGTCAACGACCTGGCCGACACCACCCTGGCCCAAAAACTGAGCGAGGTCACCGGCGTGGGCCTGGTGACCATCGAGGGCAACCAGAAGCCCGCCGTGCGCGTGCAAATCAATCCCGCCGCCGTCGCTTCCCTGGGCATGAGCCTCGAAGACGTCCGCACCGCCCTCCTCCAAAACAGCGTCAACGCGCCCAAGGGCAGTTTTAACGGCCCGCGCCAATCCTACGCCATCAACGCCAACGACCAGATCTTCTCCGCCGACCAATACCAGAACGTCATTGTGGCCTACAAAAACGGCGCGCCCGTCCGCGTGTCCGACATCGGCAGGGCCGAGGACAATGTGGAAAACGTCCGGCTGGGAAGCTGGATGGGCGGCCAGCCCGCCGTGCTGCTGGACATCCAGCGCCAGCCGGGTGCCAACATCATTCAAACCGTGGACCGCGTTAAGAAGCTGCTCCCGCGTTTGCGCGCGGGCCTGCCGCCTTCGGTGAAATTGAGCATTTTCAGCGACCGCACCGAGACGATCCGCTCTTCCATTCAGGACGTTCAATTCACGCTGGTGCTCGCGGTCGTGCTGGTGGTCATGGTGATCTTCGTTTTTCTGCGGAAATTCTGGGCCACGGTCATCCCCAGCGTGGCCCTGCCGGTCACCTTGATTGGCACCTTCGGGGTCATGAAGCTCGCCGGCTTCAGCCTGGACAACCTTTCGCTGATGGCCCTGACGATTTCCACCGGTTTTGTGGTGGACGACGCCATTGTCATGATTGAAAACATCGTGCGGCACGTGGAGAACGGCGAGAAGCCGATGACGGCCGCATTGCAGGGCTCAAAGCAAATCGGCTTCACCATCGTGTCCTTGAGCGTGTCGCTGGTGGCGGTGTTCATTCCGCTGCTGTTCATGACGGGCATTGTGGGCCGCCTGTTCCGCGAATTTGCCCTCACTCTGAGCGCCGCTGTGGCGGTTTCGGCGTTCGTCTCGCTCACGCTCACACCCATGATGTGCTCGCGGCTGCTGCGGCCCGAAAGCGAGGAACGGCACGGGCGGCTGTTCCTGTGGTCGGAACGCTTTTTTCGCGGCATGTTGGACACATACGACCGCGGGCTGAAATGGGTCCTGCGGCATAAGCCCTTCACTTTGGCCGTGGCCGTCGTGACGCTCATCGCCACCGTGCTCCTGTACGTGGCCATACCCAAGGAACTGCTGCCCGCGCAGGACACCGGCCTCATCATTGGCGTGACCGACGCTTCGCCGGCAATTTCCTTCACCGCCATGATCGCCCGGCAGCACGCCATTGCCGATATCGTCCAGCGCGACCCCGATGTTCAAAGCGTGGCGTCCTTCGTGGGCGCCAGTTCCGTGAACTCCACGCTCAATTCGGGCCGTCTCTATATCCAGCTCAAGCCGCGTTCCGCGCGTTCCGCCAGCGCGCAGCAGGTCATTGTCCGTTTGAGCAAGGCCACCGCCGGAGTCGAGGGCATTTCGCTGCTCATGCAGGCCTCGCAGGACATCCAGATAGACAGCCGTGTCAGCCGCACCCAATACCAGTACACGTTGGAGGACTCCGACGGCGTGGAACTGGCCGAATGGTCCGACAAACTGCTGGCCAAACTGCGCGGGCTGCCGGAACTGGCCGATGTCGCCAGCGACCAGGAGCAGGGCGGGTTGCAAATCGCCGTCAATGTGGACCGCGAAAAGGCCTCCCGCTACAACGTGCTGCCGCAGGCCATTGACGACACACTCTATGACGCCTTCGGCCAGCGGCAGGTGGCCACCATCTTCACCCAGCTCAACCAGTACCGCGTCATTCTGGAAGTGGACCCGGACTATCAGGAATCGCCCGATGCGTTGAACAAAATTTATGTGAAGTCCAGCACCGGTCAAATGGTGCCGCTGGGCGCCTTCGCCACCCTGGTTCCTGGCACCGCACCGCTGACCATCTCGCATGAAGGACAGTTCCCCGCCGTGACGTTGTCCTTCAACCTGGCCCCCAGCGCTTCGCTGGGCGCGGCGGTGGACGCCATCAACCATGCTTCCGCGGAAATCGGCCTGCCGCCCACGGTGGCCACCTCGTATTCCGGCAGCGCGGCGGAATTCCGCACCTCGCTCAGCAGCGAGCCGCTGCTGATTCTTGCCGCGCTGATCGTCATCTACATCGTGCTGGGCGTGCTTTATGAAAGCTACATCCATCCGCTCACAATTTTGTCCAGCCTGCCCTCCGCCGGCGTGGGCGCGCTGCTGGCGCTGATGATTACCAATACGCAGCTTTCGCTCATTTCACTGGTGGGCATCATCCTGCTGATTGGCATCGTTCAAAAGAACGCCATCATGATGATTGATTTCGCGCTGGATGCCGAGCGCCAAGAGGGACTGCCGCCGGAGAAATCCATTTACCAGGCCGCGCTGCTGCGGTTCCGTCCCATTATGATGACCACGATGGCGGCGCTGCTGGGGGCGCTGCCGCTGGCCCTGGAGAATGGCAACGGCTCGGAACTGCGCCGGCCCCTGGGCATTGCCATCGTCGGCGGCCTGCTGCTGTCGCAGCTTATTACGCTGTTCACCACGCCGGTGATTTACCTGTACCTGGGGCGTCTGTCAGCGTTCAGCCGGCGGTGGCGCCTGGCCAACAAAGAAGACCTCGCCGGCGTTTCGCCGGCGGAACCCGAACCGGAAACACCGTGAACACGACGCCGTGAACCCGTGAACCTTTCCGAGCCATTCATCCGCCGTCCGGTGGCCACATCGCTGCTGGCGATGGGGCTGTTTATATGCGGCGTGACGGCGTTCCGCTACCTGCCGGTGGCGGCCATCCCGCGCGTGGATTTCCCGATGATCACGGTTTCCGCGTCGCTGCCCGGCGCGGACCCCGAGACCGTGGCCTCCTCCTTGGCCACGCCTTTGGAACGGCACCTGGGCCAGATTGCCGGGGTCAATGAATTGACTTCCGTCAGCACGCTGGGCGGCTGCAACGTCACGCTTCAATTTGATCTGGACCGCAAGGTGGATGCCGCCGCCCACGACGTCCAGGCCGCCATCAACGCCTCCGAAACCGACCTGCCCATCAATCTTCCCGGCCCGCCCACCTATCGCAAAGTCAATCCTGCCGACGCCCCCATCATGGTGCTGGCCCTGACTTCGGACACGCTCCCGCAAACCACCGTGTTTGAATTTGCGGATGAAATTCTTGGCCAAAAGCTGAACCAGGTCGAAGGCGTCAGCCAGGCCACCATCAGCGGCGCGGAAAAATCCGCCGTCCGGGTCCAGGTCAACCCCGACGCGCTGGCTTCCGCCAATGTGAGCCTGGAACAGGTGCGCACCATGCTCAGCCAGGCCAACGTCAATCTGCCCGCCGGCAGCGTGGAGGGGCACGGCCTCTCCGAGACCGTCGTCCTGAACGGCCAGCTCACCGACGCGACGCAATACCGGAACCTCATCCTGAAGCAGCGCGGGACGACGCCCATGCGGCTGGATGCGTTTGGAAAGGTGATTGAAGGCGTCGAGAACGACATGCTGGCGGGCTGGTCCGGCACCAACCGCGCCGTGCTGGTCATCATCCAAAAACAGGCCGGGGCCAATGTCATTGACACCGTGGACCGCATCAAGGCCGTGCTGCCGCAGCTCGAACGCTGGATGCCCGCCGGCATCAAGTTGAACATCTTGAGCGACCGCACTCAGACCATCCGCGCGTCCGTGCATGACGTGGAAGTGTCCCTGCTGATCAGCATTTCGCTGGTCGTCATGGTGGTCTTTTTGTTTCTCCGCCGCTTCTGGCCCACCTTCATCGCCAACATCACCGTGCCGCTGGCCTTGTCCGGCACCATGGCCATGATGTACCTGCTCAACTACAGCCTCGACAACCTCTCGCTCATGGCCATCACCATCTCCGTCGGCTTTGTGGTGGACGACGCCATCGTGGTCATCGAGAACATCTATCGCTACATCGAGCAGGGGCAGCGCCCCATGCCCGCCGCGCTGGCCGGCGCGCGCCAGATTGGTTTCACGGTCGTTTCTATGAGCCTCTCGCTCATTTCGGTCTTCATACCGCTCATTTTCATGGGCGGTTTGGTGGGGCGCTTGTTCCATGAATTTGCCATCACGGTCGGGCTGGCCATCGCCGTCTCCGGTTTGCTGTCCCTGACCCTCACGCCCATGCTATGCTCGCGCTTTCTGCGCGCGGAAGCGGAACTGCCGCCGCCGGGATGGTTTTCCCGCGGCTGCGAGCGCGCTTTCCAATGGCTGTTGCGCCACTACGAAACCGCTTTGCAATGGGTTTTGCGCAATCACGCCTTCACGCTCGGCGTCGCGCTCGCCACCTGTATCGCCACCATTTTGTTGTACCTGATGGTGCCCAAGGGAATTTTTCCGCAACAGGACACCGGCGTCCTCATGGGCATCACCGAGGCGTCGCAGGACATTTCCTTTGACGCCATGTCCAAGCTCCAGCAACGCGCCGCGCGCATCGTGCTGGCCGATCCCGCCGTGGCGACGCTCGGCTCGTTCATCGGCGCGGCGGCGGGCAATTCCACCGTCAATAACGGCCGCATGTTCATTACCTTGAAACCGCGGAACGAGCGGAGTGTCACCGCGGACCAGGTCATCGCCCGGCTGCGAAAAAAATTGTCGCAGGTCGTCGGCATCAATCTTTTCCTGCAGTCCATCCAGGACATCCGCGTGGGCGGGCGGCTTTCCAAGGCGCAGTTCCAATACACCTTGACGGGGGAGGATTTGAACGCGCTGGGAGATTTTTCCTCCCGCCTTGTGGACAAACTGCGCCAGTCGCCCTCGCTGAAAGACGTGACCAGCGACCAGCAAATGCTCGGCCTCCAAATGAACGTGGTGGTGGACCGCGACGTCGCGGCGCGGCTGGGAGTGAACGTGGCCGCGGTGGACAACACGCTCTACGACGCCTTCGGCCAGCGCCAGGTTTCCACCATTTACACGTCCTACAACCAGCATCATGTGGTGCTCGAAGCCGATCCGCGGATGCAGCTGCAACCCGCGTCGCTGGACAAAATCTATGTCAGCTCCACCAACGGCAACCAGGTGCCCTTGAGCAGTGTCGCGCGGTTTGAGCCTTCCAATTCCAGCCTCTCCGTCAACCATCAGGGCCAGTACCCGGCCATCACGCTATCCTTCAACCTCGCGCCCGGCGTGGCGCTCGGGCAGGCCACCGCAATCGTGAACCGGGCCACGGACGAACTGCATTTTCCCGCGGGCATCCAGGGAAGTTTCCAGGGCACCGCCCAGGTCTTTCAGGCGTCGCTCTCCAACATGCCGCTGCTCATCGCCGCCGCCATTGTGGCCATCTACGTGGTGCTGGGAATGCTCTACGAAAGCCTCGTTCATCCGCTGACGATTTTGTCCACGCTGCCGTCCGCGGGCCTGGGCGCTTTGCTGGCCATGATTTTCAGCGGCAACGAACTTTCCCTCGTTTCGTTCATCGGCATTATTCTGCTGATGGGCATCGTCAAGAAAAACGCCATCATGATGATTGATTTTGCACTCGACGCCGAACGGCGTCTGGGGCTTCCCCCGGCGGAGGCCATCTATCAGGCCTGTATCATCCGCTTTCGTCCCATCATGATGACCACCATGGCGGCGCTGTTCGGATCCATCCCGCTGGCCATCGGCCTGGGCACCGGCTCGGAATTGCGCAAGCCCCTGGGCATCGCCGTGTTTGGCGGCCTGGTGTTGTCGCAGACGCTCACCTTGTTCACCACGCCGGTGGTTTATCTGACCGTCGAAAGCATCCGGCTGCGGGTGGACGGATGGTTGGGGAAGATGCGCGGCACGCCCGCGCCCGCCCTGACGCCGCGCCCGGAGACGGCAAAAACCTAATGGGAGGAAGGACACCATGAACCGAAAAGAAACATTCAACATTGGACGCAATCCCCTCACCCTAACCCTCTCCCTCGGGGAGAGGGAACAGCCGTCGGCGCTTTGTAATAATCCAAAGTTCATGCGGCCAATGCAATCGTCCGCCGTTCAAACCAGCGGAGGATTCTTCTCCCTCTCCTCGGGGGAGAGGGCCGGGGTGAGGGCGGGTTTCCTT
>Ga0326728_10012300_pt1 | contig 19076 bp, 30 predicted proteins | sample MB3enrmetagenome_FD_207602 | JGI IMG/M metagenome (GOLD analysis project Ga0326728, IMG submission 207602) | Lab enriched peat soil microbial communities from McLean, Ithaca, NY, United States - MB31MN | ecosystem: Environmental > Terrestrial > Soil > Wetlands > Peat | place: USA: New York... | reverse complement strand
CCGGGAATCGACTGGAACTCGTGCAGCACGCCCTCGATGCGAACCGCGGTTACCGCGGCGCCCTCGATCGAGCTGAGCAGCGTGCGCCGCAAAGCATTGCCGATCGTGGTGCCGAAACCGCGCTCAAAAGGCTGCGCGCTGAACTTGCCAAAGGTGTTGGTCAACGACTCGGCATCTACTGCCAGCCGCTTCGGTTTCTGGAATCCTCTCCACAACATATGGGTCTCTCGTCTCCCGCACGGCATGTACGTCGCGATGCATTTTGCGGCGGCCGTGCAAGTGCTCCTTGGTTTGATTTGAAGCTTCTAGCTGTTAGCTCTTAGCTCTTAGCCTCTTCTGTGATGCAACAAGCCTGAGTGCGCCACAAAGGAAGCTAAAAGCTAATGGCTAACAGCTAATAGCTGTTACTTCGAGTACAGTTCGACGATCAACTGCTCGTTGATGGGCAGGTTCACGTCGGCGCGCTTGGGCAGATGCAAAATCTTGCCCGTAAGCGTTTCAAAGTTCATCTCCAGCCATGTGGGCAGCGGGCTCTGCTGCGCGTACTGCGCGCCTTGCTCCACGATGATCAGCTTCTTGGCGCTATCGCGGATCGAGATCTCGTCGCCCGCGTTCACCTGGTAGGAAGGAATGTTCACCTTCCGGCCGTTGACCGACACATGCCCGTGGCGAACCACCTGGCGCGCCTGACGGCGGCTGATGGCAAAGCCCAGACGGAAGGCTACGTTGTCGAGGCGGCGTTCAAGCTGCTGAATGAGCAGCTCGCCGGTGACGCCGGTGGCGCGGCTGGCCTTCTCGTAGTACTCGCGGAACTGGCCTTCCAGCGTGAAGTACATACGCTTGGCCTTCTGCTTCTCATGCAGTTGTAGGCCGTAGCCGACGATCTTGGCCTTGCGGTCCTTGCCATGCTGTCCGGGAGGAAAGTTGCGCTTTTCCATCGGGCAGCGGTCGGAGGCGCACTTGGTGCCCTTCAAAAAGAGCTTGGTGCCTTCGCGGCGGCAAAGGCGGCAGACTGGTCCGGTATAACGTGCCATTACTTCTCCTGACTTCGGATGACGGCCGGTTTACACGAAATGCAGCTTCTAGCTTCTAGCCTCTAGCTCCTAGCCTTTCCTACTACGGCTTTGGGTAGTGGCTCACTTCGAGAAGATAGTTGCTGCACGGGACGTTTCGTCCCGGCCCGGTTAATTTCTAGCCTCCGGCCTCTGGCCTCTAGCTGTTAATCGCTCCCTCGTGGGCCACAGAAGCATCCGTCGGCACCATGGAGCTAGAAGCTAGAGGCTAGAAGCTAGAAGCTGCTTCTTAGACGCGGCGTCTCTTCGGCGGCCGGCAGCCGTTGTGCGGCACCGGCGTTACGTCGCGAATCGACTTGACCTCGATGCCCGCGGCGGCCAGTGCGCGAATCGCGGACTCGCGGCCCGATCCCGGACCGGCTACCCGCACATCCACCGAGCGAACGCCGTGATCGCGAGCCATGCCGGCGGCGTTCGACGCAGCCTGCTGCGCCGCGAACGGCGTGCCCTTGCGCGAACCACGGAAACCGAGAGAGCCCGAGCTCTTCCAGCTCAGCGTGTTGCCCATCTGGTCGGTGATGGTGACGATGGTGTTGTTGAACGAGGCCTGAATGTGCGCAACACCAAATGGCACATTCTTGCGCTCGCGCTTCTTGAACTTCTTGCCTTTGCCGGCCTTTGCGCCGGCCTTGGATTCCTGTTTTGCCATTAGGTCTTCGCCGTCGCTTTCTTCTTGCCTGCAACCGTGCCCTTACGCGGTCCCTTGCGGGTGCGCGCGTTGGTGTGGGTGCGCTGTCCGCGCACCGGCAGCGACCGGCGATGCCGGCTGCCGCGATAGCTCTGGATGTCGATCAGACGCTTGATGTGCATCTGGACGTCTTTGCGAAGATCGCCTTCGACGTCCCCCTCGTCCTCGATCACCTGGCGGATCCGGTTTACCTCGTCTTCGCCCAGGTCCTGAACCTTTTTGAACGCATCCACGTTCGCCTTGTCCAGAATCTTGAGCGCGCGAGGATTGCCGATCCCGAAGATATACGTGAGCGCGATTCGTGCCTGCTTGTTGCGGGGCAGATCGACGCCTGCAATACGTGCCATCTGGAATCCTCTACTGCTTCTTTGGGTTGTGTGCCTCCGGCCTTAACCGGCTCGCACGGGTTATGCGGATCGCGCTCCGAGGTTCATCGCAAGCCTTGACTCAAGCTAACTAGCCTCTTAACGGCAGGGACTAGGGAAGAGGGACTAGGGACTGATACTGAACTTGCCAATTATCTTGGCGCTGCCAATTTCTAGTCCCTATGTCCCTAGTCCCTATGTCCCTTCTTGCCGTGGAACACGCCCTCCATGCCAGGCGAACTACCCCTGGCGCTGCTTGTGCTTGGCGATTTCGCAGATCACGCGAACCACGCCGTGGCGCGTAATCACCTTGCACTTGGTGCAAATCTTCTTTACCGATGCCCGAACCTTCATTGCTTACTGCCCTTCTCTTGAGCCTTCAGCTTTCAGCCTTCAGCTTTCAGTTTTGTAGTGCGGGTGCAAGCCACTGTGGCCATACCACCGCTGGAAAAGCTGAAAGCTGAGAGCTGACAGCTAAGAGCTATTTGTACCTGTACACAATCCGTCCGCGATTCAGATCGTAGGGGCTCAGCTCCACGGCCACGCGATCGCCCGGCAGAATGCGGATGAAGTTCTTGCGCATCCGCCCGGAAACATGAGTCAAGACCTCGTGATTGTTCTCGAGCTTGACCTTGAACATCGCGTTGGGCAACGTCTCGATGACCGTCGCCATTACCTCAATCGCATCTTCCTTCGACAAACTGCATCCATTTCCGCCGGCCCTTACTGCCCTTCCGGCTGTTGCGCCGGACTTGCAGCCCGGCCCAATCTCATTCCCATCCGACCTGCTACTCGGTCAGGATTCGTACTCCATCGGCGGTTACCGCGACAGTGTGCTCAAAGTGAGCGCTCAGGCTTCCATCCCGCGTTACCGCCGTCCAACCGTCTTCGAGAACCTTTACCTCGGGCCGTCCGGCGTTAACCATCGGCTCGATGGCCAGAACCATGCCCGCCTTCAGCTTCATTCCCTGGCCGCGCACACCGTAGTTCGGGATCTGCGGGTCTTCGTGCATCTGCGAACCGATCCCGTGGCCCACAAAATCCCGCACCACTGAAAATCCTTCGCGTTCGACCACTTCCTGCACCGCTGCGCCGATATCGCCCAGCGTCGCACCCGGTCTTACCACCGCGACCCCTGCTGCCAGAGACTCCTCGGTCACCTTCAGCAGCCTCGCCGCCTCCGGCCCAACGTCGCCCACCGGAACCGTGATCGCCGCATCGCCGTAGTAGCCGTCCAGCACTACCCCAAAGTCCACCGAAACAATATCGCCCCGGTAGAGGAGTCGCTTCCGGTTCGGTATCCCGTGCACAACCTCGCCGTTCACTGAGGTGCAAAGGACGCACGGAAACCCGTGATACCCCTTGAAGGCCGCCTTGACGCCCAGCGCCTTCAGACGCCCCTCGGCCGCCGTCTCCAGATCGAATGTTGTCACGCCCGGCTTCACCCGGCTGCGGACCAACTCCAGCACCTCCCGGACCACCTGCCCGGCGCGGCGCATCTTCTCGATCTCATCCTGCGACTTCAGTACGACTGCCACGAAACCCCAGTTGTCATCTACCAGTTGCCAGTTGTCCGTCAGCAGTCACGACCCGCAGCTCCATGGGTAATAACTGACCACTGACCACTGCGTTCCACACACAAACCCACCGTCGCAGTTACGCCTTGCGCAACCGCCGGACGGTGGAAACAATCTCTGCCGAGACCTCGTCGATGCCGCGGTCCCCATCCACCTCCGCAAAGCGCCGGAGCGCCTTGTAGTGGTGGATTACCGGCCGGGTCGAGGCCTGATAGCCCCGCATCCGCTCGGTAAAAATCTCTTCCTTGTCGTCGCCCCGCTGCACAAGCGGCGTGCCGTCTACGTTGCAAACCCCTTCTTTTTCAGGAGGATTCAGGTAGACGTTATAAATCGTCTGACAGGCAGGACAACTCCTGCGCCCGGTAATACGGCGCAATAATTGATTATAGTTCACTCGAATCCGGATCGCAATCACCGGCGGCGAGTCCAGATGCCCCTTGAGCCACGAATCCAGCCACTCGGCCTGCCCGAAAGTCCTCGGGAAACCGTCCAGAATGTAGCCCCGCGCCGTATCCGGCTCGGCCAGTCTTCCGGCCACCATCTCGTTCACCAGCGTGTCGGGAACCAGTTCGCCACGCGCCATCACTTCTTTGGCAATCTTTCCAAGGGCGTTCCCCTGGGCCACGTTGGCGCGCAAAATATCCCCAGTCGAGATCTGCGGAATCCCCCACAGCTTTTCGAGATTCTTCGCTTGCGTGCCCTTGCCTACTCCCGGGGGGCCCAGCAAAAGAAGCGGGCCGGGCGCGAAGTTATCCGCTGCCCGGCCGGTACCGGTTGGTCTTGCGTTTTCCTGCATTACCAGGTCTTCCTGCCCCTGACGCGACCGGAGCGCGGCGAAAATCCGTCATAGTGGCGCATGATCAACTGCGACTCTATTTGATTGACGGTATCCATGGCAACGCCCACCACAATCAGCAGGGACGTGCCGCCAAAGTAGAAGTTGACTCCCATGCCGTGGATCATCCAGTTGGGCAGGTTCTCAAACACCCGGCCGATCAGCCAGATCTTGTCGAACCGGATGCCCGAGATCAGGAAGGTCGGCACCATCTGCACCACGATCAGGTACACGGCGCCCACCAGCGTGATGCGGGTAAGGATGTCGTTGATAAAGTCCGAGGTCCGCTTGCCCGGACGGATGCCGGGGATGAACGAGCCCGACTTGCGGAAGTTGTCCGCGATATCGTCCGGCTTCATCACGATCGACACGTAGAAGTACGCGAAGAAGATGATGCCCAGCATGTTCAGCACTTCGTACCAGGGATAGCCCGGCGTCAGCGCCGTGATAATCGGCTGCAGGAAGCGGCTGTTCTGAACCCACTCCACCTGGCTGAAGAGCATTGGCGCCGAAAGGATCGAGCTAGCGAAGATGATGGGCATCACGCCGCCCGAGTTCACCTTCAGCGGCAGGTGGCTCGACTGGCCGCCCATCAGCCGCCGGCCCACGATCCGCCGCGCGCTCTGGATCGGAATCCGCCGCTCGCTGCGCTCCACAAATACGATGAACGCCACCACCGCCACCATGCCCAGCAGCAGCATGATCAGGATGAAGAACGTCATCGAGCCCCAGGCGTCGGTCTGCACCTTGTCGATCAGGTCGCCCACGCCGCGCGGCAGGCCGGCGATAATGCCGGCAAAGATCAGCAGGCTCATGCCGTTGCCGATGCCGCGGTCTGTGATCTGCTCGCCCAGCCACATGATGAACGTGGTGCCCGAGGTCAGCGTCAGGCAGGTCATCAGAATGAAGCCGATGCCGGGATTGAGAACCAGGCCCTGCTTGGTCAGAATCGCCGCGATGCCGATCGACTGAAGTACGCCCAGCAGAACGGTCAGATAGCGGGTCCACTGCGTGATCTTGCGCCGGCCCAGCTCGCCTTCCTTCTGAATGCGCGCCAGCGGCTCATAAACCACCGTCAGCAGCTGAAAGATGATCGACGAGGTGATGTAGGGCATGATGCCCAGCGCGAAGATCGTCATGCGCCGCAGGTTGCCGCCGCCGAACAGATCCATCAGGCCCAGCGCGGAACCACCCTGCGAGTTGAACAGCGCCTCCAACTGCGCCGTATTCACGCCCGGCGTGGGAATGAACGCGCCCAGCCGGTAGACGGCCAGAATCGCCATGGTGAACAGCACGCGCTTGCGCAGGTCGGGAATTCGAAAGATATTGAGAAACTTTTCGAGCATCGGTCAACCGCTTCAGGCGCCAGGGCGCCGGTGGAGATCTTGCCTTCTCTTGTCCTGCGGAATTGGCTGTTCCAGTCTACAGAAACCGGGAACCCTTGCCTAGCCGCAAGATGAAACGTCTGTTTGCCCCAAATCCGGATGTCCCGCAGCCACTCGATCCTGGCAAGCTTGAACAGCCACGAGCTTGGGTGCCCCGGGTCTCGATTTTTTTTCAGACCCGGGAATCACAGATACCTAAGCTGCCGCCGGCGCCGGCTCTCCCAGCACAATCGCCTTGCCGCCGGCCTTCTCAATCTTTTCCGTGGCCGACTTCGAGAACTTGTGCGCATGAACCGTCACAGCCGCCTTCAGCTCGCCGTTGCCCAGAATCTTGATCAGCGCCTTCTTGCTCGAGGCCAGGCCCAGCTTCTTGTAGTCGTCCAGAGCAATCTCCGCGACGCCCAGCTCGGCGATCCGGCTCAGGTTCACGATGGTGTACTCGACGCGGAAGATGTTGGTAAAGCCGCGCTTGGGCAGACGGCGGTGCAGCGGCATCTGGCCGCCTTCAAAGCCCCGCATCATGTGCGAGCCCGACCGCGACCGCTGGCCCTTGTGGCCGCGGGTCGAGGTCTTGCCCATGCCCGAGCCCATACCGCGGCCCACGCGCTTTTTGCCGGTGTTCGCCTTCTTCGGCGCCCGCAGATTCGATAGATTCCTTGCCATATTCTCCTCGCTCATACGCCGGGAAGCTCAAACTTCGCCGACTCGCGTTGTAAAGCAGCTATTAGCCTCTAGCTGCTAGCTTCTAGCTCTTGCCGTGCGCAGTCGAAATTCCTCGAACAGGCAGGAAGGAGCTAGCAGCTAGAAGCTAGAAGCTAGAAGCTAGTTTTCCAAAATCCTCACCAAATGCGGAACCGCCTTTACCATGCCGCGAATCGACTCGGTGTCCTCGCGCTCCACGATCTGGTTCAGCCGCGTAAAGCCCAGCCCCTTGATCACCAGCTTGTGCTTGGTGGGGGTGGCGATCTTCGACCGGTAGTACTGAAGCTTAATCATCTTTGTCGCCGCCATGGTTTACATCTCCTCCACGGTCTTGCCGCGCATGTGCGCCACTTCGGCACGGTCGCGCAGTTGGACCAGCGCATCGAAAGTAGCCTTGACCACGTTGTGCGGGTTGGGCGAGCCGAGGCTCTTGGTCAGCACGTTCTGCACGCCCACTGAGGTCATTACCGCGCGCACCGCGCCGCCGGCGATCACGCCCGTGCCTTCCGGAGCCGGCTTCAAGAGCACCTGCCCGGAACCGAACCGGCCCAGAACCTGGTGCGGAATCGTGGTCTCGGTCAGGTTCACCTTCACCAGATTCTTCTTGGCAGACTCGATTCCCTTGCGGATGGCCTGCGGAACTTCCTTGGCCTTGCCCGATCCGTAGCCGACCACGCCCGATCCGGCGTCGCCTACCACCACCAGCGCCGCAAACGACATGTTCTTGCCGCCCTTGACCACCTTGGTCACGCGGTTGATGGCCACCACCTGGTCCTTCAGGTTGTACTGGTTGGCATCGAGTTTCTTCTTCAACATCGTCATTGCTATCCTCTGAGCTTCTAGCCTCTAGCTTCTAGCTGCTAGCTTCTTCTTTTGCCAAGTCAACATTGCTCGACCCACCATCATCGAGCTAGTAGCTAGTAGCTAACAGCTAGTAGCTGTCTTTAGAACTCCAGCCCGGCCTCGCGCGCTGCCTCGGCCAGAGCCTTGATGCGGCCGTGGTACAGGAAGCCGCCGCGGTCAAAGACCACCTGCTTGATGCCCTTGGCTGTGGCCGCCTCGGCAATCGCTTTGCCGATCTCCTTGGCCGCCGCCACGTTGCCGCCGGTCTTCGACTTGATGGTCGAGGCCGAGGCCAGGGTTACTCCCTGCTCGTCGTCGATCACCTGCGCGTAGATGTTGTTCAGCGAGCGGAACACCGCCAGCCGCGGCCGCGCTCCGGTGCCCGACAGCTTCTCGCGGATGCGGGTGTGGATGCGCTGGCGAATTTCGCTTCTCTTCGTCTTGGTAATCATGGTCTTCTCTCACCTATTAGCGGAGCCGCCCCGCGGCCCCGTTCGGATAAAAGCAGCTTCCAGCCTCTAGCTGCTAGCTCTTAGCTCCGTCTTTACTCTGTCAGCGCCTTCGCCTCGCCACAAAACAGCTAGAAGCTAGAGGCCAGGAGCTAGAAGCTGTCTTACTTCGCGCCCGTCTTGCCGGCCTTCTTCTTCAGCTTCTCGTTCGAGTAGCGCACGCCCTTGTTCTTGTACGGGTCCGGCTTGCGCAGCGAACGCATATCGGCGGCCACCTGGCCCACCTTCTGACGATCGATGCCGCTCACCGTCAGGTGCGTCAGCTTGGGATCGATCGCCACTTCAATGCCGGTCGGCAGCGGAACCTCGATCGGGTGCGAGTAGCCCAGCGTGAATACCACCGTGCCCTTGCCCTTCAACTCCGCCCTGTAGCCGATGCCCACAATGTCGAGCTCTTTCTTCCAGCCTTCGGTCACGCCCACAACGGCATTCGACACCAGCGCCCGGGTCAGCCCGTGCACCGCCGCCTTATCGTCGCCCGAACGCTCCAGGATCAACTGACCGCCCTCGGTCTTCAGCGTGATTCCGTCGGCCACCAGCGCCGTCACCTTACCCTTCGGCCCTTCGACCAGAACGGTGTTGCCGGTTACCGTGTACTTCACGCCCGCGGGGAGCGGAATCGGTTTCTTTCCAATACGCGACATGCTTCAATTCCTTCATTGGCTTGCGAGTCCCGCGGGCTTTCGCCCTCGTTCCACTGCAGCCGGAAAACAGCTATTAGCTGTTAGCTTCTAGCTCCAAGCTTCTCCCTGCCGGGTCAACGCTGCTCTACTCGCTAAAAACGAGCTAGCAGCTAAAAGCTAGTAGCTAGAGGCTGTACTTACCAAACTTCGCAGAGCAGTTCGCCGCCCACGCCCTCGCGGCGCGCCTGGCGGCCCGTCATCACGCCCTTCGGCGTGGTGAGGATGGCGATGCCAAGGCCCCCCTGCACGCGCTTGATCTCGTCGCGGCCCACGTAAACGCGGCAGCCGGGACGCGAGATGCGCGCCAGATCGCGGATCGCAGCCTCTGCCCCGCCGTACTTGAGGTACACGCGCAGGACCAGCTTGCCTTCCTCTTCCTGGGTCTTGTAGTTCGAGATATAGCCCTCTTCCTTGAGGATGCGGGCGATCTCGGTCTTCAACTTCGAGGCTGGCACATCCAGCTTCTGATGGCGGGCCCGGATAGCATTCCGGATGCGCGCCACAAAATCCGCTACAGGATCGGTCTGACTCATTCTTTCTCCTTCATTCCCCGTTCGTCCGCCCGTGCGGAAACCTGCGGGAATGGTGAAACAGTGAATAGTACTCAGTGGTCAGTGGTCAGTGAGGCTTGCTTGAAGTTCCCTCAGAAGTCAATTCCAACGCGGGCAACTGACCACTGAACACTGTTCACTGACAACTGCTTTACTAAAAGCTCGACTTGGTCACGCCAGGGATCTCGCCCTTGAGCGCCAGCGACCGGAAGCACAGACGGCAGACGCCGAACTTGCGCAGAAATCCCCGCGGCCGGCCGCACAGCTGGCAGCGGTTATGCTTGCGGCAGCTGAACTTCGGCTTCCGCGCGTCCTTCACCCGTTTTGCAGTGGTTGCCATAGTTTCCTCAAATGCAGCTATCAGCTTTCAGCTTTTAGCTTTCAGCTTGCTCCGTGCCCAGCCGGCAATTCCAAGCAAGCATTCGATTTCAATTCGCTTCGGTTGCCCGTTTGACCGCGGCCGAAGCTGATAGCTGATAGCTGATAGCTAAAAGCTGTACTTACGCTCCCTGCCGGAACGGCATGCCGAAGTGCTTGAGCAGCGCGCGCGCCCCGTTGTCGTCCTGGGCCGTGGTCACAATCGTGATGTTCATGCCCTTCAGCTTCTCCACCTTCGAGTAGTCGATCTCCGGGAAGATCAGCTGATCGCGCAATCCCAGCGTGTAGTTGCCGCGCCCGTCGAAGCTCTTCGTCGATACCCCGCGGAAGTCGCGAACGCGCGGCAGCGCGATCGAGATCAGCCGGTCGACAAACTCGTACGCCTGGTCGCCGCGCAGCGTCACCATCGCCCCGATGGGCATTCCGGCGCGCACCTTGAAGGCCGCGATCGATTTCTTGGCCCGGGTCGTTACCGGCTTCTGGCCGGCGATCGCCGCCAGATCCGCCACCAGCGGATCGAGCAGCTTGGTGTTCTGCGTGGCCTCGCCGAGACCCATGTTCACGACGACCTTATCAAGCTTCGGAACCGCCATCGAATTCTCGATGCCCAGCTCTTTCTTGAGAGCCTGCTTGATCTCCTTGTGATACCGCTCTTTCAGCCTTGCCGCCATCTTTCCACTCTCTTTCTTCCGGATCTCGGGTTGGACTCGACGTCCGTATACCGTTTCGGAAGGTGCTCCAGGTTCAGGTATCAGGGGTCAGAGATCAGGGGTCAGCCTTCGTTGCTTTGCGATCCCTGACCCCTGATCCCTGTTCCCTGTTTAACTACTTCTTCGTCGGCAGTTCCCCGCCGCACTTCTTGCACACCCGCACCAGGCTGTCGCCCACCACCTTGCGGCCCACCTTCGCGGGTCCGCAGCCGGGGCAGACCACCGCCACGTTCGAGACCTGAATGGGCGACTCCTGCTCGGCGATGCCGCCCTTGGTGCGGCGGCCGGTCTTGGACGAAACCGTCTTCTTGACCACTCGCACATGCTCCACCAGCACCTTCCCCTTATCCGGGAAGACGCGCAGCACGCGGCCCTGCTTACCCCGGTCGGCGCCCGCAAGCACTTCGACCGTATCGTTGCGACGTATCAATAAACTCGGCATCTTCTTCTCCAACTTAAGCCGCTAGCTTCTAGCTGCTAGCTCTTAGCTTCTTACTTGCCGCTCCCGGCCATCTTCGCCTTAGCACAAAAGAGCTAGAAGCTAGAGGCTAGAAGCTAGAAGCTGTCTCTAGACCACTTCCGGCGCCAGCGAAACAATCTTCAAAAACTTCTTATCGCGCAGCTCGCGGGCCACCGGCCCGAAGACGCGCGTGCCAACCGGCTCGTGATCGTCGCCGATCACCACGGCCGCGTTCTCGTCAAAGCGGATGTAGCTGCCGTCCTTGCGCCGATGCGCCAGGCGGGTGCGGACGATGACAGCCTTCACCACTTTGCCCTTCTTCACGGTACCCTCGGGGGAGGATTCCTTGACCGCCGCGGTTACGATATCGCCCAGGCCCGCCTTCTTGCCCAGGCTTCCGCCCAGGGGCAGAATCACCTGCAGCTTGCGCGCGCCCGAGTTGTCGGCCACCGCGAGCATGGTTCTCATTTGTACTGCCATGGCTCTTCTCCCAAAAACAGCTACCAGCTTCTAGCTGCTAGCTCCTAGCTTTGCCTTACTTCTGTCCACTTCCCTCGCCCCAGAACAGCCTGGCTAGAAGCTAGTAGCTAGAAGCTAGAGGCTGCTTTACTTCACCGGCTCGTGCGCCGTGTCTTCGACCTGCGCCAGCGTCGAGCGGCGCACAATCTCTTCGAGCGACCAGCGCTTCAGCTTGCTCGTCGGCCTGGTCTCACGGATCCTGACCACGTCGCCCAGGCGCGCCGAGCTCTGCTCGTCGTGCGCGTAGAACTTCTTGGTCGACCGCACGATCCGCTTGTACTTCGGATGCGCCTTCCTCATCTCGACCGCTACCACGATGGTCTTCTCCATCTTGGTCGAGACCACCTCGCCGACCTTCTCATTGCGCCGCGATGCCGGCGCCTGTGCCTGTTGCTCTGCAGCCGTCATTTACCGGCTCCCTTCGTCTTGCGCTTCTTGGTCTCGGGGGCCGGAGCGGCCTCGACGGCGGGCTTTGCCTCGCCGCGAATGCCCAGCTCGCGCTCCCGCGCCACCGTCTTGATCTGCGCAATCTCCTTGCGCATCTGGCGGAGCTTCTTCACTCCGTCGTTCTGCCCCAGCGCCACCTGAAAACGCAGCCGGAACAACTGCTCCGCCGTCGTCTGCTCGTGGTGCTCAAGCTCGTTCTCGCTCAGTCCGCGAATCTTTTTCAGTTCCATTGCCTTTAGCTCCTAGCTGTTAGCTGTTAGCTCTTAGCCTCATCCTGCATGAGCCAGCCGCTCCAGCCTTCGCCGAATCTCTTGTTTCCCACGACCGAAGCTAAAAGCTAATAGCTAATAGCTAACGGCTGTACTTCTACGCCTCGGCGGCTTCCTTGGTCTTTTCCACCCCGTGCCGCTGCACGAACTTGGTCTTCAGCGGCAGCTTGTGCGAGGCCAGACGCATCGCCTCGGCCGCCACATCCGGAGCCACGCCCTCCATCTCGAAGAGGATCTTGCCCGGCTTGACCACCGCTACCCAGTGGTCCAGCGCGCCCTTGCCCGATCCCATTCGGACTTCGGCCGGCTTCTTGGTAATGGGCTTATCCGGGAACAGACGCAGCCAGATCTTGCCGCCGCGCTTGATAAAGCGGGTCATCGCGATACGGCTGGCTTCGATCTGCCGGTCGGTGATGTAACCGCACTCCATCACCTTCAGCCCGTACTCACCGAACGCCAGCGACGAGCCGCGCCACGCCTTGCCGCGCCGCTTGCCCTTCTGCTGCTTCCGGTACTTCACCTTCTTTGGCATCAACATAACGAAACCCTCAAAAGCAGCCTCTAGCTTTTAGCTATCAGCTCTCAGCTTTCTCTTGCCCGCATCTGCTTCCATGCCCCGGCTTCAACTGAAAGCTGAAAGCTGAGAGCTGAAAGCTCGTCTAAAATACGCCGCTCGACGTTGCCGCCGGCGCCTGGCGCCGCTTCTGCTCGTAGATATCGCCGCGGTAGATCCACACCTTCACGCCGATCACGCCATAGGTCGTGTTGGCCTCGGTGAACCCGTAGTCGATATCCGCACGGAGCGTGTGCAGCGGCAAACGGCCCTGCAGATACCACTCCGAGCGCGCGATCTCGTTGCCGTTCAAACGGCCCGAGACGCGAACCTTGATGCCCTTGCAGCCGAAACGCAGCGCCGAGTCCACGCTCTTGCGCATCGCCCGGCGGAAGCTCACGCGCTTCTCCAGCTGCAAAGCGATGTTCTCGCTCACCAGTTGCGCGTCCAGCTCCGGCTTGTTCACCTCGATAATGTCGATGAACACGTCGCGGTTGGTCCGCTTGCCGAGCTCGGTCTTGAGCTTCTCGATCTCGGCGCCCTTGCGGCCGATCACGATGCCCGGACGAGCGGTGCGAATCAGGAAGCGAAGCTTGTTGCCCGGACGCTCGATCTCGACCGAACTGACGCCCGCGGCCTTCAGCTTCTCTTTCAGCTCGGCCCGCAGCTTCACGTCCTCGACCAGCAGCTTGTCGTACTCGCGCTCTGAGAACCAGCGCGAACGCCACGGCTTGTTCACTCCCAGCCGGAATCCGTAAGGATGGACTTTCTGCCCCATACTTTTCCTCTCAAACTCTCTCTCGGCCCAACTACTCGGGCTTTTTCGCCGTCTTCTTTGCGGCAGTCTTCTTCGCCGGCGCCTTCTTGGCGGCCTCGGGAGCGGCCTTGCTTGCGGCCGTCTTCTTGGCTGCCTTCTTCGGCGCGGCAGCCGTCACCGGCTCCTCAACCTTGGTCACCAGCCCCGACGCGGCGCCCTCGCGCTCGGCCACGGCCAGCGTGATGTGCGTCAGCCTGCGCTGGTAGCGGTAGGCCCGGCCCATCGGCGCCGGCCGGATGCGCTTCATGCGCGGGCCGTCGTCGGCCACCGCACGCTTCACATACAGGCTGTCCACGTCCAGGTCGATGCCCTGTTCGCCGGCCACGTACTTGGCGTTATCCACCGCCGAGGTCAGCAGCTTGTGGATCACCGGAGCGATCCGCTTCTTGGTAAACGCCGCCGTATGGAGTGCTTCCTCGACGCCGCGGCCCTTGATCAGGTCCAGCACCAGCCGCGCCTTCTGCGGCGATACGTGCTGAAATCGCGCCGACGCCCGGTATTCTTTTGTCTCGACTGCCATCTCTGCTTCCTCTAAGTGCAGCTACTAGCTTCTAGCTGCTAGCTACTAGCCCCTGCCGTACCCGGGCCAGCCTGATTCGGAACGCCCGCCCGTTGTTTCCTAAGAACTCCTCACTGATCGCTCCGCCCCAACAAGCTAGAGGCTAGAAGCTAGCAGCTAGAAGCTGTCTCTCTTACCGCGCCTTGGCCGCGGCTTCGGACTTGCCGCCGCCGCCGGTGTGGCCCTTGAACGTGCGCGTCGGAGCGAACTCTCCCAGCTTGTGGCCCACCATGTTTTCCGTCACGTACACCGGCACAAACTTTCTGCCGTTGTGCACCGCGATGGTGTGCCCCACAAACTCCGGAAAGATCGTCGAGCGGCGCGCCCAGGTCTTGACCACTTTCTTCTCGTTGGCCTGGTTCAGCGTCTCCACCTTCACCATCAGGTGGGAATCGATGAACGGGCCCTTCTTTGTCGAACGTGCCATATAACTTCAGCTCCTAGCTTCTAGCTCCTAGCTTTTAGCTTGGTCTTGCTCAAGCTAACTACTGGGCTATTGCCTGAAATCTTCACTTAGCGGCGGCCAGCTAGTAGCTAGAAGCTAGAAGCTAGCGGCTGCCTTTCTACTTCGACCGGCGCGACACGATGTACGTGTCGGTCCGCTTGTTGTTGCGCGTCTTGTAGCCGCGCGTGGGCTGGCCCCACGGCGTCACCGGATGACGGCCGCCCGAGGTCTTGCCCTCGCCGCCGCCGTGCGGGTGATCCACCGGGTTCATCACCACGCCGCGGTTGGCCGGGCGAATGCCCATCCAGCGATTGCGGCCGGCCTTGCCGATCGAGATGTTCTCGTGATCGGTGTTGCCCACCTGCCCGATCGTCGCCATGCAGTCGACCAGGACCCGGCGGGTCTCGCCCGAAGGCAGCTTGAGCAGCGCGTAGTCGCCTTCTTTGGCCACCAGTTGCGCCTGCGTTCCGGCCGAACGCGCCATCTGCGCGCCCTTGCCCGGCTTCAGCTCGATCGCATGCACCGTCGTGCCGGAGGGAATGTTCTTGAGCGGAAGCGCGTTGCCGACCAGGATGTCCGCATCCGGACCCGAGGTCACCGTTGCGCCCACCGTCAGGCCCACCGGCTGCAGGATGTAGCGCTTCTCGCCGTCCGCGTAGTGGATCAGCGCGATGCGCGAGGAGCGGTTGGGATCGTATTCGATCGTCGCCACCCGTCCCGGAACCCCGTACTTGTCGCGCTTGAAGTCGATCAGGCGGATCTTCTGCTTGTGCCCGCCACCCTGGTGGCGCATCGTCAGATCGCCCGCGTTGCGCCGCCCGCCGGTGCGCTTGCGCGTCGTCACCAGCGGTTTGTGCGGCTTATCGGCCGTCAGATCGTCGGTAACGATCGACGTCTGAAACCTCAGCGTCGGCGTTGTCGGTCTGTATGTCTTGATTGCCATCGTCGTTTCCCTTGAGCCCCGGATGTGCGTTCGATCCGGATCTCACTTCTTTTCCGGAACCTGCTTTCGATTCCGATAGTTCTTACTGCGAGCCGTTCCCTTGGTCCCTTGGTCCCTGCTCTTTACAGGTTGCTCACGTACTCGGGCAGCTTCTCGCCGGCCTTCAGCTTCACGTAGGCCTTCTTCCAGTCCGGCTTAAAGCCCGTGAACTTGCCCCGGCGGCGCTCCTTGCCCAGTACGTTGGCGGTCCGGACCGCGGCCACCTTCACCTTGAACAGAGCCTCAACCGCCTGCTTCACTTCGGTCTTGCTTGCGTTCGGAGCCACGTCGAAGACCAGCGTTCCCTCGGTCTCCTTGACGCCCAATCCCTTCTCGGTGATCAGCGGGCGGCGGATTACGGTATATGTCGTAGGCATTACGCGGCCTCCTTCTCGGCGGCCTTGCGCCGCGAAACCGTCTTCTTCAGATCGCCGACCAACTGCTCGATCGCCGCCTTGGAGAAGATCGCCCGGTCGTAGCGCAGAAGATCGTAGGGGTGCACCTCGTTGTTCAGCACCAGTTCCACGCCTTCGATGTTGCGCGCGCCCTTGACCAGCTCGATTGAGAGCGTCCGGCTGTTCTCAACCAGCAGCGCCGTGCGCGTCACGCCCAGCTTCTTGAGCGACTGCGCGTAGAGCTTGGTCTTGCCCTCCGCGGCCTCAAGCGAGTCCACCACCGTCAGCTTGCCGTCGGCCAGCTTGGCCGCCAGCGCCGAGCGCAGCGCGCCCAGCAGCTTCTTGCGCGGAAACGCATAATCGTAGCTGCGCGGCTGGGGCCCGTGCACTGTGCCGCCATGTCTCCAAATAGGGGACCGCACCGAACCGACACGAGCCCGGCCCGTGCCCTTCTGCTTCCACAGCTTCTTGCCCGAGCCGGCCACCAGCTTCTTATTCTTGGTCGCTGCAGTGCCCTGGCGCTGCGAGGCGCGATAGTGCTTCACAGCCTCCCACAACAGAGCCTCATTCACCTGCTCCGGCCCAAACACCGCGTCGGCAAGCTCCACCGAGCCCACCTTCTCGCCGTTCAGATTCAAAACATCCACGTTTGCCATCGTCTTCTTCCTGCGAGCCGTCAGCTATCAGCCGTCAGCCTTCAGCTCGTCCTCGGTAATGCCATCTTTCTTCTCTCGCCACAACCAAGCTGAAGGCGGAGAGCTGAAAGCTAAAAGCTATTTCCGCTTCGCTTGTGCCTTCTTCGAAGCCTTCAGCGGGTCAATCGTGCCCGAGCCCGCAAATCCACGGCGCTCGCGCGGCGGAGCCTTGGCCTTGGAGATCAGCACGTAGCCTTCGCGCGGCCCCGGCACTGCTCCCTCAACCATCAGCAAATTCTCTTCAAGATCGATTCCGCGAATTCGCAGGTTGCGAACCGTCACCTGGTCGGTTCCCATGTGCCCCGGCATTCTCTGGCCTGGAAACACGCGCGACGGAAAGCTCGATGCGCCGATCGAACCCTGCACCTGGAACATGTGGCCGTGCGACTTCGGGCCGCCGCCGAAACCATGCCGGCGAACTACGCCCGCAAAGCCCCGGCCCTTCGAGGTCCCGATCACATCCACAAACTTGACATCGGAGAATAGGTCCACCAGCACGCGATCGCCGGCCTTTACGCCATCTTCGCCCTCGACCGCCACCTCGATGTCGAATTCCTTGAGCAGCCTTACCGGCGGAGCTTCGGTTTTGGCCAGATGGCCTAGCTCTGGCTTGGAGAGGCTCGACGCCTTCACAAACTCCACCAGTCCGATCTGCGCCGCGTCGTACCCGTCCTTGGCCGCGTTCTTGAGCTGCGTCACCACGCAAGGGCCGGCCTGCAGCACCGTAATCGGATGCACGTCGCCCTTTTCGTCGAAGATCTGCGTCATGCCGATCTTTTTACCAAGAATTCCCGTGACTGCCATATCTTCCTCACCTCATCATGCGATGTTGTACTCACCGCACTGCCGGATTAGCAACCAAGCTGTTAGCTTTTAGCTATTAGCTCTTAGCTAGTTCGTGTTTGACTCTCGCCATATTCCTATCGCACTTGCGAATTTATCTTTGCCGTGTCTGCATGTTTCGTCACGGAAAAGCTAAGAGCTAATAGCTAACGGCTAACAGCTCGGAAAATAGCGAAGCTACTTTTCAAACGCCTTGATCTCCACGTCCACGCCGGCCGGAAGATCGAGCTTCATCAGAGCATCCACCGTCTGCTGGGTGGGCTCCAGAATGTCGATCAGCCGTTTGTGCGTGCGGATCTCAAACTCCTCGCGCGACTTCTTGTCCACGTGCGGCGAACGCAGCACGCAGTACTTGTTCTTGATCGTCGGCAAGGGAATCGGACCTGCCACCGTTGCCCCGGTGCGCTTGGCCGTGTCCACAATCTCGCCGGTCGAGGTGTCAAGCACTCGATAGTCGTACGCCTTCAACCGGATGCGAATTCTCTGTCCTACCATTGCATTTCCCTTCAGCTTTTAGCTTTCAGCTTTCAGCTCTCAGCCAGGCATCGCGCCCGGAACTGAAAGCTGATAGCTGATAGCTGACAGCTCCAAAACCTACTTGATAATCTCCGAGATCGTGCCCGCGCCCACTGTGCGGCCGCCCTCGCGGATCGCAAAGCGCAGGCCCTTTTCCATGGCCACCGGCGTAATCAGCTCGATCGTCAGCTCCACGTTGTCGCCCGGCATCACCATCTCCACGCCCTCGGGAAGCTCCGCCACGCCCGTCACGTCCGTCGTGCGGAAGTAGAACTGCGGCCGGTACCCCTTGAAGAACGGCGTGTGACGCCCGCCTTCTTCCTTCGACAAAACGTACACCGAGCCCTTGAAGTTCGTGTGCGGCGTAATCGATCCGGGCTTGGCCAACACCATGCCGCGCTCCACGTCTTCCTTCGGAGTGCCGCGCAGCAGAATGCCGGCGTTGTCGCCCGCCATGCCTTCGTCCAGCTGCTTCTTGAACATCTCAACGCCAGTGCAAACCGTCGTGCGCGTCTCGCGGAATCCGACAATCTCCACGCTCTCGCCCACCTTCACCTTGCCGCGCTCGATGCGGCCCGTAACCACGGTGCCGCGGCCCGAGATCGAGAAGATATCTTCGATCGGCATCAGGAACGGCAGATCCACGGCGCGATCCGGACGCGGAACATAGTTGTCCACCGCCTCCATCAGCTCGTCGATCTTGGCTTCCCACTTCGGGTCGCCGTTCAGCGCCAGCAGCGCCGAGCCGCGAATCACCGGCGCGTCCTCCGGGAACTGATACTTGCCCAGCAGCTCGCGGACTTCCATCTCCACCAGCTCGATCAGCTCTTCGTCCTCAACCGCGTCGCACTTGTTCAGGAACACCAGCACGCTGGGCACGCCCACCTGGCGGGCCAAAAGCACGTGCTCCTTGGTCTGCGGCATCGGGCCGTCGGTCGCCGCCACCACCAGAATCGCGCCGTCCATCTGCGCCGCGCCGGTGATCATGTTCTTGATGTAGTCGGCGTGACCCGGGCAATCCACGTGCGCGTAGTGACGGTTGGCCGTCTCGTACTCCACGTGCGCCGTCGCGATCGTAATGCCGCGCTCCCGCTCTTCCGGCGCGTTGTCGATCGAGTCAAACGAACGGAACTGGATCTTCGGGTTGTGCTTCGACAGCACCTTCGTGATCGCCGCCGTCAACGTCGTCTTGCCGTGATCGATGTGTCCGATCGTTCCCACGTTCACATGCGGCTTTGTGCGATCAAACTTTTCCTTGCCCATGGCGCCTCGTCCTT
>Ga0326728_10012299_pt1 | contig 19078 bp, 15 predicted proteins | sample MB3enrmetagenome_FD_207602 | JGI IMG/M metagenome (GOLD analysis project Ga0326728, IMG submission 207602) | Lab enriched peat soil microbial communities from McLean, Ithaca, NY, United States - MB31MN | ecosystem: Environmental > Terrestrial > Soil > Wetlands > Peat | place: USA: New York... | reverse complement strand
TTGCGTCCAGGCGCTGTTGCGGAATATCGAGTAGTTCAGCGTGGCCGATGATGGACTCGTCATCTTCCGATTGGTCACGGTCGCACCGCTGCCTACCCCGGCATTGAGGCCGACGTTGTAAGGCGTCGTGCGGGTGCAGGTGACAGTCAGAGTGGAGGTCGTGTGGATCACCGCGGCAGTGTAGGTGCCGAAGTTCATAGCCGTGGCCGTGATTGCGCATGACGCCAGAATCACCGCGGTGACAGTGAATGAGGTGCTGCTGGAGGAAATCGTATCGGTGTAGGTCCCCGGCACTGCAGACTGTCCCGCCGATATCTGGCCATAGACGGTAATGTTTGTGTTGCCGCTCCCAGTCAGCTCGTTATTGGTGGTGTTGCCCCAATTGGTGGTCCGCGCGGAATCCAGAAACAGTTGGTAGTTCAGCTCCGCGCCGCCTGGCCCTGTCATTCTCCGAGTGGTCTCGGTGCCGCCGACCCCGGTCCCATCGTCGAGGGCCATAACCCACCCGCTTTGGCAAGTGACCCTTCCGGTGGCAGTGCTGTTGTTCAGCGCGCCGGTGTAGGTCCCAAAGTTCAATGTGGAGACAGAGACCGAGCAGGACTGCGCCGTCGCGGGTCGGATGCTAAAGGCGAACAGGACGAGCACCGGCGGGTGGCCCACCCTACACTTTCGGATGCTGTTGTGCCACTATCGAGGGTGCCCCATCCTAAACGCGCTCTTTGCGTTTAGGGTGGGAACCGCAGAGCTCTTTCGGCCACTATACAAGCTAATACCGCCCTAATGACCCGCGCTCGTTCGAGAATTTGTTAGTCGGGTCGCTTCTTGCCTGTGGCTTGGGGGTGTTGTGGTTCCCACCCGAGCAAAGCTCGGATGAGGCACCCGCAGTGGTGGCTCGTTAGCAGTGAAAATGCTTAGGGTGTGTCGGCTGCAAACAGAAACGCGGCCCGAAAGCCGCGTCGTCTAATCAGTTTGAATGGTCGGGACGGGCAGATTCGAACTGCCGATTGCTCGACTCCGCTTCGCTCTGTCGAGCGCCCCTCGCAGTCTCAATTTGTGCGCTTACGCTTACGCTCCAGCGCAGGTTGGGGTGCTTCGAGGATCGGCACCAAAGAAAAATGCGGCTCGAAAGCCGCATTCGTTACGCCAAACTAAATGGTCGGGACGGGCAGATTCGAACTGCCGACCCCTCGCACCCCAAGCGAGTGCTCTACCAGGCTGAGCCACGTCCCGACACATGTGAAGCCGATCCTTGCGGACCGGCCTCGGGGTTCCTGATTAGTTTACACCGGTTGGGCCGGTCAGGCTGAACCGCCGCCAGACTTCGCCATGCCACGTGCTGCTTCTGTTGATCAGCCCCAGCCAAAACCTAGTGCGCCGGCGGCACAAACTCCTTGGGCGCATCGCCTCCCGCGCCAAAGAAGAACTCCTCCATCTGCTGGACGAGGAACTGCTGGGCCTGCGGGGTCCAAGGCTGGAGCCGGTACTCGTTGAGCAGCATCTTCTGCCGCTCGGCCCACTCGGCCCAGGCCGCCTTCGACACGCTCTTGTAGATCTTCTGTCCAAACTCGGAGTCGAAGGGCGGCTCGTCGAGGCCCTCCATCTCCTTCTTATTACGAACGCAAAAAACCATGTGCGCCATTTTTGAGTTGCTCCATTTTTCTGGTTGGGGGAGTGAAGGGAAGCGCGGCCGGAAAGGGCTCACCCCGGCCGCGCGAATTGGAAAGCCTAATCCATGAACATGCCGCCGTTTACGTCGAGCGTGTGCCCGGTGATGTACGACGCATCTTCCGAGGCGAGGAACTTGACGGCCTTGGCCACGTCCTGCGCGGTGCCGCGGCGGGCAAGCGGAATGGTGGCCAGCATGGCCGCGTTCTGCTGCTCGGTGAGCACGGCGGTCATGGGCGTTTCAATGTAGCCGGGGGCGATGGCGTTCACGGTGATGCCGCGCGAAGCCACTTCGCGGGCCAGCGACTTGGTAAAGCCAAGCAAGCCGGCCTTGGAGGCCGAGTAGTTCACCTGGCCGGCCTGTCCGGCGCGGCCGACAACGCTGGCGATGTTGACGATGCGGCCCCAGCGATTCTTGAGCATCGCCGGCAGCAGCGCCTGGGTGATGAGGAAAGCGCCGGTGAGGTTGATGCCGATGACCAGATCCCAGTCCAGCTTCTTCATGCGCAGCACCAGGTTGTCGCGGGTGATGCCGGCGTTGTTCACCAGGATCTCGACCTTGCCGTAGTGCGCCAGCACGGCCTTTGCGCCGGCCTCAATGGACTCTTCGCTGGAGACGTTGATGACGAACGCGGCGGCTTTGACTCCGGCGGCGGTGAACTCGGCGACGGTTTCGGCCAGCTTGGCCTCGTTCACGTCGGCCAGCGCCAGCACGGCGCCCGCGGCGGCAAGTTCCTGCGCGATGGCGCGCCCAATGCCCTGCGCCGCTCCGGTGACCAGCGCTACACGACCCTGAATATCTGCCATGATTCTCCTTGATACTTTCTCGACGCACAGGCTCGAAAGGGGTGCTCTGCGCCACATCCGATTATAAAAGAAGGGGATTGCCGCCCGCGAAGTCCGTCAGGTGGAAGGCGTTACCGCCACCGTGACCGGCCGCCTCACCATACTGTGCCGCAGCAACTCCGCAGGCCAGATGTAAACCGCCAGCCGCCGCGTATAGTGCAGAACCGGCTCGGTATCCGGTAGAGCGATACCGATCGACCCCGGCAGATCGTTCCGCTCGATCTGGGCCTCGGCCTCTTCCAGAGGCCAGGGAATGTAGTGCAGGCTCGCACGGATCGGCTCCCCGGCGCGGCTCGAACTGAAGACGCAGGAGCGTTCCGTAATGAAGTACTCGAACGAGCCCGGGCGCATCTCCGCCGTCCGCTGCGAGGGCCCCAGCCCCCGGTAGCGGGCCTGGAAGACCACGGGCTTGGCTGAAAACCGCCGCCGGCTGTAAAAATCGAACTCCCGCTCCGAGGACTGTTCCAGACGCATCGATGCCCAGTGATAGGGCAGATGGTAGACCATGTGCGCAACGGCAACGGCCAGCAGATTGCTCGAGTCCAGCGAGAAGCAGTAGATGCCCGCCGAGCCCGTAAAGCGGTCCCGCACATACGTGCGCAGGCTCAGGTCAGGGAAGCTCCGCGCCCCCGGCACCGGGGGAACGCCGCGAACCTTCACGCGGTCCAGCCAGAAGGGAACCACGCCCAGCCAGGCCTTGCCCTGGTGTGCGTCTACCTCAAGCCACTCTGGCAAGAGCGGCGAAATCTGCGAGGGGTTCAGCGGCCAGTGGGCAAACAGAAGGTCGTTCCAGCGCTGGCTCATCAGCCAGCGCCCGGAGGGCAGCGGACGCGGCCTGTGCGAGCTTCTGAAGCGGAACTCCTGCACAACTACTCCCTGGAGTCGGTTCCCGGGGCGGCTGGAGCGCGGAGGGGGAATCCTGGCCCTGGCTCGTTCCTCACTTGAGCGGCCGCCGTCGCTGCCGCCGGAATCTGCTGATTGCATCTTAGCCTAGTTTTGTTTCCTTTGTGCGGCTCCGTGCTCCATGCCGTATTCTGGTCCGAGACACGCAAAATGCCCAGTCAGTCCCCCTCCATGCCCGCCGCCCGCAACGCCACCGAGGTCTTTGCCCTTCACGGCGCCGACCCCGAGATTCTGGCCTATGCCATGGCCAAGTACTCCCGCTCGTCCCTCTCCATGCGCGAGAGCCTGCGCGAGATCAGCGCGCAGCGGGCCGAGCAGTTTCTCAATACCTTTTATTTTCAGTACGGACACCGTTCCATCGCCGACCTGGCTCACATCGCCTTCTCCGTCGAGCGGCTCAGCCTGCTTGCCGCGCTCGTCCTTGAAGACGAGCAGCGCTGGGACGGGCAGGAGCGCTCCACCCGCTACCAGAACTTCATTACCTCCGGCTGCTACTTTCCCGGCTTTGGCGCGGACAAGACCTCAGCCAGCCTCTACTCCGACACTATCGGCAAGCTCTTCGCCGCCTACCAGCAGGCCACCGCCGCCGTCCACGAGGTTCTGCGGCATAACGTTCCCCGGCCCGAGGCCATGAAGCAGGACGCCTACGAGCGCACCCTCAAGGCCCGCGCCTTTGACGTGGCCCGCTACCTGCTGCCGCTGGCCACCAACACCTCGCTCGGCCAGATCGTTACCGCCCGCACCCTTGAGACCCAGGTCTCCCGGCTGCTCTCCCACCCCGCCGCCGAGATCCGCGACCTGGGCGAGAAGCTGCGCGAAGCCGCCACCGGCCCCGCCTGGAACCTCAACGCCGAGGCCGCCCAGGGATTCATCGATAAGCTCAAGGCCTTTGAAGGCGCGGCCGCATCCTCGGACGAAAGTCTCTCCGCCGAAGCCGCCCGCCTCTTTACCCGCGAGGTCCGCACCGCGCCCACGCTGGTTAAATACGCACAGCCCAACCCCTACGAGATCGAAACCCGCAAAGACCTCACCGCTGCCGCCGCCGAAATTCTCAAGGGCCTCACCTACCCCAAGGCTCCCACCGTCGATCTGGTCGAGCGCACCGAAAGCCTTGAAGCAGAACTCGCCGCCACGCTGCTCTACTCCGTCAGCGCCTTCAGCTACCGACAGATCCGCGACCTGGTCGCCGCTCTGCCCGAAGCCCGGATCAACGAGATTGTCGAACTCGGCCTGCGCCATCGCGGCAAGCACGACGAGGCCATGCGAGCCTTCCACGCCGGCACCGGCCTGCGCTTCGACCTGCTCATGGACATCGGCGCATTCCGCGACTTTCATCGCCATCGCCGCTGCACCCAGATCATTCAGGACTTCACGACGGCGCACAGCTATGGGTCTCCCGGCTCGGGCGATCTGCCCATCGGCACCGACATTCTCGCCGAGGCCGGAGTGCTGGCGACTTACGGCGCAGCCATCGACCAGGCCCATCTGGCCAGCCGCACCATCGCCGCGAGTTCAGCACCGGAGGCCGCGCAGTCCGCGCTCTATCTGTTGCCGCTGGCCACGCGCTGCCGCTCGCTCTTCAAGATGGACTTTGCCGAGGCCCAGTACATCACCGAACTGCGCTCCGCGCCCGCCGGCCACTTCAGCTATCGCCGCGTCGCCTGGGACATGTATCTGGCCATCGAGCGCAAGCACCCGGCGCTGGCAAAGCACTTCCGCGTAACCGACTTCACCAAGCCCATCGACATACTGCAACGGTAGCGATCTTCAAGGCCCCAACTCAGCCGGCTCCGCGCTGTACGCTCAGGCGTGGCCGGCCGTGGCTTTGGCGAAGATGCGGCAGTAGTTTCCGCCGCCGAATTTGGCAATCTCATCCGGCGTGAAGCCCTGGCTCAGCATCTCTTCTGCAATCGTCGGGAAGAAGCCCTGGGTCATGCCCGGCCAGGCGAAGTTGGTGCCCTTGCCAGGGGCGGAGAGCAGGTCGGTGTCGGAACCGATGCCGACGTGGTCGATGCCGACCGCGTCCACCATGTGCTTGACGTCCTCGACGTATTCCTTCGGCGAGCGGGCGAGGTAAATCCAGATGCCGATGACGCCGCCCTGATCGGCGATAACCTTGGCGCGCTCTTTGGTAAGCAGCCGCGGCTTGACCAGCGCAAACATTCTCTGGGTTTCGTCCACCGGGTAGTCGAAGCCGGTGTGGGACATGAGGAACGGCTTTGTCGCCACCTTCGTCGCCGCCAACAGGGTCTCCGGGCTGGCGTGAGCCAGGTCCACCAGGATTCCGAGGCGGTTACACTCCTTGATGACCTCCGCGCCGAACGGGGTCAGGCCGCCCAGGTGGGCGGGTTTGGAATCGAGGTCGCCCTGCGGCGACACCGGGTCGTCGTTGTCGTGCAGCAGTTGCAGGTGGCGCAGTCCGCGCTTGTATGCTACTTCGATCCGCTCAAGATGCCCTTCGAGGAACTGCGCTCCTTCAATCGCCTGAACCACGGTTTGCCGGCCATGACGGTGCGCGTCCTCAAGGTCTTTCACGGTCAATGCGCGGCGCACGTGCTCCTTCTCAAGCAGCTCGTCCATCACCGTGAGCCAGTCAAGCAACTTCGCATTCGTCTCGCCCGGCTTGGCGTTGGGGTCGAATGGAATCTTGTAGCCGGCAACGACGGCTGTAAACCCTCCCAGTTTGAGCTGCTCGGCAAGCGAGGGCGGCGGAGCTTCACCCGGCTTGCCGATGGTCGAACTCAGGCCTGCCGCTCCGGAGAAGATATGGTTGTGCATGTCGATGGCGATGGTCTTGGCTTTCACCTGCGCCATCCGCGTGTCGGTTGCCGCATTGAGCCACGCCGGTGCGAGCAGCGCGGCGCCGCCGGCGCCTGCCGCGGTTGCAAGGAAATCCCGGCGCGAAAGGCCGAGGCCATTTTTCTTTGACATTGAGACCACCCTGAATTGTTTGAGATGGGGAAGAACCGGGAGCAAGGTTATCATAGTTCGCCAACAACTCGTTGACCCGCCGCGGGCGGACCGGGAATCGCGGCAAGTCCGAATCCAGCGGATCGGTCCGGGAACGCCCGATCACTCCCCTGTCTTCGGACGCCCCGAGAACCCACTCGCGCCGCGCAATTCGTCGGCATCCATCAGGTGCCCGTCCATCACGACCCAACGCGTGTTCCTCAGATCGCCGATCCGCCGCGAGGGGTCGCCTTCCACCAGTACCAGGTCGGCATTGCGGCCCACGGCGATCGAACCCGTCGAGCTCTCCACGCCCACCAGCCGTGCCGGAACAATCGTAGCCGCCCCCAGAGCCTCCTCCGGCGTGAAGCCAGCCTCCACATAGAGTTCCAGCTCGCGCACCAGCTCCAGCCCCGTTCCGTCGGTGCCCGCCACAATGGGAATTCCGTCCCTGTGCATCAAAGCCACAAGCTCCGACAGCTTCTTGAAGCTCAGCCGGAAGTCCTCCCGGGTTACGCCCGCGGGCACGGCGAAACCGCCCTGCCTGAAGCCCCGTTCCGTGGGAGGAGGCAGCGTTCCCACATACGGAGCGTAGGCCGGCGAGAGATCTCCGTTCTCCGGCACAAACAGCTCTTCGGCCACTACCAGGGTGGGATCGGAGTAGATGTGCTTTGCCGCCATCGTCTCGAGCAGCGGCTGGATGGGGGCCTTGCTGAGATCCACGTCCTTCGCGTATCGCCCGGTTCCGTTGAAGCGGTTGATGCCGTTCGATGTATCGACCACATCCTTCGGCATCGCCTCCATCATCACAAAGTAGATATGCGTAAGCTCGTCATAACCGGCCGCAATCGCCTCGGAGGGACGCATCCCCGCCGGAACGTGCCCATGCACATGCAACCCCAGCTTGTGCGCCTCGGCGGCAGTTGGAGCAACCCAGGCCGGGTTGTACGAGCCGTAAAACTTGATCCCAAGAAAGCCGTCGGCCTTTGCTTTACGCACCGCGGCCAGCGCCTCCTCCTGGGAACCTACAACTACACCCAGTTGCGCTGAGTTTGGTCCCTTGCCGTCGATGAGCACGGAAGGATACACGTGCGGAAGCAGCAGATCTCCGGCCGCTCTGCGCCGTGCGCGCGCCAGCGTCAGATCGTTGTCGTTGCCCGGGTCGCGCAAGGATGTGATGCCAAGGGACAACAGAAAGGGTCCGCTGAAGTCGTCTCCTACGTGCTGGTGCGCGTCCCACAGTCCCGGTACCAGCGTCTTGCCGGTCCCATCGATCACCTTCGCTCCGGGCGGAACCTTCGTCGTCGATGCGCTGCCGACCGCGATAATCTTTCCGTTTTCGACCACCACCGTCTGATCGTCGGCAAAGCGGCTGCCGTCGATGAAGGCGCGCACATGCGCAAACGCTATCGGCGCTGCCGGATCTTTGAGCATGCGCCGGGCAATCACCGGGCTGCGCGCGGCCAGCGCCTCGTCCTGAGCCTTTTGCAGGGTCTTCAGAGCATCTTCATAACCAACCGGCAGGCAAGCCAGGCCCGCCACCGTGCCGAAGAACCGTCCGTCGGCAGTCGTCCACACAGGAAACGGCGACGGGCCCAGGCCCGTGACAGCCCATGCCGTGACCTTCCGCTCGCTCCTGCCTTTGCCCACCACTGCCTCGGTCAACTTTTCTGCCCGCGCGCGGCCACCCGGCAGCATGGCGATCGACTTGTCAGCAGAGGCAAGCAGCGCATCCAGAAATATCGCAGATCCGCCGGCGGTCGTTCCGCCCATCGCGTAATAGAACGCCGGTGCGGTGTAGTTAGCCTCGCCCTTGTCCACAGGGCTCTTCCAGCTTGCGCGCTGCCCTTCCACGCGGAAGCTCTCCGCCGCATCGCCGTTGGGAGTCACTCCGCGCACAACCCAGAGCGAGGGCATGTGGTCGGCTCCGAGCCTGACTTCCTGATCCACCTCCCATACCTGGCCGCGCAGCAGAATGCTCTCCCGCGACATCCGCGCGCCATTCGCGGCGGTCCACATGTACGAGTGGCCGTTGACTCCGGACGTAGACAGAATCGTGAACTCGCGAGCGCCCTTGGGGGGCTTCGCAAGCTGGGCAGCCGGCGTCTGCGCCTGGGACGCCGCAAGCGTGCCGAGCAGCAAGAATGGAGCAAATACAGTGGTCGCAACGAGCCGTAGCTGTGGCACGGTACACCTCAAAAGTCAGCAGGGGATCCGCCCGGGAAAGCGGTCTTCACTGCGCGCATAGTATCACATGCACAACCCATTCTATGAGGTTCTCGACTTGTCCTTGCTTTTGAGCACGCCGCACTCCTGCGATATATTTGTGGATTGCGGCCTCTTCGCCACCCGTTTTCAATCTGATTCTCAAGGATGATTCAATGCCAAGCGGAAAAAGGATCCTCGGCCTCGTTCTCGGTCTTGCTGCCTCGGCGGCGTATGCGCAGCAAAGCACGGTTCCCGCGGTTCCGGGCCTGCCGCCGGCGGCGCGCGCCGCTGCCCAATCGATCAACCCCGCAAACATAAGCGCCCAGGTGCGCTTCCTCTCCTCGGATCTGCTGGAAGGCCGCGGCCCCGGCACCCGAGGCGACAAGCTTGCCGCCGACTACATCGCCACCCAGTTCGAGCTTTACGGCCTCAAGCCCGCAGGCGACAACGGAACCTATTTTCAAAAAGTTCCGCTGCTCGCCGTGCACACCATCGAGGACAAGACAAAGTTTGCGCTCGTCCCCAACAGTGGCGCGCCCATCGATCTGAAATACGGAACCGATATCGTCGCGAAAGACCAGACCGGCCAGCCCTCGGCCGACTTCGATGCCCCCATCGTCTATGTGGGCTACGGCATCGATGCGCCCGAGTATCGTTGGAACGACTATGCCGGCGTCGACCTGAAGGGCAAGATCGCGCTCATCATCGTCAACGAGCCTCCGTCGAACGACGATGCGTTCTTCAAGGGCAAGGCCCTCACCTACTACGGCCGATGGACCTATAAATACGAGGAAGCCGCCCGCCGAGGCGCAATCGGCGTGCTCCTCATTCACCGCACCGATCTTGCCAGCTATGGCTGGGACGTCGTCCGCAACTCGCAGGCGATTGAGAAGAGCTATCTCCTGGGCGATCGATCGGCCACGCTGAGGGCCGCCGCCTGGATCCAGCACGATGTCGCCAACCAGCTCTTGAAGGCCGCCGGCCTGGGCAGCGTCGATGAGGAGATCGAGCGGGCCGGCAAGCCCGGCGCATTCCATGCCGTCGAGCTGCCTGTCCACCTCCGCGCGCACATAGAGAGCCGCGTCCGCCGCTACGACTCCACCAACGTGGTGGCAAAGCTCGCCGGCGTGGCGTCCACAGGCAACGCCGTCCTCTACACCGCGCACTACGATCATCTCGGCATCGACCCCGACGCCAAGGGCGACAACATCTACCACGGCGCGGCAGACAATGGCACCGGCTGCGGCATCCTGCTTGAGATCGCGCGCGCCTACGCCCACAGCGCCATCAAGCCGCCCCACGATGTCTACTTCGTCTCGGTCACCGCCGAGGAGCAGGGCCTGCTCGGCTCGCAGTACTTTGGCGAGCATCTGCCCGTTCCGGCAAAAGACTTCGCGCTCGACCTCAACTACGACATGATCCTGCCCCTCGGCGTGCCGCTATCGGTCAACCTCACCGGCGCGGAGCGCACCAGCTTTTGGGCGACGGCGCAGACCGCCGCCCGCGGCTTCAACTTGCAGGTGGTGCCCGATCCCGACCCGACGGCGGGACACGCCTACCGCAGCGATCATTTTTCGCTGGCTCGCGCCGGCATCCCCGCCTTCTCCATTAGTCCGGGAACTCTCTTTGCGGGCCACGACGACGCCTGGGGCCGCGCGCAGTTCCAGGACTTCTACGCCCACCACTACCATTCGCCCGCCGACACTTTCGATCCCAAATCGGACTTCCGCACCGATTCCCGTCTTGCCCAGTTCGGCTTTGTGCTCGGCTGGCTGGCCGGCGCGCAGCCCAGGTCCATCGAGTGGATCCCCGGCGACGAGTTTGAGGCGGCAAGAAAGAAGTCGGAAGCCAGGTAGGAACTTCGCGCGGCATGCCAGGGATTTATCCCCGGCAAATCTCCGCAAAATAGACTCGAGGCTTCGCAAGCTGCGGACTAGCACTTATCGATCCGCGGCCGTGAAAGGGCACGGGTTTAGCCGTGCCGGGCGCAGCGTGCGCGCGCCGCCGCTCATCGGGAATATGATGGAATTACGCCTTGCTGGAAGTTAAGCGCGGCGAAAATTCCTCATACACGTTTCCCCTGCCGGCAAGGAACCACTGGGAGCATTGAGTTGGGCGTCTTTGACGAGTCCGAAAGGCGTAGAGGCAAGGTCAGTCAGGCTCGTTCGCATGTCCGAGCGGCTCGCCGGCCGTGGCCTCTCTCCGCGCGGCTCCTCGTCGGGGCAATGCTCGTCGTGAACATTCTCCTGGTAGCTTTTGTCGTAAGGACTGAGATCGAGAGGCTTGGAGCACCCGCAACTTCCACTCCGCTCACAGTCGAACGGCCGAAGGCCGGTCCCTCGCCCGAACTCAATGCGCCGACCGATGCTCCGGTCAGTCAGGGGGCCAGCCCCGATCAGAAGACTATCCCGGCAGAAGTCACGCCGGCCCCGTCGCCTGGCGTCCAAGTGGCGAAACGCCCCGCGAGCAACGCACTGCGAGCCGCGAGAACCCTGCATCCGGTTTTGCCTGAGCCTATGCCGCGGGCCGGGGTCTACCCTCCACAGCAACCTCTCGGCCAGACTCCCGCTCCTGCGCGCAATCCAGCGGCTTCTCCGGGCTCAAGCTCGAATGTTCCACCCCCCGCCGTGGCCGCATCCATCGCCACCCCGCGCGCTGGCGTCCCCGGCAACGCAGGAACCCCTTCCAACGCGCCCGCTCCATCGGTTCTCGCCCCGCCGCCGGCGACTGCCAACGGCATCCCTGCCAAGGTAACCCGGTCGGCCTCAACGAATAGAGTGGCCTCGGTTGGGCTTCCAGCTATGGAAAAGGGATTGGTGATTCCGAAGAAGCCTGTAGCGCCGATCTCCCCCAAGCTTGAGATCGTTCCCCGGTCTGCCGGGAAGCCTGAGAACTGCGGCACCGAAGACGCGTTTGTCGCCTGCCCCACGCTGCAAATCCGGCCTGAGGGGTCCATTCCCTCCGAAGACCACTAGGTGTCGATACAACCCGGTCAGTTGCGACAAATGACTGCCAAACCGGAAGCTACCCCCAAGAGCCCGCGAGGCCCACTTACCGCCAAAGCTCTACCGGCATCGGCACCGCAGTGAGCGAAAAAACAACTCGCTCCCCTCCTCGGTTGCCGATAATTTATGAGTCCCCGCGTATCCTGAATCTACAGCAGATCCCACTCGAGAGAGGCTGCAAAACGCGTCAAATCGTAAGTCCTTTAGATTCCGCACTTACAAAACAAACAAATATAAACCATTTATTTTGATGCACTTATACAATAAGCCATCAAATTCAAGAGCATGATGTAACTAGCCTTTATTCAAACACTTACAAATCGTATGCCGCAATGCGGTACAAAACAGCCCGCACACTACCCTGGCGGCCACCCCATCTGCCGTCCGCCCAGCACGTGCAGATGCAGATGATCCACGGCCTGCCCGCCGTTCTTGCCGTTGTTCACCACCACCCGATACCCCGCGCCCAGCCCCTGCTCCCGCGCCACCTCCGCGGCCACCCACATCAGGTGGCCCAGCAGCGCGCGCCTGCTCTCATCGGTATCGGACAGCGCGGCAATGTGCTCCCTCGGCACCACCAGCACGTGCACCGGCGCCTTGGGGTCGATGTCGGCAAAGGCATAGCTCAGCTCGTCCTGGCGCACGGCCTTCGAAGGAATGGAACCATCAACGATCTTGCAGAAGAGGCAACTCATAGCGAAGCCAGTGTACACAAACCCCGCCCCGCGCCGAAAACCCGCCTTGTCCTACAATCAATCCATGGGCCCCACTTCCCCTCTCCGTACGGTCCACGCGGTCTGCAATCACGACTGCCCGGACACCTGTGGCGTCCTCGTTACAATCGACGCCGCCGGCCGCGCCGTGAAAGTCGCCGGCGACCCCAGCCACCCCGTAACGCAGGGCTTTCTCTGCGCCAAGGTCACAAAGTACCTCGACCTCGTCTACTCCCCCGATCGCGTGCTCTACCCGATGCGCCGCAGGCCCGGCGTCGCCAAAGGCCCTCTCGCCCCAGGCCGCGAGCACGAGGCCTTTGAGCGCATCTCCTGGGACGAGGCGCTGGACGCCATTGCGATTCAACTCAACCAAATCGCCAAAAAAAACGGCCCCGAGTCCATCCTGCCCTACAGCTACGCCGGCAACTCGGGCGTGCTCGGCTACGGCTCCATGGACCGCCGCTTCTTCCACCGTCTCGGCGCAAGCCGTCTCGACCGCACCATCTGTTCTGAGGCCGGCGGCGTGGCCTGGAACCTCGTCTACGGCAAAAAGCTCGGAACCCCCACCGAAGACTTCCGCTTTTCCAAGCTGATCATTGCCTGGGGCGCAAATATACACGGCAACAACGTCCACCTCTGGCCCTGGATCGAGAAGGCCCGCCGCAACGGCGCGCGGCTCATCGTCATCGATCCCTACCGCACCCGCACCGCCGCCCTCGCTGACTGGCACATCGCCATCCGTCCCGGAACCGACGCCGCGCTCGCCCTCGGCATGATGCACGTGATCCTCCGCGACGGACTCGAAGATCGCGACTACATCGCCGAGATGACCCTGGGCTTCGAATCACTCGCCGAGCGCGTCCGCGACTACACGCCCGAGCGCGTGGCCGCATGGACCGGGCTCACCGCCGCCGAAGTCGAAAGCCTGGCCCACGAGTACGCCACTACGCATCCCGTCGCCATCCGGCTCAACTACGGAGTGCAGCGCACCGAGCCGGGCGGAACGGCCGTCCGCGCCATCGCCATGCTTCCCGCCCTCATCGGCGCGTGGCGCAGTCGCGGCGGCGGCGCGCAACTATCCACCTCCGGCGCATTCTCCTGGAACAAGCAGGCGCTGGAGCGGCCCGACCTGCAACTGGCCTCGCCGCTCGGCCGCGAGGCGCGGCTGGTCAATATGTCCACGCTGGGAGAAGCGTTGAAGACCAGGGAAGAGGGACTAGGGACGAGGGACGAGAAAGCCGCCCGAGATTCAGGGCTCGGCGACGGGCCGGACGTTCATGCGCTCTTCGTCTACAACTCCAACCCCGCCGCCGTCGCTCCCAACCACAACGCCGTCCGCCGCGGACTCGAACGCCCCGATCTCTTCACCGTCGTTCACGAGCAGTTCTTTACCGACACCGCCGCCTACGCCGACTACCTTCTGCCCGCCACCACGTTCCTTGAGCACGCCGACGTGCAGGGGGCATACGGCCACTATTTCGTGCAGCTCTCCCAGCCCGCCATCGAGCCGCGCGGCGAATCCCGCTCCAACGTCTGGCTCTTCGGTCAGCTCGCTCAGCGCATGGGATTCACCGAACCCTGCTTCGAGGACACCGCCGAAGACCTCATCGCCCAGGCCCTCAACCTCGACGAAGCCGGCCGCTCGCGGAATCCGCAGATGGACCACATCTCCCTCGCCGAACTGCGCGAGCGCGGCCACGTCCCCATCGGGTTTCATCGCAACCCCGAGACGCAGCCGTTTCTCCCCTATACGGCAGGCCGCCTCACCACGCCCTCGGGCAAGGTGGAGTTCTTCTCGCAAACCCTCGCAGACGAGGGCCTCGACCCTTTGCCCGGCTTCACGCCGCCCACCGAATCCCGCTGGGGCCCGGATGCCGCGCGTTACCCCCTCGAACTGCTTGCCCGCAAGGCCGACAACTTTCTCAACTCAAGCTTCGCCGGCCTCGCCGGCCACCGCCGGCTTGAGGCCGCCAACCACCAGCGCATCGAGCTGCACCCTGCCGACGCCGACCGCCGCGCCATCGCCGAGGGCGACAGCGTCAGGGTCTCGAACGACCGCGGATCCATCGATCTGATCGCAAGATTGAATCCCCACCTGCCCGCGGGAGTTGTGGCGGCCTGGCTCGACTGGCCCAAGCTCCACCCCCAGGGCCTCAACATCAACGTCCTCACCAGCGAGCGGCTCACCGACATCGGCGCTGGAGCCACGTTCTTCTCGGCTCTGGTGGAAGTAAGCAAACCTTCATAGCACAAAGTTCAACACCGACAGGCTAAACATGAATTGGGTCATCTATCTTGTTATTTGTGTTTTTGTAGTTGCCCTCCTGCTGCTGCGCCGCGGACGCCAAATCACGGTGGAAGCGGCCCGCGTCCTCCTCCGGGATGGCGCGGCGGTCATCGATGTGCGCACACAAAACGAATTCGCATCGGGACATCTGCCCAGCGCCATCAACATTCCCCTCGACAGGATTGAGGCCGTGCTTCCCGGCCGCTTTCCCGATCGCAACCATGCGCTTCTGCTCCACTGCCAGTCCGGCATGCGTTCCGGCATGGCTCTCGCCAAGCTGCGGGCGCTCGGCTACACCAATGCCTTCAACCTCGGCGGCTACAACCGCGCCAGCCGTCTCTTCGCTCAGAAATAAAATAACTGCACGGCTCGCGACACACACCCAGGCAATCGAGCGCGGCGCAGCGCGCAATCGAAAGCGGCCAGGAACGAGGTATACTGCGCCTCACTCCTGGCCGCGAAAATCTATCTGCTTCGATGTGCTTCTACTTGATTGTAAGCACCATCGTCGTCGAGCTGTCCAGCGCGGTCACGCCGTTGGCCGATTCCGCGGTGATCGTCACCGTGTAGGTCCCTGACGGTGTCGCCGGCGTAATTGGCGGGCCGTGGTTGTAGTACTGGTAGAGCGGGCTGCACGCCGTGGTTCCCAGCGTCGTAACCAAGCCGATGAGCGCCACCAGAGCCATCCTCTGGAGCCACCGCCGGCGCCGCGCGCCAAACGCTATGCCGCCCAGCGCAAGGAATCCAGGCAGCAGAATCGCCCACGCCACGGGATTCGACCGCCGCGGTCCGGGGGTCAGCTCGCCAGTCTGCGCCACGGTCTCAATCACCATCAGGCTCACCGGCGGGCAGGAAGCGGCAGGCGAACCGGTCGTGCAGCTTGTAGGCGTCGTGGGCAGAATCTCCACGTCCTCCGGCGCAAATGAGCAGGAGGAGTTGCTCGGCAGTCCCGAGCAGGACAGGGTCGTAAACATCGGCGCGGTCAACGAGCCGTTGTTCACCGGCGTGATCGTCACATTCACCGATCCGCTCTGCCCGGCGGTCAGCGACATCGGCAGCGTCGCCGGCGCAACCGCGGATACAGAGAGCGAAAATCCAGGGACGCCTCCGGGAGTCTCCGGATGCGCAACCGCGGGCGCTGAAACCGCTGACAGATGCGCCGAGTCGCCCGCGTAAACCGCCTTGAGCGTGTGCTCGCCGCCCGGCAGAGACAGCCTTAACTGGGCCTGGCCTTCGCCGTCGAGCAGAGACTGGGCCAGAATCCTGCCCTCTTCCTCAATGCTCACCACTCCGCCTGCCGGCCGGTCGTAGATGTCGCTTACCGACACGCTGGCCTCGCCGCGGCCATCCACGGTCAATGTGGCGCGGGTAGCCGTCTGCGGCCCGTTCTGCGCGTAGGCCGCCGGGATCAAAAGTGCCACTCCCAGCGCGGCCATCCATTCAAGCCGCAATCCGCGGCGGGTTATGCCTGTCACGTGCACCTGCTCCAACTGCCCAAATCTCGCGGGCTTGCACAAGGAATCGCTCGGGCAGGCACAGCCCACCCGTTCTCCTTGCCCAGACCACTATTGTATCCGGCAGGACCGCAGACGGGCCATTCCCTACCGGCCTGGGCCGCGTCTTGCCTCGGATTCCCCGAAAGAGCGGCGAGCCAACCTAGTCCAGCGCGGCGAACGCCGGCGCGTGGCGCAGCCTGCCGGTTGTGGCAGGAAGCGACGGCGTCAACCTGAGCACCATGAAATGGGGACCGGCATAGGGGGACGTGAAACCGGCGGCCGCCTCCCTGTCAAAACCGAACCTCTCGTAGTAGCTTGGATCGCCAAGAACGAAGATGGCGGCCCAGCCCTCGCCGCGAGCGCGGTCCACGGCCCTCTCAATCAGCGCCGATCCAATTCCGCTCCGCCACTTCGCGGGAATCACCGATACAGGAGCAAGCGCCAATGCCGGGAACGGAGCCTCCATCCGGGATAGGAGAACATGACCGGCAATCTCGCCGCCCTCTTCGGCCACCAGCGAAACCACGCTATCGCCGGCTTCTCGCAGTCTTTCTACGAGTTCAGCCTCGGCCGACTGACCGAAAGCGGAGGAAACGACCTGGTAAACAGCCTTCCGGTCACTGAGGGTCTCGTCGCGAACGTCCATCACCCCCGATTCGAGCACAGCGTGGTACGACTGGCAAGCATGGGCTCTCTGGGCTACAAAGTAGAAATCCAAACTGAGCCACGACCCGGCCCGCAGCCCATCGGTTCAGGTTTCTCTTGGTCCCTCGGTCCCTTGGTCCCTTGGTCCCTTGGTCCCTCGGTCCTTAGTCCCTGGTCCCTAAGTCCCTTGGTCCCCCGGTCCCTGCCTTTGAGCTATGCTGTCTGATTGAGGAGTTTGTCATGTCTCAGGCCGTACCCCGCCCCCAGCTTGCCCACCTGACCGCCGTTTTGAACGACCTGCGCGCCAAGGGAACACACTTCCGCCTCCGCGTCCTCGACGACCAGCAGGCCCCGGTCTGCCACTACGACGGCAAACAGGTCATCAACCTGGCCAGCAACAACTATCTCGGCCTCGCCAACGATCCCCGCCTCATCGAGGTTGCCATCGCCGCAACCCGGGCCTTCGGCGTTGGGTCGGGCGCCGTCCGCACCATCGCCGGAACCATGCGCATCCACATGGAGCTCGAAGAAAAGATCGCCGCCTTCAAGAACGTCGAAGCCTGCGTCGTCTTCCAGAGCGGATTCACGGCCAACGCCGGCACGGTCAGCTCCATCCTCGGCAAAGAGGACTACATCATTTCGGATGAGCTGAACCACGCCAGCATCATCGACGGCGCGCGGCTCTCGCGGGCCAACATCAAAGTCTTCCGCCACAAAGATGTTTCCCATTGCGAGGAACTACTCCAAGAGTTAGAAAACAAGCCCGGCCACAAGCTCGTAATTACCGATGGTGTCTTCTCCATGGACGGAGACATAGGCCCCGTCGATAAGCTCGCCCTTCTGGCTGAAAAATACGGCGCAATCATGATGGTCGACGACGCCCACGCCTCCGGCGTCCTCGGCCGCAACGGCCGCGGCAGCGTGGACCACTTCAAGATGCACGGCAAGGTCGATGTTCAGGTAGGCACGCTGTCGAAAGCGATAGGCGCGCTCGGCGGCTACGTCTGCGGCAGCAAAGACCTCATCGACTACCTCTACCACCGCGCCCGCCCGTTCCTCTTCTCCACCTCGCATCCGCCATCGGTCGCGGCGACGTGCATCGAAGCCTTCAACATCCTCGAGCAGGAGCCGGAGCGCATCGAGCGGTTGTGGTCGAATACCCGCTACTTCCAGGCCGAACTCAAGCGCGTGGGCTTCAACATCGGCGGCATCAACACTCCCGCCACTGAGACCCCCATCACCCCGCTCATCGTAGGCGACGGCGGCAAGACCATGGAGTTCTCACGCGCGCTCTTCGACGAAGGCGTGATGGCGACGGGCATTGCCTTCCCCACGGTCCCGGAAGGCAAGTCGCGCGTGCGCATGATCCTCACCAGCGAACACACCAAAGCCCAGCTCGACCGAGCTCTCGAAACTCTAGAACGTGTCGCCAAGAGGATGGGGATTCTAGAGGTGCGGGCTCAATGATTGAGGAAGAAAAGTGATGAAGAAGCTTTTATGGGCGATTCCCGTCATCGTGATGAACGGATTCGCGTTTTGGGTTGTTACTACTTCCGTGCCAATTCCGCCCAGCCCAATAAATCTTCTGTGGCTTGGGCTCGTCTTTGGCGTTCCGCCGCTCGGCGCTTTTTGGATGTGGTACATGGCGATCCGGTATGAGAAGCGGCCGTTACAGTACCTCTTACTCGCTCTTATTCCCTACTTCTTCCTGGGATATTACTTTGAGCGAGTTCGCGGCAGGCACCTTGAGGCCAAATCGTTCAGGCTCACAAAATAAGTCCACCACACAGAAGTAGGGTGCAATGATCGCTCACTTACGCGGCAAGCTCATCTCGAAGCAGCCCGGCCAGGCCATTGTTGAGGCGGCGGGCGTCGGCTACGACGTCACCATCTCCGTGCCTACCTTCACGGCGCTCCCCAGCGTGGGCGCCGAGGCGTCGCTGCACATCCACACCCAGGTGAGCGAGGACCAGATCGCCCTCTTCGGCTTTCTCGACTCCGAAGAGAAGCGGCTGTTCCTGCGCCTCATCACCGTCTCGGGGGTCGGCCCCAAGCTCGCCATCAAAATTCTCTCGGGCCTCAACTCCGAGCGGGTCGTGCAGGCCCTCCGCGGCCAGGACCACGCCCAGCTCACCCGCATCCCCGGCGTGGGCAAAAAGCTCGCCGAGCGATTGGTCGTAGAGCTCAAAGACAAGCTGGACGACTTCGCCGTAGCCCCCGCCGAACCCACTGCCGCGCAAGGCCCGGCTGTAGAAGATGTTCTCTCCGCGCTAGTCAACCTCGGCTACCAGCGCCCGGCGGCGGAAAAGGCCATCGAGCAGGCCGTAGCCAAGGACGAATCCCTCGCCGCCGACTTCGACG
>Ga0326728_10012298_pt1 | contig 19080 bp, 14 predicted proteins | sample MB3enrmetagenome_FD_207602 | JGI IMG/M metagenome (GOLD analysis project Ga0326728, IMG submission 207602) | Lab enriched peat soil microbial communities from McLean, Ithaca, NY, United States - MB31MN | ecosystem: Environmental > Terrestrial > Soil > Wetlands > Peat | place: USA: New York... | reverse complement strand
CGAAACAGTTTTCCAAACGGGAAAATCTCGAGAAATTCCTAACGAGCCGCCTTCAGATTCGCAAGAGCCCTGTTTCGGACGCCCTGTTTGAAGTTGAGAAGCAGGGCTACGCCTCCATCTTTCCAGTTCAACCAAGCATACGGGAACTGAGAAAATCTGGTCTCGCTTAGTCGCGGGCAGCAATCTAGAGAACCGGAGCTCGGCGCTTTAATTCGTTTATAGGTACGAGCCTACTTCACTTCCACAATCTTCACTGAATTCATCACCACCGGAGTCTTGGGGCGGTCGCCTGGGCCTTTCGGGGTATTTACGATCTTCTCCACCACGTCCTGGCCCTTTACCACCTGGCCGAAGATGGTGTGCCGGTTGTTGAGCCAATCGGTGGGTGCCACGGTGATGAAGAATTGCGAACCGTTGGTGCCGGGGCCGGCGTTGGCCATGGCGAGGCGGCCGGGCCGGTCGAAGGAGAGGTCTTTTGAAAACTCGTCCTTAAATTTGTAGCCGGGCCCCCCGGTGCCTGACCCCAGCGGGCAGCCTCCCTGAATCATGAATTTCGGTATAACCCGGTGGAAAACCAGGCCGTCGTAGAAAGGCCGCTTGATGCGCTCACGCGTGTTGGGGTCCACAAATTCCTTCGTTCCGTTCGCGAGGCCCACAAAGTTTTCGACGGTCACGGGCGCCTGGTGGGGAAAAAGCTCGCAGGTAATTTCACCCAGCGTCGTCTCAAGAACTGCATATTGGCCCGGCTTTAAATCGCTCATGAATTCTCCTATCTTTCGGATAATTTCGGTTGCCAGCAGGTGTCAGGTGCCGGGTGTCAGCAAACCCCTAACCCCTGGCGCCTGCCAGTTATTATTGCTTCACCGCTGCCGGCTTGTTCGTCGCCACCGGCGTGGGCGGCACAATGACGGCGGTCTTGATCGTGTCGAGTTGGGGGAAAGACTTGTCGAGGTAAGCTTTTCCCTCTTTTTGGATGCGGCCCTGGTCAGGGCCATTGCCGTTGGGCGCCCCCTCCCCGTACCCGCTATAAAGCTTGTCAACCACCTCCATGCCGCTCACGACCTTGCCAAAGGGAGAAAACCCATCGCTGTCAAGGTTCGGATTGTCGCCCAGGTTGATGAAAATCTGGGTGCTGCGACTGTTAGGGGCATTCGGCTTCGCGTAGGTGAGTGTGCCACGCGTGTTGCTTTGAGTGACGGGGTCGTCGGCGATGCTGGCGTTTTCCCAAGCTCGGGAAATGTCCGGCCTCGGGCTAATGCCGAATTGCACCACAAACCCCGAAAGGACGCGAAAGAATGCCGCCCCATCGAAGAAGTGATATTTCACCAGATTGTAGAAGCGGTCGGCCCCGCGCGGCGACCACGCGCGCGTGACTTCCACCACAAAATCCCCTTTGGTGGTGGTGAACCTGGCCTGGAATACAGCCGGAGCTTGCAGCTTGAGCGACCCCGGGTTAAGGAGCGAGGCGCTGCACTTGGGCGCGGTCGTAGTGGTTTTCCTGGTTGTCGAACCAGCCTGGGGAGCCGCCCCGGCGGAGGCGGCCACTAGCGCCATCGCGAGCGCTGCCACCATCAAGACTGATAAGATATGCTTGCTCATACATCCTCCAGAGTTCTCATGATTAATTGCGGGCCGCTGCTTACGGCCTTCTGCCTGCTGCTTACTTATTCAATGGGCACTCTGCATCTGGAGCGCCACCTGCTCCACCTGGCGCATGACCCGCAGGACATTGCCGCCCAGGATTTTCTCCAAATCTTCCTCGCTGTAGCCGCGACGGGCAAGTTCACGCACCAGGTCTGGAATCTTGGAAACGTCTTCCATGCCGCGCGGCGGGGTGTCAATGCCGTCGAAGTCGGACCCCAGCCCGACGTGATCGATTCCCCCCACCTTGACGGCATGGTCAATGTGGTCGGCGATGGCGGTGTAAGAGGGCGCCGGCAAGTTCCTGGTGAATCGCTGTTCGATCCGCACTTCCTCGGGGTAGGAAAGGCGCTTGCCTTGTTTCGCGCGCTGCGCGCGGGCCGCAGCAACCTCTTCGTCCACCTGCTTTTCAATCTTCGCGAAGGCGTCACGATAGGCCGGGCTAAGGAATCCGGAATAGAAATTGATGTCCATAACCCCGCCGTTTTTGGCGAGGGCGCGAATCATATCGTCGGTCATATTGCGCGGGGCATTGCACAGCGCGCGGCAGGAAGAATGGGAAGAGATCAGCGGCGCCTTGCTCGCGGCCAAAGCAGCGTAAAAGGTGTCGTCGGAAACATGGGAGATATCCACCATCATGCCAAGCTGGTTCATGCGCGCCACGGCCTGCCGGCCCAGCGGCGACAGCCCTTTCCATTCCGGTTTGTCGCCGGAGGAATCGCCCAGTTCGTCATTCTTGGTGTGCGTCAGCGTCATGTAGCGCACCCCCAGGCGATAGAAGATGTCAAGCATGCGCAGGTCGCCTTGAATCTCGTGCCCCCCCTCGACGCCCAGGAGGACGGCGATTTTCCCCTCGCGGTGCAGGCGCTCGATGTCGTCGGCGGTCGAGGCCAAACCCAAAATATCGGAGTGCCTCGCCACCTGCTGGTCGGTCACCTCAATCAGGTCCAGGGCGCGATGGATCAGGTCCTGCTTGGGCCAGGTGACATCCACCCAGATGGAAAAAAACTCGGCGCCCAGACGCCCGGCGCGCATCTTGGGAATACTGATCATGTACGGGCTGGTGGGGCTCGAAAGGTCGTATCCCTCTTCGAGCATCACTTGCGGCGTGTCGGCGTGCGTATCAATGATGATGGCATGATCCAGCGCCCAGGCAGCCACCTGGGCGGGGTCGGCGGGGGTCCGGGCCAGGGCCGGTGACAGGGCTGCCAGCGCCGCACCGAACACCAGCAGCGCACCGGTCACCGCATGAATTTCCAAGCGTCGAAGTGGCATAGGTCAGGAACCGTAATTATCAGGACGCGCGGAAGGTTTTGTCAAACCCAATCTCGGGCCAACCCCGTCACCCCCTGCCCCCCCATAGGCGTTAAAATAAGCGCAATATTCCTCTTGCAGGACTGCGATGCATTCTTCGAGAAACAACTCCACCTTCCAGAACATCCCCACTTCCCCGGGTAGGCGCCTGTACCTCAATGTAAGCACTCGTATTGTTTCCGAGTGGCTGACAACTCACCCTTTGTCAGACCCGCTCCTGAGGTTTTGAGTTAAAATTGAACCGGGGACTGAAATGGGCAAACAGGTAGCTATCGTGCTTTACGTGGTGGCGATGGCAGCCGTCATAGTCGGTGTAGATTTCGTGTTCTTCAGAAACCGATTCTGGGAACGGCTGACAGTGAATATTGGAATCGTCTTGGTGTTCGTAGCGTTCTACTTGAGATTCCTGAGGCGTCCATGAACAAGGGGCGACAGCTTGCCTTTGAACTCGCAACGGAGCGCAGCGTAATGGCGGAAGTTGATTTAGCCCTGGTGGTAATTGCCCGCCGCTTCGAGGGGCGAGAAATCTCCCATGAAAGCCTGACATGAGTCATATCCGCGTTCGCTTTGCCCCCTCACCCACCGGCTACCTTCACGTCGGGGGCGCCCGCACGGCGCTTTACAACTGGCTTTTCGCGCGGCACACGGGCGGAGTCTTGATCCTGCGCATTGAAGATACGGATGTGGACCGCTCGAGGCCGGAACTCACCACGGCCATTCTGGAGAGCCTGGAATGGCTGGGCCTCAATTGGGATGAAGGTCCCATCTATCAATCCCAGCGTCTCGATCGTTATTCCGCGCTGGCCCGCGAGCTCGAACGCTCGGGGCATGCCTACCCTTGTTTTTGCACGCCGGAGGAACTCCAGGCGAAACGCGCCCTGGCGGAAACCGAGCGCCGGGCGTGGAAATATGACGGCACATGCCGGGGGCTTTCGCCAGATGACCGGGAGTGCTGGCGCGCCGAGGGCCGCCCGGCCGCGCTACGCTTCCGGATCCCTGATTCCGGCAAGACCAGCTTTGAAGACCAGGTCTTCGGCCACATTGAAGTCGAGCATCGCGATCTTGAGGACTTCGTGCTCCTGCGCTCGGATGGGCATCCCACCTATCACCTGGGAGTGGTGGCCGACGATCTGGACATGCGCATTACCCATGTGATCCGCGGGGCCGACCACATTTCCAATACCCCCAAGCAGATTCTGATGTATGAGGCGATGGAAGCGCCCGTACCGCTCTTCGCGCACCTGCCGCTGATCCTCGGGCCCGACAAGCAACGTCTTTCGAAGCGGCATGGGGCAACTTCGGTGGGCGCCTACTATGAGCAGGGGGTTCTGCCGGAAGCCCTGGTGAATTTCCTGGCCCTCCTCGGCTGGACGCCTCCCGGGCAAAAGGAAATTGTGCCCCTTGACGAGATGATCCGCGATTTTGATCTCGCGGCGGTTTCCAAATCCAACGCCGTCTTCGATCTGGAAAAACTGGCCTGGATGAATAGCGAGTACTTGCGCCACCTGCCCGCGGAACGGCTGCTGCCGCTGGTGAAGCGGGAACTGGCGGAAGCGGGGCTGCGCGTTGGGGATTCGGAATCCGGGACACGGGAGGAAGAGGGTTTTAAGCAGACCGTTCTGCTCCTGCAATCGCGGGCGCGGACTCCGAAGGATTTTACCGGCGCCTTTCGCGCGTTCTTTACCGACGACTTTGCCTATGACCCCGAGGCGGCAAAGAAGCATTGGAAGGACGCCGGGCTACCCGTGTTGCTCGACACGCTGGCTGAACGCCTGGCGGCCATCCCCTCTTTCGATTTGGCCGGCACAGAAAGCGCCCTGCGCAGCCTTGCGGAAGAGAAAGGCGTAAAGGCCGGACTGCTGATCAATGCCACACGCCTGGCGCTGACCGGTCAGGGGGTGGCGCCGGGCCTATTTGAGGTCATGCTGGCGCTGGGGCAGGATCGCGTGGTAGCGCGCCTGCGCCGCGCCGCGGAGTACTTGCGCTCCACGGCGCACCCCGCCACCCAGGGGCAGGAACTCCCCTGATACACGGCTCGCGATTGGACCCTTCCAAGCCCCATCCCCTGGGGCAATCGCAATTTCTACAGGTCAGAAGTCTTTGGCTTTCCCATGAGGGAAAGACGGTGTAAAATCGCCCTCATCCCCATGGGCGGATGGATTTGATCCTTCAAGACAAAGGAGCAACTATGCTACTCAAGGATTTCAAGGAATTTGCCATGCGCGGAAACATCCTCGATATGGCGGTGGGAATTGTCTTGGGCGCGTCGTTTGGAGGTATCGTGACCTCTTTGGTCAACGACGTTATGATGCCCCCCATCGGCAGGGTGCTGGGGCACGTAGACTTTTCAAATCTCTTTATCAGCCTTACCGGCCGGCATTTTGACTCGTTGGCTGCGGCCAAAGCGGCGGGGGCTGCAACGCTCAATTACGGCCTCTTTTTGAATGCCGTCATCAATTTCTTGATCGTGGCATTTGCGATGTTTCTGCTTGTAAAGCAGGTCAACAGGCTGCAACGGCCGGCGCCGGCCGTCGTCGCCGCCCCCACCACCAAGGCCTGCGCGTATTGCTGTTCGCAAATTCCTCTGGCCGCCACCCGGTGCCCGAATTGCACCTCGCAATTGAAGGCGGAGTAACGCTCACGGCGGGAAATCTCATCGCGAAGGAACTCGCCGGGGCCACGCTTGCGGCCCCGGCGATGTCTTCAGGCGGTTACTTCTTGGGCGCGGGGTTCCTGCCCCTCTTGGCTTCAGGTTTCTTTTCGCCCAACAGCACGTTCAAGTCGTCGGAGTTGTACGGGTAATAGCGCAGCGAATTCTGGCCCGTGGTGCTCAGGTGAATATCCACGCGGCGGTTGTTCGCCATACGGAAAGCAACCATGTTGTGTTCCACGCGCTTACGATCTTCCGGCGTGAGATTGGGGTTCTGTTCGGTCAAATCTTGGACCTCTTTGTCGGTCAGGTTGTGTTCCTTTCCGAAAGCCTCGGTCTGAAGCCTTTCGGCAGGAATTCCATGCTCGACCAAATAGCTCTTGACGCGGTCGGCGCGACGTTGGGAGAGCGCCTTGTTGTACTCCACTGAGCCGCGGTGGTCAGCGTGGGCGCCCAGAATCAAGTTAGCCTCCGGCCGAACCGTCAGGTATTCTTTGAAATTGCTGACGATTTCATCCAGGCGTTGAATCTGGCTGGGCACAAGGCCGCCCTGAGGATCCGCCACCTTCGGCAAGTCGTAGGGGAAGTAAATGCTGTTGAAAGTGAGCTTGCTTTCGAGGGTGGCCTCGTTCACGGTTGCTTCTGCCTCAATGGCGCCCGTGATGTGCAGGCTGGCGGTCTGGGTTGCGGACCCGCCGCAGGCGTTGCTTGCATGCAGGGTGTAGGTAACGGTCTCATCAATCGGCCCCGGTGAGGTCTTGGTGGGCATGATCGTTAAGTCGTGAGTGCCATTCCCCCCAACCGTACCGATGGGGTCAAGAGAAACGGTGTCCGCGTTTCCGGCCGACCAGGTCAACGTGGCGGTACCCTGTTGGTCGACTTTACCCCCAACACTGTGGTAACGAACTTCGGTGGGCGAAACGCTGAGCGAAGCCGGAATCGCCGTGTTGACGTTTACCGTGGCGTCGGTGGTAACAACTCCACCCGGCCCGGCGGCAACAAATTTGTAATCAGTGGTCTGTTTGGGCTGGACCGTCTGATTCCCCGCCGCGCTGACATCCGCGTCATTAATGGTGACTTTCCCGGCGCCGGCGGAGGTCCATGTCAGGGTATCCGAATCACCGCAATTGATCTGGGACGCGGAGGCAGTGAGGTTGCCGGTGACTTTCTCCACCGCCACTCGGGCCGAGGCAAAGCCCGCCTTGAATCGCTCAAACTCCTTCGCTCGTTCTCCCTCGCCCCAATCCAAGGTCTTTTGGATGCCTTTATAGGCGGCGATGACGTAACGCTTGTTGGGTTGCACATCGACGGTGATGGTCCACGGATCGTGGGTCATGTATTCCACCGTCAACTCCTGCTTGCCCGGGGGCACAACCAATTCCTGGATCCAACCCCAATGATGGTTGAACTCGTCCCCGTGCCCGACAAAGAATACCTGGGGTTCTTTGCCGTTCATCAGCACCGCAGCCTTCGCCGCGTCTTCCAGGGTGATGCATCCCCACGGTCCGGAAACGTCTCCAGTGATCGGATCCATTTTGACATCAAGATATACCGTCTTATGCGCCTCGATCGTAACAGTGCGCGACGCCGGTTTATATCCATAGTTGTACAAATCAATCTTGTGCTCTCCCGCGGGGAGAGTGACGTAGTGACCCCTTGCTTCCACTACAGGTTCACCATCAGCGTAAATGTAAGCTTCGCGCGGATTGGCACGAACGATAAGCTTTCCTCTCTGTGCCAGTGCTGGCTGCACGCAGACGATCAGCAGTGCAATCGATGAGAGGAGGAAGCTGAATTGGCGAGCACGCATGTGAATTCCCTCCGTTAAATTTGAGTGGCCATCCCCCAACTTAAATGATCTCTATAGGTGATGGGGTAGAGTCTACCATATTGCCAGGAATTTCAAGGAAGAAAATATGATCGGAACGCTTAATCCCGGTTTTGGGCCCCCCCGGCAATCAGGGACCTCACGCATCCCTTAACCTCGCTGGTCGGTTCTGGGGGGTAGGAGTGGTTCCTCCCCCCCGGGGTGGGACAAAGGCGGGGAGGGTTTCCCCCGCCCACTAGAGCGGTCACCACTCAAACTCCAGGCGCGTCCGCCGGACTGAAAACTCCGCATAGGGCGCCACTTGCAACCTCCGCAGATGGTGGGGATGGTCCGTATAAGCCAGGGCAAACGTCAGGGTGTTCCCGCCAGCCGGGGAAAGATACGGTTCGGGAAGATAGAATTCCCTCTGCGGGCCTATGGCGGCATAGCGCCCCACGAATTTTCCGTTAAGGAAAAGGAGAGCGTCGCAGTCGGCGTCGAAGGCAAGCTTCCACGGTATTTTCCAGGCCTCATCGGTCGGTGGCAGAGTGAATTTCGCGCGGCACCATGTAAAGGCCGGCACCGGGGCCTGGTTTCCCCCGTCGCTGAGGAAGGATGCGGGTGCCCACACCACGCCGGTGGGCCGCAGCCCTGTGTCGGGGGGTGTGGGACCTGCACCTTCGGCGGGCGCAGGCCCGGCATCCGGGTTAATTTCCCGTCCCCGCATAAGCGATGAATGGCGTTGGATTTGCCAGTTTTCCAGTCCCTTGGCCGAGGCGAAATCCGCGCCGATGCCTGCCGATTCAAGCCCCTTCAACTCGCCCAGGTGCTCGCCAAAATTGGGGGCGCCGAAGAGTTCATAGGAGATTTCCACCAGGTTGGCGCCGGTCTGGGCATATTTCGCGAGAGGGAAATCAATCAACTTTTCCGTATTGGACGCCTCCGCCACGTACTTCCCGTTAACGAAAACTTTCTTGGCGTCATCGGCCCGCGTGGAGATGAACATGCTAGCCTCGCCATGGTACGTGAACGGCGTGCGATACTTAACATAACCATATGGCACCGGCCCCAGGTCCTCGAGTGCGTTGGGGGGGCCGGTGAGCCACTCTCCGGAGCCCGGATCAAACTTTTCCACCCAGGCGTCGCCCTCCCGGAGGTCGATGGGCTGAGCGGGCAAGGGTGGAGTGGTCACATGGACTCGCGCCAGGTGCCAGGGCCGGTCATATTGGAAGTCGGTCAGATTGTCATCCAGCCGGCACTTCACCGGAAGCGGCGGCAGCATTACGGCAATATCGTGCTGTCCGGGGAGGAACTCCAAGTCCACCCAGGCTCGGCTCTTGAGCGTGCCTGATGTCACCAGGGAATAGGCGTCGGTCAGGATGGGAGCAACCACGGTTTTGGTTTCCTCGGAGCCGGGGACGATCTTGGGAGGAAATTCCCACAGGAAGGTGCGCAGAGCTTTATCGCGGGGTACGACGAAAATCTGAAGATGCTCCCGGTACAGCAGCATTTTCTCCGTGGCTCCCACCCGCACTCCCAGGACCACGGTCTCGTATTCGGGATCCCAATACCGGTAGTCCGTGTCGCCTTCCAGTTTGGGTTCGTCCTCGGTGGCAAGGCCCATCTCCAGAATCCGTCCGGGCAGGTCGTACAAAATCATAAAGTCCCGGTCCAGATTGACGCCGTGGGTGAGAATTTCACCCGTCGAGTAAACCAGCCTTCCGCCGCTGACCTTGATCTGGACGGGCAGCATCTTCATCTCGCGCGGCCCGAGTTCCAATTCGCCCTGGCGGGGAACAAAGATCCAGCGCTTGCTGGGGCTGTGGGAATCCGTGAAGGTCATCTTGTAGCGCTGCGGGGCGTTCGAGTTTTCGCGGACAAACAGAACCGCGCTGGGGCCGTTGGTGCGTTCCGTCACGCTGACGCTCGAATTCGTGCATTGGACGCCGGGTAGAGCCGCCGCGCGCGTGAGCACGCTGCCGAGCACGCGCAGTGACTGCCCGATACCGCGCACGGTGGAATATTTTTCCCCCAGGCCGCCGGCTTCGCGGATGGGTGCGGCATAGTCATAAGTGGTGGTCAGCTTCTTGGCGGCCCAGTCGAAATTGGTGCCCCCGCAGCCCATGTAATAATTGAAAGAAGTCACCCCCAGTTCCAGCGCGGTCTTGGTGAGCATGTTGATTTGCGCGGCGTCCACCCCATCCTGATTCACGGAGAGTACGCCGCCCATTTCGCTGAACCATCCGCCCTGAAGTTCGGTGATGGCCAAGGGTGAATTGGGCTCTTCGCTGCGCAATTTCCCAAGCTGGGGAGTGAGCTCCGCCACGATCTTCCAGCGCGGATAGAAATTGCATGTATCGATGATGCGCGCCATGTCCGGGTCGCTATTCTCGCGCGCCTGCTTGGTCCAGCACGTGATTACGGGCACGGTGATGCCGGCGCCCCAAACCATTTTCGCGAGGAAGCGAATGTACTCGCGCTTGGCGTCGTCGGGCATGGGCGCGCTGTAGTCGTACTCATTTTCCACCTGCACCATGATAATGGGGCCACCCAGCATGATCTGGTTTTTCATGATGATGGGGAGGACGGCCGCGTACCAATGCTGCGAGGTGCGCAGACTTTGCGGATCGGTGGAGCGTAGCGGGAAGCGCTTGGCCGCCACCCAGGAAGGGAATCCCCCGCGCTCCCATTCCGCGCAGACGTAGGGGCCGGGGCGGACAATCATCATGAATCCCATCTGGTGGACGAGCTTGACGAATTCCTCAAACTCCGCAAGGTCTACTTTGCCTTCCTGCGGCTCGTGATAATTCCAGAAGACGTAAGTCTCAATGGTATTGAATCCCGCCTCTTTGAATTTCTGCAAACGGTCGCGCCAGAGCGCCTTGGGGCAGCGCGCATAGTGAAATGCACCGCTCATCACCAGCGTGTCCTTGTTATTGAAAGTGAAACACTTCGCGTCGTAGCGCAGGAGTTGCGGATTCTCAAATTGCATCTGCCCGGCGGGCGGCGTGTCCGCCGTGGCCTCAAAATCCCCCCGCCCCCCTGGATCAAGACTCGCCGCCAGGGGCGCCGCGACGGCACTCAAAAGGAAATTACGCCGCGAAGACTTCATCCCATAAACTCCTTTACCAGTTTCCCCGCCGGGGAATAATATCGGCGGCGGGTGAAACCAATCGTTCAGGGCCATGAACAGTAGGGGCAGTCCGCCGACCGCCTCTGCTGCCGAAGAATTTGAAGTATAGGGGTGTGGGGAATACTCGCGCAAGTCTGCCGGCGGCGGGGGCGGAGGATGGCACAACCCACTCCATCCCCGGGGTGGCAAAAAAATGAATCGAACCAGAACTTTCCGCCCGCTTCCCTCGTATAATGGCCCAGGAGATCCGCATGGAATTGAAGATTGAGAACTTATCCAAGACCTACCCCAACGGGTTAAAAGCGCTCGACAACGTATCCTTGACGATTCCGCACGGCATGTACGGACTGCTCGGTCCGAACGGGGCCGGCAAGACGACGTTGATGCGCACTTTGGCGACGCTTCTGGAACCGGACACGGGAAGCATTCACTTCGGTGCGATTGATGTTCTGCACCAGAAAGACGAACTACGTCGCCGGCTTGGCTACCTCCCGCAGGAATTCGGTGTCTATCCCCGGATTTCCTGCCAGGACATGCTGAGCCACCTTGCCTTGCTCAAGGGCATTACCGATAGCCGCGAAAGGAAGCAAGGGGTTGAGGCGATGCTGCGCCGCTGCAATCTTTATGATGAGCGCAAGAAAGCACTGGCCAGCTTTTCCGGCGGCATGCGGCAGCGCTTTGGCATCGCGCAGGCCCTCATCGGCAACCCGCAACTGCTGATTGTGGATGAGCCCACAGCCGGGCTCGATCCCGGCGAGCGCAACCGCTTCTACAACCTGTTGGCGGAGATCGGCGAGCAGGTGGTGGTGATCCTCTCCACCCACATCGTGGAAGATGTCATGGACCTGTGCAGCCGCATGGCCATCATCCACCTCGGCAAAGTGCTGTTCGAAGGCCACCCGGACGACGCCATCGCCACCCTTCAGGGCCGGGTGTGGCAGCGCTCCATCGCCAAAACGGAATTGGCCGAATACCAGCAGCGCTACCGGGTGATCTCCAGCCGCCTGGTGGGCGGACGGCCGTTCCTGCACGTGCTGAGCGCCGCGGCGCCCGACGCGGGGTTTGCCCCCAGCGCGCCCGACCTGGAAGACGTTTTTTTCGCTAAAATCCGCGGTTGGAACTGAGACACTTCATGCTATGGCACATCGCCTGGTTTGAGATCCGCTACTGGCTTCGCTCCTGGATGCTCTGGATCTTTACGCTCATCATCGCCGCCATGATCTTCGGCGCGGTCAGCACGGACCATATCCAGGTGGGCGGGGCTCTCTCCAACACTTACCGAAACGCCCCCTTCGTCATCGAGAACTATTACGCCCTCATTGGGCTGCTGAACCTGTTGTTTGCCACGGCGTTCGTCAATTCCGCCGCCATGCGCGATTTCAGCAGCAATACCTACGAGTTAGTCTTCACCACCTCGCTGCGGCGGCGCGATTTTCTCCTCGGCCGGTTTCTGGGGGCCACGGTAATCTCGGTCATTCCCATGCTGGGCGTTTCCCTCGGCATTCTGCTGGCGAAGTACATGCCCTGGGTGGAGCCCGAACGCTGGGGTCCGGTTTATTGGAGCGCGCACCTCAAAGGCATCCTGGTATTCGCTCTGCCCAACGCCTTTTTCGTGGCCGCAGTGATGTTCACGGTCGCCGTCCTGGCGCGCAATGACATTGTTTCGTTCGTGTCTGCCTTGTGCTTGTTGACGGGATACGCGGTGGCGGAGGCGCTGACGCAGAACATCGAGCGCGAGCGGCTGGCGGCTTTGCTTGATCCCTTTGCCGTCCGCACTTTCAGCCTGGCCACGAAGTATTGGACCGTAGCCGAGAAAAACACGCTCTCCATGGGCTTGAGTGGCTTGATGCTGGAGAACCGCCTGTTGTGGATCGCCGTGGGCGCGGCGTTCCTAGCCTTTGCCTACTTCCGCTTCAGCTTCACGGAGAGGCGCCGTAAGGCGCGAACCGTTCCGGACGAAGCCGCCGAGGCCACGGCAGCGCTCACACCCTTGCCTGCCCTCTCCTCTGCTGCCTGGCGCAATGCGCCGGGGACGGTGTTCCTGGCTTCGGTCAGGATCCATCTGGCCGGCATCCTGAAGAGCACGGTGTTTATCGTCCTGCTGATTGCGGCGCTGCTCAACTCCGTCCCCACCATCATCCTCAGCGCGCGAGAGGGATACGGCGTCAGCACCCTGCCCGTCACCTACTGGATTCTCACTCTCATCGCCGGCTCCCTCTACCTCTTTGTCATCGCCATCATCACCTATTACGCGGGAGTGCTGGTGTGGAAGGACCGCGACCAGCGCCTGGATGAGATTGTGGACTCCACGCCCACGCCGGAATGGATCGCCTACCTTTCCCGGCTCACGGCGCTGGCGGTCACGGTCATGCTAGTGCAGTTTCTGGCGCTACTCAGCGGCGTGATCATCCAGGCGTGCTACGGTTACCATCGCTTTCAGCTCGGCCTGTACTTCAACCAACTCTTTGTACGCGACGGCTCCTTCTTTCTGTTCTTCGGGGTGCTGGCATTTCTATTTCATGTCCTCTCCCCCAACAAGTATATGGGTTACTTCCTCTACATCGCTTTCTTCATCGCCAATCTCTTCATCTGGCGGCCGCTCAATATCGCGACGGACCTGGTGCAATTTGGGAATGCGCCCGACGTGACTTATTCCGACCTGTTCGGTGACGCTCCCTACATCACGGCGTGGCGCTGGTACACGCTCTATTGGATTCTGTTCTGCGTCCTGCTGGCCATCGCCACGGTGATGTTCTGGCCGCGCGGCCGCGAGCCACGCTGGCGCGAGCGCGGGCACATCGCGCGCCTGCGTTTTCGGGGGACATGGCCGGCCCTGGCCCTGGTCTGCCTCCTGGCATTTGCCGCCACGGGGGGATGGATCTATTACAACACCGAGGTTTTGAATACCCTGATCGGACCGAAGGAAATGGAGCGTCGCCAAGCGGACTACGAAAAGAACTACAAGCAATTTGACAAACTCCCGGAGCCGCGCGTGCGCAGCGTGAAGTACGCGATCGATCTCTTCCCGGAGACCCGCAACATGACGATGCGTGGCGAGGAGGTGATCTACAATCCCTACCCCCAACCGCTCCGTGAGGTCCACTTCTCGCTCGACGCGAACTACGACGTGAACATGGAGATCCCTGGCGCCGTGTTGTCCAAAGACGATGCACGCCTGCATTACCGCATTTATCATTTCTCGACCCCGCTTGCGCCCGCTGAGAGCCGCACCGCCACCTTCACGGTCAAGAGCCACAACCGCGGGTTTGAGAATTCGCCGAGCAACATCAGCCTGGTGCAGAACGGGACTTTCTTCAACAATACCGTAGCGCCGTGGATCGGTTATGACCCCAGCCGCGAGCTTACCGATCCCAACGACCGCCGCAAATATGGGCTGGCCGAACAGGTGCTGATGCCGCCGCTCGAACGCAACTGCGCGAGCGACTGCCGCGAGAACTATCTGGGTGGCCACGCCGACTGGGTGGACGTGGACACGGTGATCAGCACCTCCCCTGACCAGATTGCCATTGCCCCCGGGTCGCTGGTCCGGGAGTGGCGGCAGAACGGCCGGCGCTATTTCGAGTACCAATTGGACCACCCCTCGATGGCCTTCATCTCGTTCCTATCGGCCCGTTATGAGGTTCGGCGCGAGGATTGGAACGGCATCAAGCTGGAGGTCTACTACGACCCCGACCATCCCTGGAACGTGCCGCGCATGATGAACTCGCTCAAGAAATCATTGGGCTACTATACGCAAAACTTCGGCCCCTATTACCACCAGGAAGCGCGCATCATCGAGTTTCCACGCGTGGCAAGCTTCGCCCAGGCGTTTGCCGGCACCATGCCCTATTCCGAATCCATCGGGTTTATCGCCAATCTGAACGACCCCGACGACATCGACATGGTGTTTTATGTGGTGGCGCATGAGATGGGGCACCAATGGTGGGCTCACCAGGTGGTGGGCGCCAATATGCAAGGCGCCACGTTCCTCTCCGAATCGCTGGCGCAATACTCGGCACTGATGGTGATGGAGAAGGAATATGGCCGCGACATCATGCGGAAATTCCTGCGCTACGAGATGGACAACTACCTGCGGTCGCGCGGCCGCGAGCGGCTGAAGGAACGTCCCTTGCTCACAGTGGAATCCCAGCAGGGTTACATCCATTATCGCAAGGCCAGCGTGGCGCTCTATTACCTGAAGGAGATGATCGGCGAGGACAAGATGAATGCCGCGCTCCGCAAGCTGATCCACGAATACGCCTACAACGCGCCGCCCTACCCAACCTCCTGGGCCCTGGTGGATGCACTGAGGGAACAAACCCCGCCCCCATACCAGTACCTCATCAAGGATTTGTTCGAGGACATCACCCTCTTCTCCAACCGCGCCCTCGAGGCCACCGCGCGCCGCCGGCCAGACGGCAAATTTGACGTCACCCTCAACGTCGAAACCCGCAAGTTCAAAGCCGACGCGAAAGGCAAGGAAACTGAGGTCGCCGTGGACGACTGGATCGACATCGGCGCTTTCGCCAAACCGGAGAAAGGCCGCAAGTACGGCCGCACCCTCTACCGCGAGCGGGTGCACATCGCCACTACACGCTCCACCTACACCTTCACCACCACCGAGGTTCCGGACCATGCGGGCGTCGATCCTTTCCTGCTTCTGGTTGACCGCATTCCGGACGACAACACCAAAAAAGTCACGCTCCTGAGCCCGGAAACAGCGGCGGCGCGATAGGAGCCTGCTTTGACATGTAGATTTGCAAGGGTGAGCGGGGGCATACCTGTTTTTCAGGGCCTGCGGGAACGCTCATGCCGCCGTGCTGAAAATCAATACACGCTATCATTTGAACCAGTAAGGCGTCTGTTTGGCCCATTCCGACTTGGGGTAATTCTTGTGCAAAATCTTGAAGGCTTCGCCGCCCAGCAAATTGTCTTTCCCATCCCCGCAACCATAATGAACGGCGCGCACCGCGAGGTGTAGCGCCTCCGGAACGCGCGCGTCCTCGGGATGTTTCTTGGCCCACGCAATGACGGTGCCGGGCAGGTAGCGCCCTGCCGTCCCGTAGGAACTCAAGCGCTTCCACTCCGCGGTGGCGCGCTGGCGCTCCCCGGCATCCAAAAGGGCGGGAAAGGGGGTTGCCGGAGCTCCCGGCGCCGGGTTCCCTTGGGAATAATAGATGGCATTGCTGAAACCATTCTCCTCGTCAAGGCTGCCCCCATCCTGGCACCACCAATTATCCCGGTAGTTGTCGATCTTCTGAAATGCCGTCGTGCGCGGCAGCGGGCCATCCACAAAGGGGCGCAGTCCGGGGAAATGGAGGATAGCAAACGCCGCGGCAAATCGGCGCTCTTCGGGGGTTTGTGCCATTGCATATTGCTGAAGGTAGGGTTGAAGCGCAGGCGCTGCCTTGACGGCGGCCTCGCTCAACTGCCCGGCCAAGTTTGATTGATCGAGCAGGGCGGCGCGCGCCCAGGCGGACGGCGCCATTCGGTTATGCAAATTGGCGGGCAAGGCGCTTGACAGTGCGATGCGCGCAAATACGTCCACGGGGATTCGAGTATTGATCAGCGTGGCCGCAGCCGGGCTGAACAGGGGCTGGCAATTTGGCTTTTCGCAGGGTTCCATACCCCCATCAACATCTTCGTACCCAAGGGGGTGCTGCCAAAGGTGGGATTCGAAAGTTTCGAACTCCGGCGCCAACTTCATCTGCTCATCCTGAAACAAGTGCGCCGCCGAGGGAGTCAAAGCTTTGGTTTGCCCCATCGCGGCCTTCAAGATCTGCCGCGCCAGTTGGTCATTGCCCAATTCCCTGGCCAGTGGGACGCGATAATAGGCCACGGTGAGGTAGGCCTCGGACGTGGGCGGCACCCTGGCTGCGGCATCCATCACCTCGCGGAACGTGCGGTCCCCGGGATGCACCTGGCGGAGCGCCGCCACCAGCCACGCCGGGGAGCCCGTGGTCCGCCACTTTTCGATCGCGCCATCGAGCGTGCCGCCTCGTAGCCAAAGGCTCAGGTCATCGTTCGTCTGATCGGGGGAACGATCCCTCAGCCACGTGTAGTCGATGAGGTCCTGCGCAAAGTGGGCGCCGGTTCCTCCCTCCACCAGCGCTTTTCCCAGTTCCGCTTCGCGCTGCTCGGGATGAAGGTAATAGCGTACCAGGCCGAGCAAGGACTCGGCGGCGTCATGCATCGATTTCTGCGCCGGGTCTTTGAGGATGGCTTCGAGCTGGACATCCGCTTTGGCGAGGTACACCGGGTTATGGGTTTGGTCCTCCGCGGCGGTGGCGCTCGCCTCCCGAATCAAAGTCCGCGCGACAAGGTAAGGAGCGAGGGTGTGCCAAGGCGAGGACTTGTCCGCGGCGATGGCCTCGAAATCCTGCAAAGCGGTTTCATAATCCTTCGTCGTGCCCGCGTAGAAATGCGCGGCGGCAATTTGATAGGCCCGGTCGGCGCGCAGCAGCGGATTGGCCGTCGCCGGAAGTTCGGGAGGGATGTTCGCTCCTCCGCTGCAATTGCTGAACACGGCATCCTGGCCGCGAATCCATTCTTGCAATTCCGGGCTGGTGGCGCCAAAACGCCGGGCGCGGTCCTGCAAGGTCTCCGCCGCCGTGATGAAGGACGGGCCCAGGCAGTTCGGAATGTTATCGAATCCGTTTGGCGCCGGTTTGAATTCCTGGGGAGCGTCCGGGGGAGGTGGCGGCGAGTACTGAGACCGGATTATGTCCCAGCCCTTCACGGTGCTCTTCGTCGGCTCTGGCGGTTCGATGCGCCGGTCGACATCATAGTACTCCAGCAGCGATTGCTGTTCCGCCGCGCTGAGGGGCTTCGATTCCAGATAGCGATAAGCGACGACGCGGAAGGCCGTGTACCAAGTGGGTAGCACCACGCCGATTTTGCCGCGCGCGAAGTCGGACAGGGGCTCGTCCGGCCCGTGCGGGCGCACAAAGACCGCCGGATTGAAGAATGGCCCGCAGGTTTCGCCGAGCCGGGGGAGGAACGCCAGGGCGGCCAGCACGCTGAGGATGAGGGCCTTGGGGAATCGTCTCATGGTTGCACCATCGCTTTCAGGCTGGCCAATGCTGCCGGAGTCCAGGAGCCAGGGTGGAAGATGTAAACGCGTTCGTCGGCTCCGAGCGCGAGCCAGGGTTCATCAGTGGAGACCCCTGCACTCGACTCGCAAAGGGGCTCGCGAAGGGGATAGGTCCAGCCGGGCAGGTCGGAGGGGCGCCGGTCAATGCCCATGCGAAAGAACATGGGCACCGCTTCGTCCACGGGCAGGCCGCTGATCCAGTCATCATCCGCACACCAGGAAGCAAGCGCGGTGATGGAAAGCGGCATGCCGGCGGGCAGCTTACTCCTGACCTCGCGAAGCAAATCAATAAAGAAGGGGCGCTCGGACCGCGTGGCGTCAAAATCAATTTGCAACATGGCGGTGCGCGGTTTTTGCGCGGAGTGCAGAATCAAACCCGCAACCTGCGCGGGGAGGCCGGGAGCGCTGAGGGCGGCCCCGGAAGTTGTTGCTTCAATCCGCACCACAGCGATGATCCGGGTCCGGGGCGACACGAGCAAACGTTGCAATCGCGGCCGGGATGACACTTGGCGGGCAATGGAGATGGTTTGATCGAGATAGGCGACGGCGTAGCGCTGCGGGTCAAGCGCCCGAAGATCTTCAGGATTCTCCCACGCCCAAACTGTTAAACGAGGAAACTCGGCGATGCCCACCGGACGCGTGCGTCCATCGGGGCCGCCCATACCGGTGGCGGCGACCAACAGCGCTAATATGGCGAGGCCGATTTTACTTGAGGGGTCAAGCTTGGCAATGGCGTGCAACATCGGGACGATCGCCTTAAACGGCCTGCGAGTCCAGCATCTCCGCCGGGGTTTCGCCCGGCAGGATTATACATCCGCCTTCAGGCTTCGATGTCACGGATTGACTGTAGGTTGTCACCTCGGAGCCCCTGGATCATCACTGCGGTAGACCAGCAGGGAGATGGCAGCCCCGATGCACAACAACAGGGCCAGCACCCCATTGATCCGCGCGGCGCCGATAGCCGCGCCTTTACCCGCCGGCGATGGCCCCCACCACCAGAAGGGGTTCGGTCCCGCCGGCGACCGCGTCAGGCAGCGGGGAATCGGGCGGCTCAAGGGACAGATCCTGCTCGCAGGCGAAAAACCGGATGAATGGCCGGCGCTTTTGCGTGACGTGGTCGCGCATCGTTCCGCGGAGCATCGGGTATCGGGCCTCCAGCGCGTCCAGCACGGAGCGCTGCGTGGCCACACCTTCAACCTCGAGCTTTACTTCGCCCTCGACGCGTGCCAGGGTGCGCAGATGTTGCGGGAGTACGACTCTGATCATTTCGTTAAACGCTCGTCTGGCACGACGTTATAGGTGCCACCCGAGGCTGCCTCATCGACCTTGGGAAATATTCCGCGCAAGAATCGTACGAAGCTCTGAAATTTGTTCGGGTGTCAACGCACGTTTCGGTACCGTGTTGAACATAACCGGCGATAGGTATAGAAGAAACAGATGCT
>Ga0326728_10012294_pt1 | contig 19082 bp, 22 predicted proteins | sample MB3enrmetagenome_FD_207602 | JGI IMG/M metagenome (GOLD analysis project Ga0326728, IMG submission 207602) | Lab enriched peat soil microbial communities from McLean, Ithaca, NY, United States - MB31MN | ecosystem: Environmental > Terrestrial > Soil > Wetlands > Peat | place: USA: New York... | reverse complement strand
CCGAACGCGCGCCATTGACAGCCGCAAAACTGCGGAAAAAAGAGGCTTGCATGAGCTCGACGGCGCTCCCTGCCGAGCTGGCGCCGGTTAAGGTCGCGCCGCCCTCGTCAATCGCGCCTCGCATGCCGCGCTCTCCCGCTTCGGCGTTATGCGGGCGCCTGACCGCTCGCCGCCGAAAACGGTCGTCCGCTTGCGCGGCGGTCGACTTGCCAAAGGAAATCTTCGCCGGCAATCTCGTCCGCGCCGAAATCGGCGGCGCCGTAGGCGGGGAAACGCGAATGATCGCAAACGACAGACCTTTCGTCATCAAGAAGGGCCGCGAGAGCGGCGCCACGGCTCAATCGGGCGGCCTGTCGCTGATGACGGGGGTGGGGCCGAAGCTGACGCCGGCGACGAAGCTGTGGTTCGGCAAAGCGAGCAACCCGCCAGGCTTTCGCTCGCTTCCGCACCATCACGGCGAGGCCGAAACCGGCGCTTACCTGCTGTCCGGCCGCGCCCGCATCTATTTCGGCAAAGACTACCAGGAGTTCGTCGACATGGCGGAGGGCGACTTCATGTTCGTTCCGCCGTTTACGCCCCACCTCGAAGCCAACATGAGCACGACGGAAGAACTGTGGCGCCTGGCTTGCCGCACGCCGGAGAACATCGTGGTGAACCTGGCCGAAATCGACGATTCCACGCTTGCGGGCTATCGCCGCGCTTGAAATGGCGGCCGCTCCCGGCGCCCTGCGCTTGCCGATGATATCCCATAGATGATATCATAGAATCCGCAGATATCGTGGAGGACGCCATGCAGGTCTCCAAATGGGGCGCCAGCCTCGCCGTGCGGCTGCCCAGGAAGCTCGTCGAAAAGATGGGCCTGAACCCCGGCGACGAACTCGACGTCGTCGAGGCCGCCAAGCGGACGATCGCCGTCGAAAAGATCGACAAGCGCGCCCGTTTTCTCGAGGACATGGAAGCGTTCCGCTGGCCTGCGCCCGACGGCTACAAATTCGACCGCGACGAGGCGAACGAGCGGTGAGCCGGTTCTTCGACACCAACGTTCTCGTCTACGCCTTTATCGACGGCCCCAAACGCATGCGCGCGCAGCAGGCTCTGGCCGAAGGGGGAATCATCAGCGCGCAAGTGCTCAACGAATTCACCCATGTCTCGCGCCGCAGGCACGGGCGCGACTGGCCGGAGATCGAAGCCGCGCTCGGCGTCATCCGCGGCCGCTTTCCCGTGGTTGCGCCGCTGACCGAGCAAACGCACGCCGCCGCCTTGGCGCTGGCGCGCGATCATGGCTTCGCCTTTTATGACGCGCTGATCGTCGCCGCCGCGATCGAAGCCGGCTGCGACACGCTCGTTAGCGAAGACATGCAGCACGGCCGAACGATCGACGCGTTGACGATCTGCGATCCCTTTCGCCAAAGCGGCTCATGAACTCCCAATCCCGCGTCGCCGAGGTTTGGAAATTCGGGTTGCGCGATCGTTAAGCGCCCCGCCGCCGCCTGCGGCATATATGCGCGTATGATGATTGCGCCTGGACGTCATACGAGCGGGGTGCTACCGACCTCGAACGGCGGCTGCGGAACGACGCGCGAGCCGATCGATTGGGGGAACAAATTATGCATATTCCTGACGGCTATCTCAGTCCCGCGACCTGCGCCGTGGGCTACGCCATGGCGGCGCCCTTCTGGACTGTCGCGCTCGGCCGGGTGAAACGCCTGCTGCAGACCCGTCTCGTGCCGCTGCTGGCGGCGGTCTCCGCCTTCTCCTTCGTCGTCATGATGTTCAATCTGCCGATTCCAGGCGGCACGACGGCGCACGCGGTCGGCATGGGGGTGGCCGCGATCGTGCTCGGCCCCTGGGCGGCGATCCTCGCCATATCGATCGCGCTGGCGATTCAAGCGTTGTTCTTCGGCGACGGCGGCATCACCGCGTATGGCGTCAATTGCGTCAACATGGCGATCATCGGTTCGCTCGTCGCCTACGCCGTCTATCAGGCGATCGCCGGGCGCGCGCCGATCGCCTCCGCCCGCCGCATCGTTGCTGGGGCGGTGGCTGGATACGCAGCGATCAATGTGGCGGCCTTCGCCGCGGGGTGTGAATTCGGCATTCAGCCGCTGCTGTTCCATGACGCGGCGGGCGCGCCGCTTTATGCGCCCTATCCGCTGAGCGTGGCGGTTCCCGCCATGATGCTCGCGCATCTGACGCTCGCCGGCGCCGCGGAAGCGATCATCACCGCCGGAATCATCGCCTATCTGCAACGCGCCAATCCGAGCTTGCTGCAGACCACGGCGATGGCGGCGAACGATCAGGAATCGGAGCGCGAGCGCATCGCGGCCGCCGGCGGATGGCGGGGAACGCGGCCGCTGTGGATCGGGTTGGGCGTGTTGATGGTGGCCTGCCCGCTCGGGCTGCTCGCCGCCGGCATCGCCTGGGGCGAGTGGGGGACGGACGACCTGCAAAATCCAGAGGTTCGCCAGCAGATCGCCCAGGCGTCGGGCAATATCGCGCCGCCCGAGCACATTCCGGCGGGCATGGAGCGCCTGTCGACCATCTGGACCGCGCCCATGCCGGATTACGCGCCGCCGTTCATGCACGACGCGAATTTCGGCTACATCATGTCCGCGGTCATCGGCGCCGGCCTGATCCTTCTGGCGTTCCTTGGCCTGTCCTGGCTCTTCGGGCGCGCACCCCGGTCGCGCGAGCGGAGCGCCTGAGCCGACCAGCGCGGCGCGAGAACGGAACAGGGCATGAGCGAGCCGTCCTCCATCGGGCGCCGTCGTCGGCAGGGCGGCGCCTTTCTCGACCGGCTCGCCGGCGGCCTCGTGCGCGTCATCGACCACGCGCTCGACGCCGACGACCTCGCTCGGCGCGACGGGCTGCTGCAAAGGCTCGACCCGCGGGTCAAGCTCGCGGGTCTGCTCGGCTTGATTGTCGTCGCCGTGTTCGTGAAATCGCTGGCGGTCCTCGCCGGCCTGTTTCTGGTCAGCGTCGCGCTCGCCCTGCCGTCGCACGTCACGCTGTCGCGCCTGGTCAAGCAGATCTGGCTGAAGGTTCTCGCCTTCGCCATTCTGATCGCGCTGCCGGCCGTGTTTCTCGTGCCGGGAACGGTCATCGCGCGCCTGCCCGTCCTGCTGTGGCCGGTCACGCTGCAAGGGGTCAGAAGCGCGAGTTTTCTCATCGGGCGAGCTGAAACGGCGGCGACCTACGCGCTGCTGTTGATCCTCTGCACGCCGTGGCCGCACGTCCTGAAAGCGCTCAGAATCTTTCGTGCGCCGATCGTGCTGGTCGTGATTCTCGGCATGACCTATCGTTACATCTTCGTCTTGCTCGAATCGGCGTCGCGGATGTTCGAGTCACGCCGCAGCCGGATGGTCGGTCCGCTGAGCCCGCGCGATCGCCGCCGGGTCGCGACGGCGACCGCCGGCGTGCTGCTCGACAAGGCGTTGCGCCTCAGCACCGACGTGCAACTGGCGATGTTCGCCCGCGGCTACCGCGGCGAAGTGCGCCTTATCGACGATTTCCGGACGACGCCGATCGACTGGCTGGCGCTGGCGGGATTCGCCGCCATCGCCTCGGCGGCGCTGTGGCTGCAGGCATGACCCGCCCTCGCCTTTGGAGATTCGCGTGACCCCAGCGTTCGAAGTCGCCGACGTTCATTACGCCTATCCCGATGCGCCCGCCTTGCAGGGTCTCAGCTTGACGATCGAGCAGGGCGAGCGCGTTGCGCTGCTCGGCGCCAACGGCTCGGGCAAATCGACGCTGCTGCTGCTGCTGGACGGGCTCTATTTCGCCGATCGCGGAACGGTTTCGGCTTTCGGAGAAATTCTTTCGGAAGCGCGGATGCAGGACGACGAGACGGCCTTCGCCTTCCGTCGACGCGTCGGGTTGGTGTTTCAGAATCCCGACGCGCAGCTCTTTTGTCCCACCGTGTTCGACGAACTCGCCTTTGGTCCGCTGCAGCTCGGCTGGTCCAAGGACGAAATTCGCGACCGGGTCGCCGCCACGCTCGAGGAATTCTCGATCGCGCATCTCAAGGACCGCCCGCCGCATCGCTTGTCCGGCGGCGAGAAGAAGCGAGTCGCGCTGGCGTCGGCGCTCATTTTAAACCCCGAAGTCCTTCTGCTTGACGAACCGACCGCCGGGCTCGACCCGCAGAGCGCCAGCGAGCTGATCGATTATCTCGTCCAATGCCAGGGCTCGGGCCGCACGGTCATCACCGCGACGCACGATCTCGACATCGTCGAGGATATCGCCGATCGTTGCCTCGTGCTGCAATCGGGGCGGCTGGCGGCCTCCGGCGCGGCGGTCGAAATCCTCGAAGACGAGGCGCTGTGCATACGCGCGCATATCGCGCACGCGCATTATCACCGCCATGGCGACGCACTCGAGCACAGTCACCCCCATCGGCATCGCGGCGACGCCCCGCGGGCCTCGCGGACTTAGCGGCTTCGATCGGCGACCGCGTCGCCCATTCGGCCGCCGATCGTCGCGCCATGATCGCTCTTGACCGTCGCGGCCTTCCGTCCTATATGTCACCGAATGGTGACATCAGTCGCAAAACGCGGCTCGGCCCGCGACTCGGAGGCGATGCGCGCGCGCATCCTCGAGGCGGTGGGCCGAATGATCGTGCGCGACGGACTGGCGTCGATCGGCGTCAACGCGCTGGCGCGCGAGGCGGGTTGCGACAAGGTGCTCATCTACCGTTATTTCCGCGATCTCGACGGCGTGTACGCGGCCTACGCCGCCCAGAGCGATTTCTGGTGGAGCGTCGAGGAGTTGACGCGCGGGATCGATCCGTCGCGGTTGACGGCGGCCGAGGCGATGAAGACGCTGCTTCGCCGCCATGCGCAGGCGTTGCGCGCGCGCCCCGTCACCCTCGCGGTGCTGGCCGCCGAAATGACCAACCGCACGCGGCTGGTCGTCGCGCTCGAAGCGGTGCGCGAGCGGCGCGCGCTGGAACTGGCGGCGTGGATCGGCGAGCGCTTTGCGTTGCCTGCGTCCCGGGACGTCGCGGCCGTCGCCATGCTGCTCGGCGTCGCCGTCAACTATCTCGCCGTGCGCGCGCGGACCATCCGCGTCATGAGCGGCGTCGGCGTCAGGACCGACGCCGACTGGGAGCGCATTCTCGCCGCCGTTGGCTCGGTGATCGACGGCGTCTTTCGTCAAGCGTGAATTTTTTTGCGCGGAATGTCACCCGCCGGTGACAATCAAAGGGAGAGCGGTCATGACAGCCTTCAAGTGGAGCCGGCGAGACGCGTTGGCCTGGGGCGGCGGCGCGATTCTCCTGGCGTCGGCCGGCGGGGCGCTGCGCGCGGCCGAGGCGGCGGCCCGCCCGCGGTCCGACGACGACGCCTACGCGCCGTGGCGGCTGTGGGACGATCCCTCGATCGCCGGGACGCCGTTGGCGCTCGTCGCCGCGGGCGTGCTCGCCGCCAACCCGCACGACACCCAGCCCTGGCTGTTCGCCGTCGGCGCCAATGCGATCGAGATCTTCGCCGACCGGACGCGCGGCCTCGGCGCGATGGACGCCTACGCGCGCGAGATGCATCTTGGTCTCGGCTGCGCGATCGAGAACATGGCGTTGGCCGCCGGCCCCAACGGCTTCGCCGCGGCGGCGACGGCGTCGCCGGGATCGTTGAACGCGCTGGACGAGGGGGAGGCGCCGGTCCACGCCGCGACGCTGCGCCTGACGCGGCGCGAGCCGACGGCGCCCGATCCGCTCTATCGCGCGATCCCGCTCCGCCACACCAACCGCTACGCCTACGATCGAGGCAGGGCGCCGCCGCAGGATTGGCGCGATTTCGCCGCCCGCGCCGACTTCGGCGACGACGTTCGCGTGTTGCTCATCGAGGATGGCGAGCGGCGCCGCTGGTTCGACGCCGCGGTCGTCGAGGGAACGCAAGCGATCATCGCCGACCGAATCATGATCGCCGACAGCGACCGCTGGTTCCGTAGCTCGAGCGCCGAAATCGACGCCCATCGCGACGGGCCGACGCTCGAGGCCGCCGGCTTGTCGTTCCTCACGTTGACCTTCGCACGGCTCTTCCCGGTCTCCGCCGAGACCAGCCACCAAGCCTGGCTCAGGCAAACGCGCGACGTTCAGCTCGCCAGCGCGCCGCTCGTCGGGCTGATCGCCGTGCGCGACCGCGCCGACCGCGCCAGCGCGATCGCGGCGGGCCGCGCCTGGCAGCGCCTGCATTTGCGCGCGACCGCGCAAGGGCTGGCGATGCAGCCGCTCAACCAGCCCATCGAGATGATCGACCGCGAGCGGCGGGCCGGGCGCGGCGCCGATTGGGCGGCGCGGATAGCGCGCCTCACCGGCGAGGATTGGCAGGCGACGTTCTCCTTCCGCGCCGGTTTCGCTTCTCAAGCGGCGCCGGCGAGTCCCCGCCGACGCCTGAAGGACGTGCTGACCGGCTAGCGAGGGCGAAACTCCGGGCGCGGCTGTAGGCGCGACCGCCGGTCGCGCTCGTCCAGCCGCGACGAAGCGGCCGCAAGAAGGCGCTCACGCGCCGGACGCGCTCGGCGCGCGCGTCTACAGGCGTCTCGATCGGCTGCGAAGACCCTCGCGCCCGCTCAGTGGAAGGCCGGATGGACGAAGATGACGATCGTCAGCAGCAAGCCGATGAAGAAGCAGGCGGAGCGCAGGGACGGGCGGTCGGCGAGGTAGAAGGCCATGTGGCCGATCCGCGCGACGATGAAGGCGAGCGCCAGCCAGCCGACGGTCGCGCTGGCGCCTTCGACGAGATGCGAGACGATCACCGCCGCGGCGAAGAACGGAAAGGCTTCGAAGCTGTTGAGATGGGCGCCGTAGCCGCGCGCGGCGAGCCCCTCCAGCGCTTGCGCGCCGATGCGCGGCAGGCGCCGGTCGAGCTTGCTCTTGGCGAACGCGAGGGGAACGTAGGGCAGCAGCGCGGCGACGAGAACGCACCAAAAGGCGACGGTCATGGGAACCTCTCCAGGGGTGAAATGGCGCGGCCGGACCCTAGCGCGCCGCGCTCGGCGACGATAGGGCGTGCCGCGGCCGAGCCGACGATCGCCATCCGACCCTCGGCGCCGCGGCGGAAATCGGCCGGCGTCGACCCCGAGCCGACGCGGGCGCCATGGCCGTCCCATTTGCCTATCGAGGTCTCCGGGAGATAGAGAGGGCGGCTGAGCGGCTTTCTCCAGGGAGATGTCTCGATGACGGGCGTCGAGCCGAGATTGGAATTGATCCAATCGGATCAGCGCGACGATATGCGCGCGCTCTTCCTGGCGAACGAGGCCGACCGATATGAACTGCACTCCCGTCATATGAACCATATGATGGTGCGGGTGTTGAAGACCATCGGGTTCGACGTCCGCTTCGTCAGCGGCAAAGGCGCCTATCTCTACGATGCGTCCGGCGCGCGCTATCTCGACTTGCTCAGCGGTTGGGGCGTGTTCGTGATCGGGCGAAACCATCCGCGCCTGGCGGCGGCGCTGCGATCGGTGCTCGACGGCGAGTTGCCCAATCTCGTTCAAATGGACGTTTCGGTGCTGGCCGGGGTTCTCGCCCAGCGGCTGCTGGGTTACGCGCCTTGGCTGCAGAAGGCCTTTTTCAGCAATTCGGGCACCGAGGCTGTCGAGGCCGCGATCAAGTTCGCCCGCGCGGCGACCGGCCGACCCGGCATCGTCCACTGCGAAAACTCGTTCCATGGACTGACCTACGGGTCGCTTTCCGCGGTGGGCGACGACCTCTACCGTCAGGGCTTCGGTCCTTTGATCCCCAGCTTTGTCGAAATTCCCTTCAACGATCTTCCCGCGCTCGAGCGCGCGCTAGAAAAACGCGACGTCGCCGCGTTCTGCGTCGAGCCGATCCAAGGCAAGGGCGTGAACATGCCCTCGCCCGATTACCTCCGATCCGCCCACCAACTTTGCAAGAAATACGGCGCGCTGTTCATCGCCGACGAAATCCAGACCGGACTGGGGCGAACCGGCCGCTTCTTCGCCGTCGAGCATTGGGGCGTCGAGCCCGACATGCTGCTGCTCGCCAAGGGGCTGTCGGGCGGACACGTGCCGATCGGCGTGACGTTGCTGCAAAAACAGGTCTTCGCCAAGGTGTTCGACCGCATGGACAAAGCGGTGGTTCACGGATCGACCTTCGCCAGGAACGATATGGCGATGGCGGCCGGCGTCGCGACCCTCGACGTGCTCGAGGACGAGAAGCTGGTGGAAAACGCCGCGGCGCAAGGCCAAAGGCTGATGGCCAGCTTCGAAGGGATGAAGCAGCGCTACGAATTGATCAAGGACGTGCGCGGCAAAGGCCTGATGATCGGCGTCGAGCTGGGCGAGCCGAAATCGCTCAAGTTGCGGGCGTCGTGGGCGCTGCTGGAAACGATGAACAAGGGCCTTTTCTGCCAGCTCGTCACGATTCCGCTGTTCCGCGACCACAAGATCCTGGTGCAGGTGGCCGGGCACGCCAATCGAACGATCAAATTGCTGCCGGCGCTGGGGATCGATGCGGAAGACTGCCGGTGGATCGAGACGTCGTTCGACGCGGTGATCGCCGCGAGCCACAACGTCGCCGGCCCGATCTGGTCGCTCGGCAAGACGCTGATGGAAGGCGCGCGCTCCGCCGCCCAGGCGGGCTAGGCCGGCAGCGGCTCCGCGCGCCGCCGATCCGGCTCCGCCGAACCCGCCGGCTCGTTCGCCAATAGCGTTGGGTACAATACCGACGCGAAGTGGGGGCCAAGCTCTTGGCGGCCCCTGAACAGCGCCCTGAAAGCGATCACGGCGTCGCCCGAGACGCGAAGCAGCGAGAGAAGTTGGCAAGGCTTGCTGAGCAGCGAATACAAAACCGCGCCAACGGCGATCGTCCCGTCGGGGCGAAGGCCCAATCGCGCGGCGGGAGGGATTTCGCGATGCATCGGATCGGCGATGACCCGCACGGCGGCGAAGGGCACGCCGAGCTCTTCGGCGAGCGCCGCAGCGTGAAATGATTCCATGTCCACCGCGATCGCGCCGGTGTCGAGGTGGAGCCGACGCTTGTTTCTCGGGTGAAGCACCGGATTCGCAACGGTTGCGATGGCGCCCAACTCCGCGCCGGGGAGGCGTTGCGCCAGTCGGCTCGACCACTCAATATCGGTTTCGATCGATCGATCGCCCGACATCGCTTCGGTTGCGACAACCCAATCGCCAGCCGTCAAATGTGAGTTGAGCGCGCCGGCAATGCCGAAACTGACGATCGCCGGCGCGCCGGAGAACACGGCTCTCTTGATGGCGCGCGCCTGAAGCCCGACATTTCCGCCGCAGGCGAACACCCTGACGCCCGACGCCGCAGCGATCCTGGCTTCCGCTTTCAGCCCCGTAACAACAATCAAACGAGCCCCCTTACTCGTCGCCCGGCCAATGACTGGCTCAACGCTCTGCTCCGGACCCGAGCGGGACGACGGCAGGCGGTCCGCAGACTATACGCGCCGCGCAGGAAAATGCCAACCGCTCTGTGCCTTGCGGCGATCGCCGGCAGTCTCTGTATGATGACAAATCCCGATCGCTCCAGGCGCTCGACAAGGCGCTTCGCTGCGATCCCCGTCGTCGGCTCGGAGGCGTCATGGCTGCGCGCCTGGAGGACGGGGTCCCACGCTTGGCGCCCGCGCCGCAGACGGCCGGAATCGACCCACAGCGCGACGCGCCAGGCCGCAGTCGCCGCTTCACCCTGCGCCCGCTCGCATGACCGACAGAACGCCGTCGATGACGAACTGCACCGCCAGCGCCGCGAGCACGACGCCGAGCATGCGCGACAGCACGACGGCGCCCGTCGCTCCGAGCCAGCGCGAGAAGCGCTCGGCGGCGAGAAAGACGGCGAAGACCACCGCTATCGCCAGCGCCACGATCGCCATCAGGCCGGCCAGCGCCAGCGGGTCGCCGCCGGCGCGTCCGGCCAGCAGCATCGTCGCGGTGATCGAGGCGGGGCCGGCCATCAGCGGAATGGCCAGCGGCACGGCGGCGACGTTGCGGATGTGGTCGATCGGCGCCGGCTCGCTCGCCAGCTCGCGTCGGCGCTCGGCCCTCAGCGCGAACACCATGTCGAAGGCGATGTAGAACAGCAACAGGCCGCCGGCGATGCGGAAGGCCGGAATCGATATGCCGAGCGCGTCCATGACCGCGCGGCCGCCGAAGGCGAAAGCGGCGAGAATGGCGAAGGCGATCAGGCAGGCGCGTACGGCGACCTCGCGCTTGGCGGCGCCGGTCATGCCGAGCGTCAGGGCGATGAACACCGGCGCCAGACCCGGCGGGTCGAGCGTCACCAGCAGCGTGACCAGCGCGGTCTTGAGAAACTCGAACTCCATCGGCGATTCCCCCGACGATGCCAAAACGCGCAAATGCGCATGGGCGTCAAGCGCTGACGCCGCAATTCTGCTATTGCTGGCCGTCAACGACTGGCGCTGGCGAATGGGTCGAGGGGGCGGCGATGTCCGAAGCTGGCGCGGCTTCTTCCGTGAATCCGTGGCGCGCCTTGTGGCTCCATCCGGGGCGCGCGGTCGAGGCGGCGCTGGCGCGCGACCGGCGCCGGACGACGCTGGTCCTCGCGGCGGTCTCGGCGCTTCTCGCCGTGCTCGGCGACGCCGGCGAATCCTTGCATCTGTTCGCTCTCGGGCCGAGCGTCGCCGTTGCGCTCATCGTTCTGTTCGTCGCGCTCGCGGGCGCCGTCTTCGGCGTCGTCGGCCTTTACGCGACGGGCTGGATCGTCGACTTCGTGGCGCGGGCGCTCGGCGGGCGAGGCGGCGCGGCCGGCGTGCGAGCCGCCCTCGCCTGGGGTTCGATCCCGCTGCTGATTTCGTCGCTCGTCGGCCTGGCGGCGTCGCTCGGCGCGGTCCGTGAACGCGAGGCGTCTTGGCTGATCGCGCTTTCCGGCGCCGTCGCTCTGATTTGCATCCTCTGGGGGGTGGTCTTGCAGACGAGCATGCTCGCGCGCGCCTTTGTCAGTCTGCTCGTGGGCGCGGTCGGCGCTGTCTTCGTGTTGGCGCTCGCCGTCCGCACTTTCGCGTTCCAGCCTTTCGACATGCCGAGCGGTTCGATGGCGCCGACGCTGCAGAGAGGCGACTACGTCTTCGTGTCGAAATCGGCCTATGGTTACAGCCGCTTTTCGTTGCCGCTCGCGCCGCACTGGTTCGAGGGGCGCGTCTTCGCCCGCGAGCCCAAGCGCGGCGACATCGTCGTGTTCGCCAACCCGAAGGACGGGTCCGCCTGGGTGAAGCGCATCGTCGGCCTGCCGGGCGAGACGATCCAGATGAAAGGCGGCAGGCTTCTCATCAACGGCGAAATGGTGGAGCGACGCCGCGTCGAACCCGGATTCAGAACCGCGAATTTGCGCGGCGCGATCGTCGAGGCGCCGACCTACGACGAGGCGCTGCCGGGCGGCGCGACGCATCGGATCATCCAGACCGACGACGACCGCGGCCATTTCGACGACACGATCGCCCAGGAGAAGCCGCCAGGCGCCTATTTCGTCCTCGGCGACAATCGCGACAACTCCATCGATTCGCGCGTTCCGCCGAAGTTGGGCGGCTTCGGCTTCGTGCCAGTCGAGAACATCGTCGGGCGCGTGGGTATGATCTATTATTCCTTCGATGTGGACCCGCCGCTCGGGCGGCCGGCGCCGCGGCTCGAACGCATCGGGCTCGTCGTCGATTAGCGCGGCGTCCCGCCGCGCGCGAGACGGCGAGGGGCGCGCGCGCCGACGCGCGCCGCGCGCTTGGCCAGAACCTGCATAAAATATTGAATACAAAGAGAAAAATCAATGCGCGCGGCGACGCGGCAAAGGTGGCGCGGCGCGGCGGAATCGGCTACATCTAGGCGACAGAGATTCGCCTCAGGATGCTCCCGAATTGACCGACGAAAAGGACGAGCGGCCCGCGCCCGGCGGCTCCGCCGACATCAAGCCGGTTTCGATTCTCGACGAAATGAAGCGCAGCTATCTCGATTACGCGATGAGCGTGATCGTCAGCCGCGCCTTGCCGGACGCGCGAGACGGCTTGAAGCCGGTGCACCGGCGCATCCTGTTTTCGATGCGCGAGCAGAACTTCACCCCCGACCGCCCCTACAACAAGTCGGCGCGCACCGTCGGCGACGTGATCGGCAAATACCATCCGCACGGCGACCTCGCCGTTTACGACGCGATGGTGCGCATGGCGCAGGACTTCTCGATGCGCGCGCCGCTGATCGACGGGCAGGGCAATTTCGGCTCCGTCGACGGCGACCCGCCCGCCGCCCAGCGTTACACCGAGGCGCGCCTCGACCGCGTCGCGCTTCTCCTGCTCGAGGACCTCGACAAGGACACCGTCGACTTCCGCCCCAACTACGACGACAAGGAACAGGAGCCGGTCGTCCTTCCCGCGCGCTTCCCCAACCTGCTGGTCAACGGCGCGGGCGGCATCGCGGTGGGCATGGCGACCAATATTCCGCCGCACAATCTCGGCGAGACGATCGACGGCGCGCTGGCGCTGATGGACCATCCCGACCTCTCGCTCGACGAATTGATCGAGCGCATTCCCGGGCCGGATTTCCCCACCGGGGCGGCGATCATCGGGCGGAGCGGCATCCGCTCGGCCTATGCGACCGGGCGCGGCTCGATCGTCATGCGCGCCAAGGTCGCGGTGGAATCGCTGCGCAAGGACCGCGAGGCGCTGATCGTCACCGAGATTCCCTATCAGGTCAACAAGGCGACGCTGATCGAGAGAATCGCCGAGCTGGTGCGCGAGAAGCGCATCGAGGGCATCGCCGATCTGCGCGACGAGTCCGATCGCGACGGCATGCGCATCGTCATCGAACTGAAGCGCGACGCGGTCGCCGACGTCGTGCTCAACCAGCTGTGGCGCTTCACCGCCTTGCAGTCGAGCTTCGGCGCCAACATGATCGCGCTCAACGGCGGCCGGCCGGAAATGCTGACGCTCAAGGACATGCTGGTCGCCTTCCTCGAATTCCGCGAGGAGGTGGTGACGCGGCGCAGCAAGCATCTGCTCGCCAAGGCGCGCGACGGCGCACACTTGCAGGTCGGCCTCGCCATCGCGGTGGCCAATATCGACGAAGCGATCCGCCTGATCCGCACCGCGCCGGACGCCGCCGCGGCGCGCGCCGCGCTGATGGAGCGCGCCTGGCCGGCGCGCGACATGGCGCCGCTAATCGCGCTGATCGCCGATCCGCGCCACACGCTGGCCGAAGACGGAACGATGCGTCTTTCCGACGCGCAGGCGCGCGCCATTCTCGAATTGCGTCTGGCGCGGCTCACCGCGCTCGGGCGCGACGAGATCGCCGAGGCGCTGAACAAGCTGGCGGCGGAAATCGCCGACTATCTCGGCATCCTTGGGTCGCGCGCGCGCCTGATGGGCATCATCCGCGACGAGCTGACGGCGGTGAAGGCCGCCTTCGCCAATCCGCGCCGCACCGAGATTCTCGACAGCGAAGCCGACATGGACGACGAGGATCTGATCCAGCGCGAGGACATGGTGGTGCTGGTCAGCCACGGCGGCTACATCAAGCGCATTGCGCTTTCGACCTATCGCGCCCAGCGGCGCGGCGGCAAGGGCCGCTCGGGCATGGCGACGCGCGAGGAGGATTTCGTCGCTCGGCTGTTCGTCGCCTCGACGCATCAGCCGGTGCTCTACTTCACCTCCAAAGGACAGGTCTACAAGGAGAAAGTGTGGCGCCTGCCGCTTTCGGCGCCGCAATCGCGCGGCAAGGCGCTGGTCAACCTGCTGCCGCTCGAACCGGGCGAGCGCGTCACCACCATCATGCCGCTGCCCGAGGACGAAGCGAGCTGGGACTCGCTCGACGTGATGTTCGCCACCACCAACGGCGCCGTGCGGCGCAACAAACTGTCGGACTTCGCCCAGGTCAATCGCGCCGGCAAGATCGCGATGAAGCTCGACGAGGGCGAGAACATCGTCGACGTGCAGGTCTGCTCCGAGGCGGACGACGTGCTGCTGACGACGGCGCTCGGCCAGTGCATCCGCTTCGGCGTCGACGACGTGCGCGTCTTCAAGGGGCGCGACTCGATGGGCGTGCGCGGCGTCAGCCTCGCGGAGGGCGACGCCGTGATCTCGCTGGCGATTCTGCGCGAGTTTGACGCGACGAGCGAAGAGCGCGCCGCCTATCTGAAGATGCGCCGGGCGATGGCCGGCGAGACGGCGGATGAGGCCAACGGCGAGACCGACGCCGAAGGCGAGGGCGAGACGCCGGCGACGGACGCCGCGCTCAGCCCCGAACGTTACGCCGAGATGTCGGCGGCCGAGCAGTTCATCCTGACGGTGTCGGAGAACGGCTACGGCAAGCGCACGTCGTCATTCGAGTACCGGTTGACCGGGCGCGGCGGCAAGGGCATCGTCGCGATGGCGGTCAACGCCCGCAACGGCAAGCTAGTCGCCTCGTTCCCGGTCGAACACGGCGACGAAATCATGCTGGTGACCGACGGCGGCCAGCTCATCCGCTGCCCGGTCGAGGGCATCCGGGTCGCCGGCCGCGCGACGCAAGGCGTCATCGTCTTCGACACCGCCGTTGAGGAGCGCGTGGCCTCGGTCGAGCGCATTTCCGAGGCGGAGGGCGACGAGGAAGCGGGCGAGGGCGGCTGACCGGCCTCACCGGCGGCGCGGGGAAAGCGAGGAGGACGGCGGCGGCTCGTCCCGTCACTGGGCGTTCGGCGCGCCCTTGGCCGCGGCGGCGGGAGGCGTCAGTTCGAACGTCGCGTTGAGGCTCGCGTTGACGAGCCGCTGCGATCCGCCGAATTCGGCGTTCATCATTTGCCCGACGCGGCGATCGTTGACGTTGGCGCTCAAATTGAGTTGGCCGACGCGGCAATCGCTCTTGAACGCCGCCGCCAGGACGTCGCACTCGCGATTGGCGAGCTCGCCGAGCGACTGGTTGGCCTGGGCGATGGCCTTGGTCAGTTCCGTCGTCGGCGCCGAAGCGTCGACGGCGATGCGCGCCTGAAAATTGGCGGTGACGACGATCGGCTTGGCGCTCGCGTCGCCGGCGGCGCCGGCGTCCTGCGCAAGCGCCGGCGCGGCGGCGCACACGGCAAGGCTCAAGCTCAACCAAGCGGCGGTTCGAAGTTTCATCGGTCTTCTCCCGGTCGGCCGTCGACGGCGTTGTCGCCGGGGCGGATATACGCCCCTTGCGGACCCTCGTCGTCGACGGTCCGTTTTCGCAGTGAACGATTGGTTGCGAGGCCGGCGAAAAGATGGCCGCGCGAAGGCGACTTCGGGCCGGCGGGCGGGGGCGAGGATAGGGGCGCGCTTCGCGCCCGGCGCTCTTGCCGCGGCCGGGGCGGCGGGTTAACGCTGTCGCCATGGCGCGCGTCGCATTCTATTCGGGCTCGTTCGATCCGCTCACCAACGGCCATCTCGACGTCATCGAGCGCGCGGCGGCGTTGTGCGATCGGCTGGTGGTCGGCGTCGGAACCAATCCCAACAAGGCGGCGCTGTTCTCGGTCGAGGAGCGGCTGGCGATGATCCGCGACGCGGCGACGGCGGCGGCGGCGCGCGTCGGCTGCGCGCTGGAGGCGGTCGCCTTCTCGGGGTTGGCGATCGAGGCGGCGCGGGCGGCGGGCGCTTCGATCATCGTGCGGGGCTTGCGCGATTCCACCGACTTCGATTTCGAGATGCAGATGGCGGGCATGAACCGCGCCATGTCGCCGGAGATCCGCACCGTCTTTCTGCCCGCCGCTTCGCCGGTGCGGCCGATCGCCGCGACGCTGGTGCGGCAGATCGCCGCGATGGGCGGCGACGTCGCGCCGTTCGCGCCGCCCAATGTCGTGGCCGCGCTGAAGGCGAAGTTCCCCGCGCGCTGAGTTCAAAGCGCTCTCAGGCGTCCGCGAAGGCCCGGCAGCCGCCGTCGCCGCAGCAGGCGCCCATTTCGGCGCCGCACGGCGCGAGTTCGCCGCCTCCGCGCGCGCGCGCCTCGCCGCCCTTGCTCGGCGAGGCGATCAACGACAGCCGCCGCTCGAGGTCGGCGCTGTCGCAAGCCTTGCAGAGCGGCGTTTCGCCGGACATGACCAGCGTCTGGAACTCCTCGCCGCAGGCGCGGCAGCGATAGGCGAAAAGGGGCAAGGGGCGACTCCACGATCACGATCCGGCATGGCCGATGTGTCGCATGCGGGCCGGGATTTCAAGCCTGATCAAAAGCGGCGTCGCGCGTTCTTGACGACGGCGGCCTCGTATGGTCCCCCTCGGCCATGAACGCGCCCCTTTGGCCTCTGCTGGCGACCGGTTTCCTGCTGGGATGGTCGGTCGCCTGGCCGCCGGGGCCGATCAACGCCGAGAGCGCGCGCCGGTGCCTGGCCGGCGGCTTCTGGGCGGGGTTCTCGCTGCTGCTCGGCGCCTGCTCCGGCGACGCGTTGTGGGCGGTGCTGGTGTCGCTCGGAATCGGCATTCTGTTCGTCGCGCCGCTGGCGCGCGCCGTCATGGGAGTCGTCAGCGTCGCGCTGCTCGTCGCCTTGAGCTTCGTCTTTGTGCGCGGCGCCTGCCGGGCGCTGAGGGCGCCGCGCCCGACCGTCGCCGCGCCGCCGCGTTTCGACTCGCGGCGCGCCGGCTTCCTGCTCGGCGCCGGCATGGCGCTGACCAGCCCGTGGAACGTCGCCTTCTGGCTCGCGGCGATCGGTCGGCCGGAGATGGCCGGCTACCGCCTCGCCGAACTGCTGACGATGGCGGCGGCGGTGCTCGCCGGCGCGCTGACCTGGGGGATCATCTGGGCGAGCTCGGTCACGCTCATCGGCCGGCGCGCCGGCGCCGGCGATTCCGGCCGCTGGTGGACCTTCGGCGTCGATCTCTTGACCGGCGCGCTGATGGCCGGTTTCGCGATTGCGTCGGCGCTGCGGCTGCTCGGCGGCTAGCGGCGGCGGGCGGACCGGTTGGTCGGCCAGTTCGAATTTCGGGAGTCGGCCGGGAGCGGACCGGAGGCTTCGGGCAATCGAGATGCCGGAGCGGATATTCGGTCCTGCCCAGCGTCGCGGCGGCTCATGACCCTCAACGGCAGTTCTTATTCGCCCCATGGTTGACTGCTGTCGACCGATAGCCATCATATCTTTCTATCCGGCAAGCACTGTTCGGCCGCCTTGCCGGCTACGAGGATGTAAATGACGCCGAGCGCTTGCGGGATGATCCGGCGATGAGTTGCATCGGCGGTGGTGGAGCGGCCCAAAGTTGCGCGGTCGCTCGCCGAGCCTGACGGGCCGCGTCGATCCTCGTCTCCGCGCCGAAATCTGGAGTTAGAGGCCATGATCCCGCAATGACCGCGCTCCCTCTTACCGGCGGCTGCCAGTGCGGAGCCGTCCGCTATGCCCTCGATCAAAAGCCGCAGAACGTCCATGTCTGTCACTGCCGCATGTGCCAGAAAGCCGTCGGCGGCCCGTTCGCGGTCATCTGTCCGGTTGCGAAGCCGTCATTCAGGATCACCCGCGGCGCGATCAGCTACTTCTCGAGCTCCGACGTGGCGCGCCGCGGGTTCTGCAGCGCCTGCGGCACGCCGCTGACCTTCGATTATCCCGAAGGCGACGAAATCGGCATCCTCGTTGGCAGCCTCGACGAGCCCAGCTTGGCGCCGCCGGTGATTCAGTACGGCAACGAGAGTCGCGTCTCGTGGTATTCCGGATTGACTGAGCTTCCCGGTGACCGCCCGACCTATGCCGACAACCCGCAGATGCTCCAACGGATCAGCAGCACGAATCGCCAGCATCCTGACCACGACACCATCGTCTGGCCGTCGCCCGAAGGCGGAACGCTCGGGACGAGCGGCGATAGCCGGTAGCGTCGAAATACCGCTGTCCGCCCGGAGCGGCCGAACAGGCCGGTCGCCTCAACCTCCACTTCAGAGGCGGAGCGACCATCGGCTGAACGGCTAAATTGGGCGCGAAGCGGTCGTTCAAACCGACCCGCGACCCCAGCCCGCCTTGCCTCGCGCGCCGCTCCCCTCTATGGCAGGGCCTCCGATTTCGCGCAGGACCCTATGGCCGAACCGCAGCGCGCTCGCGCCGCCGCGCCCCGATTGGCGGGCGGGCGCATTCTCATCGTCGAGGCGCGCTATTACGACGCGGTCGGCGCGATGCTGCTCGCAGGCGCCCGCGCCGCGATCGAGTCGGCCGGCGCGACCGGCGACGTGATCGACGTGCCCGGCGCGCTGGAGATTCCCGCCGGCCTCGCCATCGCGCTCGACGCCGCGAGCGCCGCGGGGCGTCCGTACGACGGCGCGGTGGCGCTCGGCTGCGTCGTCCGCGGCGAGACCTATCACTTCGAGATCGTCGCCGGCGAGTCGGCGCGCGCGCTGATGGACATGGCGGTCGCGCGCAAGCTCGCGCTGGGCAACGGCGTCCTCACCGTCGAAACGCTCGCCCAAGCCGAGGAGCGCGCCGACCCCCAGCGCGGCGACAAGGGCGGCGAGGCGGCGCGCGCGGCGCTGACTCTCGCCGCGCTCAAACGCGCCGGCGGAGCGTCATGAGCCAGGCCGACGCCCGCGCCGCCGCGCGCCTCGCCGCCACGCAGGCGCTCTACGAGATGGAAGTGGCCGACAAAGGGCTCGCCGACATCCTCGCCGAGTTCGAGGCGCACTGGATCGGCCGCGAGGTCGAGGGCGATCAATACAATCCGGCCGAATTGGCGTTCTTCCGCGACGTCGTCTCCGGCGTGCTGAACGATCAACGCGCGATCGATCGCGCTCTCGACGACGCCCTCGCCAAGGGGTGGCCGCTGCGGCGCGTCGAAGCGCTGATGCGCGCGATCCTGCGCGCCGCCTATTACGAGCTGAAAAGCCGGCCCGACGTGCCGGCGCGGGTCGCCATCGCCGAATACGTCGACGTCGCCGGAGCGTTTTTCGGCCGCGAGGAGAGCGGCATGATCAACGCCGTGCTCGACGCCCTGGCGCGCGAGCGGCGTCCCGCCGAATTCCCGGCGCGCGATTGAAGCGCCCGCGCTTCGCTTCGTTCTCCCCCGACAGAAAGGTTAATCGCCGGTAAAGACTGTCGATAGCTAATTAAGTTGGCCGGTTTTGGTAGCACATCAAATGTCCGCTTCTTCTGCTTTTGTTCTCCTGTGGGACTGTGGGCGACGCGTTGGCGTCGTCCACATTTCCACAGGCTGGGCGCC
>Ga0326728_10012290_pt1 | contig 19086 bp, 11 predicted proteins | sample MB3enrmetagenome_FD_207602 | JGI IMG/M metagenome (GOLD analysis project Ga0326728, IMG submission 207602) | Lab enriched peat soil microbial communities from McLean, Ithaca, NY, United States - MB31MN | ecosystem: Environmental > Terrestrial > Soil > Wetlands > Peat | place: USA: New York... | reverse complement strand
GCCTGAGAGTCGGCGAGTTCCACGACGACTTCTCATGGGCAGAGGTTTGGGTCAAGAACAAGGGAGGAGAGAGAAAGGAGTTGATCCGCGTGCCGGAGTACGTTCGTCAGCTTCTGCCCGAGCTACTCGCTCATCGAGCCCAAGTTGTCGCAGACGCGATTGGGGAGGACGACGGGCATCTGTTTGTCCATCTTGTCGGCGGTCGTGTTGCCACTTGGTCGAAAGCCTACGTGGATCGGAACTGGGTCCTACCTGCGTTCAAGCGAGCCGGCGTTGTCACTCCCGGCTCCAAGAACCATGGACTCCGCCGCGCGACCGCGACAGCTCTATCCGACCGTGGCGTCCCAATCGAGAAGGTAGCTCGGCAACTCCACCAACTCGACACCAAGACCACCCTGAAGTACGTGCGCAACGCCCGGCTCGACCTCGAGTCAAACTCCAAGGTGCTCGAGGACGCGTTTGGCAAGGGAGCGGCACGCGCTTCGGAGGGCTCGTAGATGCCGAGGCCCGCGAAGTGGGAACTTCCTCTCTCGGAGAATCCCGAATCCGCTCGGGGCTAGATCTCCCTTTGCAGTTTGCCACGAGCTGCTTCACGAGGAGATTTTGCGCTTCCAGTCTTCCCGGAAGGGGTCGGTTTTCGAAGGGCACGTTCTCCCACGGGCTCCTCCGGATTAGTTGTTGAATGCGCTTGGCACGTCATCGCAGGCGGCGGTCAGATGGCGGCAATCACGGACGAAAAGAGCAACTCTTGGGGTTGAAGGTCACCCGGCTCGTCATCCGCCGGCGGATGAGATATGGGCCGGCCAGCCAGCAGGTTCGCCAACACGACCCGGTTCTCTGACGAGTCTGTGCCGCGTCGCCCCGGCCGACGAGTCTATGCCCTCCCGCGGACTGCACCTTGAAGCGGAAGCTCGTCTCATCGGCGGTCGTATGACTGCAAGGTCCCGCCCACAGATGTCGCACATCACGGGGTTCACGCGACCCAGCAATGCTCAGGGGAATGCGTCCCCTACCGATTCCTCCGACCGCGTTGTCGCCATCAAACTAGAGGTCATCCCTCCTGTGGGATACTGGGCGGGGACGTTCAGCCGGCGACACCCTGAATTGATCGTGGAGGCCGTTAACGTCGTGGCAATCGATCACAAGGGCATAGTCGGGGAATTCGAAATCCACGGTGCGGATACGGATTGGACGAAAGAAATCGCCGGGTGTCCCGGTGTGTTCGATGTCGAAAATCTATCCGCTCAGCGTTACTCTGGGAGGTATAGAGTTCGATACCGCTATTCACCTTTAGTCCCTCTCGTTTCAGAATCCCAGTCACTTGTCCGATTCCCTGCCACGGTCAGGAACGGCAGAATGGATTGCGAGCTCATCGTCTGGCGTCCGCAACTACGTCGCCTCCTGGAGGGTCTCTCGGAGTTCGGCAACAAGGCTCGGCTCGTTTCACTGGGACCCCCAGGGCCGCGCCGCAGGACCCTCACGTTCGTCCGCGGATCCAAGCACGGACCAACACCTCAAGGTGACCGAAACTCGCGCCGCTCGGCCACTTTAGACCTCACCCCGACTCAACGGCTCCTCTTCCACCAAGCTTTTGCCCTTGGGTATTACGATGTGCCACGTCGGATTACTCTTACCAAGCTCGCATTGAAGGTCTCTCGGAGCAAGTCGTCGATATCCAAGACGTTAGCTGCCGTCGACGGGAAGCTCGCGGCGTTCGGTATTGCATCAGGAGCCTAGTCTGCCCGAATGAAACCCGTTCGACAAACCTTTATCCAACACCGAGCACACATCTTGTGGAGGTCGTGTGAGGAAAGGTTCGACAGCGGTGTGGGCACTCCCCGGCTGCGCCTCGTCCTCGCTGACAGGGGTCCATCAGTCCGTGGTACGCAATTCAACCCACTCGCGACGTACCGCTCCCATCCACGCGACCGAAGGAGTCAGCCCTGCATGAGCGAACGGGAAAATCTGTTCCGACCGATCCACAAGGGCATACGGCTGATGCTCTACCAGCTGGGTGCCCAGCTACAAGCAACGGATTTCCTGAACGAGGCTTCGTCGAACCAGCTCGTGGCACGATTGAAACGGGATCTGGGGAATGCGTCGGCGAACTGTATCCTCTGCCTGATGGCAACCCACTCCCACCACGAGGAGGGAGACATCTTCTCCCATGTGCGGGTCTATGACCCCGACGCCGTCGGCCTTGCGATGCGGGAACACGCCGAAGTGGTCGCCCACATCCACGATGTTTCTATGACCTGTGATGAGGTAATCGGCCTCTCCGATCCCAACCGTCGCATCGAAGTCGGGGATCGACTAGTCCAGGAAGCAAACGACGTGGTGGCGCTCTACCTCTCGCATATGAATAACGAGGAGGCACTGTTGGTGCCGATCATGTGGGAACGATTCACCGACGAACAGCTTCGCGCCATGAGGCAGGCGTTCTACGACCACATCCCTCTTCCCCTTTTCGAGACGTGGATGCGCTGGACTCTCCCCGCCATGAACACGGAGGAATTGGTCGTCCTCTACTCGGGCCTGAAGAAGGATCCGCCTAGTGCGCGCCTCGGGGACTGGGTACGTCTCGCGCACGAGAACTTAGACGTAGACCGTTGGCTTGCAATCCGAGAACGCGCCGGTGTGACCCTACCCAAGAGAAGCTGAGGTTTCTAGCGAAGCAACGCGCAAGCACTCGCTTCCGTTCGATTGGCTCTCTCTCGCACGGTCCGTACGGTCGATCAACGACCTGACCCGACGGTAATCGACGCGCGCCACGAATGTAGCTCCGCGCCCTATCCGGTGGCACCGACCCTTTTCGAGCGAGGGGTTTCTCTAAGGGCCCCCCCTTGGAGCCTCGGCCGGGCATGAGGAGTTGTCTTTCGTCCGCCCGCTCGGCGATAGAGTCACCATGGGCCGACCTCACGAAGTCCGTCCAGTCCCTGGCGGTAATGGTACCCAATCAAGCGTAGAGTCGCCGCAGCCCCGCTCGGGACTATCCGTCAGGGGTCCTGTCCGGTGGGCCCGTCCGCGACGGTGTCCGGTAGACCACGCCAACCTCGAGAGACTCACCTGTCGGGTTCATCCTTCTATAAACAGCGGGTTCTCTCGGGAAAAGCTCGGTGGAAATCTCATGCCGAACCCGATCTGGCACCTAGCTGAGGCCGAGCGAACGGTTTGGAGAAGTCCTTCATGCTCCAAAATGGCCGGTGAGGTGGAAAAGGCCTTACGCCCCCCATCGGGTCGCGGCCGTCGTGTTCCGGTGTCGTCATGGACGCATCGGCAAACCGGCCATCGCAGCCGCCGTCGCGGTTGTGATGTTGCTCTCAGCTCTTTCCGTTTTGCGTTCTCTTCCTTACGCGGGGACTTCAATCCAGAACGTCGGTTCCCACCCCCTTCCACAGTTTCAGTCCGCCACCACTCCCGTCCGACCGGAGCGCTCGCCCTCCGATTCGGAGCCGGCGTTCAACACGATGGTCCCAGGTGCTCTCGCAACGGTAAACGTGACCAGTACCCCGGGCAGCGCAACCTACGACAGCGGCAATGGGTATGTCTACGTCAACAACATGAACACCACGGTCAGGAACGAAACGCTCCACGTAGACGGTTTCGGGAGCGTCAGCGTGATCGACGGGACATCTCTAGTCGGCGTTGCGACCGTAGGTCTTGTTCCGGACGGATCCACGTACGACAGTGGCAACGGATACGTCTACGTGGTGAACACCCGGTCGAACAATGTGAGCGTGCTCGACGGGGTGTCGGTGATTGCGACCATCCCCGTCGGTCAGGACCCGGATGTCTCTGCCTACGACAGCGGCGACGGGTACGTCTATGTGACGAATCTACAATCCGAAAACGTGACTGTCATCAGCGGTACAACGGTTCGGGCGACAATCCCGGTCGGGGTTGAACCTGGTGGGGTAATCTACGACAGCGCAGACGGAGACATCTACGTTGGAAACGGGGTTTCCGATAACCTAAGCGTGATCCGGGGAACCTCCGTCGTCGGGAACATATCCGTCGGGGCCAGCGCTCCCTGGCCGGCGGCGTTCGATGACATCAACGGTTGCGTCTACGTATTGGACGGCGGGTCGGACAGCGTGAGCGTTATCGGCGGCACGACCGTCCTCAAGACAATCCCCGCCGGAAGAGGGCCCACCAGCGCCGTCTTCGATGCCGGCAACGGCTTCGTCTACGTGTCAAACTATGAGTCTGAGAACCTGACCGTTCTGAGCGGGACATCAAGCCTCGCGACAGTCACCCTCAACTCCTGGCCCGGCGGGGCCGCTTACGACAACCGTAACGGGTTCGTCTATGTCCCTCTCGTAGGCTCGAACCAGGTGAGTGTGGTCAACAACACCTCTGTCGAGGCAACCATACCGGTCGGCACCGAACCAGACACAGCGACGTTCGACGGAATCAACGGATACGTGTACGTGACGAACATCGAGTCAACGAACGTGAGCGTGATTGAGCCCACGTACCCAGCTTCGCCCTCCGGTGGCGGGTCGTCCTCGCTGGTGTACGTGGTCATCGGAGTCGTGATTGCCGCAATGGCAGTAGGTATCGTGATCGGTCTGATGCGACGAGAACGTCCGCCCCCCGCCGCCGTTCCTCCTCAACCTACGATCCCCGGGAAGTAGCTCGTGGCCTGCGGAACCTTTCCGGTGCCGGTTGTTTGAGCGAACGCTCAACGAAGGGCGGCTCCACCGATTCCTCGCGAGATCGCATCGAACCGGTGTCGCGAGGACTTTCGTCTCTCGAAAAGCCCAATCCGAGGATCCGCCCGTGACATGAGGCGTATCCCCTCGCGGCTACTCGAAAGGGAATCGTACGTTTCCGGCTCGCGCACCACTGTGGGAAACGGACGGGAAAGGGTTAGGCACGGTCCCCGGGCCGGGGGAGCCGGCCCGGGTCACCTCCAGTTAGGCAGGGGTGTAGAAGACCGCCTGGAACACCCAGCTCGTGGTCACGGTCTCCGAACCGCTCGCCGGGCTCGCGTTGTAGCCGGTGACCGATCCGACCGTGAAGGAGTATGTGCCGGCCGGCTCCCAGAACACGATGAGGGCCGCGGTGGAGGTCTGGGTGTAGCCGTTCAAGGTGACCGACCACGGGGTCCCCGAGGGGAGTCCGGACTTGCCGAAACGGACCTCCTGGAGGACGAACGGGATCAGCGGGTGGTAATCCCCGCCGATCCAGATGTAGCCGCCGTTGTTGTACGGCAGGACCCCGTACGGGTCCGAGGGCGTCCCGTAGTTGTCCCAGTAGTTTCCACCCTGCCAGCTGAGTCCGAGGATGCTCCCCGAGAGGTCCCACCCGTTCACTACGCGCACGTCCGACGCGGGCTGGACGGCGACGTTCCAGCTGTCGGTGAACGGCTCGAACACCCCGTTGTAGAAGTTGAATGGTTCGAGCGTCGCGGTGACAGGCGTAAGGAACCCATTGTTGTAGATGAGGTCGTTCGATTCCCACTCGTTGAGCGCGACCTGCGTCCCGTAGTTGTCGACCGAGTAGGGGTTCGTGCCGGAGTTCGAAACGGCGTAGAAGGTGTTGCCCCAGAGGGTGTTGAAACCGCCGCCCGAGGTCGTGATGCCGCTCGACTGGACCTGGAACGTGTTCCCGGCGATGAGGTCGTGGGTCGAATTCCAGAGGTAGACGCTCGCCGGATCACCGAAGGAGCCCGCGGAGTAGAACCAGCCCGAGAGCGTGTTTCCTACGATCGACACGTGGGAGGCGTTGTAGAGCTCGAGGTTCAGGTCGTTCGTGAGGGGCGCCCCGTTCAGGCTCAGCCGGGCCTCGAAGTTCTGGGCAGCAAGGTAGGTGATGGCGAACAGGGGCATGTTGACGATGGACACGTGCGCGGTGGTGTCGATGAGGTTGATCCCCGGGAACACCTGGAACGCGTAGTCGTTCAGTTCCCCGAACAGGGGGTCGATGACCGCCGGCTGGTTGTCGAGGACGTACGGGTTAGAAGAGGAGCCCGTGCCGCTCATAGAGATGGCACCCAGCTGGCTGTTCGCCTCCGCCCACAGCGGTGTGTAGACCCCGAGGGAAGGGTCCAAGGCTAGGCTGACGGAAATGTGGGCGCTCGTCTGCTGACCGACGGTCACTGTAACGGGTGCATGGTCCGCCAGAAGGAACTCGAACGTGTACTGCTGGGGACTGAGGGTGTAAACCGCCGGACCCGAAACGGGAGTCGGGCCCCAAGCCGCCACGCTGTCGTTGATCGTGCTCCCCGCGTTTGCGAACACGAAGGCGTTGGACGGGGTGAGGTGGACGGTGATCGTTTCCGCACCCGAAGTGGCGCCGACGATCCCCCAGAGCGGGTAGAGGAGGGACGGACCGGGGCCGAGGGTCGCTACGGCGTTCGGGCCGGACGTGGAGGCCTCGGCGATCCCTTCGGACGTCTCACCGGTGTCGGTCCCGAAGTCGTAGGCGGCGGGGACCGTCTGCATGGTCGCGGTGCCGTTCGGAAGGATCCAGAGGCCCATCGAACCGGCGATGTTGAAGAGGGTCGTGGTGGAGCCGCCGCCCGGGCCCCCCAGCATGATCTCCGCGTCATTGAGCAGGAAACCCGTCGGGTTCGCGCTCTGGCCGTCGATCTGGAAGGTCGGTGCCGGGGCCGCGGAGGTCGGGGGAGTCGCCGAGGAGTTGAACTCCACCTGGTCGTACGACCCCGAGAAGCTGCCCATCGCGTCCGTCACGCTGTAGTTGAAGAACACGGTCGGGCGGTCGTTCACGACCGACGCGTTGTTGTAGACCGACACGGTGAACGGGGTCGGGACATGGAAGCTGGGTCCGCCCGCGATGTACACCTCGCCTCCGCCCACGACAGAGCCGTGGCCGCTGTAGATCGCGTTGTAGCCCATGAAGGTCGCCGGGCTGGAGAAGTTCCAGATGTTGTTCTCAAAGGAGAGGGTCCCCGAACCCGCGGCGTAGAACGGGACGTTCTGGATCCAGAAGTCGTAGTTCGTGTTGCCGAGGATGTCCACATGATTCAGCACCGTGTTCAGCTGAAGGGTGAACTCGTCCGGTGCGGAGCTCGTCACGTAGAGCGGGTCGACCGCGTTCAGGGTCACCGCGCCCTCGATGCTGGAAGTGTAGGTGATGGTCCCTACGTTAACGCCCCCGACGTCCTGGACCCCGAAGTCACCGAGACCCATCGGCGCGGGGGACTCGGTGTAGAGCGGGGAAACAACGCCGTTCTGGACGGACACTTGAGAGTTGAAGTTGGGAAGGAAGACGTGGCTCATCGGTACGTGGTCGCTCTTGAGGGCGGAAAGGATCCGGTCCTCGGTCGCCTGCGCCCCACTGGGGACGTGGGCGCTGGTCGCCGTGCCGGACGCGGGATGAGCGGATGGACCCGAGACGCCCGCACTCGCCGCACCGGGAATTGGGTACGCCGAGCCGTTGGCGACCGAAGCCACCGGAACGACCATGAACGCCGCAACTGCTACCGCCAAGACAACCGCCAGTCGTAGGTTATACGACATCGTTCGACCTCGGTTCGTCCCTATTCAGTCCTTGACTTAAACCTGCGCAATTTTCCGATCTCAATGCGCATCGTCAAGTTCTGTCGATCGCGGACCGCGCTACTGGTGGAGCTGTTCCCGACCTGCCCTGGGACGGACCCGACAGCAACGGTCGGCCACTGAACCGGGATATCGGATCGACCCCGCGGCTTCGCGGTCCAAGCGCCAAGTTCGGCCAAAGTCGCGCCGTTGGTAGGCGACTCCCTCCTAGACCCACAGCCTCAGCGTGGAGAACGCACGTGTCCCGTCCTGCGAGGTATGCGAGGTTCGATCGACCCTCGATTCACAAGAGAGGCGCGGTCCGGATAAGGTTAGCTGTCGGTTGATCTCGGTAAAGTTCCGCAGGACTTCAACTTGCGGCTTCGGCCGCATGCCTCGCGCGGTACAGAGCCCTACAGCTCACGGAAACCGGGTAGGATTCCGGGCCGCGCTTTTTGGGGGGCCCGATACCGTATTTCGATGCATTTATCGTTCAGTATTCAGTTCGGGGTCAGAGGCTGGATTCTCCAGCTCGCGGAGGAAAACGCACTATGGGGGCGTCAAGCCCTTGGTGGAGTGTCGGGGTCCTGGCAGTGGCCGTTATCGCCGTGCTTGTTTTGAGCATGGCACTGCCTTCTAACGTAGCTGCTCAGTCGTCCGTCACCGCCGGCGGCGGCATGGTTGAACCGACCGCCGCGTCGGTTTCGACGGTGACTTCCACAGCGGCCGCCCAACCTACCATCTCACCGGCTCCTTCGGCAGGCAAGGCCAGCCCTCATCCCGGTACCCTGGAGATCTACGAGGTCGCCCCTTCGGGCCAAACCAGCGAGGACCCGTCCGTTGCATACGACTCGGTGAGCGAAGAGCCGATCCTCAACGTCTACCAGACGCTGGTCGCGTACAACGGCTCGAGCACATCGACCTTCCTTCCCGAGCTGTCGACCTGCGTTCCGGGCGCAAAGAACGGCGTCCTTTCGACACCCTCGGTCTCGTGCCAGGCCCTCTACGGGCAGACGCTGATCAAGGACAACTCCGCGGGCGAACCTCGGTACTGGACGTTCCCGATCGATCCTGCGGCACGATTCTACGATGAGGCGACGGGTGCGAGCTGGCCGGTCTTTCCATCGGACGTGATGTTCACGTTCGCCCGAACGATGGGATTCGCCGACCTTCCCGGTCCGTACGTGCTGAACGGTTGGATCGTTTCCCAATCGTTGCTCTCCGTCGGGAATCCTGCCTGGGACGGCGGCATCCACTATCCCTTCAACAATACTCCCCAGGGCATCCTCGGTTCGATGCTGGTCAACGACAGCGCGTACTGTCCTGCCCCGGCGCTGGCGCAGAGCGGCTGCATCACCTTCGACGCGTTCGGTGAAGGCAACGACTGGCCGTTCTTCGAAGAACTCGTCGCGGACGTGTTGGGATCGGGTGTCGAACCCTGTGGCTGGTACACCGCGCAGGGAGCCTCGGTACCCGGATTCAACGGCACCACGGCCGCCCATGGTGACGGACCCTGCTGGCTGCCGGGCGCGTCGACCAGCACGCGTCAAGCCGGATTCCAGGACTACCTGAAGAAGACCGGTCCGACGGCCTGGGACGCCTTCGAGCTCCTGGCCGACAACCACCCGGCGGTGCAGCCGGGGGTGCAGTTCAACGCGGTGGGATCGGGACCGTACTTCCTGGCGGCGGATAATCAGACGACCGGCTACACGTTGCAGGCGAGCCCGGCGTACCACCAGCCGACCGGATGCATGCGTGCCGGCGGCGGCTGCGATCCGGCAATCGGCTCATACATCAAGCAGGTCGTCGTGACCTACGAGTCGAGCGACACTATAGGAATCGAGGAGTATGTCGCCGGCCAGGCGGACCAGGCACAGATCCTGCAACCGGAGACCTCTACGCTGGTGTCCCTGAAGGACAACGGAACGATCGGAGTGTTGCAGTTTCCCACGCTCGAGACCTTCTTCCTGCCGTACGACCTCGACTTCAATGTGGCGGGAGAGCAATCGATCGACCCGAACTCTGCGGCCCTCAACGTTCCTTCGGACTTCTTCGCATCGAACGCCGTGCGCGACCTGTTGAACCACGCGTGGGCGTACTCGACGGTTCTCAACAAGGTCTGGACGACCGATGGCATCCGGTGGCTCACCAACGAAGGAGGCGCAATCCCGATCGGGATGGGAAGCTACTACCCGAACAACATCTCCTGGCCGTATCTTGGCGGGAACCCGGGCACGAATACCTCCGTCAACAGCGCGGCTTGGTGGTGGACCCAAGGCACGAACTCCTCGAGCCCGTACTACGATCCGGAGCTCGCGGCATGTACCCACTCGACTCCCTGTAGGTTCCCGATCATAGGGGAGCAGGGAAACCATTGGCTCGATACGGCGATCGCGGACTTCATCCCACAGATCGAACGCATCACGGGGAACGCGCTGCTGCCGTACTCGTTCGATCTGTCGTTCTATGACCTGGTGATCTACAGCGCACAGAGCCCGGGCAACAACCCGATGCCGTTCTTCAACCTCGGCTGGGCGCCCGACTACCCTGACCCGACCGACTACATGGCGGCGATGTACTACGCCAACGGAACCTACACGCTCGGTGACGCGACCTACCAGGCTCTCGAGAACACGAGCCACACTCAGTACTGGGGAGCCAGCTGCGGCCACGACTCGGGCAGCTGGTCGGACCTCGTCTACTGGGCGAACTATGCCTCGACCCAGAGCGGCCCGATCCCGAGCTCGTGCCAGGGACCGGCCTACGGCGCGATGCTCACCTGGATGGCGAACGCGGCCCCGCTGCCGGTCGGCTCCTACCGGACGCTGATCTACAACGAGGTAGAGCACATCGAGAACCAGCTCGGCCTCTATCTCTGGTACTCCCAGGCGAACCAGGTCGAGAGCTACGCATCGTGGATCAACCCCGCGACGGTCAACACCAACCCGATAATCGGCGGGTCGGGTGATCAGACGTGGTACCAATGGGGTTACGTGAGCCCGAAGTACGCGGTGACCTTCGAGGAGACGGGACTGCCGCACGGAAAGCGGTGGTCGGTCGCGTTCGACGGCACTCCCAAGAGCACCGCCGGCACTTCGATCACCTTCGCGGTGACGAACGGCAGCTACACCTACCTCATCGCAGGCCCCAGCGGGTTCATCGTTTCGGGTCTGGCTCCCGAGGGGATTCTCGGCGTGAGCGGGTCGACCCTCACTCAACCGGTGACCTTCTTGCGCGGTGCGACGTATTCGCTCACGTTCCGTGAGGTCGGTCTGCCGAACGGCACGTCGTGGTGCGTGACGCTCGGGGCGAAGGTCTGCACGACGGGGAACGACCTGGTGTTCAAGAATCTCACGAACGGAACGTACTCGTTCCAGGTCGCCACTGTGCCGGGCTTCACCGCGAAACCCGCGTCCGGGAAACCGACGATCGCCGGAGCTTCGGTGAAGATCACCGTGAAGTTCACGTAGACGCGGAAAACGTCGGTCGTCCGTCCCTGGGCCGGCCGACGGCGTGGCAACTTCGGTCCGACGAACCGGGTCCTCCCCCGGACACCGGATCTACTGGCCGGGCTAGAATGGATTCTTGAACGCTGCTCCCGAAGCCACCCGATCTCGGAGGGCTCGGCTGGGGCTCCGCCGGAGAGAAGGCGCGCGGGGCAGGGTCCACTGGGCGAGGAAACGGGCTAGTGTTCAGACGACCGTGATCGTCCCTTCCATGAACCCCGCGACTCCCATCGGAGGGGTGTTGTACGGGTCCGCTCCCGTTCCGCAGGGAACGACACAGAACCAAACGAACTCACCGGTGCGGGTGATGTCGACCGTGAACCGAGTGGTGTTGGCGCCCGGGCTGTAGACCGCGAGGCTCAGGTCCGGAACGTTGAACGAATGGGCGACGTTGTTGGACGACACAATATGGATCGGGGTCCCGTTCACGTACTCCACTCCTCCCACCGTTCCTAACACCGGACAGGGGCAACCGGTCCAGTTCATCGGGGAATCGTTGTCGACGATCGTGAAGATGACCTGGCCCGTGTGCACGGTGAAGTTGGCCGGCGAGTACTGCGGCCAACCGTTCGGGGCGATGTTGATCGAGAGATTCTCGTAGGTCGTGGGTCCCGCGACCAGCGGGGTGCCCGACGACGCCGGCTGCAGGGGGAACGCGACGATGAGACCCACTCCAACGGCCATGGACACAAGGGTCCCCGCGATGAAGTAGCTGAAGAGGGCGCGGGTGGAGAGAGCGCCGGGCCGTGCGACCGGCGCTGGTGGTAGGACGACGATTGGGCGAGCCGCCCGGTACCGAGCCCACTCCGTGCGGATCCATGCGTCCAAGGAGAGGGAACTGCCCGCACCGCCGACCAGCAGAACGGCCGAGATCAGAATGAAGAGCGGGTGCTCGCCCACATCGGTTCCGCCCGGGAAGATGAAGATCGTGCCGATCTGGATCGCGAACAGCACCGCCGAGAAGAAGCTCCCGACAAAGCACGCGAAGCGGGTCGTCAGCCCGAGGGTGAAGGCGAACGCAAGGTACCCGGTGGTGAGGGCGACCACCCAGGAGAAGAACAGCGGGTGGGCCGCAACGTAGTCCGGGAAGCCGGGTCCCCCGAAACTGACCGGGGCGAACGAACGCGCGAGGCTAGGGAACTCTCCCCAGTAATTGTTCGGAGGATACACGATGAAGAAGAAGTTCGCGAGCCAGACGATCCCGAGACCGATCCGAAGGACCTCGATCATCCGGTGACGAGGAGGCTCGGTCGATGGGGACGCTGCCGTTCGATCCTGCACCGCACGGTGGGTGACCGGTCCGGAATCCGGTCGGGGTCGTGGGGTCGGCTCCGCGGGAATCCCGTCCGAGCTCGCTGGCATTGGACGCTCCGAGCCAGCCGGTCGCTGGGATGGACGGGTATTGAATACCTCGTCAAACGGCGTTTACGCATCGTCCGCGGCGTGATTGGCTTCTACCTTCAGATTCCCTCCCGTTTGCCGTCGCTCGGTAACCGAAGGTGCTCGCGTATTCCGTCCGTTTCCGGGGAGAGTTTCCGCCACCACCGCCACCGGTAACGACGCTTCCGCTCGGGGCCGTCGCCCCGGAGCGTAACTCCGTGTCTCGATGCCTCCGCCGGAGGGGCAGACCGGACTCGGTCGAGCAAGTAAGTTCCAGAACCGACCGATGGCCTGTCAAAATGTGTTTAACCCCGAAAGCGATGACGCGGACGGGAGGGATCGGGCGGATGCGCCGCCAAAGTGAAGTTCCGATTCGCGGAATGCGCGTTCTGGGGGTAGGATTGGCCGCCGCTGCCGTCGCTCTCGTCCTGATGGTCGGCCCCGTCACGGGCTTTGGGGCGGCCACTTCCATCTCCGGCTCCTTCGGTTCGAGCTCGCCCTGCCACGCCAGAATCACGTCGGTCACGGGACTGACGCACCGGAACCTCTATCATCGGATCGTCATCAAAGGAACTTGTTTCGGGACCCATCCGACCTACGTCAACGTCTCGACCTTCGCCCCGTACAACGGCACCGACACCCAGAACTGCGGGACGGGCAAGGCACCCCCGACGCTCTCGATCTCCGAATGGGGCTCCAAGCTGAGTTCGGGCGACTGGTCCGCGGGCCGGTTCGTCCTCACGGACGGCGCTTGCCCGTGGGGCGATTCGATCGGGCTTACTCTTCTGAGCTGGACCTCGACCATGATCGTCATCGGACACGGGTTCGGCAACGCCCTGGGAACCTCGACACAGAACAGCGGAGCCCCGTGGCAGATGACTCCTCACACTCCGTGCGCCGTCCACATCTTCAACCCGGCGAACGAGACGACACCCGCCAACTTCACTCTCCCCCTGGGGACTTGCTAGGCCGGGCGGATCCGCGAACCGAGCCCCTTCCCGTTCTTCGAGTCGCGTTCCCTTGCCGTCGGAGCTTGGGAGACCTTCCCCCGAGGGCCGGCGGTACGGCTTAATGGAAGGACGTGCCCTGTTCTCCCAGATCATGGCCGACATTCCCCCGGGGTCCGTTGAAGCGGTCCTCTCAGTCCTCCGCGCCGGTTCCGCACCAATACGTCGGCGAAAGATCCTCGCCGAACTAGAGGCCCGCGGTCACCGGATCTCGTTGGCGGGCCTGAACCGGATCCTCGAACATTGCTCGCGGAATCAACTGATCTCCGAAGGCTCGGATGGGATCCGTTTGAGGGCTCCCGCGTTGTGAAGGGTCTCCCAACGAACGCAACGGGTTGCCCGACGACCCACCCGGTCCCCCGGCCCCGCGGTTTGCCACGTGCCGAAGGGTTCTCGCTCCTCGGTCCAGAGCGGCGACCAGCGCCCCATGAGCTCGGATTCGGGTGGCACGACCGTTCGCATCGACGGACTTTCGCTCGTCTCTAGAGCCGGGTACGGAACATAGCAAGGTTTCCGCTGTGGAGGAGAGGAAAACGGGACCCGGCCGACGGGGGATGTAAGGGGTGGTTCCGGGTCGAATCCGCCAGCAAGTGCATCGAAAAGGTCTATAGCGAGGAATCGAACCAACGAGTGTGACTCCGTCGGGGGACACCGCGACCGTTCCGACCGCCGGAGGGCGAGAGGCGCCGGCGCGCAGCGATGGATGAAATCCGTATCCTGGATGTGAGTCGAGCCGCTACCCGCGAATGGGTTCCCCCGATCGGGGCGATGGGCGGGCCTCCCGCGCACGAGCTCTACCGCGACCTCGTGCTTTTCGCGGGACTCAAGCTCCTCCGAAGCAACGACGGGAGCCCGTGCGTCGCCCTGCGGGACGGGGAGCATCGGCGCACCTTCCGCGTCCCGAGCGAAGAGCTCCGCGAGGCCCTCGACCGGTTCCGGATGCGCCGGAACCTTCGGCCCCTGCCGGACCACGAGCTGGCCGACCTAGCCCGGATCATTCAGGCGAGGGTCTCCGACCCCGACATCTCTGTCCCGACGTTCGACCTCGGAGAGTCTGACCCCCCGAATGCCTCCGTTCCGACTCCTGCTCCTCGGCCTCGCGTTGAGGAACAACTTTCGCTGGCACCGACCGACCCGCCCAAACCTCGCCGAAGCGGGTGGGTCGAGGAACTGGATTCGATCCTGCGGGAAGTGGACCAGGTGCGCTCCCCCGCCTCCCCTCGGATGTCGGCCGCGAAAGCCCCTTCCGCTTGGAACGACGTGGTCGAACATCTCGAGCCCATCCCCTCCCCTCCCGCGTCCCCCAGGGAGTCGATCTCGGGCGGACGGACGTCCCCCGAGCCGGTCGGGAGCCTTCCTCGGTACGTTCAGGTCCTTCGCGGCTTGGTCCGGGACGAGGGTTGGCTCGGGACGACCTCGGAGCTTGCCCGACTAACGGGGGACACGCCCGAGAAGGTCTTCGCGAATCTGCGCGCGTACCGAACGGACCTCGCCGGAAGCGACCTCATGGTCGTGCCGGTCGAGACCAAGGAAGGCTGGCGATGGCTGGCCGTGGACCGGAACCGACTGCACTCCTCGAAGTAGAACTGCCCCTCGAGAGCGCGTGGCGATTGGCCCACAGCGCATCACGCCCGGCGACAGCCACCGTGAGCGGATCCGTACCGGGCTGATGGGCGCATCCCCCGGGGCCCCGACTGACGAAAGACCCGTGCCCCTACGGGGGTTGTGGCCGCCCCTTTCAGGGATCGGGGGCGACAGGATCCCGCGTGGCCTCAGGCGGCGAACCCCGGTTCCTCTTCCGGCGTCGCGCGACCACGACCCCCAGGATGGCGACCAGGGCGGCCGCGGCAACTCCGAGGAGACAGTAGATCCCGTACTCCCCCAGCCATCCCGAGGGGCCACTGGGATTGAGATGCACGACCGGGGTGGTAGCGATCGAGATGGTGACCGGCACACTCTCCCGGGTCGTACCGTTGAGAGTGGCGTTGACGAAGAGCGTGTCCGACCCCCCTTCGCTTCCGGCGCGGAAGGTCACGGTGGACCCGGTTGTGGCATTGAGGTTCCCGAGAGCGTTGACGAGGGACCAGACGTAGCTCACTCCCGCAGGACACCGGGCCGTACAGACGGCGATCGCCCGAACGGTCTCGTTCTCGCCCGGAGCGAGGGAGAGCGACGACGGTTGGACCGTCACTGAGGCGAGGGTCGTCACGGGGACCGAGGCGTAGACGTACGCCCCCAGGTCCCAGGTACCGGAGAGCGGACGGGGATTTCCGGCCGCGTCGATCGGTGGGACCTGACCGGCGAGGTTGACCCCCGTCCCGATCACCGGAGAAGTGGCCAGCACGCGGAGATTGAACGTGAAGTTCGAATCGTTCCCCCAGTCGGTCAGGAAATCCCCCGCGGTCGGCGGAGCGGAGAGCGCGGGCGTGAACTGGACCCAGGGCTGGGGGGTTCCCACCCCTACGGCGGTGACGGTCCGGACGACACCGTCATAGTCGTACTCGACCCGGTCCCCTACCCGGAACGTGGCGTTCACGTGCGGATTCACTATCGGGTCCTCCACCTGGAGGGTGGCGAGGTCCACGGTCCCCCCGCTCAGGTAGGATTCGAAGACCGGGAAATTCACGAACTGGGGGTTGACGTCGAGGAGGCTCTGCTGGTCGTGGGGGAACGTGTAGTTCGATCCCACCCACTGGTCCAGAGTGTACTCCGAGCCGTCGTACCCGATGTCCCCGGCATAGGCGTAGTCGCTTCCGAGCAGATTGTCGTCGCTGCCGAAGGGGGTGAGGCCGGCCGGATCGAAGGAGAAGACCGCCCCCCACCCCGAGGGGATCCAGACGACGTTGTTCCGGAGGCTCACGTTGGTGACCCCGCCCTGGAAGAGCACCGCCGGGCTCTGGTCGAGGGGAGCCATCACGAAGTCGTTGTTGTACACCCGGACGTCGTTCAGGATCGACCCGGCGTCCGCCGAGATCCGGATCATCCAGGCGCCCGAGGCCGAGAAGACGTTGTCGTAGATCGTGACGTTGATGTAATCGGCGTCCTCGCAGTAGATGTCCGCCGTCGCTTCGGGAATGTACCCGGAGAAGTCGTTCCCTTCGAACAGCAGATTGCGGAGGGGGGCGTAGCTGTTGGAGCCGGCGAAGAGGTAGATCCCGTCACCGTGCCAGCCGGACCAATACCCATACCGGACGTAGGGATAGAAGTCGTGGATGTGGTTGAACGCGATCGTGACGTTGACCATTGCCGCGGCTGGAATCTCCCCGCTGCCACCCGCGATCCCCCACGAGACGCTCGAGATGTCGTTCCCCTCGACGAGCGAGTTGTTGTCCTGGCTCAGGCCGATCCCGGTGCCGGCGTCGGAGAGGGTGTTGTTGAGGAGCGAGACGTTGTCGTGGTCGGAGACGGAGACGTCGGAGCTCTGCTTGCCGTACATCGGCCCTGTGGTCATGTTGAAGATAGAGTAGCCGTACGCCGTCGCCGCGCCGACCGGGTTACTGTTCGCGGTGTTCCATCCCGGCAGGGTGAGGTTGAGGTCCTGGTACACCCGGAGCGTGTTGTTGCCCACCCAGTACGGGCCCAGGTACGCGGAGGCGATAGTGTAGTCGTCGCTCCCCCACCCCACGTAGATCTTGAAATGGGCCAGGGACCCCGCGGTGCCGGCGTACTGCGCTAGGCTCACGTTCGAGTCGGTGAACGAGTCCGCGGCGACGTGGACCGAGGTCCACGCGTTGAGGGACCCCATCACCTCGCTGTTGTTGTTGACGGCCAGCGCGATCGGCTGGACGTCGTGGACCCAGCAGTTCTCGATAGTGACGTTGGAACCGGTCCCTGCGATGTCGATCCCTTGCGGTCCGTTGTTCCAGCCCCCGCCGGTGTCGTTCCAGAGGTAGCGAAGGTCGCGGATCTCGAAATTCTCGATCGTGACGTACGAGACCCCTACGTCCTCGACGCCGTTCCAACGCTCTCCTCCGACGAAACCGAACTGGTAGGCGAGGGGACCCCGCGCGCGCCCCATCCCGTCGATGATCGCCCGCCCGGTCCCGAAATCACCGGCGGAGTTGCCCTCATACGTGATGGGGTTACCGGGGAGACCGCTCCAGGGCAGGACGATCGTGCCGTTGTAGACCACTCCGCCCTTGAAGACCACCGTGTCCCCTGGCTGGAGGGTGAGGTTCGCGGGGACCCCTCGCGCGTTCGCATCCCCGGGAGCATGCTTCCACGGGGTAGAGGGGTTCGTGCCCGGATTCAAATCCAGCCCGGCCGCGAAGTCAACGTAGTACGTCGTTCCGCTCGCCGCGACCCTCGACGGGGCATGGCGGTCCGGCGCGCCAACGAGCGACCGAAGAGACGTCGAGGCGGAAAGAGCGTTCGGTTCCGTCGTCCCTCCGGAAGGGGTGGAGGACAAGAAGGGCGCGGCCGGGACGGTAAGGAGCAACACAACGGCGACAACAGAGCTGGCCAGAAGCCACCTCGCCATCGTGCGGGAAGCGCTTTCCGACCGGTGCATCACGGAGTTGCCTGGCCCTTCCACACTCGGCCTCGCCCTGGCAACGAGGGAGCGAATGCTCCCGCGTTCCGACCGCGACGGGTCGAGGGTGGTGAGGGACCACGGGCCCTCACGATTCAATCTGGACGCGGTCCCATTTAGTTGTTGTGACAGCGTCTTCGGGGAGAAACCGGGAAACCGGTCCGAGGTCGGTAGAGAACTCCGCCGGGGATCTCAGACACGTGAGGAAGGGTCCGCACTGGCCTTTCGCTTCCCCTTGGACACGTAGTCGAAGAACCGTTCGGTGGTGCCTTCGCACGTCCACTCGGACCGCAACTGCGTCCTCTTCTCGGCACGTCGCAAGGCCGAAAGGAGCGTGCGGTTCAGGTCCTTCGCGCTCGCGCCTTCGAGAGTACCATCCACCAAGTACTCCTTCGGCTCCTGCCCTAAAGTGACCGAACCGCCCGGGACCTGCGCCTCCAGGATCGGACGAACCGCTTCGGGATTCTCCGTGCTGACCCTGGCCCTCAGCCGGTAGTGCTTCATCTCTGTCGCAGGATTCCCAGGCGTCAGATCAGTAAGGAGCTTACGTTCCGGTCGCCAAGCTCGTACGACCCTTCCATCTGAGACGAGGGCGTAGGCGATGACCTCCTGCCTAACGTTGGTCTCACGTTTCGGCTGGGAGGGGAGCGGACCGAGTCCTGTCGTGCCGAGCGGCCGCAGCGAGGAACGGGACCGAAACCAACATCCGAGGCGACCACGAAAGTCTGGGCCAGGAGGGAGCAGGCTGCCAGGATTCGCTGGCCCGAGCGATTTAGGCCCGAGCACGCCCTCGTACATGTCCGGAACGAACTCGACATTCCAGCGACGCCCGAGCAAGTGTGGGCCTGGCTGGTTCGCGCACGGCTCTGGCCCTCATGGTAAGGGAACGCTTCCGGCGTGAGCATCGACGGCGGGAGTCCCGACCTCGCCGCGGGCGTCCGGTTCCGATGGAAGACCTTCGGTGTTTCGCTGGTCTCGAAGGTCGAGGAGTTCGAGTTCCCGGAGCGATTGGCCTGGACCGGACGCGCGTTCGGGGTCGACGTATATCGTGCGTGGCTGATCTCGGGCCATTCCGACGGCTGCCACGTCCTCACCGAGGAGTCGCAGTACGGCTTCCTCGCCCGTCTCGACCACGCTCTCCGAGCGCGGCGGATGGG